>Ga0181517_10003108_pt1 | contig 16104 bp, 15 predicted proteins | sample PEATcosm2014_Bin_31_FD_119748 | JGI IMG/M metagenome (GOLD analysis project Ga0181517, IMG submission 119748) | Peatland microbial communities from MTU Mesocosm Facility, Houghton, MI, USA - PEATcosm2014_Bin01_30_metaG | ecosystem: Environmental > Terrestrial > Soil > Wetlands > Peat | place... | reverse complement strand
TGGGCATCTTCCCCCGCGGCCACGACCCGGCCACCGAACCCAACACCGTCGCCATGCGCGCCAAGATCACCTGGGTCAACTCCCAGCTTGCCAAGCTCGATGATGGCAGCAAAATCCGCTATCTCGACATCGGCCCCAAGTTCCTCGACCCCACCGGCATTCTCGCCCAGCCGATCATGCGCGATTACCTCCACCCCACCACGGCCGGCTACCAGATCTGGGCCGAATCCATGCAGCCACTCCTGGATGAGATGATGAAAGGCTACACGCCGGCGGCGAAGTGAGAAGCAAATAAGCCGTCAAGCCAATTGGTGGGCACCGCCCACCTGTTCCCTGGTCGGGCTGGCCCGGGCGATGAGTCTCTGCGCCCAGGGCCACGTAAATTCGGAGAATTCTCTTGACGCGCCTAGGTGATTAGTGTTATATATCTATAATCACTTAGGAAGCCCATGTTCATTCGCGTGGAATCAACCTCGGGAGTGCCGATCATCCGGCAGATTGGCGATCAGATTCGCAGCCTCGCCGCCAGCGGGGCGCTGGCGCCGGGGGACCGGCTGCCCAGCGTCCGCCAGCTCGCGCGCGAACTGCTCGTCAATCAGAACACCATCCTCCGCGTCTACGAACGCCTGACGGCCGAGGGATTGCTCGAGCGCCGCCAGGGCGATGGAACCTATGTCGCCGACACCCTGCCGCGCGGGCGGGTGAAGGTGCAGCGGGAACTCCTCGAACAGGAAATCGACCGCCTTGCCCATCGCGCCCTGGATTTGGGCGTCTCGTTGGACGAACTGCGCAAGCTGTTCGATGCCTCTTATCTCCGCATCGAAAAGGAACGTGCCGTCAGCGAACAAAAGGCAAAGCCATGACCGACCAGCCCATCATCGAAATGCGCGGCATCACCAAGTCCTTCGGCAAGAAAGCCGTCCTGCGCGGAGTGGATTTGAGCGTGCCGCCGGGGCAGACATTCGCCTTTCTCGGCCGCAACGGGGCGGGAAAGACCACCACCATCCGCATGCTGCTGGGCTTGCTGCATCCGGATTCGGGGACTGTGCGCGTGCTGGGTCTGGACCCCAAGACCAGCGCCCTGGAGATTCGCCGCCGGGTGGGTTACGTGGCGGAGGATCAGTCGATGTTCGGCTGGATGCGCGTGAGGGAATTGCTGTCATTCATCGCGCCGTTCTACCCGACATGGGACGCCGCGTGGGCCAAAGAGCTCAGCGATCGCTTTGAATTGCCCCTGAAGACCCGCGTGAAACATCTCTCCAAGGGACAGGGCGCGCGGGTGGCGCTGCTGTTGGCGCTGGCGCATCGGCCGCGGCTGGTGATCCTCGACGATCCGACGCTGGGTTTGGACCCGATCATGCGCAAGGAATTCCTGCGCGACCTTGTCACGCATCTTCAGGGCGAAAACGTCAGCGTGTTTTTCAGTTCGCATCTGCTCTACGAGATCGAGCCGGTGGCCGATTCGGTGGTGATTCTCGATCACGGCCGGGTCGTGCGCCAGGCGGCCACCGACGACCTGCGCGCGGCCGTCAAGCGTCTGGTGGCGCCGATCGAGGCGGCGGAGGTCCTGCGGAAATTACCCGGCGTCCTGGATTTTAGCCGCAACGGCCGGCAGGTGACGGTGGTGACGGAGACCATCGAGCCGGCCCGCGCAGCATTGCGAGCGGCGGGAGTCAGCGCCCAGGAATTCGATTTGAATCTGGACGAGATTTTCGAGGCCTACGTCATCGGCCGAAAGGAGGGCTCCGATGCGCAAACTCATTTGGAAAGAGTGGCGTGAGCAGAGTTGGAAGCTCGGTTTCGGCTGCGTGGTGCTGGGGGCCCTGGCGGTGATCGGCCTGCAGGCGCGGATCGTGGCGGATGAGACGATAATGATGTGTGTCTGCTTCCTCGGCCTGACATTGTTGCCGGTGCTGTCGAGCACGGGCCTGATACCGGCCGAACGAGCCGAGGGAAGTCTTGAATCGCTGCTGTCGCTGCCGATCGCGCCATGGAAAATCCTGGCGGTGAAAACCGCAATGGGTGTTCTCCTGTGCGCCGTTCCAATGCTGCTGGCGGCTGGGGCGAGCGTCTACATGGCCGGCGGGCGGGAAATGACCACTGCCGCAATTGTCGATCTCTACGGCCGAAGCGCGTTGACGGCACTCTCCCTGTTCATTTGGATGCTGGCGCTGACGGCCCACTTGCCGAGCGAGGCGCGGGCAGGTCTGGTCGGGCTGGGCATCCTGATCTTCTGGATGCTGGCGACGATGGGATTGTCGGTCGGGCCGGTGGAGGACTATGCATTCCAGCACGAAAGCGGAATTGTCCAAAGGACTCTGCTGGCCGCATCGCCGCTGGCGTTTGTATACCGCTTTGACACCTACAGTGCCGGCGCCCGGCCGCCGACGATGGCGATGGCCGCTGGAATACAGGTGCTGGTTGGGGCGGCGCTGTGGGCGTGTGCCAGATTCCAATTCACCGCCGGGGAGGGCCGGAAATGACCGCTTCAACATCTCTTCTCTGGAAGGAATGGCGCGAGACCCGCATTTATTTGTGGATTGGCCTGGGCGTGTTTCTCGGCCTTCCGCTGATCGGCGGGATCGAGGCGGCGATGCGGCACATGGGGCCGCGATTCGATATCCCCGTCGAGCTGTTTGTGATCCCCTTGGGCGGCGTGCTGGCGATTTTCGTGGCGGTGGGTGAAACCTGCCGTGATTTCGACGGCCACATCGCGGATTTCTGGCGGTCGCGGCCGGTGGGAATTGTCCGCTGGATGCTGACTAAATATCTGGTCGGACTGGTTGTCGTGATCGTGTCATGCGCGATGCCACTGTTGGTGCAGTATTGTCTGGACCGCGAGAGGGGGGATTTGATCCTGCTGATCTGGTTCCCTTTTTTGTGGGCGGCGATGTACAGCGTCGGGTTTCTGGCCGGGTGTTTGCTGCGCCGCACGGCCCACGCCGCGACGCTGGCGCTGGGCATGATGCTGCTGGTCTGGTTCCTGCCGATCATTCTCCGATCGCTAAGTTGGATGAACATCTGGTCGGTCCTCGACGTGGGCACAGCGGCGTATTGGGATCCTCAGCCGTTGTTCGGCCGGACGCTGGTGGAATTCGGGGTCGGAATGCTCGTGTTGTCGGCGACGGCATTGGCGGCCGCGCTGCTGGCGGTCAGGCGGGATTGGGTCATTGAATCGAGCGGGAAAATGATGTACGGCACGATCGCCGGCGCGGTGCTGCTGTTCCTGGGATCGCTGGTGCTTCAACTGGGGACGAATCTGCCGGTGCTTCAGCAGATCGAACTGCGCCAGGACGAGCAGGTTCAGGACATATGGGCTTCTGGCGAGCAATACTATGTTGAGACTTGGATGCCGACCCCGTCAAGTGAAGTTTATTTCTATCGCACATTACGGGTGACGCCCTCGGGAATCGAGTTGGGTCCGCCGGGCGATATTGGTGCGGTGGGTGGTTCCAACGCCTTCGTGTGGCGCATATCGGCGCCGGGAAGTGCGGATATTGGATATCGCGCCATAAGCGATGCTGACAGCTTGACTGAATCACTTCAGGTCGTATCTCACCAGGCCAATTCCATTATCGCGTCGCTGCCGCTTTGGAAAATCGACGCCAACGCTCAGAACCGATCCCGCGCGGACGCCGATTTGTATGCCTGGCAGGATCGCCTGTATGTCATGAAGTTGAGCTTGAGTTACCCGACACCGGAAGGCTGGACGTTTTCCTTCACCGGCCTAACGACCTTCGACATCACCGACCCGCGCAGCCCGCGCCTCATATCCGATGGTCCGATTGACTATGGCCGTGTCTTCTTCAATGTGGCCCCCGATGAGATCGACATACCGCTGCCGCCGATTCCCGACATGCCGGCGGCCGAGCGCCTGAAGGCGGCGCTGGGCAACGGCTGGCGTTTGGGCCAATTCGAAGGCGATGTCCTGCTTCTCCAGACGCGCGAACTATCAGAATATCGATTGACGAAAATCACGGATGCCGTCGCGACATTCAAGAAAGTCGGCGACTTCCGCCTGCCCCTGCTGAGCGATGTTTTTGGCAAGCTCGGGTATGGTGAATCCTGGCTGCAAAACGGCCTGGTGTATGCCTCCACTGTCGTCGGACGCCCAAACGCGCAAAGCGGCGTGAATCCGAGCATAACAGTTTTCGACACGCGCTCCCCGCATCCCTTCCGGGCCGTGGGCCATTTCGCCGCGCCCGGCCTGAGCGCGGTCTGCCCGCTCCCCGACGGCCGGACCATCGCCGCCGGCGGCAACAAAATCTGGCTCCTCGGCCCGCCGCCCAGGCCTGCGGGGAATTAGCGCGGAGGGCACTACCGGTGTCGGCGCTATTCAATTCTGTTTAGCGTCCCAGCAGTTGCATGAACTGTTCGACCGTCAAACCGGCGTCGGTAATGATGCGGCGCAGCGTGCCCGAGCGGATTTGCTTGTGATCCGGCACGACGGCCCGCGTAGGGATCGTCGCGGCGCAAGATCATGTGGCTGCCGGTCTGGCGGCGGAAGATGAATCCGGCGCGTTCCAAGGCGGCGCGAACTTCACGGCCGGACAAGTCGGTGGGTAGTTTGGCCATGCGCAGCGCCCTTGCGAGTGGCGAAGCACTCGTTCTTACGCCGCGTCAGGGTCAACAAACTCCAAGCCGGCTTCGGTCGGGACGGGATCGCCGGCATCCTTACAGTCCTGAACGTACAATTCGATCGCCTCGCGAATATTGGCCAGCGCCGCGGCGCGGTTGTCGCCCTGGCTGACGCAGCCCGGCAATGCGGGCACGCTGGCAACATAGCCTCCGTCGACTTCCTGCTCCAAGACAACCGTATATCGCATCTGTGCTTCTCCTGATCGACAGGTACACGCATCGCTCGTCTCGCATCCCGCCCCCGCAGCCCCAGTCAACGCCTCGGGTGCGAAGTCGCCGCTGACACGCAAACATCATAGCAACGAATTGGCGCACATGCTCGGCTACTCCGGCCCATCCACGGGATTCGGCCCGGCCTGATCGATGTCGCCCTCATCCGCCGCGCCGTCGAAATCCATCAGGAATTGGATCCGCTTCATCGCCTCATCCCCCAGCCGCTGACGCAGCATGGCGCGGGCCTTGCGTATCCCCGTGCGCCGGCTCACGTGCGTCAGCAGGATGTTCGCATTCCGCAGCCTGGGAAACAGTTCGACGAAATGATCGATGTGCAAATGTCGGCCGGCCTTGGCTTTGCTGCGGTGCTCGCCCTCGAAAAACGTGCATTCGGTGATGAGCACCTCGGCCGATTGAATGTCGGGATGATCGAAGACGGCCCCGGCCGTGGTGTCGCCCAGATACGCCACCAGCGGGACTTCGATGCGGTATTGGATCTGAACGCCGCTCTTGCGCAGGGCGGCCAGTTCGGGGCCGGGCGTGCCGATGTATTCGGGTTTGAGCTTGTCGCGTTGCGAGATCAGGACGAATCCGAGGCTGGCCAGGCCGTGATGCGTGGCGACGGCCCGAATGGCGAAATCGCGGCGGACCTCGTGGACGTCGCCGGGGTTCATCGGGACCAGCGTATACGGCGTCGCCTGGCGTTCGATGTCGCGCCAGGTGCGGAGCATCTGATCGACATACGGGCTCAGCGACCGCGGCAACAGCACCGTGCCCGCCTTGACGCCCTGGAAATACCGCTGCGACAGGTAATACGGCAGCCCCGCCAGGTGATCCATGTGCCCGTGCGTAATGCAGCAGATATCGCTGGTGAGGGCAAAGAACGGACACCGGCCGACGTCGAAGCAGACGTTCAGTTCCGGCACCTGCACCACGGTTTCCTCGCCGGCGACGCTGTACCCGACCACGTGGATATGGCCGTAGGGGATCTTGGCGAACCGCTGGGAGAGGAACGACCGGCGCGGCGGCGCGGCGGGATCGGGGGTCTTGGCCGGCGCGGCGGATTTGCCGGCGGCAGGATCGGGCGGCCGTGGCGATGGATCTTTGGGAACTGGCATGGCTGGGTGGGGAATATGGCGGGCGATGCCCGGTCTACAAGACTCCAATCGGCCGCACTATCGCCGGCCGCACGCGATTCCTCAACAACATATCCTCGGCAAACGGCATTTGGCCATCCTACAGCGCCGCGTGGCCAGAACATATTGCCCGCCGGTGCGTAGGGCCAATAGGAGTGTAACGCGATCGGCGGCCTTCCCTTTCCCCCTGCCCGTGTATTGAAGCCTTGGGCTACGGCGTCCAGTGGGGGTGACAGAATGTGACACTTTCCGCGTTTTTGTCACCCTGCACGCCCCAAAGAAAATCCTTCCGCGGCCGCGAAGAACACCGCCGACACGGTCGTCATCGGCTTGGTTCCCGCCATTGCCCACGCCGCGTCGCCCCATGTCCTATCGAATGGTCGTGTCCACTTCCGTCACCCCCATCAATGCGGCTGCGTGCTCGGGGCCGTCGCGGTCGTCGGCGGGGCGTATTCATAGTGAAACAAGATGTGGTCGCCCGTCCCATGCCTGTCGATGCCGCTTGGCCCGCCGCTATAGATGAGAGCGTGCTGGCCATCGGCGGATACCCGATGCTCACGACGCCGCGCCCTCAACGCTCACCGCCCCACGCGCAAACGCGCCCAGTTCGGCCATGGTTTGCATGATATGCACGTTCTTGGTCGGCCGGATCGCCAGCGATTCGATGCCGCTGCCTCCGACAACCAGTTTGATTCCCAGCGTCCCCAGCCGGCCGGCCAGGTCATTGATCTCCCGCAGCAGTTTGGCCCGGTCCGCCACCGACTTGACCGACAGCCAGACCACGGCGGCCTTGTTCTCCTCGGCCGCGTTGGCCAGCAGCTCCAGCGGGGTTTCGGGGCCGAAGTTCACATCGCGATAACCGGACTCGGCCAGGACGCACCCGGCCATCATGGACGGCAGGAGATAAGGATCGCCATCGGGCGCACCGCCCAGGGCAACCGGCGCGCTGGCGGCCGGCTCGCCGATCATCTGCCGCAAGACGCCCAGCGCGTGCAGGCAGATCGTGGTGGCCCGGTGCTCGATCAGGATTCCGCGCACATCCTCGCGCCAAAGTTCGCCGATCCTCTGCATGGCGCTGCGAACGGCTCCGTCGCAGATGGAAGGTACGCTGACGCCGCTCAGAAACAGCCCCGACATACATCCCGTCGCCGTTTTCGCGTCTCCCGTGCGCAGTGCCTCGTAAAAGCGATTCTCGAGCGAGCGCTCACCGAGCGGTTCGCCGGCCGGGGTTGAGGGGAGGTCGGGCAGACCGAGCAAATCGGGTCGGACGACGGTGGCCTTGGACTGGCGGACGAACCGGATGGCCTCGGAGAGCGCGATTCGCCGGTGGCCACCGACGGTTCGGGCGGTGCGAATCGCACCGCTGTTGGTCCATCGCCGCATCGAACTGGGGCTGGCCCCGATCGCTTCGCCCAGTTCCTTGGTTGTGAGTAGTTTTTCCATTATTGCCTGGCTGATTTGGATGAATAATACAACCATCTCCGCGATTTGTCGAACGGCGTTATCACTATTTTTCTCATGTACTTAAGCGAGTAACGGGAAAAATTCTGATTTTCCTGTTTGACTTTTGATCGGTCGCTTCTATGCTTGTGACTGAATTGGCTGAATTAACTGAATTGGACGAATTCAGCGAAGAAGCCAAGAAACAATCTGGAGCGATCTGTTTCTGAGGCGTCACCGGCCGCGTGGCTGGGACGCCGGGAGCAAGGCTCCGGTCAATCGGTCGAAAGACCGGAAGGAATCGCCATGATTCGCAGTCGTTTGTTGGTTGCGTCGTTGGTTGTGCTGGGCACGGTAGCTGGCCTGGCCTATATAACCTTGTCCCGCGCGGTCGCCGATACGGCCATGGGTGATGCCGCCCCGCAGCCCAAGGACATCGTGGACACCGCGGTTGGGGCTGGTCAGTTCAAGACACTGGCAACCGCCCTGACCGCCGCGGGACTGGTTGACACTCTCAAGGGCGCCGGGCCGTTCACCGTATTTGCCCCGACGGATGCGGCCTTCGCCAAGCTCCCTGACGGCACCGTCGCCGATCTCCTCAAGCCGGAGAACAAGGCGAAGCTCACCGCGATCCTCACCTACCACGTCGTGGCCGGTAAGGACATGGCCAAGGACATTACCGGCATGAGCTCGGTCAAAACCGTCAACGGCAAGGAACTGTCCATCAAGGTGGTGGATGGAAAGGTGATGGTCGGCGATGCCACGGTGACCACCGCCGATATACAGGCCTCCAACGGCGTTATCCATGTGATCGACACCGTGCTGCTGCCGTGAGTTTGATGCATTCCCAAAAGCTGCCGGGTCGGACGTTGCAACACGGCGTCCGACCCTTTTTCATTTCGACAGGTCGATCAGAAGATATGTTTGCAAACGCGGCGCCGACCATTCGGCAATTTCGTGCAAGATTTCCGGATATCAGCCCGCCCGGCAAACTATTATAATTCCCGCCGTTCGGTAACCCGGCCCTTCAAGCGCGGCGAGTTTGCGGCCGATGGTTGCGATATGGCAACGGGTCTGATCGCTCCATCGCGCGAGTGCCGGCCGGAAACACCGGCCCCAACTGAATTCGATCCCATGATCGATTGCCCGGATATGGAAACACTGTTGCAACCCGTCGCCCCGCCGTCCCACCGCAGCCCCGACCAGCGGGCGCTGCTCCTGTACATCCTCCACAGCGGCAATCTCTACGGCACGGAGCGCATGGCCCTCAGTACCGCCATCGGCCTGCGCGAACAGTTCCGCACCATTCTTTTCGCGCCGCCCGGAGCGGCACTCACCCAGGCGGCCGAGTCCGGCCTGGAAGTCCGCAGCTTCAAGAGCCGCTGGCAACTCGCCCGCGGCGTCCGTGAGTTTCTGCGACTGCGAAGACCGGTCACATTCGCCTGCACCTCGCTCACCCAGTGGGCCGTGTGCGCATTGCTGCACACTCTTTACCGCGTGCCGTCACATCATGTGCAACTCGTGCATGGCGGAGCGGCCGGGTCGGGTGCGTACGGCCGCAAGAAATTCCTCAACTGGACCGGCGTGCAGTTCATCACGGTATCGGATTACGCGCGATCGCGGCTTGTCGAAGGCGGCGTGCCGGCCGATCGCGTGACCGTCATCCACAATTTTCTCCCGCCCGAGCGTATCGCCGCCGCCCCGCGCCGCGGGCCGTTCGCTGATACCGGCATTGGCAAAATCCTCGTCGTGTCGCGGCTGGACGGTCTCAAGCGGCCGCATCTGCTGCTGGACGCTTTGGATGCCCGCCCCGAACTGGACGAACTGGAAATCCGCATCATCGGCGCCGGGCCGGAATTCGATCGCATCCGCAATCGCTGTGCTCTGCGTCATCCCAACGTGCATCTGTACGGATTCAGCGACAATGTCCCCGGCGACATGGCCCACAGCGATCTGCTGGTGCATACATGCCCGATCGAATCGTTCGGCCTGGTCGTGCTGGAAGCGATGGCCGCCGATCTTCCAGTGCTGGTTCCCGACGCCGGCGGTACGGGCCTGATCGTGCGCCACGGCCAGAACGGTTTCACCTTCGCGGCCGACAACGCGGTCGATTTGGCCGATCGACTGATCGAGCTGCGCCGGGCCAGTCCTGATCTGCTCAACGGTGTCGTCGCATCGGCCCGTCAAACGGTGATCGAGCGATATTCCGCCGGATCCGCCCTGGATCAATACCGCCGGGCCTTTGCCCCACCGGCCCCGCGCGCGTAACATCGCCTTCGCGTGAAGAGCCCGATCAAATCCGCCGTTCGGTTTGCATACAGCCGGCTGATGCCGCGCTGGGCGCGCAGCACGCTGCATCTGTGGCTCTGCGATTGCTGGCCGGATGCCAAGCCCACCGAGATCACCGAATTCAATGCCGATGGCGTGCTGATCCTCGCCCCGCACATGGACGACGAGGTCATCGGCTGCGGCGGCGCCGCCCGCCGTCACGTGTTGGCCGGCGCGAGCGTCGCCGTCGTCTTCATGACCGACGGCCGGTTTGGCGGGTACGATCCGGACAATACGCTGGTGCAGCGTCGCAAGGATGAAAGCCGCCGGGCCGCGGAGATCATCGGGTTTTCCGATTTGATTTTTCTCGACGCTCCCGATCTGGGGTTGCAGCCGACGATGCCCGTCGTCCAGCGACTGCGCGACATCATCGAGGACAAGAAGCCTCGCATCATCTATCTGCCGGCCCTGACCGATGCGCACATCGACCACTGGAACACCAATCGCGCCCTGCGCGCGGCGCTGTCGCGCCTGCCGCGCGAGGCGCAGCCGCGGCTCATTCGCGGTTACGAAGTCTGGTCGCCGCTGCCGGCCAATCGCCTGGTGGATATCGCCGCCTATCGCGAGCTCAAGAAACAGGCGATCGACGTTTTTGAATCGCAGACCCGCATCGACGATTACGCCGCCGCGGTCCTAGGGCTCAACCAATACCGCTCGATGATGTTTCATCACGGCAAGGGCTGTTGCGAAGCCTTTCTGGAAACCACGCCCGATGAGTTCATGCACCTGTGCGACATCGCCATCGCCCGCGGCGCGGCACGCGATTGAAGGACTGTTGGCCCTGATCTAAGTCGGATATCATTGTCGTATAGACCATGGCGATCAAAACGAAACGTTCCGAACATCCGATCCTTTTCCCGGGCATGATACCCCCGATGGCGGATCCGCTCGAAACAGAGCGAACCTACGAGCCGCTGCCTTCGATTTGGGACGGCGACGACGCGGAACTCCTGGAAAAAATGCTCGATTTCTATCCCCGGTCCCGCCCAAAGAAGATCCTGGACGCGACCGTAAACGGCGGACGGTTCTGGACAGGGAGCGATCGCCCAGTCATCGGTATGGACATCGACGCCAGCCACAAACCTGACATTGTCGGCGACAACCGGAACATGCCATTCAACGACCGCAGCTTCGATGTCGTCGTGTACGATCCGCCTCACGTTCCGAATCAGGGAAAGGACAAGTCAAAGGATTTCAATACGCGGTTCGGCCTGGTCCTGAAATCGTCGCCCGATCAAGGCTATTGCTTTTCGTACCTTTACCCGCCGTTCGCCAGTGAAGCGTACCGCGTGCTCAAGCCCGAAGGGATTTTGTTCTGCAAGATCGCAGACTACGTTCATGGGCACCGCTTTCAATGGGCGCATATCTCCATGATTGAAGCGGCAACGGCGGTTGGGTTCACCGCGTGCGACTGCATTGTGAAAACCCGGGTCGGCCCGATCATCGACCCAAAATGGAAGATCGCCCATCACGCCCGCCGCCAGCATTGCTACTGGCTGATTTTCCGTAAATCCCATAAATGCGAGTAGTCACGCCGGTAGCGGCTGATCCCACTCCAACAGCATGCGGCACCGCCCGACCAGCAGATTGTGAATCTGGCACTTTCCATCGGCGCCGTCGAAATGAACACGGAAAACGGATTCCCCGTCGATCTTGACGTACCCGGCAAGACTGCCGCGACCCGGCCGCTTGCCAACCGGCGCTATGTCGGCCGTTTTCATCAACCGCAGCAGGTCCGGCGGGATGTCCAAAACCTGGTAGTGGATGTGGTCCGCTCGCCAGATTGCCCGCATCATCAGGATATGAGCGTATCTGGTCAGATGTTGCAGCGCGTGCTTGACCAGCGCACCGACAGTCCATTGGCCTGTTTCCGTGGTACAGAGTTTGGTCATGCTGATTTGGTTGACCTTCGTGCCTTTGCCCGTCTCAGTCTTGACGGATACCTTCGTTTCCCCCACCAAAATGTCGTGCTCCGGGCTATTGGGTGTTGCCAAAATAACCTGTTCGCGTGGCCAGCCGGACGTCAAAAACGCCCGCTCTACCAGCGATTCGAAGAAAATGCCTTGCGGCGGGATGCGCGGATACAGGTCGTGATGCCGATCGACAAGCGACCGAAGGGCTGTCAGGAATCCCGGCGTAAAAAGTTCCTGCACCGGCCGTCATCGACGCGGCCCCGCGGATCGGTACAATTTCGGACGACTGGGAAGTTATGGGACAAAATTTCAAACTGACCCACTACCGAATTCTCCGCAGTGAATAATCCGGACTGACAATCGGAATCCTCTATGGCCCTGGCCGCACTGACCAACATCGAGAAAACCTTCGGCACGCGAGTCGTGTTCGATCACCTCAATTTCCAGATCGACGCCGGCGAACGCGTCGGGCTTATCGGCGACAACGGCAGCGGCAAGACAACACTCATGCGACTGCTCACCGGCGAAATGACGCCCGACGACGGCCAGGTCGCCATCGCCCGCTCGACGCGGGTCGGATATCTCGCCCAGGATCCCGCGTTCACACCGGGGCTCACCGTGATGGACGAGGCCGAACTCGCCTTCGCGCCGCTGCACGAACTCTCCCACAAGCTCCGCGACATCGAACACGAGATGGCCGTCATCACCGGTCCGGAACTGGACAAGGTTCTCGCCCGCTATCAGACCGTCCAGCACGAATTCGACCTGGCCGGCGGCTATGCCTGGCGGCATCGCCTTGAGGCCACGCTCCTGGGCGTCGGACTGGATACGCAAACGTGGGAACAGGACGTCGATACGCTCTCCGGCGGGCAGCGCTCGCGGCTGGCGCTGGCCCGGCTGCTCATCGACGGCGGCGATCTGCTGCTTCTGGACGAGCCGACCAATCATCTCGATCTGGCCGCCACCAACTGGCTTGAGCAATATCTATTGCAATTCTCCGGCGCGGTCCTTCTGGTCAGCCATGACCGTTATCTGCTGGACCGCCTGGCGACGCGGATCGTCTGGCTCACCGGCGCGGCCCTCCGCAGTTTTCCCGGCAATTATTCCTCCTTCCGCCAGCAGCGACAGTTGCAGGAACTCACCCAGCAGCGCGCGTATGAAAAACAACACGCCGACATCGAAAAGCAGGCCGAGTACATCCGCCGCTTCAAGGCCGGCCAGCGCGCCCGCCAGGCCAAGGGCCGTGAAAAACGCCTCGACCGGCTCCTCATCAGCGACGCCGTCGTAAAATCGGTCGCCAATTCGCGGCACATCCACCTGGGTCTGCAAACCGACAAACGCGCCGGCGATCGCGTGCTGCGCGTGGCCGATCTGAAGAAATCCTTCGGCCCGCGAACGCTCTGGAGCGATGTCGGCTTCGATCTGACCCGCGGCGACCGCGTGGGCATCATCGGCCCCAACGGCAGCGGAAAGACCACGCTGCTGGAAATTCTCCTTGGCGGCGCCGACGCCGACCAAGGCGACATCCAATGGGGCGCCAATCTCGCCATCGGGTACTACGATCAGCGACTCGAGGATTTCGATCCGGAGATGACCGTCTTTGGCCAGGCCCGCCTGGGCCGCAGCGTCCCCGATCAACTCGTCCGCAACGTCCTGGCCGCCCTGCTGTTCACCGGCAACGACATCGACAAGCCGCTGGGCCTGCTCAGCGGCGGCGAGCGCGCCCGCGTGGCGATGGCCCAGCTTCTGCTGGACCGGCCGAACATCCTGCTGCTCGATGAGCCGACCAATCACCTGGACATCCCCTCGCGCGAGGCCCTCGAATCCGCACTGGCCGGTTTCGACGGCACTATTCTCTGCGTGAGCCACGACCGGTTTTTTCTGGACAAGATCGTGCGACGGCTGCTGATTCTGGAACCGCCGGTGATCCGCGATTTCACGGGCAATTACACCGCCCTGGTCGCCCGCGACGCGCAGGCCGCCGCCGACGCCCGCGATGCCGCCACCGCGCGCAAATCCGCAGCCAAACGTCCCGCGCCAAAAAAGGCCGCCGCGCCCGCCAGCCCGCAGCGAAATCCCGCCCAATCCAAAAAGCCATCATCCCGCGGCAGCAACCCCTGGTCGCGTCCCTTCGGCCGGCTCACCGTGGCGGAACTGGAAACCAACATCAGCCAAACCGAAAAGGACTTGGCCGCGTGCGAACTGACGATGGCCGATGCCGCCACCTACGCCGACCCGTCCCGCCGCAGCGACGTGCAGAAGCAGTTCAACACACTCACCGAGAAATTGCGGCAACTCGAGGCCGAGTATTTCACGCGCGAAACGTGATCGTGCCGGGGCGAAGAGAATATCTCTCGCAGAGGCGCGGAGGCGCAGAGGAAATCCGAATCAAAAACGGACCTTGTCGAGCCCGTCTTGCATACGTCAACACGGCGCCGTGCGATGTGGACATCCAGAATCTACCTCTGCGCCTCCGCGCCTTTGCGAGGGATATTCTTCTTTTCCCCCGATTGCATTGGCGCCGTCGACGTGTTAGTATTTGCAAGATATCTAGGAATTGCGGGCTCGGCGCGCCTGGGACGGGTGGTCGCTATGGCGAACTGGTTTTACAGCAAAGGAGGGCAGCAGCAGGGCCCGGTCAGCTCGGCCGGCCTGAAGGAACTTGCTGACAGCGGCAGATTGCACCCGGACGATCTGGTTTGGAAGGAAGGCATGGCACAGTGGGAGAGGGCATCGCACGTAGAGGGTCTTTTTGTTCCGTCGCCGGCCAAGCCTGCGGTCGACACGCCGAATGAAGCCGTATCGCCGGCACCATTGCAGTATGAAACGCCCGCCCGGTTCCGCGGGTCGCCTGTCGGAACCAGCCGCCCGGCGATCGCCAGTCTGGCCTGCGCAGGGTTGATTCCAGTCATGTTCCTTTGCACGCTGTATGGGTGGGTGGAATTTGGCCCTACTGGTAATCATACCGATCCGCCCATCTACATCATGGTCTTCGTCTCCCTCTTCTTCTGGCTATTTGCGCACATTTTCGGAATCATCGGAATTCGCGACACCCGAGGTGGACAACGCGGCGGCCGGGGTTTGGCTATTGCCGGTCTTGTCCTTGCCACAATTTTCATGTTGATCGCGAGCTTTCTCGTTGTTGCATTCTACTTCTTCGGCGGCTTGGCCGGGGTCAGAGGCTAGGCGCTCCCGGCCGACCCGGCGCAGCGAGGTGCAAACTCGATTCCATGCGCTCACCGGCGCACTCCGCCACCGTCCGGCGGAATATTTCACGCGTGAAACCGGGTTATGCGGACATCCAGAATCTACCTCTGCGCCTTTGCGCCTCTGCGAGGGATATTCTTCTTTTCCCCCGATTGCATTGGCGCGCCGCCGTGATAGCATTCGCGGCACATTCACGCATTCTGGGTTCAGCGTTCATGGGAAAGGTGGTCGCTATGGCGGACTGGTTTTACGGCAGAGACGGCCAGCAGCAGGGTCCGGTCAGCTCGGCCGGGCTGAAACAACTGGCCGACAGCGGGCAATTGAGGCCGGACGATCTGGTCTGGCAAGAGGGCATGGCAAAGTGGGTCGCGGCGTCGCAGGTGAAAGGCCTGTTTGCTCCCCCAGCGGCGCCGGCGGCTGATGCGCCTCTGCCGATCGCCCCACCCTATAGCCCGCCGGCTGTGCCGCTAATGCAAGGTGGCGCGATTTCCCCTTCGTACATGCAGCCGGAACGCCGTAGCGGCATGGCTCTTGCCAGCCTCATCTGTGGCATACTCTTCTGCGTCCCGTTTTGCTCGCTGCTGGCCATTATCTTCGGAATCCTCGGAATTCAGCAGACCGGCGAGGGCAAACGCCCCGGCCGGGGAATGGCTCTGACTGGCCTCATTCTCGGATCGGTGGGCATGTTCCTGATTGTTATTGCGATCCCAATGTCTATTCTGCTGCCCAGTCTGAGTCGCGCCCGCGAAATCGCCAACCGCGTGAAATGCGCCGCCAACGAGCGCTCGATTGGTATGGCCATCCTGCTTTATTGCAACGACAACCGGGGCGCCTATCCCCCTGATTTGGCAACACTGGCCAAGGCCGAAGATGTCGACCTTAAGACGTTCGTCTGCCCGTCGTCCAACGACACGCCGGCCACTTCCACCGACACATTGCTGTCCGGCGGCCATTGTTCCTATGTCTATCTGGGAAAGGGACTCAACGCCAGGACCGTGGACCCATCGGCCGTCGTCTTGTACGAAAACGCCGCCGACCACGAACAACAAGGCGCCAACTATCTCTTCGGCGACGGACATGTGGAGTTCGACTCTCAATCGCCGATCGGAACATCTGGACAGCCGGGACTCAAGGGCTGAAGCCGTCAGAGCGTCAGGAGGGATTGATGACAAACTGGTTCTACGCCAAGGCCGGCCGGCAACACGGTCCCGTCGATGAGGCGGCACTGG
>Ga0181517_10003104_pt1 | contig 16111 bp, 12 predicted proteins | sample PEATcosm2014_Bin_31_FD_119748 | JGI IMG/M metagenome (GOLD analysis project Ga0181517, IMG submission 119748) | Peatland microbial communities from MTU Mesocosm Facility, Houghton, MI, USA - PEATcosm2014_Bin01_30_metaG | ecosystem: Environmental > Terrestrial > Soil > Wetlands > Peat | place... | reverse complement strand
TCGGTGGTCGATCTGACGGTCAAGACTGTCAAGTCGACGACATATAAGGACATCTGCGCCGCGATGAAGAAGGCGAGCGAGAACGAGCTGAAGGGCATTCTCGGCTACACGGATGAGGAAGTGGTTTCGACCGATTTCCTGGGCGACTCGCGGAGCAGCATTTTCGACGCCGGCGCGGGCATCGAATTGAACGCCAACTTCTTCAAGCTGGTGAGCTGGTACGACAACGAGTGGGGATATAGCTGCCGGGTCAACGATCTGATGACCTCGATGGCGAAGAAGGAAGGCATCTTGTAATAGCGGAGAGCCAGGAATTCCGCGCAGGAATCCAAAGCCCACGGACGCCCATCCGTGGGCTTTGGCGTCTTATAACTGTCGATCGGATTGGACGTTGCCGTCAATTCGCCGCGTGACGATTGAAGACGGCGCGGGACGCTACTACACTTAGCAAGAATGGTGTTCGGGAGGGATGTCGGTCCCCTATGGCAAGGTTGCCTCGGGGCGGGGCGGTGCAGTTTGGAGTCTCGCACATGGCAGTAGTCAACCCGGTAGAACGCCGCCCGCCGTCCAAGTGGTCGGCACAGGTGACCTCGCAAGCCGCCAGCGCGCCGGCCTTTGAACCCCAGCGCCAGATCGACATGCTGCGCGTGATGCTCCTCATCCGCCGGTTCGAGGAGCGCACGTTTCAGGAATACACCAAGCCGGGACAGAAGATCGGCGGGTTCTGTCACCTCTACAGCGGCCAGGAAGCGATCGCTGTCGGCGCTGCAGCCATCTTCCAGAAATCGCGCGATAAGCTCATCAACGGCTACCGCTGTCACGGGCATAGCCTCGCATTGGGCATGCCGCCGCGAACGGCCATGGCCGAACTGTTCGGCAAGGCGACAGGCTGCTCGCACGGCAAGGGTGGGTCGATGCACCTGTTCGATGTCAAGGATGGGAATTACGGCGGGCATGGGATCGTCGGGGCACAGATTCCGCTGGCGGTGGGGATGGCATTCGCCCAGAAGTATCAAAAGACCGGCGGAGTCACTTTCTGTTTCATGGGCGATGGGGCGGTCAACCAGGGTTCGTTCGCCGAGGCGCTGAATCTGGCGTCGCTGCAAAAGGTGCCCGCGGTCTTCATCGTGGAAAACAACGGCGTGGCGATGGGCACGCAGGTTGAACGCCATAGTGCCGATCCCGAGCTGGCCAAACGCGCCTGTGGGTTTGTGATGCCGCATCGGGCCATTGACGGCAACGACGTGGAAGTGGTCATCGCCGAGCTTTCACGCGCCGCCGATCGTGCCCGCGCCGGCGACGGGCCCAGCTTCATCGTGTGCAACACCTTCCGTTTCCGCGGGCATTCGATGTCGGACGCGATGAAATATCGAACCAAGGAACAGGTTGAACGCGCCAAGCTGCACGATCCGATCACGATCTATTCGGCCCGGCTGATCGATCGCGGCGTGATGACGGCCGAGCAGATCGAGGCGATGAACCAGGAGATCCACGACCAGATCGACCAGGCCACCGCCCAGGCCGATGCCGACCCGCATCCCGATCTGAACGACCGCTTTACCGACATCTATTCTGAAACCTACCCCTATTTTCCCTGAGCAGTTGATCCGCCATGCCAGTCATTGAATTCCGCGAAGCACTTCGGACAGCCATGATCGAAGAGATGGAACGCGACGATCGCGTGTTCCTGATCGGCGAAGAGGTAGCGCAGTACGACGGCGCGTACAAAGTGTCGCGGGGAATGCTGCAGAAATTCGGACCCCAGCGGGTGGTCGATGCGCCTATCAGCGAAACCGCATTCGCCGGGTTGGGCATCGGCGCCGCCACGTGTGGCCTGCGGCCGATCGTCGAGTTCATGAGCTGGTCGTTCACGCTGGTCTGCCTCGATCAGCTCATGAACAACGCCGCGAACATCCGCTACATGTCCGGCGGCCAGATCAAGATTCCGATCGTCTTTCGCGGCGTCAACGGGATCGCTCATCAACTCGGCGCCACGCACAGCCATCGCGTGCAGGCGATGTACTCGCGCGTGCCCGGATTGGTTGTGGTCGCGCCCAGTTCGCCGTACGAAGCCAAGGGTCTGCTCAAGAGCGCCATTCGCTGCGACGATCCGGTCATCTTCCTGGAATCGGAGAAGATCCTGGCCGACAAGGGCGAAGTGCCCGATGAAGAATATCTCCTCCCGCTGGGCGTGGCAAATGTCGAGCGAACCGGCAGCGATGTTACGATCCTGAGCTACGGCCGGCCGCTCACGCGCGTCGTGCGACAGGCCAGCGAAGTTCTTGTGAACGATCACGGCATTGATGTCGAGCTGATCGATATTCGCTCGCTGCGGCCGCTGGACTTGGCGACGATTCTGGCTTCGGTCCGCAAGACGCACCGGTGTGTCATTATTGACGAGGACTGGGGCTATTGCGGAATGGGGGCGGGAATTCTGCACCAGATTCACAAGCCCACCTTTGACGATTTGGACGCGCCGATCGAGTATATTCACTGCGACGATATTCCCGTGCCGTTCAGCCACGACCTGGAACTGGCCATGCTGCCGAGTCTCGACGGCATCGTGACCACCGTGAATGAAATGTTCGGCCGGTGAAGTACAGGTTTCCTCGCGAAGGAGCGCCGCATGAGCGTCGATATCACGATGCCCCAACTCTCGGACACCATGACCGAAGGTACCGTCGTTAAGTGGTACAAGAATGAGGGTGACAGGATCAACGAAGGGGAGAAGCTGGCCGACGTCGAAACCGACAAGGCCGTCATGGAGATGGAGGCGTTTACCAGCGGCGTTCTGGCGGCGCGGCTGATTGCTGAGGGGGGAAAAGTCCCCGTGGGGGCGCGACTGGCGGTGGTGGCGACCGGCAAAGAAGACCCGGCTCAGGTGAAAAGCCAGGCGTCGGCCGGCAGTGCGGTGAAAGCGCCCGAGCCGGCGAAAAAGGCCGAGCCCGCGCCAGGCGAGGGAACCGGCCCCGCGACAGCGACGGCCGTTGCGGCGCCGGTCGCTGTCGCACCATCGCCCAGTGCCTCCAATCCCGTTGCCGAAGACAACGGCCGCCCCATTCGCATTTCGCCGCTGGCCAGACGCATCGCTTTGGAAAAAGGCGTGGATCTGTCGCTGGTGCAGGGCACAGGCCCATTGGGTCGGATCATCGAGCGAGATATCACCGCGTTCATGGCCGCGCCGCCGGCGAAAGTTACCGCACCGGTCGTGTCGCCGGCCGCCATTGGGCCGGGGGCGACGCAGGTTATCGCGATGACCAAGATGCGACATGCGATAGCGAAAAACCTGGTGGCATCAAAACAGACGATCCCCCATTATTACTCGACGATTGATATCGACGTTGAGGAACTTTCGTCGCTGCGGGAGCGGCTTAACGCGATTCTGGAATCACGCAGGATTCGCCTGTCGCTGAGCGATCTTCTGGCCCGGGCGCTGGCTACGGCGCTGCTGGAACATCCGGCATTAAACGCTACGTTTGACGGAACGAACATCACGCGATACGGCGATGTGCATCTGGGCATGGCGGTAGCCATACCGGACGGCCTGATCGTGCCGGTGTTGCGGAACGTCAATCGCATGGGGCTGATTGAGATTCGCCAGCGGACGGCCGACCTGGTCGAGCGGGCGCGGGCGCAGCGGCTCAAACAGGACGAAATGCGCGGCGCGACGTTCAGCGTGAGCAATCTGGGCGCGTACGGCCTGCGCGAATTCAGCGCCATCATCAACCCACCGCAAGTGGCGGTTCTGGCGATCGCGGCGGCCGAGAAACGCGCTGTGGTGCGCGGCGGTTCGATCGTCGCGAGGACGATGCTGACGCTGACGCTCTCGGGCGATCATCGGGTGGTCGATGGCGCGGACGGCGCCGATTTTCTACGCACGCTCAAGGGCCTGCTCGAAGAGCCGGGTATGATGCTTCTCTAAAGGGCGGTGGGCGCATCACGGGCGAGATCACCTAAAGGACAGACATGGCGACAGCGACAGGCAAACCCACGGCGGGCGCAACGACACCGGCCGTAACCGGCAAGGGATTTGAATTCGATATCATCGTAATCGGCGGCGGCCCGGCGGGATATGCGGCCGCGATTCGCGCCGGCCAGCTCGGCAAGCGCGTCCTGTGCATCGAGAAGGAGAACCTCGGCGGAACGTGCCTGAATTGGGGCTGCATCCCCACCAAAGCACTGCTGGAGGACGGCGAGTTCGTCCGGCGGATTCGCACCGAAGCGGCCGATCGCGGCGTCACCGTCGGCAGTGTGACGGTCGATTTCGCCAAGATCATCGGCCGCAGCCGCTCGATCGCGCAGAAGCTGAGTAAGGGGATCGCGCATCTCTTCGCCAAACACCAGGTCAAACATGAAACGGGCATCGGGCGATTGCTCGCGCCCGGCCGGGTGCGCATCGAGGGCGCGGGCGGCGCCAAGCGGGATGTCACCGGCGAGCACATCATCATTGCGACCGGCGCCCGGCCGACGCCATTGCCCGGCGTGGAATTCGACGGCGTGAAGATTATCGCGTCGCGGCAGGCGATGATTCTTCCAAGCCTGCCGAAGAGGCTGGCCATCATCGGGGCCGGCGCGATTGGGTGTGAGTTCGCGGATTTCTATAACGCGCTGGGAACGGAAGTGGTGCTGGTCGAGATGCTCGAACACATCCTGCCGATCGAGGATGACGATGTCGCGGTTGTTCTGGACCGCGTGTTCACCAAACGCGGTATTGACGTGCGCAATGCGACCCGTACCGATAAGGTTGAATCCACCGCAACCGGCGTGCGACTGACGCTGTCGGGCGCCAAAGCCGGTGTGGTCGATGCGGATATCGTGCTGGTCGCCATTGGCGTCAGCGGCAACACCGAAGGTCTGGGCGCTGCCGAGGCGAAATTGGAACTCTTCCGCGGCCGGGTGAAAGTGAATCCGCAATTCGCGACTAATCTTCCCAACGTCTGGGCGATCGGGGACTGCGTGGCTCTGGATTTCCGGGCGGATTCGCCCATGGCGGGATCGCGGCATCCGGATTTGGCGCACGTGGCCCATCATGAGGCGGTGTCGCTGGTGGATCGCTTGGCCGGCGAGGGCGGCGAGCCGATCGACTACCGGTGGATTCCCGGCTGCACATACACGCATCCGCAAGTGGCGAGCATGGGCATGACCGAGAAGCGCGCCCGCCAAAGCGGGCGCGAGATTCGCGTGGGGAAATTCCCCTTTGCCGCCAGCGGGAGGGCCTTGGCGGCGGGCGAATCCGATGGGTTCGTCAAGCTCATCTTCGAGGCGAAATACGGCGAACTGCTGGGCGTTCACATGATCGGTCAGGATGTGACGGAGTTGCTGGCGGAACTGGTGCTGGCGCGTAAACTGGAAGCGACCGAGCAGGAGATTTTGTCGGCGATGCACCCGCATCCGACGATGTCGGAGGCGGTGATGGAAGCCGCCGCGGCCGCCGGTGGGCGGGCGATCCATATCTGAGGTGAAGCATGTCGCTCCGGGCAATGATCGTCTACGGCGGATGGGACGGGCATCAGCCGCGTCATGTGGCGGAGGTTTTTGCTCGCGTGCTGAAAGACGATGGGTTCGATGTCGAATCGTTCGATTCGCTCGAACCGCTGGGGGATGCCGACAAGCTCGCAAAGCTTAACTTGCTGGTACCGGTCTGGACGATGGGGGAACTGGCCGAAGCCGCCGGCCGGACAGTCTGTGCGGCGGTGGCGGCGGGGATGGGTGTTGGGGGATGTCACGGCGGCATGTGCGATGCGTTCCGCGGGAATACGGACTGGCAATTCATGACCGGCGGGCAATGGGTGGCCCATCCCGGCAACGACGGCACCCGCTACACCGTTCGGGTCACCGATCGCCAGCATCCCATCATGCGCGGGATTGGCGATTTTGAGGTGAGCAGCGAGCAGTATTACCTGCACGTCGATCCGGCCGTGCGGGTCTTGGCCAACACGCGATTTCCCGTGGCCGACGGTCCGCACGTTACCAATGGCCCGGTCGATATGCCGGTGGTGTGGACGAAGCTCTACGGCAAGGGGCGGGTGTTCTACAATTCACTGGGACACCAGGCGGACATCGTCGCGGCCGAGCCATGTCTGACCATCCAGCGCCGCGGCTTTACCTGGGCGGCGCGAACATGAACCGGCGGATTCTGCTGCTGGCGACGGACCTGGAGATCGGCGGGACGCCGAACGTGGTTCGTGAGTTGGCCATCCGCCTGAACGATCCGCCAAAAGTCACCGTCGAAGTGGCTTGCTTGTCCCTTTGGGGTCCGGTCGCCACCGACCTGGCTGATGCCGGAATTCACGTCACCAGCCTCGATGCCCTTGGGCAATTGGACGTCGCGGTGATCGGCCGGTTGCGGCGGCTGATCCGGCAGCGCGAATACGATACGGTGTATTCACTCCTGGTGCATGCAAATGCGGCCGCGGCGGTCGGGCTGATCGGCCTGCGGGGTGTGCGGCAATTTCAGTCGATCCAGACCACGCAACCCCGGCCAAAATGGCATTGGAAGGTTCAGGCCGTCGCCCAACGCCGGGCTGAGGCGGTTGTCGTGCCATCGCAATCGGCTGCGGCGGTGGCGCGGGATTGGGCGCATGTTCCAGCACCGAAAATTGTCGTCATTCCCAACGCGGTGGATGTGGCGTCGTTCGGGCGGACTGGGCCTTCTTCCCCCTCGCCCTGTACTCAGGGAGAGGGCAGGGGTGAGGGTTCCGAGGCGATGATCGAACGAGAGGACCGTTCTACGGCGGTTCGACCTTCACCCTATCCCTCTCCCTGGGTCCAGGGCGAGGGGACAAGAGATGGCGATCCGCCGAACGCACTGCGAGTTGGTTTCATCGGCCGGCTCGATCCAATTAAACGGGTGGTCGATTTGGTTCGCGCGGCAGCGGTGGTTGGCGAGCGTGCGACGGTGGATATCTACGGCGACGGGCCGGATCGGGCGGCGATCCGGCGCGAAATTGCAGCCAGCGGCGTGGAGCGGCTTGTGCGGATGCATGGAGTTATTGCCGGGCCGCGCGATGTGCTGGGCGATTTGGATGTGCTGGTGCTGCCGTCGGACGCCGAGGGGTTCGGATTGGTACTGATCGAGGCGATGGCGGCGGGCGTGGCGGTCGTGGGGACGGATGTGGCGGGAATTCGGGATGTTGTCGAGGATGACGTAACGGGGATGCTGGTTCCGCCGCGCAATCCGCTGGTGCTGGCGGCGGCGATCGTGCGGCTGGCCGAGGACGAGGCGCTATGGCGACGGCTGGTCGTCGGCGCGGCAGTGGCCGTCAAGGCGAAGTACGACTGGTCGGTGGTGCTGCCGCGTTATCGCCAACTGCTGGGAATTGAAAGGGAATCGGATTGCCCAATTGCAGCGGCGCCGTCGGCAGATGGGGCGTTGCCATCGTGAATCCCCAGCGCATGTCGGCCGGATTTCGCAGAGCCAGATCGGGATTGAAATACGGAGTGTTCGGGAGCGGTGCGCCCCAGGTTCGGTCGTCTTTGCTGGGCGCCACGGGCACATAGACGAGCAGGCCGGATCGCGTGTGTTGCTTCGAGACTGGCGCAACGCGCAACGATGCAAGCGGTCTGGATGTGAAAATGGCCTTGTACTGGTCGCGGAACAAACGCATCGGCGGCCCCAGGCCGGTCAGCGCGACCAGCGCGATCCCAATGGCAACACATCGGGAAAACGGCCGGCGCCCCGGGCCATCTATGATCGAAAGCACCCACGTGGCCAGAATTCCCGTTGTGGCCCATATCGCGCTTTCGCCAAAGCGGGGATCGGGCGCTGCCCAGAACCAGAACCCCAGTCCGACCAGGGCCGGGACAAGCATCCAGAGCCAGGGGCCGGAATCGGATCGGCGGCCAATGCGCCTGACGCGAAACACCACAAGACAGCCGATCGCCGCGGCGCTGATGAATATCGGGCGCGTAAAGGACACGCCGGTGGCCAGACTGCGGACGAACCACGGGCCCATCCACGACCAGCCGGCGGTCTTTTCGAGCGGGACGTTCGGTATCCGCGCCCAGGAGCGAATCATGTCGGAATCCCGTCGGGCCGCGGCGGCCGGAACGAGCCAATCCACGTGAACCGGCAAGATCGTGCTCGGGTAAAACGGGTAGCCGCTGGTCATGATATTGCCGAATACCCACGGAACCAGGACGATGGCCGGTATCGCCAGATACACGAACCAGAGCCGCGGGCGGTGATCGGAGTTGCGCGCACGGCGATGATGGAGAATCCACAGAAACCCGGCAGTCCAGGTTGCTCCGGCGATGGCGGCGGTGGACAACTTGAATGCGACCGCCAGCGAGCACAGCGACGCTACTACAACCAGCCGGGAACCAGATGCTGCGGGACGGGCGGGAGGGTCGCCCTTGTCAGCAGCGCCGACGGCCGGCGGGTCCGTCAGCCGCTCGATCAGTATGGCGATCGCCAGCAGCGCTGCGGTGGAAGCCGGAACGTCGGTAACGGTTCCCACGATCGGCCAACGCAACGTCCAGTTCGCAACCGGTATCATCAAGATGGCCAGGAACCAGTCGCTCGGCGTTAGCTGCGATCGTCGCCACGCCTTGCACCAAGCGGGAAGCACCGATGCCCAGATCGCGGCGACGATCAGGCCGGGAAATATGTGGTGCCCGAGATCAGGCCACTGGCTGGGCCCCAGCGCGGCGATGCAGAGCACGACGGCGCTATCAAATCCGAGCCGGCCGTGGAGATTGGCCAGGCCGGGCACTGCCGGATAGGCCCCAGTCCATCGAACCGCTGTGGCGCCGTACAGGCCGGTGTCGTAATAGGTGCATGGGCCGACAGCGCGCAAGGCCAGGAGGGCCACGATAACCGCGTAGAGAAACGCAGGTTTGCCAGCGATGGTTGGCCTGTTGCGGAGTTGCCGAAGAACGGATGCCCGGGCGAGGAGGCATCCCAAGGCGGCCGGGATGAGGAGAAGGAGCGTGGCGGCGGACGTCACCGGCAGCAGGAGATGCCACGCTTCGAGGAAAGCGACAGATGTGGCCAGGCCGGTCCAGAAGGAATCGACGAGCCGCGGTTCGCCCTGGAGGATTCGCAACAGGAGCTGGCCGATGGCGATGAGGATGAGGGCGATCGCCAGCCAGATGGCGAGGATGAGCAGGAGTGCCAGAGCGACCATGCGGTCTCGGGGCGAAATATGCCGGAGTCAATATCGCTGGGGAATTGTACGGAGGGGGGAAGCGGTGGCAAAGGTGGGCGGCAATCCGGGCAGAGGATTAAGATTATGAGCAGGATTAGGATGAGGAAGACCGTTCGACGTTGCCCACGGCCGAGGATTAGGAGCAAGATTGGGATTAAGAGTAGGATTGCGTGGACGGGGGCATGGAGCAGGATGGGATGGCGCGGCGCATATTGATTTGTGTTGGGGAGATGAGCGGAGATCAGCACGCCGCGAATCTGGTGAGGGAATTGCGCGCACTGGATGGGGAGGTGATCGTCGATGCCCTGGGCGGGCCAGCACTGCGCCAGGCTGGGGCGGTGATCCGGCACGATACAGTCAGCCGGGCCGCCATGGGGTTGGCGGCGCTGGGGCGATGGCGGGAGGTGCTGCTCCTGGAGAAATGGGTGCGGGAATATGTGGCGGCAACTCGACCGGACCTGGTGATTTGCGTCGATTCGTGGGAGATGAACAAGCGGTTCGCGCGGATAGCACACGCCGGGGGGGTGAAGGTGATGTACTATATCGCACCACAGGTGTGGGCCAGCCGGGAGGGGCGCGTTGGGAAGATGCGGCAATGGGTGGATCGGGTGGCGTGTATTCACCGGTTCGAGGAGGACTATCTGACGCGACGGGGCATCGCGGCGACGTATGTCGGGCATCCGCTGTTCGATCATGTGCGGCCAGTCCCGCGACGGCCGGCGGAGCAGCGGTATCCGAACCGGCCGGCGATAATCGCGCTCGTGGCCGGCTCGCGGCAATCGGTGGCGGGGGCGAATTTCCCACGGCTTCTGGAAGTGGCCAGGAGAATGAAATCGCAGATGAACGATCTGAAATTTCAGATACCAACGACGGCCGCGACGGATGGGGTGGTGCGGGAGATATTGGCGTCGCGCGCAATGGCGGATGATAGCGATTTTTTGGTTGCCTTGGACGGCTTCGACGGTGTGCTGCCGGAATGCGACCTATGCCTGACGGTGTCGGGCACCGCGACGCTGCACGCGGCGGCATTCGGCGTGCCGATGATTGCGGTTTATTACGGGAATCCGGTTCTGTGGCATGTGATTGGGCGCTGGATCGTCAAGACGCGGCGATATGTCGTGGTGAATATCCTGGCTGGCGACGGCGAGATGATCGTGCCGGAATTTATTCCGTGGTATGGATCGGTTGAGCCGGTGGCCCAGGCGGCCTTGGATCTGCTGAACGATCCGGTCCGGCGCGAAGGCATGTCGCGGCGGCTGACGAATTTGGTGGCGACGATCGGCCAGCCGGGTGCGTCCAAACGCGCGGCGGGCGTGGCCATGGAATTGATGACTTGATCGCGAACGATCGAGCCTCGGATTTGCCATTGTCGGCGGTGCTCCGGTTCTCTATGGTGCAGATCATGGGAAATTCACATAAAACGCGGGTGTATTTGATTCGTCACGGAGCGACATTGCAAAGCGAGGAGGATCGGTTCACCGGCTCGGCTGATGTGGAACTGGACGATGAGGGACGTCGGCAGGCCAAATTACTGGGAGCGAGGCTGGCGGCGGCGAAACTGGAGGCGGTGTATTGCAGCGATATGAAGCGGGCGATGGCGACGGCCGAGGCGGTGGCCCTGCCGCACGGGCTGGCGCCGACGGCCGTGGCCCAATTACGGGAAATCGACCACGGGCATTGGGAGGGACTGCTGCATTCGGAAGTTGCGGAAAAATATGCGGATGAATACGAGGCGTGGAAGGCGGATCCACTGATGTCGGCGCCGACCGGCGGTGAGACGGCGTGGGCGGTCCTGTCCAGGGCGGCGCCGGCTTTTCTGAAGATCGTTCGGGATCATCCGGGCGGTAAGATCGCCGTCGTATCGCACAAAGCCACCAACAGGCTGCTGATTGCATTCGTGCTTGGGATGGACCTGGCAAGATATCGCGATCGACTCGCGCAGGATCCGGCTTGCATGAATGTCATTGAATTCGTTCCGCCAGCCGAAGCCAAGGCGATTGCGCTCAACGACACGAACCACTACCAGACCCTGCCGGGATAAGTCGGCGGGCGATGCGGGGCGTGCGGTTGGGAATGAACCCATATTGCGCGGCGAGAATCTTGGGGCGGAGTTTTGGCAAATGGGTATTGCATTGCTGGCAAGTGTAGTCACAATATTGAGCGGTCGCCGTGCGTTTGAGAACTGGCAGCCTGCGGTAGTGGGCTCCAAATCAAGGCAAACGGGGGGCGACGGCCTTGGGCGAGGGCAGCTTTGTGCCATGCCCCATCGGGAATGAGGTGTGACGTCATTGGAAATTGAAGGCACGCCGAAGGAACAAGATGCTCTGCGCGTCGCGGCCGAGCGTAGTGATTTTGCTGCGCCAGCGCCGTCGGCTGCGGAGATCCAGCAGGCACAAATCCACGCATGGAAAATATCGCATTGGCGGTTGCGTACGATGGTGGAAATGTCTCCATATGCGATTTACGTGTTGGACAAAGAGGGGCGTGTGGAATTGTGGAACCCGATGGCCGAACAGATATTCGGCTGGACGGAAAAAGAGGCACTGGGCCGCCTGCCGCCAATGGTTCCGACGTACAACACGCGGTTGTTCTGGGAAAACCACCGGGCGCTTTGGGCTGGTGAGATCGTGATCGACCGGCTGGTGCCGACCACGCACAAGAGCGGCGCGCTGATGCAGATGTTCGTCAGCAAACTGCCGGTGCGAGACGACAGCGGCCAGGTCGTGTCGGCAATTACGATCATGCGCGACGAAACCGAACGGCAGCGCGTGTGGACGGAACTGGTCGAGGACCGCCAGCGGATGGAGCGGCGCGTACATGAGCGCACGGCGGCCTTGGAGGCCAGTAATCTCGCCCTGCGACAGGAAATCGCCAAGCGAATGGAGATCGAGAAGTCGATGCAGCAATATCAGGCGCAGCTCAAATCGCTGGCGTCGGATTTGCGCACAACCGAAGAACGGCAACGGCGGCGCATTGCCAGCGACCTGCACGACGGCATCGGGCAGTCGCTGGCTCTGGCGCAGGCGAAACTGGCCGAATTGGCGTCATGTCCAAAGAGCGCGACGCATCGCGAGGCGCTGAATGACGTGCTCAGTCTGATCCAGCAGGCGGTTGCGATGTCGCGGTCGCTGGCTTACGACCTGAGTCCGCCGATCCTGTACGACCTGGGTCTGGAGCCGGCACTGGACTGGCTGGCCGAAAAACTGAGCCGGGAATATCCGATGAAGGTGCAATTCGCGCAAAGCGGACCGGCGGTGCCGCTGAATGCGGATATGCGGGCGACGCTGTTCCGGGCCGTGTGGGAACTGCTCAACAACGTCTACAAGCATGCGCGAACCGAGGAGGCGTCGATCATCCTTACGCGCACGACCACCGATCTGGAAATCCGTGTCCTGGACAGCGGAATCGGATTTGCCCTGCCGCAGGGGATCGGTACCTGCGGCGTCGCGGGTCTGGGTACCCTCAGTATACGTGAGCGAATGGAGTCTCTGCGCGGAAGCATGGAGATCAAGAGTGAACCGGGCAAGGGCACGGCCGTGCTTTTGCGCGTACCTCTGCACGGTTGATGGGTGGCGACGGGGCAACTTATGGGTTCCAGGAACTATGACGCCATCCGGAACTGAGAATGAAGCGGGCAAAGACGCGGCTCGGCAGCCGGGGATCGAGCCGCGCGGTAATGCTGCGCCGGCGGTACGGACCGCGGGGATCGATCAACAATCGCAGATAGAGCACTGGAGGCAGTCGCACTGGCGAATGCGGACGCTGTTCGAATTGTCGCCGTATTCGATCTATATGCTGGACAAGGATGGCTGCGTGCAGGCGTGGAATCCGAAGTCCGAGCAGACGTTCGGCTGGAGCGAGCGGGAGGTTCTGGGCCGCCTGCCTCCACTGGTGCCGGCCTGTAACGTGCCCAAGTTCGTGGAGAATCACGCGATGGTCTGGGCGGGGACGCCGCGGTTGGATGACCTGTTGCCGACCGTGAGCAAAAGCGGCCAGATCAGGCAAATGCTGGTGAGCAAACTCCCGATCCGGGACGATAGCGGGCAGGTGGTGTCGTCGATGACGATCATGCGTGACGAGACCGAACGGCAGCGAGTTTGGATGCAGCTTGTGGAGGACCGGACGCGGATGGAACAGCGGGTGCGCCAGCGGACATCGGAGATCGAAGCCAGCAATCTGGCGCTGCGCCAGGAGATCGCCAAGCGAACTGGAATCGAGCAGTCCATGCGGCACTATCAGTTGCAACTCAGGTCGCTGGCGTCGGAATTGCGAACAACCGAGGAGCGCCAGCGGCGGCGCATCGCCAGCGACCTCCATGATGGTATTGGGCAGTCGCTGGCACTGGCGCAGGCGAAACTGGCCGAATTGACCTCGTGCCCAAAGAACACGGCCCACCGCAGGGGGCTAACCGAGGTATTGGAGTTTATTCAGCACGCGGTCACGATGTCGCGGTCCCTGGCGTACGATCTGAGCCCGCCGATTCTGTACGACCTGGGACTGGAGCCGGCACTGGACTGGCTGGCGGAGAAATTCGGCGTGGAATATAAGCTTTTGGTGCATCTTGCCCGCAGCGGATCGTCGGCGCCGCTGAACGCGGATGTGCGGGCGACGCTTTTCCGGTCCGTCTGGGAATTGCTGATGAACATTTACAGGCACGCGCGAACCGAGCAGGCGTGGGTGAACGTGCGGCGCACGGCGACGGATCTGGAAATCTCTGTCGAGGATCGGGGCATCGGATTTGTACCGGCCCAGGCCAGCGGAGGTTTGGGAGTGTTCAGTATTCGCGAACGAATGGAGTCGATGGGCGGGAGCATGGATATTACCAGCGAACCGGGCAAGGGCACGTCGGTGGTGCTGCGGGTTCCGGTTCAAGACTGATCAGGCGGTGGTGGCACATGATTCGCATAGTGTTGGCGGACGATCATCAGATGATGCGAGATGGAATGCGGGCCGTGTTGGACAAGCAGCACGATATGCGCGTGACCGGGGAAGCCGCCGGCGGCGTGGCGGCCGTAGAACTGGCCGCGCGGCTCAAGCCGGATGTCGTGCTGATGGATATCTCGATGCCCGACCTGAACGGAATCGACGCGACGCGGCAGATCCTCGCGGCCAATCAGGACGTGCGCGTCATTGGCGTCACCATGCACGAGAACGTGCGCTACTCGCAGGCGATGCAGGAAGCAGGGGCGTCAGCGCTGTTACTCAAGGGCGGCGGAATGAAGGCCCTGGTGTCGGCGATTCGCGCGGTGATGTCAGGTCGCGGTCCGGCCGCCGAGGCTGCGGAGGATTCCTCCGGCGGCAGTCTCACCAAACGCGAACAGCAAGTACTGCGGCTTATTGCCGAAGGGCACAGCTCGCGCGAGATCGGGCTCATCCTGCACATCGCGGCTGACACGGTCGACAGTCATCGCAAGAACATCATGCAGAAGCGCAACATTCACTCGGTGGCCGAACTCACGAAACTGGCGGTGCGGGAAGGACTGACGAACCTGGAATGACCGGGCAAGGCGATGCCGGCGTAATGCGGGCCCGCGGGAGTGGTCAGATCATAGGCGAGGAACTGTCTGTCCAGCGACGGCGGGAGCGACACGGGCTGGTAATGGGCGTCGAGGTATCTGATGAATTCGTCAACCATGTGCATGTAGGCTCGCGGGATGACGATGGCGGCCGGCGGCGCGGCGAGGGGTTGGAAGTAGATCCAGGGAAGCTCGCCTTGCTTGAGCGGCGGTTTGAGTTGCTCTTCGAGCGTGACCGGATCCCACACGTTGAAGATGATGGGGCGGTCGCCGTAATACCAAAGGCAGACGCTGCGATCGGTGTCGGCCAGGATGACGGCCCGGCCGGGTGGTGTCGCGATGCGGATGGCCCGCCCGTAATCGTCGGCGGCAAATGTCGGGTCGGTGCTATGCCTCTCAGGATTCAATTCGGCTTGCAGCGTGGTCGGCGTATACCACGCGACGAAAAGGATCAGGCCGGCGACCAGGGCGATATTGATTTGTCGCCGCAAATAGCCGCGGGATTCGATGGCGGTTGCCGTGCTATCAAGGAGCATCGCGGCGGCAATGGCGACGCCGGGCGTCAGCGGCCACCACCACCAGAGATGGTTATAGACGCCCTGGCGGCCCACAAAAACATGAACAATGCCCCAGGCGAGCGTAAGCCGGCAGAAGCTGACGGCGGGTTGACTCGTGCTCGATGTCCGCCCGCGCGACAGACATCGCCCCAAGTCCAATACAATCCATGCCACGGCCAAGAGCAAGAGCCACGGCGTGTGCTGTTTGGCGTCGCGCTCGATCAGCGCGACGCGAATCCAATCGACGAACGTGAATTTAGTGCCGGCATCAGACTCGCCGGCGGCGGTGCGGTGCAGGATGAGTTTGGTAAACCAGTCCGCCTCGTGCCAGGCCATGTTGATTTGCACAAAGTCGCCAATGAAGACCAGCGTGCCGATTACGAACAGCGGCAGGGCATATGGCCAGTCGCGCAGCCGCCGGGTATAGAGCCAGTGTACGGCCAGAATCGGTAGCAGATAAAACGCGACCCAGTCGGAAAGCCCGGCGGGGATGAAAGCCAGCGCGGTCCACGATGCGGCGGCGAAGGTTGGGCGGGCGTGGAGATTTTGATAGGCCGCGATTGTCAGCAGGCAGAAAAACACCAGTTGCGGATTGATCACATCCGCATGGCCGCCAAAGACAATGGTGATCGGCATCGCGGCAAAGAGCAGTGCTGCCATCGCGGCCGGGCGGGCGCCGGCGCGATGGCGCAGAAGTCTATAGATCAGAACAATACAGCCGACGCAGAAACAGGCCGGCACGAGGCGCAATTGCCAATCCGGCGGCAGCGCATCGAAAGAGCCGCGATATCCGAACAGAGCGTACGCCACTGCCACCAGCAGAAACACCAGCGGTGGGTGATGGGCGTAGAGGATCGGCGCGTCGGGGGATTTGCCCATGCTGCACGCG
>Ga0181517_10003098_pt1 | contig 16138 bp, 17 predicted proteins | sample PEATcosm2014_Bin_31_FD_119748 | JGI IMG/M metagenome (GOLD analysis project Ga0181517, IMG submission 119748) | Peatland microbial communities from MTU Mesocosm Facility, Houghton, MI, USA - PEATcosm2014_Bin01_30_metaG | ecosystem: Environmental > Terrestrial > Soil > Wetlands > Peat | place... | reverse complement strand
GGATCCTCGAGCTCGTCGTCCAGCCCCGGGTCCAGCGGAAGAAGCATGCGCGATTTGATATAGATGAGCGTCGCCGCCATCAGGTAGAACTCGGTGAGATCGTCCAGGTCGCAGCCCTCGGCGCCGTCCAGATAGCCGAGATACTGCTCGGTGATCGAGGCGATGGGGATATCGTAGACGCTCACCTCGTTTTTCCTGATCAGGAACAGGAGGAGATCGAGGGGGCCCTCGAAGTCCTTGAGGCGGAAGAGCCTGCGCTGCCCGGCCTGACTGTCGAGGCCCGGCTCGCCGTCGGCGCCGAGTGTTTCTGGTGTGAGCATCGAATACGGGATGATAGCCGGCTTATTCCAGAAGGTAAATACCCTGGGGGGGGAGCGCCTCGGCTATCCGCGAATAGGCTTCGCCGCTCAGGGGGTCGAGGAGGCCGGCATCGAGGTCCAATAGGGGCATGAGAGCGAAGCGGCGCTCCTTGAGCCCCGCGTGCGGTATTGTCAGGTCGGCTTCGCGCAGTACGAGGGAACCGTAGAGCAGAATATCGATATCGAGCGTGCGCGGTCCCTTCGGAAGCTCCCGGCTCCGATCGCGCCCGAAGTCCGACTCGATCGCATTGACCGTCGCGAGCAGTCCGCGAGGCGAGAGAGTCGTCTCGCCCGCCACCGCCGCGTTGACGAAATCGGGCTGGTCTTCGCGATACATGGCCCGCGAGCGCCAGAGCCGCGAAAGGCTCGCGCCTACCAGAGTCCGCGAAAGCTCGAGGAAGGCGCCGCGGATAATCCCGGCCCCGTCCCCGATGTTGGAGCCGAGGCCGAGGAATACGCGCGGCATCGGCTAGAACAGTCCCTCGTCCTCGGCCGGCGCGCTCGGTTTCGCCGCCTGCTTGGGGGGCCGCCCCGGCCCGCGGGCGACGGCGGCGATATCCGCGACCGCCTCCGCGATCTTGCCCGATACGGCGCGGGCCGCGCTTCCCGCGGGGATCGCGTCGGCGGCCTTGGGATCGGCCGGGGTCGGATCGGGATGCTGCGCGGTGAAGATCAGATCGCGCACACGCTTCTCTATGCCGGCCGCCGCATCGGGATTCTGCTCGAGATAGAGCCTGGCGTTGTCCCTGCCCTGCCCCACCTTTTCCTCGCCCCAGGTGTACCAGGCCCCCTTCTTGTCGATGACGTCGTATTTCACGGCGGCGTCGAGCAGGGATCCGGCCCAGGAAATGCCCTTTCCGAACATCAGCTCGAGCTCGACCTTGCGGAACGGCGGAGCGACCTTGTTCTTCACCACCTTGACGCGGACCTTGTTGCCGACGGCTTCCTCCTCGCCCTTCTCTATGGTCTCGATTTTGCGGACCTCGAGCCTGACGGAAGCGTAGAATTTCAGCGCGTTGCCGCCGGTGGTCGTCTCGGGATTGCCGAACATGACTCCGATCTTCATCCGGATCTGGGTGATGAAGACGAGGATGGTCTTGGACTTGGAGAGAGTGCCCGTGAGCTTGCGAAGCGCCTGGCTCATGAGGCGCGCCTGGAGACCGACGTGGGCATCCCCCATGTCGCCCTCGATCTCCGCCTGGGGAGTGAGGGCGGCCACCGAATCGATGACGATGATGTCCACGGCGCCCGATCGAACGAGCGACTCCGTTATGTCCAGCGCCTGCTCGCCCGAATCGGGCTGCGAAACCCAGAGATCGTCGATATTGACGCCGAGATTCTTGGCGTAGACGGGGTCGAGCGCGTGCTCGGCGTCGATGAAGGCGGCGATGCCGCCCTTCTTCTGCGCCTCGGCGATGGCGTGGAGGGCGAGCGTCGTCTTGCCCGAGGACTCCGGGCCGTATATCTCGATCACGCGACCGCGGGGATAGCCGCCCACTCCGAGAGCCTCGTCCAGAAGGATCGAGCCGGAAGGAATGAAATCTATGCCCTTCGTCGTATCGTGGGATCCCAGCTTCATTATGGAGCCCTGGCCGAACTGCTTCTCGATCTGCAGGCGGGCGGCATCGAGGGCCTTGAGCTTCTCATCCATATCCGCCGGAGCCGCTCCGGCCTGGATGGCTTCCTTTTTGACCATGCTTCCTCCGAATGAACACGCCGGCCCTTTGGCGGGCGATTGAAATCCGAAGCACTATACATCCATTCGGCGGAAAAAAAAAGCCGACGGCATGGAGGATGCTTCGCCCGATCTAGGTTTTGCGGAAAATCTCGAGCGGCGGCAGCCGGGAGGCCCTTCCGGCGGGCCATAGGGACGCGATGAAACACAGAAGCAGACTGGTCACCGCGACCGAGGCCAGCTCCCCCCAATGGATGTTCACCGGTATCTTTTCCAGGTAATAGGCGGGATCGAGGAGACGGATGGCGGCGCGAGGAGGCGAGGCGCCGGAGACGCCGACCCAGAGCCGCGAAGCCGCGTTGACGAGCACCTCGATCGCCGAGACGATATCGTTGATCCTCCAGGCGATCAGCGATCCGACGCCGATCCCGACGAGGGTGCCGGCTCCGCCGATGGCGAGCCCGGTCAGGATGAAGATGCGGCCGACCAGGGCGGGCGAGGCGCCGGCGCTCTTGAGTATCGCTATGTCCCTGCGGCGCTCGAGCACGAGCATGACCAGGGCCGATCCGACGTTTATCGCCGCGACCGCCACGGCCAAGGCCATCACGAGGAGGAGAAGGCCCCTCGTGGTGGCGAAGGACCTGTAGACATTGCTCTCCGCCTCGGGCCAGGTCACCACCGCCCAATCGGAAGACAGCGCGGACTGGGCGATGGAGCGCGAGGGCTCGAGATCGCCGAAGGGGCTCGCGACCTTTATGCCGATGATCGCCCGCGAGGCCCCGGGCCGGAAAATTCTCGAACCGGCGCGAAAAGAGATGAAGGCCCAGAGGGCGTCGAGTTCGCGGTATCCCGCCGAAACTATCCCCTGCACCCGGAATACGGAGATTTTCGGGATAAAGGCCGCGGCCGATCCGCCATATGTCGGTCGCTCGGTCACGACGCTGACGGTGTCGCCCGTCTTGACGCCGAGGTCTTTGGCGAGAGGCTCGCCGAGGAGAATCTGGTTGGAGGAATCGAGCTTCATCCGCCCGTCGACGAGCTCGAGATAGGCGGCGGTTCCCGGATCTTCCAGAAACGCGGGATCGACCGCTCGCACCGCCACCCCCGCCGTCCTGGAGCCGGCTATCGCGACTCCGTAACCCTGAAGCTCCGGGAAAGCCTTCAGCCCATGCTTGGCCCGCAAGGCGGCGGAGGAAGCCTCGAGCCCGGCTTCGTCGACCACGGCCAAGGCCTGGGCTTGTAGGTGGTAGGTGCCCGTTTCGATGTATCTCGAGGTGATCCCCTGTATCATTCCGTCGGCTACGATAAGGACGACGACGAGAGGAACGATGCTCAGGGCCACGCCGAGCACCGCGCCGCGCAGATAGCGCATGACGGGCGCCTCCCCGCGGCCTCGAGAGCGAAATCCGAGTATCCGTCCGGAGAAGAAAAAGGCGGGGCCCGGATTCACGAAACGCTCAGCTTTCCGCCGCGGAGCTCGTAGCGAAGGTCGGCCTCCGAGGCGAGGACGGGATCGTGGGTCGCGAGCACGAGGGTCGTGCCGTAACGCCCCGAGAGGCCGAACAGGAGATCCTTCACCGACTTCGCGCTCGCGGCGTCCAGGTTGCCCGTCGGCTCGTCCGCCAGCACGAGGCTCGGCTCGTTGATGAGGGCGCGCGCGATCGCCGCCCTTTGGCGCTCGCCGCCCGACAGCTTGGACGGCACGTGGTCCATCCTCTCCTCAAGGCCCATGTCCGCGAGAAGGGCCGCGGCCCGCCTATATGCGTCCTTTCGCCTCTCGCCCCTCATGAAGGCCGGCAGGGCGACGTTCTCGAGAGCGGTGAAATCCTTCAGCAGGTAGTGGAATTGGAAGACGAAGCCCACTTCCTTGCCTCGGAACTCGGTCAGGTCCCTTTCGGGGACGGCGTCGAGGCGCCATGCGCCGACGCGCACCGAACCTCCGGTGACCCTGTCCAATCCTCCCAACAGCGAGAGCAGCGTGCTCTTGCCGCAGCCGCTGGCGCCCGTGACCGCCACCCTGGAACCTGTCTCGACGGACAGGTCGAGATCATGGATGACGCGCAGGTCCTCCGCCGCGCTCGTGAAGGTCTTCTCGAGCCCGCGGCATTCGACCAGGGGCTCACTCATAGCGCAGGACCTCCGCCGGCGCCAGACCGGATACGCGCGAGGCGGCCGAGGCGGCGGCGGCGACGGCCGAGGCGATCGCGGCGACCGTCACGAAGAATGTCTCGGGGAAGAGGACTCGCACGGGCACCTCCAGGAGATAGAAATACTGCGGCGAGAAGACCCGGAAATTCGAGACGCCGAGGCCGCCGATCATTCGCGCCGCGAGCCCGGCGATCCCGTTTACCGCGGCCTCGACTATGGCGAATACCTCGTTGACGTTCACCGCTATCAGGAGACCGAGGGCGAGGCCGACAATCGCGCCTCCGGCGCCGATGGCCAGGCCGTCGAAGACGAATACGCGCCGTAGCTCCTCGGGGCCGGCCCCCATCGCCTTGAGGACCGCGATGTCTTCGGTCCTTTCCGCCACGGCGCGACGCATCGAATGGAAGATATTGACGCCGACGACCAGGAAGATCAGCCCGATGAGAAGCATCATCACGGTCTTTTCGGTGCGGAGCGCGCCGAAGAAGGCGCGATTGTAGTCGCGCCAGCTCTCCACCTTGTCGGGTCCGAGCCCGATGTCGGTCCGCAGTCTCGCGGCCAGCTCGGCGTCCGAATATCTGTCGCGGAGCTTGACGCCGTAGACGTAGCGGACGAGCTCGCCGGGCGGAAAGATCGAGGCGCAGGCGCTCGAGGTGAAGGGCAGGATCGCCATCCCGAAATCGAAATCGAAGTATCCCGACCGGAACAATCCGTCGACCCTCACCTTCACGGTCCTCGCCTCGACGCCTTCCTCTCCTCCCGCCGATACGACGAGGAGGTCGGCCTCCGAGCCGGGGGACAGGTCGAGATAGCGGGCCAGCTCGGCCCCCAGGATAATCCCCCCTCCGCTATTCCAGGATGAGACCGTCCGCGGCCTCTCGATCCCCATGGCGCTCATCATTCCGGGGTCGCGTTTCTCCGAATCGCCGGGAATCGCGCGCAGAGCAAGCGGAAAGGTCCTTCCGTCGCGGGACGAGATGAGACACCGCGTCTCCGCGAAGGGAAGTACGCTCTCCACTCCGCGCTCCGCCGCGATTCGCGCCGCGAGGGTCTCGTCGATGCCGCCCTTACGCTCGTCCTCCACTCTGACGTGAAAGCTCGACACCTGGAGGATGGATTCGATGAATCCCAGTTGAAAACCGTTCATGACGCCGAGGACGACGACGAGGGCCGCGACGCCGATGGCGATGCCGGAGGCGGCGAGGACGGAAGAGGCCGAGCCGCCACTCTCGCGCTTCGACGCGAACCAGCGTCGCGAGACGAAGACTATCCAGGGGGGGACTAGCATCAGTACTCCCTCGTCCGCGAGAGTAGGCCGTCGACGTAGAACTCGTCCTTCACTTTCCGTCCGCCCGAATAAGTCGCCTTAACGAAGAGTCGGCCGTCGTCGTAGAGTTCCTCGACGCGGTCGTCCCCGAAATGGTTGACGATCAGGAGCAGCTGGCCATCCCTGCGAGTCTCCTCCCTGATCAACGCTCCGCCCTCGGAATACGCCAGCGCCTTCACGCTCCGATGCCCCCCGTGCTGCAGGATCTCCTCGGCGAGCCTCCCCGAGTCGTCGTAGCGGTACTCGGTCCTGGATTGCTGCCCTTTCGACGTCGTTTCGGTGCGGGATGAAACGCGTCCATCCTTCCCGTAGAGAAGCTCGGTCACGAGGCCCGAGGCCTTGTCTTCCGTCCTGACGGAGACCGGGAGTCCGGTATCGCCGTATCGTCTGCGCTCGACGGAGACTACGGCGCCGTCCTTCATCGTTTGGGCCGTCTCGACCCTGCCCGAATCGTCGTAGCCGAGGACCCTAGTAGTCTCTCCTGAGACCCATGATGCCTCGGGTATCGCCTCGGTCGAAACCATGCCGACGGAAATCGCGCCCAAATCCCCGTCCGAATCGACCCCGAGCAGGCGGCCGTACCTGTCGTAGCGATAGCTCAGGGAGCCCGCGATCTCGCCCGAAGCGTCCTCGTAATCGACCCGCTCGAGCCGCCCGTCACGCCGGAAATAACTGAGCGTTCGAGTCGGCAGCGACGAGGAGCCGAAGAAGACTTCCTTCCGGAGCGCGCCGTCCGCGTCGTAGGATATCGATTCCGCGAGCGCGCCGTCGCGGTAGACGAGCTCCTTGAAAGCTTTGCCGACTCCTATGCTCCTCGGCTCGTTTATGCGCTCTATCCGATCCTCGCCGCCCGCCGCGCCCGCGGCCAGCAAGGCGAGCAGGAAAACGTGGAAACATCGGCGGATCCTCATGGCTCTGTCCCGATGAAATCGTCCAGAAAGCGCTCGAGGACGAAGGGCGCGATATCCCCATACCCCTCGCCCGTCCCGACGAAGGCCGTGGGCAGACCGAGTTCCTTCGCAAGGCGGATAGCCATTCCGCCTTTGGCCGTCGAATCGTGCTTGGATAGGACTATCCCGTCGATCTTCATGGCTTGGGAGAAAGTCTCGGCCTGCTTCAGCCCGTTCTGTCCCGTCGTCGAATCGATGACGAGGAGGCGGCGATAATCCGCGCCTTCGGCCCTCGCGGCGACGATCCTGTCGATTTTCCCGAGTTCCTTGACAAGGTCGGCCCTGGTGTGCATCCTGCCCGCGGTGTCCGCGAGCACCAGCCCGGCCCCTTCGGCGCGGGCGGCGTCGATGGCATCCCATAGCACCGCGCCCGGGTCGGCCCCCGGCTTTTGCGCCACGACACGGATACCCAGCCTCTCTCCATGGATCCTCAGCTGGTCGATCGCCGCGGCCCTGAAGGTGTCCCCTGCGGCGAGGATGATGCCCTGCGCCAAGCCTTCTCGACGGAAGTAATCCGCCAGCTTCGCGCAGGTCGTCGTCTTGCCGACGCCATTCACCCCCAGGACGAGGAATATGCTCATGGCGCCGGCGTGGGGCAGGATGCTCGTCTCCTTGCCGAGACGCGCGAGGATCGATTTCAGCTCGAGTTTGATCGCCGCCGATCCCGCCAGCCGCTTCGACTTGCATTCGGCTTTCAGCTCCTCGGAAACGGAGAGAGCGAGCGCCGCGCCGAGATCTCCCTCGACGAGGAGATCGGCGAGTTCCTCGAAAAGGGAGTCGTCGGCGATCCCGATGCGAAAAAGACTCCTGATTCTATCCGCGAAGCTCATCCTGGAAAATCTCCAATCGCTTTAATGGGCCGTCGAGAGATACTTGACGAGTCGGATGATCATGAATACCGCCGCCGTCCCCGTCGCGGCCGCGGCAGTCCAGAGAGCGTAACTCGATATTTGGGTGGAAGCGTACAGGGAAGGTTCGCCCGATCGAGTGTAGGCCTCGTCGTAGGCGTTGCTTATCCCGTAGGTCAAGGCGGTCACGGGAATCGAGAGGACGAACCAGCCGAAAGTCTTATAGAAACTATCCTTGGCGGCGAGGATCCTCCCCTTCGGTCCCAACCCGTCCGTGGGAGGGAGATCGAGCTTCAATTGAACATCGCCGGATTCGGGAAGGATGACGGTTTGCGATTCCCTGCCCTGCGCCTGAGCCAGGACGATGCGCCTGCTGCCGTCCAGCCCGATCGACAGCGGCGATTGACCGATCGGCACGGAATCAAGGCTGATCTCCGCTCCCAGAGGATCAGTCGTCAAATCCGCATTCCCCGTCGCGATGGGCTCGAGATTCACATCCATGGATTTTCTGTCCCCGAGGGCAAGGTCGACGGCCGTAGCTCGAGAGGAAAAGCCGGCGGCGGAAGCGAAAAGGTGGAGGATCTCGTCGTCATACGCATATATGACCGGGTGTGAGCCCTCGAAAGGCTCGCCGTCGACGCTGAGCTCCGCGGAAGCGGAGTTCAGGTTCAGCTCCAGCCGCCCGAAAGGCCTCCCCGCCGTCCAATTCTCCAATCGTTCAGCGAAATCCGCGGCCAGAGGGCCCGGATCGTCTATGGAGCAATAGCTTTTCCACGAGAAGACCTCGCGATCGAGCGACGCATCGTAGCCCTTAACCTTGATCAGGGCATAGCCCGACTGGATGTCGATGCTTCCCGTGACGAGGAGATCGACCTTCGCCGCCTGGGCTGCCTGGCCGAGACCGACGGTCGGAGAATCGATGAGCTGCCCTTTTTCGTTCCCTTCCCAAAGCTTAGCGTCTTGATCCTTCGAAGGTGGAGTCGGCGCTCCGTCTTTATTCCCCCTGGCAGCCTCGAGCTTCTCCGCGGCGGTGGACACCTGCTTATCCGCGGCCGATATCCCGTCCTTCCATGCGTCTATGTCCAGGATGGGGTCGAAGAAGCGAAGCGCGCGCGCGTCGAGCTTGGAGGCCAGATCCGTCCCCAAGGCGAAGCGCGCGCGCAGCTCCGCCAGCGAAGCAGCTTCAGCGGCGGCGGCATCGGGCGTATGTCTTTTCGGTAGCGACCTGAGGTCCGAAAGTATCAGCAGGGGAAGCGTATCCTCGAGGGCAGAGCGCGGATCCTCATAACTCTCGACGCTGAATCGCGCGATGCCGAGCACCCATGGCGCGGGACCGGCCGGGACCGGAGCGGGGACCTGCGGGGTAGCAGCCGCGGCGGCGGGCGTTGCGGGAGCATCGGCGTGGAGGCCCGGGCCGGCCAAAGCGAACGCAAGGGCCAGAAAGCTCGCTGCTCGGGATCGGGAGCTCAGCATCCTGCCTCTCCGGCTCGCTTACAGATCCTCGTCATCGGCATCGTCACTCGTATCGACGCCGGATGCTCCGCCTTGCCAGCGCCAGCGCATGAAGGACTCGATGAAGGGGTCGATGTCGCCGTCCATCACCGATTGGACATTGCCGACGGAGAATTTGTTCCTGTGGTCCTTTACCATAGTATACGGCTGGAACACGTAGGACCTGATCTGCGAGCCCCAGGCTATTTCCTTCTTCTCGGACGCGAACTTGGCGTTCTCCTTCTCCTTCTCTTGCTTATAGTACTCGTAGAGCCGCGATTTCAGGACGCTCATCGCCACGTCCTTATTCTTGTACTGGCTGCGCTCGTTCTGGCAGGTGACGACGATCCCTGTGGGCAAGTGGGTCATGCGGACGGCCGAATCGGTCTTGTTGACCTTCTGGCCGCCGGCGCCACCCGACCGGTAGGTGTCGATGCGGAGATCCTCCGGCTTTATGTCTATTTCGATCGAATCGTCGAGTACGGGGAATATGTAGACCGAGGCGAAGGACGTATGCCTGCGCGCGTTGGCGTCGAAGGGAGAGATCCGGACGAGCCGATGGACGCCCGACTCGCCCTTGAGATAGCCATAGGCGTATTCGCCCTCGATCCGGAGAGTGGCCGATTTGACTCCGCCTTCCACCTCGAGAAGATCGATGACCTCCGCCTTGAACTTCCTGCGCTCGGCCCATCGGGTATACATGCGAAGCAGCATCGACGCCCAATCGCAGGCTTCGGTTCCGCCCGTGCCAGCGTGGATGGTGAGAAAGGCCGCCGAGCGGTCGGCTTCGCCGGACAGCAGTTCCAGGATCGACGCCTTGTCGAAGCGATCGGTGACGTCCTTGAAAGAGGCCCTGATATCGGCCTCCATGGATTCGTCGCCTTCTTCCTTGGCCATCTTGAGGACGTCGTCCAGCGCCTCCGAGTCCGCTTTCAGCCTCGTCCAGGTCCCGAGCCTGTCCTTGAGCATCTTTATCTCGGTCATGATGCGGCCCGCGCGGGAACCATCGTTCCAGAAACCCGGCTCGGCGGTCAAAGCCTCTCTTTCGGCTATCCTCTTCTCTATGGCTACGGCGTCAAAGACGCCCCCATATATCCAGAATTTCCCCGCGAAGCGAAGAGACGGGAGCGGCGATGTCGTCTAGCATTGCATCCTCCAGAAGCGGCCGCGCAAGTCTACTCTCGCGGCCGAGCCGGGTCGCGAACGATGATCCTGCGCCATTTGTTGCCCTTGAGCACGGTCATGGCGAGTGTCCCCTCGACCGGGAATTGATATAGTCGCACCGTATCATAGGAGTCGGTGATCTTGTCGATATCCCGCTTGAGGGCGGAAAGGTGCTTGTCCGAGATCGACGCGCATTCGAAGCATGCTTTCTGGACGCGCTCGAAACCGTATTGCGGCAACAGATTATAGAGCGCGGCTCGCGAGTCCTCGCTCCCCATGTCGCAGACCACGGACACGAACATGAGGCAATGGTATAGGAAATCGGCGGAGCCGTCAATTCGAGGCCGGTCTCGCGGCCGACCCGCGCGGAAAGCTCCTGGAATCCTCGGGGATCATCCGATAATATTACTACCATGAAGCTAGGGATAAGAAGCCTGCCGTTCGCCTTTTCCGCAGTCCTCGCCTTCACCGCCGTCCCGGCGCAGTCCCAAGCCGGCGGCGCGATCGAGTCGCCGCCCTTCGTCTCCGCGATAGCGGCGAACGCGAAAGGCGACGCGATCATCATCTCGTATATGGCCTCGCCGAGGTCTCGACTCGTCCTGTATCGCGGCACGGCTCCGATCGCCGAGGCGGCGGATCTGCTGGACGCGACGCTGGTCGCGGCGTTTACCGACAAAGACGGGACCTTCGCCGATTATCCCGTTCCCGGCGTGGATTACTTCTATGCCCTTCTGGGAGAAGAGGACTTGAAGGCCGGCAAGATCGCGCTCACCGCCGGCGTAAACACTTTGACCCAACCCTCCCAAGTGCGCGCGGGCTCCGTATCCTCCGGACTTTCGGAAACGCCCCCCGCTTCCAGGACTCCTCCCCTGCCCTACCTCCTAATGGAGGATGGGGCCTCGGGAGGTCTGGTGCTGGCCGAGCAGGAGGGGCTTTCCCCGGCCCAACCCGTTTCGCCCGATACCGAGAAGGCCATCGCCGCGCTTCTCGCGAAGGCAGCGAAGATAAAACCGGCCATGCCTACAACGAGCCTTTTGCCCGAAGAGCTGTCGGCGCCATCGGGAGGAGAGGACTACGCGCTTTCTCTGATAGTCTCGGACCGGATCGTCGCGAAGGATTGGTCGGCGGCCGCGGACCAGCTTCGCAAATATCTTTCGCTCAACCGAGGCCCGAAGGCTAGCGCGCGGGCCCACTTCTATCTGGGCGAGGCCCTCGCCCAGATGAGTTCCGGACGCGACTCCTTCTTCGAGTTCCTCTCGGCCCAGGAATTGTATCCATCCGAGACGAAACCCTGGATCGAATACATCCTCTCGACATTGCGCGCGTCTTCTCAGGGATAGAAACGGTAAACCGTCTCATGAGCCCATGTCTCTCCAGGGAGGAGCCTGGACGAGGGGTAGTCAGGCTTGTTGGGGGAATCCGGGAAGAGTTCCGTCTCGAGGCAGAAGCCCTCGTGCTTCCCGTAGACCGATCCCCGTTTCCCCGGTACGGCGGACAGGGAATTCCCGGAATAGAGCTGGACCCCCGGGAGCGTCGTCGAGGCGGTCATCCGCCTCCCGCTGACAGGCTCCCGCACCTCGGCGAAGTCGACCAGGCCCGCCGTCTTCCTGTCGAGTATAAAACAATGATCGTAGCCCCCCGCCGTTTCGATATCCTGCCCGATACGCTTGGCTTTCCTGAAATCGAAGGGGCCGCCCGCTACGCGAAGCGGTTCTCCGGTCGGGATCAGTCCGGGCCCGACGGGGAGGTAGGTCGAGCAGGCCAGGGCCAGCTCGTGATCGAGGATGGAGCCGGTGCCCTCTCCCCTCAGATTGAAATAGGCATGGTTCGTGAGATTGACTACTGTCTCGGCGCTCGTGCCGGCTTGGTAGGCGATGGAAAGCGCCCCGCCTCTCCGGAGGGTGAAGGTGACGCCGACCTTCAGATTCCCCGGATAGCCTTCCTCGCCGTCCGGGCTCGTCCTGGAGAATCTCACGGCCGGTCCCGCCGGACCTTCCGAGCCCTCGGCCTGCCATACGTAGGTATTGAAACCCTTGAGTCCTCCGTGAAGATGGTTGGCCCCGTCGTTCGCGGCTAGTGAGTAGCTTTTGGCGCCGAGGGGAAATCGGCTGCCGCCTATCCTATTGGCGTAGCGCCCGACGGTCACGCCGAAATACGGATGCTTGGCGGCGTAGCCGCCCAGCGTCGAGGAACCCAGGAGTATGTCGTCGCTACCACCCCTCCCGGCGGGGAGGAGTATGGAGACGAGCGTCGCCCCATAGTCGGTGAGGGTCACCGATATGTCGTCCGCCTTGAGAATGAAAAGGGAACATTCCTCGCCGCTCGCGAGTAGCCCGAAAGACTTCCTTTCGACAGACATGAGACGCTCCTTGCTAATCGAGTCTATAGTATTGACGCAACCTGCCCTCGAAAACGCCTGCGGGGAGCCAATGCCTGAGATTCGCCAGGAACCGTCGCTCGACCGGCCCCGCGGTCTTCGTCGGAGCCATGCGCTTTCCCTCCAAGGACGCGTAGATGGCCCTCGCGGCGAGCAGGGGATCGGCGCCGCCCGCCTCGTCCCTCGTGACGATGCCCAGCACGGATTCGAGCATCGGCTTATAGGGACTGGTCTCGGAAGCGGAGGCCGCAAGCTTGCGGTTCTGCCCGAAGGCCGTCCGAAAGGAGCCGAGCGCGATGAAGCCCGCCTGGACCCCGAAGCCCGCGATCTCGGTGCGGAGAGATTGCGCGAGGCCCTCCAGCGCGAATTCGCTGGCCGAGTAGAGTCCCTGATATGGGGTGGCGACTAGGCCCTCCAATCCGCCGATGATGAGGATGCGGCCCTTGCCCGCCTCGCGCATTCTCGGAAGGAAAGCCTTTATCGTTCGCAAGGTCCCGAAATAATTGACATCCATGACGGACTGGGCTTCTTCGAGGCTCGAGTCCTCGATGGATCCGACGAGGCCCGAACCTGCGCAGCAGATCAAGGCGTCGACTTTCCCTTCCGCGGCGTATATCCTATCCGCAGCCTTGACCGTAGAAGCCGTATCGGCGAGTTCCATCGGCAGCAGCTCGAAGAATTCGTCGGCCTTTCGGGCATACGAAGCGGGATTGCGGCAGGTGCCGTATACCCTGTGACCCTTTTTCGCGAGGAAGGTAGCGCAGGCGTTGCCGATGCCGCTCGACGCCCCGGTTACCACAACTACGCTCTCGCGATTCTCCATGGGCGATGGCTCCTTGAATCGCCATCCTACCGCGATTGTCCTCAACGGGCAAGGACCTTTGCTTGACAACCGGCATGCGGACAGGGTATAGGGGCGCATGAAAAGCCGAAACTCCGGAATTCCGGCGAGCGTCGCGCTCGCCTGCCTGTTTTCCGCTCTCTGCTGCGCCGGCGCCTATATTTCGGTCCCGCTTCCGGTCGGCCCGGTGCCTATCGTCCTGACAAATTTCTTCGCGGTCCTCGGCGGCCTCCTCTTGGGCCCGCTGTTCGGAGCCGTCTCGTCGGCGACCTATCTGGCGATCGGAGCTCTGGGCTTCCCGGTGTTTTCGGGAGGCAGCGGCGGGCTCGCTCATCTCGCCGGCCCGACGGGCGGATACCTGGCGGGCTACGTCTTGGCCTCGGTACTTGCGGGGATCATCGCGAGGCGACGCGGTCCCGTCGCCTCAGTCTTGGGCTCCGTGATCGGCTTCGCGTCCATTCTCGCTCTCGGGGCCATCTGTCTAAAACTCCTCAACGGCATCTCCTGGGCGCGGGCGCTGTCCGTAGGGATACTGCCCTTCCTGGTCGGCGACTCCATCAAGACGGCCCTCGCGGCCGCAGTGGCCTTCAAGCTCGGCCCATTCGCAGACTCGCTCACCGGAAGGGATCATGCCCGCGGCTGAGCCCCCGGAACGGGCAGACGACGCGACCGCAGCTGTCCTGCGCGCGCTCGGTCTGGGATATCGCTTCGCCGACGGGGTTTGGGCATATCGCGATGTCGATTTTTCGCTATCGGCCGGTAAAATCGCCGTGCTCGCCGGGCGAAACGGCGCAGGGAAGACCTTTCTCGCCAAATGCCTCGCCGGTCTGCTGGATCCGACCGAGGGTTCCGTCTTCGTCTCCGGATCGGATATTCGACTCGTCGCCGGAAGCAGGGCGCAAAGGATAGGCTACGTTTTTCAGGACGCTCGTTTGCAGGCCGTCGGCGAAACCGTATTGGACGATGCCCTTTTCGGTCCGACGAATCTGGGTCTCCCTCCCGCTGAGGCTCTATCCAGGGCGGAGGATGCCATCCTCGCCTGCGGCCTCGAGGACTTGAAAGACCGTTTCGTCCACAATTTGTCGGGCGGAGAGCTTCGGCGCCTCGCGATAGCCGGGGTGCTGGCGATGCTGCCCGAGGCCGTAGTGCTCGACGAACCCTTCGTCAACCTGGATCCGGAGGGCGTGAAGGCCGTGCTGGGAATTGCCAGGGACATGGCCGGGAAAGGGATCGGCGTGCTTATCGTCACGCATGAGCTCGAAAAAGTGCTGGGACTCGCCTGCAGCCTGTCGGTCATGGACGGCGGAAGGATAGTATTGTCGGGCGAACCGGCTTCGATCCTCGCGTCTGGCATAGAATCCTGCGGTCTGCGCAATCCCTTCCGCCCGATCAGCCGCATCGAGGACTTACAGTGGCTCGATTAGGTCCGGTTGCTACGCTCGAACCCGCGGCGAGGCTCGTATGCCTCGTAGTCCTTTCCTCCGCATCCCTGCTGGCCAGCGTCCCCGTGGCCGGGATCGTTTCCATTGCCGCAGTCTGCCTGTTGATCAAAGGCGGGCAGTCCCCCGCGACGATCCTTCGCGAGGCGGCCATTGTCGGGATATTCGCGCTTTTCGCCGCGGCCCTCCGATATGTCGGTCCTGTATGGTCGCGCGCTTCTTCGCTCGCGGCGTCCGGCGACATCGCAAGTTACGGAGCCAGGTTGCTCGCGGCTTTCCTCGTAGGCAGGCTCTACTACGTGTCGACCGGCATTTCGGAGCTGCGCGACGCGGCAACCCGGATGACCCGGCTCGCGCCGATAATCCGCAGGTGGGATATCGGTCTCGTCCTATCGATGGTCCTGAGTTTCATACCTCTCATATTCGAAGAATGGACGAAATCTCGCGAAGCGGCCCGATCGAGGGGCATGCCTCGACGGCCGACCATGGCGGCTCAAGCGCTGTTCATCATGGCATTCCTGCGAAGATTGATGCTGCGCGCCGTAGCGATACCGGAAGCCCTGATCGCTCGGGGCTGGACGAGGAATCGCGGGATCCTTCCCTTGCGGTGGAGAAAGCGGGACAGCCTATCCTTGCTGGCTTGCGCCTTGTTGCTCTGTGCCGCCTTGCTTCATATAGTATGATAAATCATATAGAAAGTTCCGCAACTCCTTGGCGTATATGCCTTATCCTGGAGGTTCCTTCCGCTGCAGCGCCTGGGCCACTATCTCGACGATGGCCTCGGGCCTCCATTTTTCGGTGTTTATCACCAGGTCCGCCGCCGAGAGATCATCGTTGTCGATACCGTAAATCTTCAGATAGCGTTTGTGGTCGCTTTCGTCCCGCTCGCGCGTAAAGACGAGCTTATCGGACAGTTCCGCCCCTTCTCTCTCATGGATCCGCCCCGCGCGCACTTCCAGACTGCCCGCCAGGAACACCCTGAGCGAAGCATCGGGGAGAAGCCACATGGCCAGGCGAGATCCGATCACGCAATCGCGCTCATGGGCGAGTTCCACCTGCTTGGCATCGAGAACCCGGTCGTAGGAATAATCGGGATCTTCATTGGCGAGCCTCAGCATCTCCTCGAAGGCGATGCCCTTCTCCTCGGCCATCCTGCGGAAGGTATGATTTATCAGTCTTACGCCCAAGCGCTCCGAGAGAAGCCTGCTCACCGTCGTGTTGCCGCAGCCGCTCTTCCCCGATATCGCCACGATGCGCGCTGCCATGTGCTCTCCTTTATTCGATGTTCCGGAGCTGCTCTCTGATGTTCTCGAGGGCGTCTTTCAGCTCGACCACCGCCCGGCTGACGGCGAGCAGCATGCTCTTGGAGCCGATCGTATTCACCTCGCGGTTCATTTCCTGGCAGAGAAAGTCCAGTTTCTTCCCGGGAGAGGCCTCGAATTCCAGTATATGCGAGAAAGACTCGATATGCGCGGATAGGCGCGCGAGTTCCTCGTTGATCGTGTACTTCATCAGCGCG
>Ga0181517_10003094_pt1 | contig 16152 bp, 11 predicted proteins | sample PEATcosm2014_Bin_31_FD_119748 | JGI IMG/M metagenome (GOLD analysis project Ga0181517, IMG submission 119748) | Peatland microbial communities from MTU Mesocosm Facility, Houghton, MI, USA - PEATcosm2014_Bin01_30_metaG | ecosystem: Environmental > Terrestrial > Soil > Wetlands > Peat | place... | reverse complement strand
GCGCCGGTTACCGAGATGTTCTCCAGCGCGTCCAGATCGTCCACCGCCTGCGGGCGAATCCGCGCCTGTTTCAGATAGCGCGCCGTGTAGGCGTTCTGCGCGTCGATGAAGGCGCGGGTCTCGGGGCTTTTCGAGTCCTCAAGCCAGCGGTAGCTGTCGACAATCTTGGTCCCGAAGTAGTTGTCGGTCACCGGAATTGCTTCGACGGGCGGCGGCTGAGGCAGCGTGATCCCTTCGCGTCCATGAATCGCCTGGGCTGTCGCACCCAATCCCAGCGCCGCCCACACCACCATTCCGAGTCCAAGATTCCGCCGCATGCAATGCCCTCCACAGGACAGAATACTCGGGACAAGGCGTTGAAACCCTGTGTACCGCAAAGATGCAACCGCCGGAGGACGAAGCGCCGTGTAAATCCGGGTTGTGAGCAACCCCGGTAGAATCAAACCCAGTGGCACTATCACCCTCAAATCAGTCCATGCCGCCGGCGCGGTCCCGTTGGGCGCGCGGCCTGGGAGTCCTGCGCCCATCCCATGCGCACTCGGCTTTCTCGGCAACCGTGGTGCTCATGGTCTCCACCTTCCTGTCGCGGATCATCGGGCTGGTGCGGGTCAAGTACATTGTCTGGCTCTTCGGGCGCGGCCTGCAGGCCGACGCCTTGAACGGCGCCTTTGTGCTCCCCGACATGATTTCGTACTTTCTGGTGGGCGGCGCGGCCTCCATCACCTTCGTCACCATCCTCACCCGATACCGCGAAACCGGCCGCGAGGCGGAAGGGCAGCGGTCGCTCTCGGTGATTCTCACCACCATGTACCTGGTGCTGGGCGCGGCCATTGTGCTGGCCGAGATCTTTGCTCCGTGGTATATCCACTGGTGGTTCCCCGGCTTTGACCCGCAAAAGGCCGCGCTCTGCGTGCAACTCACGCGCATCCTGCTACCCGCGCAACTGGCCTTTTTTGCCGGCGGAGTCTTTGGCGCGGTGCTGCTGGTGCGCAAGCAATTTACGGTGCAGGCGGTGGCGCCGCTCATCTACGGCATGGGCACCATCGTGGGCGGCGTGTTGCTGGTCCATCGCATCGGAGTCTCCTCGCTGGCCATCGGCACCGTGGCCGGCGCGTTTGCCGGCCCGTTCTTTCTCAACTGGCTCTTTGCCCGGCGGATGGGCACCCGCTACCGGCCCGTTCTCGACTGGAGCGACCCCGGCCTGCGCGAGTGGGTCAAGCTGTCGCTGCCGCTTATGGTGGGTGTTTCGCTGGTCACAGCCGATGGCTGGATCATCGCCCACTTTGCCTCAAACACCAGCGGCGCAGTCTCGCTGATGAGTTATGCCAAGCAGCTTTTTACCGCTCCCATGGCGGTGCTGGCGCAGGCAGCGGGCGCGGCCTCCATGCCCTTTTTTGCCAGCTTGTGGTCGAAAGAGCGCCGTTACGAGTTCGCCACCGGCGTGGCCGATTCTGTCTCCCGCGTGGCCTCTCTTGGCCTGCTTGCCGCCTCCGGCATGGTGGCGCTGGCCGCGCCGCTGGTGCAGTTGCTCTTCCAGGGGGGCCGCTTTTCCGGGGCCGATGCGCGGGAATGCGCGGCCTATTTTGCCGTCTTCTCCATCTCCATGTCGCTTTGGGCGGCGCAGTCAATCTATGCGCGCGCTTTCTATGCCGCGGGAAACACCTTCATTCCCATGGCGGCGGGAACAGCAGTTACGCTGATTTCATTGCCCATCTACGGCGCCCTTTACCACCTCTATGGCGCGATGGGCCTGGCCGTCGCCTCAGACCTTGGCATCACCCTGCAAACTCTCTCGGTTGCGGTGCTGCTCCACCAGCGCCACATGGTTTCACTGGCCAGCCTGGACTTTGCCGAGATGGGCCGTTGCCTGTTGGCCGCCGTTGCCAGCGGCGCTGCGGTATGGGGTATTTTCATCTGGCTTGGCGGTCACCTGTTGGGCTCGCGCATGTCGTTCGGGGGCCGATGGCTCGACCTGGTTGTCCTGGTGGCCGGAAGCGCAGTTTGGGTGCTGATTGCAACGTGGGTTCTTTCCAGGGCAGGCTCGGCTCTTCCCAGGGTCATGATGAAGCGCCTGGGGATGCGGTAAAACCCGCGCTGGTTCTACCGGGGCCATGAGGGAGGACATTCATGCGGGCAGCAAAAAGCCCTCGCCAAAGCGAGGGCTTCATGGCATGAACTATCCTGCATAGACTACTCGCCCCCGTCCTGTAGAAGCTACAGAAGCCCACAAATCGTCAACCTAGGCTGATGGCTCGAATAGTACTCCCTTTCATGCGGGACTGAAAATCGTTAACTTGCGCTTTGCCGCAGTCACTTATGAGTTACTGTTGCCTAACTGTTAAGCCTGGTGTTGGAATGTCCGCCTAAACACGTCAAGGTTACTGAGACGAGGGAAAACTCATTGAAGCCAAGTTACCGAATTGCACCAAGGTTATCGATAGTAACAGTAGCAATCAGGCTGAACTAATGGGTACCAGCGGCTATACGGAAGGCAGATTGTCGTTGTAAAGACCCGTCGGCGCAGCCCTACGAACGGCACTTGTCCTCTTTGGAGCGCCGGCTGCGACGCCTTGGCGTTCGGGCTCTTCTGGCTCAAGTTGCAGCGAACACGGAAAAGCCTCCGTCGATGACGGAGGCTTTTCGGGAGGCGCAGGCCGAATTTCTGCCTTAAGCGTATGCCTTGGTTTGCTCTTGCTCTGGTTCGTAGGAAACAGCGGGCATGGGCTGAGCTGTGCGAAGGTCGATGTCGCCCTTGAAGTACGCTCCATCTGCAATGCTGATGCGGGCTGCGCTCACGTTTCCGGTGAGGTGCCCCTCCGCGCAAATTTCAACACGATCTGAAGCAGCGATATTGCCCCGGATTTTGCCCCTGACCACGATCTCGCGCGCCCTGATGCAAACCGACAACCCATCGGTGACATAACCGGTTGGACCCACGGTCACTCGGCCATCCGGCAGGTGAATGTTTCCGACCACCTCCCCGTCCACGAAGAGCGAATTGGTTCCGGTGATTGAGCCCTTGAAGACCATCCCTTTGGCAATCGACGCCTGGGGGACAGCCACCGCAGGGGGATTGCGGTGAGCGTACTCATTGGCTGGAATCGCTGATTCAAACCGGATTGGTTCCGGCGCGGGCTTGGGAGCTTCCATCGTGGTTTGGGTGGTCTTCCACATCATGCTCATGCACCTCAGTCCTTTCCTTGGGGAAACGGGCCATCCCGGCAAGTGATTGACCGAGAGCCACTAACGCTTCACTTTGGCTACCGGCGAATGGCTCTGGAAGATGCCGTTTCTCCGTCAGCCGCTTCTCTGGCCCGGCTCCTTGAGCCGAGCTCTTCCTCACGGCGTTTGCCGTGGGTAACCAATCGTTCAAAACGCGAAAACTGCCCAGTAGCCGGTTAGATGCAGATTCCGCGCTGCGGGAAAAGAAAAAATGAGGCACAGAAGCCAACGTAGTGTTCCATGATCCACCCCCTGCCTCATTGCTGAAGCGCAACCGGAACTCGGCAAAAAAATGTCCCAAATGGTCAAAGAATTCAGACGGTCAATAAGGTCTGGAAGGAACCAGTGTCGTCAATTCCACTGCGGTGCGACCCAACAGAAATCGAACCACCCCGCCGCTCGCTGCAAGTATCCTTTTTCGCGATGTTCCAAACAGGTCAAAACCGCACACTTCGGCAGGTTCATTTAGACCGGAACCAATCGACTCCGGCTCCGGGATAGGCGCGGCCTTTTGGGGCACGAAGCCACCGGCGCCGGGGAGGCGCAGACGGCTTCTCTACGGTCCGTAAATGCGGAAACCGCAGCATGGAATTGAAAAGGGCCTAGGAAATGTCGGGCTTGGCCGCCTTGAAGGGAAACTTGGACGAGACGCCCTGTGCCGCGGTCTTGGGATCGATCTTTCGAATGTCGATGCCGCCCTTGAAGAAGGCGCCATCCTCAATGCTTAAACGGGGTGCCGAGATGTCTCCCACCACGCCCCCTTCGGCGCGGATATCCAGCCGATCCGTGGCGATGATGCTGCCGCGAACCTTGCCCATCACCACCACCTCGCGGGCGATGATGTTGGCGGCTGCCTGGCCGCCACGGCCCACGGTGACGCGGTTGCCCTCAAGATGGATGCTGCCTTCGACTCTGCCGTCAATGATCAGCGAGTCTGTTCCCGTAATCTCGCCCTTGATCACCAGGCCCTTGCCGATGGTGGCTGGGTCCGCAGTTGAGATCGGGGTGTGAGCTTCGAACCGTGAAGGCGGCTGCGGAGTGTGCGCGGACACTGGAGCGGCGGCGGGGGCAGCGGGGTCGTTTTGGTCGGGCTTCCACATACGAGTCTGCTCTTTTCTGGTCCCATTTCTCGGGGACATAAGAGTGAGCCTGGGAATCTACCAAGCATTCCGGCTGCATGCCTGCCCTGCTCCTGGGGAGTTGGATGATGCGTCGCAATAAGCAGTTGCAACCGAACTGCCCATTCTATCGCATCGTGCAAAACCCACTTCACAATGCAGGACCGCAAATCGCCGGGCGCATTTCCTGGCGCCCGGGCAGCCGAACCTGCTGCCAGAGCGCCATTCAAAGCAAGCCGCCTGCGCGTTCCCCGGGCCCTTAAGGCCATGAAACTGACAACGTCTTACGACTGGGCGGGCTTTGCTTCTTCGGGCCTTGCCACAGATCTGATTTCGGGCGCCGTCCTGGATTCGGAGGCATTCCGTGCTTCTGCGCCCGCATTGCCGTGCTCGGGCTTTGTGCCGGGCTCAGACTTGCGGATGTCAATGCCGCCCTTGAAGAATGCGCCGTCTTCAATACTGATGCGGGCCGCGCTCACGTCGCCCGTCAGCGCACCCTCGGCGCGGATTTCCACGCGGTCGGTGGCAGAGACGTTGCCGTGAATCTTGCCCATGACTACGATCTCCCGGGCAGTGATGCAGACGGCCATGCTGGCGGCCACCTGGCCGTGCTGGCCTACGGTCACGCGGTTGCCGGGGAGATTGATACTGCCTTCTACTTTGCCGTCGATAAAAAGCGATTCCGTACCCGTGATCTCGCCCTTAATGACCAGGCCCTTGCCGATGGTTGCCTGATCGCCTGCCGTCGGCAGAACCCGCGCACGAGCTACCTCGGGAGCTGGGTTTGAAGGCGCCGGACGGGCGGGTTCCGGGTTAAAGTTGGGAGTTACTGATCCGGACTGGCTTGGTTTCCACATTGCGCACACGGTATGGTTTCCTTTCCTGGGAGAAAATCGGTGGCCAGGGCAAATTGGCCTCTCGGGGGCCGAATTGCCTGCATCTCCGGCTGTCTTGCTGATGCCGCCGGTCGCCCTCATTGCGGCCACAATACAATGTTATCTTTACGCGGTCCGCTTCAAAATCTCAATCACGCCATTGTAATACGATATCCAGCTAACCGACGCCGTTGGGGGCAAACATACGACTGTCTTGAGCATACGCTTCCGCAGCCGTCTTGAGTCCTCACCACCGGCAGCATCGAGCCGACCAAGCACGGCGTACTCTTAACATATGACTGATCGCGACCTGGTGGCAAGGATTGCCCGCTCTGCTGGCCAGAAAGCCGGATACAAGCAACTCGTTCGCGAACTGGGTCTCTCCGGCGGACGGGAGCGGCGCCTGCTGCTCGAGCAGCTTGCCCGGCTCACCGTGCGCGGCCAACTGGCCAAGTTCGACCGCGAGCACTGGAGCATTCCTCGACCCATCGGAACCAGGGACAATTTGGCCGCCGGGCGCCTCGATTTGCATCGCGACGGCTACGGATTTGTGCGGCCCAATGCTCGCCAGGCTTCAGGTACCGAAGACATTTTTATCCCTCCCAACGAAATCAACGGCGCCATGCAGGGCGACCAGGTGCTGGTGGAGCTGGAACCGCCCAAAGCCGACGGCCGCCGCATGGGCCGCATCGCGCGCGTGATCGAACGGCGCAATCCCACTGTGGTGGGCGTCTTCCACTATGCGCGATCCGACAGGGCGGAAGGCAACACAGTCGTCCCCTTCGACGAGCGCATGACGCAGCACATCCTTATTCCCGAAGGCGAGGAACTCCCCCCCATCGAAGAACGCGCCACTCCGCATCGCGTTCTGGGTTCTGAAGCCATGACGGCGCCGGATTACGAAGATCTGGAAGGCCTGGTGGTCGATGTCGAGATCACCAGTTGGCCAACGCCCACGCGTCCGCCGGTGGGCCGGGTGATCGAGGTGCTTGGCGCGCCCGATGACTTTGGCGTGGACGTGGAAATGATGATCCGCAAGCACCAGTTGCCGCGGATCTTCCCGGAGAACGTGCTTGCCGAAGCCCGCCGCGTGGCGCACCTTGATCTGGAGGAAGTGGCGACGCGCCGCGACTTTCGCTCGCTGCCCATTGTCACCATCGACGGCGAAACAGCCCGCGATTTCGATGACGCGGTTCTGGTCACCGAGCGCGCCGGCGGCGGTTACGAACTGCAGGTGCATATCGCCGACGTGGCCGAGTACGTGCAAGCCTCCACCGATCTCGATCTCGAAGCCCGCTTGCGCGGAACCAGCGTCTACTTTCCCGACCGCGCCATTCCCATGTTGCCGCAGGAACTATCGACCAACATCTGCAGCCTGCGCCCCGGAGAAGACCGACTGGTGCTCAGTTGCATCCTGCAACTCGACTCCACGGGCCGCATCGAGAGTTATGAAATTGTTGAAGGCGTCATCCGCTCCGCCGCGCGCATGACTTATACCGATGTCCACGCCATTCTGGAAGGCGATGCTGAGACCCGCGCCCGCTACACCGAGTTCAGTATTCGTCCTCCCGATTCTCCACAAAAGCTGGGTGCCCCAGGTCCCGATTCTGGGACCTGGGATAGCACGAAACACAGTCCCGACGCACAGGATACCGGAGTCATAAACCTGGTCCCCTCATTCGAACGCATGAAGCTTCTCGCGGAGTTGATGAACAAGCGGCGCGAGGAGCGCGGCAGCATCGACTTCGACCTGCCCGAGCCGGTGATTGAATTTGATGAGCAAGGCCAGATGCGCGGCGTCACCAAGTCTGAGCGCACCTGGGCCAATCGACTCATCGAGGAGTTCATGCTGGCGGCCAACGAGTGTGTGGCCACATGGCTTGAAGACCTTGGCGTGCCGTCGCTCTATCGCATCCATGAGAAGCCAGAGCCGCGCCGCGTGGTTCAGTTTGAAGAACTGGCCGCCAGCTTCGGCTATTCCCTGGGCCTGGGCGCACTGCCGGTGAAGCGCATTCAGACCAGGGGCGACCGCCGCGATGCACTGCGAAGCGGCCGCACCGCACGCACGCACGAGGTGGCCGAGGACATTGCAGTCACGCCGCGCATGTATCAGAAACTCGCCGCAAAAATCGAAGGCAAGCCGGAAGAGCGAATTCTCAGTTATCTAATGTTGCGCTCACTCCGCCAGGCGCGCTACTCCGAGATCAACGAGGGGCACTTTGCGCTGGCCGCACCCAGCTACACGCACTTCACCTCACCCATTCGCCGCTACCCCGACCTGATTGTGCATCGCATCACCAAGGCGCTTCTACACCAAGGTGTGCTGGGCGAAGGAGCCGTTCCCGAAGGCCGCCACGCCTCGCCCTGGACTCATCCCCATGAAGGCCTCGCGGGAGTGCGCGTGACCCAACCACGCAATGCGAAGATGGTCTTTACCGGCGAGCCACCGATTCCCGAGGCCGAACTGGCCCAAATTGCCGAAGAAACCAGCCAGACCGAGCGCCGCGCCGCCGAAGCCGAGCGTGAACTGGTGGAGTGGAAGAAAGTCCGTTTCATGCAGGACCGCGTCGGCGAGGAGTTTGCCGCGCTGGTTCTCAATCCGACCAAGTACGGCCTCTTTGTCGAACTGACCGACCTGTTTGTCGAAGGGTTGGTGCCCATTGACTCGCTGCGCGACGACCGCTACACGTGGCGCGAAAACACCCACGAGATCATTGGAGAGCGCGCCGGCCGCCGCTTCCGCGCCGGAGACCGCGTGCAGGTCATCCTTGACCGCATCCTCATTCAAGAGCGCCGGCTGCAATTCTCCATCGTGGAAGAAGGCATTCCGCTTACCGGCAACAAGCCTGCAACGTCCAAGCCTAAGGCAAAGAAGAAGAAAGCAACCGCCGCGCCCGGGCGCTCGTACAAAGGCCGCAACAAACTGGGAAAGAAGGGCAGGCGGCGATAGAACAGCAAGAGTATCTGAAACGCTAGAATTCCGCCAAACCTTGAGCGCTTTTAGTCAAAGAGGCCTCAATGCAGAGACGAAAGTTTATAGCGAGTGCAGCCTGCGCGGCAGCGTCGGCGTATTTGATGGCATGCAATCACCTCGTCTCCGGTGGAACCCCCGCTCCCACCAGCCCTGCCCAGCCGGCGCGCGATGTGACGCACCATCGTTTCGGCGTCAACTACACGCCAACTCAAAACTGGTGGTATTGCTGGAACAACTGGGATATCGACTCAATCAACCAGGATCTTGACGATATCGCCAGTCTGGGAGCGGATCATCTGAGAATCTTTCCCATCTGGCCCGTCTTCCAAACCAGCGCGACCTCAGTAAGCAACGCCTATCTCGATCTCCTGGGCCAAATGCTGACCGAAATGGAAGCACGCGGCCTGGATGCCGTTCTACCCGTGTTCACCGGCCAGTTGAGCGGCAACTTTTTCCTGCCCGCCTTCAACGAGACCGGGGCCGCGTTCTACACCGACAGCGATATGTTCAGCGCCCAGACGGTTTACATCCAGGCGCTGGCGACCATGATGAAGCAGCACGACAACATCATTGGCTTCGATTTTGGCAATGAGATCGATACCTGCTGGAATGCAGATACCTCGGCAGGCGACCCGTGGATGGCCAACATGTTCGCACTGATGAATTCTGCCTACCCAGGCGGAATTCACGTGAACGGAGTCGGCTCCAATCCGTGGTTCTATCCCGAGACTTTTTCCGCGCAGGCTCTTGCGGCAGCAGCCCTGCCCGTGATGCACGCATACCCTTTTTATTGCGGCTCGCTCAACTACGGAGGTCCCATGGATCCCCCAAGCACGCAGTTGCTTGCCGCATTGGCCGCTTTGATCCGGGCCTATGCCGGCAACGCGCAGACCCCTGTGTGGGCCGGGGAATACAACACTTGCATCGAGTCCTTGACAGAAACACAGCAGGCGGCATGGCTTGAAACAGCGACAACTTCGGCCATCGAAAACGGAGTCTGCTGGTTCACTTATTGGGATAGTCACGACCTGAATCCAAAATTCACGAATTTCGCGTCGCTTGAATACAGCCTGGGGCTATTCACCAACAACGGCGTTATCAAGCAACAAGGCCAGACGTACAAGCAGCTTATTGCCAGTTACAGCGGCAAACCTGTCGTCATTCCGGCATCGAAGCTGCCGCCTCCGCCAGCCGCGCCGGATACGGATTCAACCTGGCAGTGGCTCCTCGACTTCTTGCAGTGGAAACCGTAGGCGTTACGAAAGGGTACGGTCACAGTTGCTCAAGCAGTTCCGGATCGTTATTGCGCACGTTTCCTACGCGCTCGCTTACCGGCCAGGCCCGCATCTTCTCTGCCGCCAGAGGCCGAAGCAGATCAAGCGGCGGTCGCGCCGGGTCGCCCGGCTCAAGCCAGCGGTCATAGTCCTGGGGTTCAAGAATCACCGGCATCCGGTTGTGGATCGGCTCCATCAACTCATTCGGATCGGTGGTGAGAATGGTGAAGGTCTCCAGCGCGTCGCCCTCTTTCGGCTTCCAACTCTCCCACAGACCGGCGAAAGCGTAAGGCTCGCCGCTCTCGAGTTCGATGGCAAAGGGCTTCTTCGCCTTGGTATCCAGCCGCTGCCACTCATAAAACGCATCGGCCGGCACCAGGCAGCGCCGGTTCTTCAGCGCCTCGCGGTAAGCTGGCTTCTGCGCCACTTCCTCAGCGCGGGCGTTGATGGTGGAGTAGGCCGGCTTTGCCTCCTTCGCCCAGAAGGGCACCAACCCCCAGCGCAGCAGCGCAAACTCCCTTTTGCCGGAGTCGCGACCCAGGCGCACCACCGGTTGCGTGCTCTGCGGAGCCGCGTTATAGCTGGGCGCAAACCACGGCATATCCTCCAGTTCAACGCCAAACCAATCGGCGAGAACCTCCTGCGTAGATCGACGGGCAAATCGGCCGCACATACCAGCCCAGAATAGTACGGCGGATGCTCCCCCACGCAAATTCAGATGGCTCGGTGACTTTCGGCCCAGTCTCCAAGGCCAGATACGCCCACAAATGAATGTGCACGCATTCCACCAAAGCTGGGGTGCCCCATCCATTCGTCGGCTCTTTGACGAATGGGTGGGATACCTCGAACCTCAATCAACCCGTTCATCGGGAGCGGAGTTTGACGCCGCAAACAGACTTCCCGAGTCCGCCGGCATGATCGAAGTTGCGGCTCATGGAAGGCTCAACCCCTGGGGAACCAAGCCCTGCCCGCTTCCCCTCGAACCCCACCGGTTCCATCCAATACAATGAAACCAGGAGCTTGATGCATGGCACATATGGTTTTTTGCGTTCGCTACAAAAAGGAGATGGAGGGTCTCGACGAGCCCCCCTTTGACTCGGAGTTCGGTCAGAAGATCTTCAAAAACGTCTCGAAAACGGCCTGGGGCGAGTGGGTAGACCGCCAGAAAATGCTGCTCAACGAGTACCGGCTGCAGCCCTGGACCCCGCAGGCGCAGCAGTTCCTGGTTGAACAGATGGAAGAGTTCTTTTTTGGTGCCGGCTCGGCTCTGCCCTCGGAGTTCATTCCGCCTGCACAGTAAGATAGGGCGCCGAATCGCGACGGTCCGGCGCCCTTTCATCGTCAATCTCCAGCCGGCCGCCCACGCAGAAGGCCCGGCTAGTGTAAACTGATTTGGACCCCAGAAGCCGGCTCCCAGCGAGCCGGCTCGATTGTGTCGGGACGTGGCTCAGCCTGGTAGAGCACTCGCTTGGGGTGCGAGGGGTCGGCAGTTCGAATCTGCCCGTCCCGACCATTAATTCCTTTTAGACGATGAAATCTGCGCCGGCAGATCCCAGTGGGCCTGCCGGCCGCATTTTTTTGCGGGAACGGTCACCCTCCTCGACGGCACAACGCCATCGGAACAGGCCTGCTCAGCGGCGGCATCGCGACCTTCGCCGCGCCATGGTAGGCAGTTGGCAGCCACACCCTCCCCACCTTCTTTCCGACCGACTGAAACGTTACTTCCAACACAGGGATGGTGACAAGGATTCCGCTGGTGATTTTCGCGACGCCAATGGTTGCGACCACCTGCTTCTTGATTAAGAAACCTGCCGGAACCAGCGCACTCATCCTCAGCATCGCCGATCTGTGCCTGAGCGGGAGTTATCTCGTGGGTAAAGGACGAGAAGCTATGTGAGTTTCATTACATATCCATATACTCGTCTCTATTGATAGCTAAGAAAGCCCTTCCTTCGACCAATCGTTTACTCGTGAGCAGGTGTCTTGCGCCTCGGCTAAAGCAGTTTCCGATCATGCGAGACAGCGCGATTTGCCCCGGTTTCATTACAAATTCCTGTGAAGCTCTTCATGCGGCCCTTATGCCTATCGATTCATACTCACTTAATCGTTGGTGAAGTAACTCGGTACACGGCCTCTTTTCTCCCCGAAATGGAAGCCAATGGAGTAGTGTGTTCCAGGTCGCCAACCCCTCCTGAACTTACATAACTCACTGTAGTTTCTTTGTGGTTTCTTTATGCCACAGCGCATCACAATCTAGGAGCCGTGCACAGTTAGCTTGACGTGTCACTGCAGGAGTAAACGCTTCATAACCTGGCGACGCATGGCGTCGTGGAGATCAAAGATTTATGAAGAACAGCTTCAGGATGGCCATTGCATTTGGAGGTGCAATCTGCGGCATAGCCTTGCAGGTTGCCTGTCATGCTCAAGACACTTCGTCGACCACTGGTCGTGCCGCACTGCCGCCGTCCGCGGCATCAACCATGCATTCGCCGGGCAAAGCGGACCTGCTCGCCTTGGCGAAAGAAGAGAACCCCGTAAGTTCAACAGCACCCGCGGAGGCTGCCGCAACCTCAGCCGCTTCGGCCTCTACGTCGAATCCCGGCGCTACCGTCGCGGCCCCCATGACGAACGATGCCGTGATCAAGGAACTCACGGAGATGAAAGCTCGCATCGCGCAGCTCGAAGCGGAACTCAGAGCGCGCGATGGAGCTGCCGATGCGGAGAAGGATGCGAGTGCATTGCGTAGCGCGGAAGGAGCGGCCGTGGGCTCCGGCTCAAGCAGTTCCGTGACACCTGCCATGCAGGATGCCACCGCCGCCGCGGCGGCTCCCGCGCCCAAGGAGATCAGCGCCCAGACTACAACCAAAGGTGAGCCCTTCCCCGGTGACTGGACCTGGCTGAACAGCAATGGGCACGCGTCCGACAGCCCGATGGCCACCAAGTACTTCACGCCCGAGTTTCGCGCCGACGCGAATTACATCCTCGACTACAACCATCCCCATGACGACACTATGGGCGGCGCGACGGAGAGCTTCCGCTCCGACGAGTGGCAGCTTGAGCAGATCAGCATCGGTGGCGATATCCATATCGACAACGTGCGTGGGCGCATCCTGACCATGAATGGTCTGTTCGCCACGACGACCCCGAGGAATGACGCCACCCCCAGCCGCGGTCAATGGGATTTGGCGGGCGCCTACAAATATGTTTCAGAAGCTTGGGGAGGTTACCACTGGGATGTCGCTCACGGATTGAACGTAGATGCCGGAATTTTTGTTTCTTACATCGGGTTGTTCAGTTATTACAACTTTGATAACTGGACTTACCAACCTTCCTTTGTTTCCTCGAACACGCCTTGGTTCTTCAACGGCATGCGCATTCAGTATTTTCCGACAGCGAAACTCAAGATCGAGCCGTGGATTATCAACGGTTGGCAGTCGTACGCGCGCGCCAACGGCAAGCCCGGTTTAGGTGGTCAGATCCTTTGGCGCCCCAAGTCATACCTCGATTTTGTCTTCAACAACTATGGTTTGGGAGAAGACGCGGTTGGTTTCCCGGGCCGCTCGCGCATCCACGCCGACTATAGTGCGCAGGTCAAGTACTACGACAAACCCGAAAGGTTTATCGACAAGGCAGCTTTCACGATTACCGGCGACGCCGGGTGCGAATACGGCGGCGGCCCTTCCAGCGGCCCGTACGATCCCCACGGATACTCTCCCGAAATGGGTACCAGTTCGACTTACTCCGGCGGCGTAAACTGCCACAACAGCAAGAACGGAAGACCGAAGCAGGATTTCCTAGGTTACATGATCTACGACCGCACCTGGTTCAAGAAGGATCGCTATGCCATTACTCTCGGTGGCGGCGTGATGACCAACCAGGGCCGCTACCTCACCTTGCTTCCGCCCATCAATGGCGCCACAGCTTTCACCGGCACTCCGTACTTTACCGAGAACGGCGGAGATCGTTCCCTGATGCACGACGGAACAATCACCCTTGACTACATGCCGAGCCAGTTCATCACCTTTACCTTGGAGGAAGGCTACCGGTATTCCGATGTGCCCTACTGGACCGGCCGTGGCGGCATCACGCCTCCGGGTGGCAACAACGGATTTCCAACGCAGTATGCATGCGCCGGCAGTGGAGCGGCCTCCGGCCAGACTTACGGCAATACGCAAGCGGCGGCAAATTTCTGCGCAGGAGTATCTCCGGGTGGTATCAACGCCGACCCCGCCACGGCTCTCTGGTGGCCCGACCTTCGCACTAACCAGACCAACACAACGCTAGCTATCAAAGTCAGGTTCTAGCTCGCAGAGCCACAGTTAGCATGTCGGGTCAAGTCCATCAACTTTACTCAACGAGCAGAGCCGGGATTGACCGCGATCCCGGTTCTGCTTCGAGAGCGATGACGGTGAATGGGATGGTCATTGCCTCTTTCAGAACCTGTGGTTGTCGGATCAGAGCAGGCTTTGGAAGTGCGAGTCCACGAATGGTACGGAGAAGCAAATGAAACAGAGAGCCTTGGGATTTGGTCTTTCAATCATTGCGCTAGGCGCATGTCTAGCCGTTAGCGGCTGCAAGAGCGATAAGGTAAAGGCGGACGAAGAAGCGCCGCCTGCCGCCAAGGTTGTTTCGGCATTGGACGCCTCCTTCTTCGCTGTTGAGCATCCGGAGCATTATCCAATCGTAACGGCGACCGAGTATCAAGCCTCGTCGCAATTGTCCGTGACCGGCACCGTGATTCCGGACATCGCGCGAAATGTTCCGGTGATTTCGCTTGCCTCCGGTCGCATCGTGGATATCCGCGCGCGTCTCGGCGACACAGTAAAGAAGGGGCAGATCTTGCTGCGTATTCGCAGCGACGACATTTCGGGAGGCTTCGATGCCTACCGCAAGGCCGTCTCCGATGAACTTCTTGCGCGCAAGCAATTGGATCGAGCGAAGCAGCTGTATGAACATGGGGCCATAGCGACGCAAGACCTGGAAGTGGCGCAAGACACCGAGGACGACGCCAAGACAACCCTCGATACAGCCACCGAGCATCTTCGCCTGCTGGGTAGCGATCCCGATGATCCGCGGGGAATTGTCGATATCCACGCCCCTGTTTCCGGCGTGATCACCGATCAGGAAGTGACCAACGGGGCGGTCGTGCAAGCTTACTCTACGCCGAACCCATTCACTATTTCCGACCTGACCACAGTGTGGATCGTCTGTGACGTTTACGAAAGCGACATGGCCAACGTGCACGTCGGGCAACCCGCCGAAATCAAGCTGAACGCTTATCCGGACAAGGTTCTCAAGGGCACCATCAGCAACATAGGATCGATTCTCGATCCAAATATCCGCACCGCGAAGGTCCGTATTGAATTGGCCAATCCCGGCGAGATGATGCGGCCGGGTATGTACGGCACGGCCACTTTGTTCGGCAAGGGGAAGCAGACCTACACGGCCGTCCCGGCATCCGCGATCGTGCATCTGCACGACCGCGATTGGGCCTTCATTCCAGTGCAAGGCAAGTTTAAGCGAATTCAGGTTGTCAGCGGCGAACAGCTGCCGAACGACATGCAGGAGATTCTATCCGGGTTGCAGCCGGGCCAGCAGGTCGTCACAAACGCGATCAATCTCCAAAATGCCATCGACAATGAATGACGCTCAACTCCAGCACTCGAGGAAGAAAGAATGATCCGAAATCTCGTTGACTTTGCACTCAATAATCGGTACGTGGTGCTGGCGATTGGGCTGCTATTGCTCGGCTGGGGAGCGGTGTCGTTTCATAACATGCCGGTCGAGGTCTATCCGGACATCGCCGACAATTACGTGACCATTATCAGCCAGTGGTCAGGGCATTCCGCCGAAGAAATGGAACAGCAAATATCGGTTCCCGTCGAAATTCAAGTGTTTGGGATTCCGCATCTTACGACGGTGCGGTCGGAATCGATTTTTGGCCTTTCCCTGCTTACGTTGATCTTCGACGACCAATCGGTCAACGAATGGAACCGCCAGAAGGTGCTCGAACGGCTCACGCAGGTCAATATGCCGGCGGGTGTGGTGCCGCAAATCGGCACGGACTGGAGCCTGACCGGCCAGATTTACTGGTACACGATCCGGAGCACGAATCCGGCGTATGACCTGATGAACTTGAGGAGCATCGAAGACTGGACCCTGTACAAGGAATTCAGGAAAGTCGGAAACGTGGTAGACGTGAGCGACTTCGGCGGCACTGCGCGCGAATATCAGGTGCACGTCGACCCGAACAAACTCATCTCCTACGGCTTGAGCATCAGCCAGGTCGAGCAGCAGTTAGCCATTAACAACGTGAACGCCGGCGGTAGCTTTGTCGAAGAGGGCTCGCAGCAACTGAACGTCCGCGCACTCGGACTTTACCGCAATGTGCAGGATATTGAGAACACCATGCTGACCACTTCGCATGGAGCTCCGGTTCGAATAAAAGATATCGCGGTCGTCGAATGGGGCCCCAGGATTCGGCTGGGACACATGGCCAGGGCCGATCATCGCTCGGACGGCGTCATTGTCGATGAGCCCGACGTCATCCAGGGCGGCGTGCTGATGCGCAAAGGGGCGGAAGAGGGCCCCACGCTCGAGGGGATTCACAAGAAGGTCGACGAACTCAACAATCACATCCTGCCCGAGGGTGTGAAGGTCGTTCCCATGCTCGACCGCAGCGACCTGCT
>Ga0181517_10003093_pt1 | contig 16153 bp, 11 predicted proteins | sample PEATcosm2014_Bin_31_FD_119748 | JGI IMG/M metagenome (GOLD analysis project Ga0181517, IMG submission 119748) | Peatland microbial communities from MTU Mesocosm Facility, Houghton, MI, USA - PEATcosm2014_Bin01_30_metaG | ecosystem: Environmental > Terrestrial > Soil > Wetlands > Peat | place... | reverse complement strand
TTGCCCGACGGAACCATCCACTTCAAATTCCGTGGCTCGGCAGGCCAAAGCTTCGGAGCTTTTGTGCCCAGCGGTGTAACGCTTGAACTTGAGGGCGACGCCAACGACTATCTCGGCAAAGGGCTTTCCGGCGGACGCATCATCTCCTATCCCGCCAAGACCTCCAGCTTCCTGCCCGAGGAAAGCATCCTCGCCGGCAATGTAGTTCTCTACGGCGCCACCGCTGGCGAAGTCTTCCTCAACGGCATCGCAGGCGAGCGTTTCGCCGTCCGCAACTCCGGCGCAACTGCGGTCGTAGAAGGTGTAGGCGACCACGGCTGCGAATACATGACCAACGGCCTTGTCATCGTTCTCGGTTCCACCGGCCGCAACTTCGCTGCCGGTATGAGTGGAGGCATCGCCTACGTCTACGACGATCAGGGCGACTTCTCCATTCGCCGTTGCAACCGGGCCAGCGTGGATTTGGAACCACTGGTCAACGCCGAGGACATTGAAACCATCCGCACCCTGCTGGCGCGTCATCGCGACCTCACGGGCAGCCCGCGCGCCGCGTGGATCCTCGAGCACTGGGCAGACGCGCAGCCCAAGTTCATCAAAGTCTTCCCGCACGAATACAAGCGCGTGCTCGGCGTAGAGCGCGTCGACGTCGTTTATGCACCACCCACTATTTCGTCGCCTCTCGTGGCGGCAGCCGACGCATTTTCCGGACGTTCATAATGCGGAAGGCACAAACGTCGAGTGGATTTTTCGACAAGAAAAATCCACTTTTCACAGGATTTTGCAATCGCACGTTCGTCCGGAAAATGCTAGCCGAGGTGCAACATGGGTAAGGTCACGGGCTTTCTGGAAATTGGACGCGAGCAGGCCACGCGGCGCAAGGCCGACGAGCGCATCAAGGATTGGTTCGAGATCTATGAACCGTTCCCCGAGGAAAAGCAGCGCGAGCAGGGCGCTCGCTGCATGGATTGCGGCGTGCCCTTCTGCCACACCGGTTGTCCCGTCAACAACCTCATTCCCGACTGGAACGACCTCGTCTACGGCAACCGCTGGGAAGCCGCTATTCGCCGCCTCCACTCCACGAACAATTTTCCGGAGTTCACTGGCCGCATTTGCCCCGCTCCCTGTGAAGCAGCGTGCGTGCTCGGCATCAACCAGCCGCCGGTTTCCATCAAGCTCATCGAGCGTTCCATTGTGGAGCGCGCCTGGGACGAGGGCTGGATTCATCCTGAGCCGCCCGAGCAAGCCACTGGCAAGCGCGTGGCAGTCGTCGGCAGCGGTCCCGCGGGTCTGGCTGCCGCGCAGCAACTGCGCCGCGCCGGCCACTCCGTCACGGTTTTTGAAAAGAACGACCGCATCGGCGGCCTGCTCCGATACGGCATCCCGAATTTCAAGCTCGAAAAACATATCGTCGATCGCCGCATCAAGCAGATGAAGGCTGAAGGCGTGGTTTTCCAAACCAACGCGCACGTCGGCGTGAATGTTTCCGTGGAGTCGCTGACAGAAGGCTTCGACGCCATCCTTCTTTGTGGCGGCGCAGAGCAGCCACGCGATCTGCCCATTCCTGGCCGCGAGCTCAAGGGCATTCACTTTGCGATGGAGTTTCTGCCTCAGCAGAATCGCCGCAATGAGGGCGATTCAGAGGAGACTCTTCTGGCATCCATGAAAGCCGCCGCGCCCATTCTCGCCACCGGCAAGCACGTCATCATCATCGGCGGCGGCGACACGGGCGCAGACTGCCTCGGCACCAGCCATCGTCAGGGCGCGAAGAGCGTGCATCAGTTCGAAATCATGCCTAAGCCGCCCGAAGAGCGCGCCACTTCCACACCGTGGCCGCTCTGGCCACTGCAACTCCGCACCGAAAGCTCGCATGAAGAAGGCGGCGATCGTGACTGGAGCATCGGCACCGTGAAATTCTCTGGCGACGCCGACGGAAACGTCAAGCAGTTGCATGCCATTCGCGTGGCGCCTCCGCCCAAGTTCGAGCAAATTGCCGGCAGCGAGTTCACGCTCGACGCCGATCTGGTCTTGCTCGCTATGGGCTTCCTCGGTCCCGTCCGCAACGGCATGATCGACCAGCTTGGCTTGGCGCTTGACCCCCGCGGCAACATCGCAACCACCAATTACATGAGCTCCGTCGACGGCATCTTTGCCGCCGGCGACATGCGTCGCGGCCAATCGCTCGTGGTCTGGGCCATTGCCGAGGGCCGCAAAGCCGCCGCCGCCGTTAACGAATACCTGGCCCCCAAAGACGAACCGTTAGCGCGCGTCCGTTACTCCGCGGCCGTCAGCTCGCGCTAGAGTCCTGCCGCCAGAGACCGCACTAATGGATACTCGGTGGACCCTTTCGTGCGTGGTTGACGCAATGTGTTCAAAATTGACCATCATTCCTGGCTGAAACGCTATATAAGCCGAAAATGGTTGAAGTCTTCCCTCGGTCGGATAATCCCGAATTGAGCAGCAAAGAGCCTACCTCTCAAACCACTACCCAGCGGCATCTCACGGCCCATCGAGGGCGGTTCACCTGTGCGCTGCTTGTGCTGGTCGCCTCCGTATCTCTCTGCGCCGTGGCACAGTCTGTCCGGCCGTATGGGTCGGCGTGCCCCGCCAGCGCGACAACCCGGGAGCTTCCCCCTCTCGCGATGCGCAATGCAGGCGAAACGTTCCCAATCAACAACCACGTCGCCGCCGAGAGTGGCGCCAATGCTCGAAAAGTAATCGTCATTGGATTTGTAGGCGGATTTGCCCGGGAGGATGACCACGGCCATCCTGAAGTGCAGTTTGCCGAGTATCTTCGAGACCGTTATCGCCCCGGCATGCATGCTGAGGTGTTTGCAAATCATGACGGGAGAAAGGCCCTTCATGAAGTCCTGCGTCTCCTCGATGGCAATGGCAACGGCAATCCATCGGCTGCCGAGAAAGAGCACGCAAGAATCATTCTCTATGGACACAGCTGGGGCGCTGCAGAAACAGTGGTATTTGCTCGAGAGTTAGCAAAACAGGGCATTCCGGTTCTGCTCACAATCCAGTTAGACAGCATCGCAAAACCGGGCCGCGATGATTCGAGGATTCCTTCAAACGTGGCAAATGCCATTAATCTCTATCAGTCGCGGGGGCCACTTCATGGACGCACTGAGATCGTCGCAAACGATCCGGCTCAAACCACGATCATCGAAAACCTCCAAATGACCTATGAAGGCCGGCGAATTAATTGTGATAACTATCCCTGGTATGCACGAACGTTGAATAAACCCCATCATGAAATTGAAAATGACCCACGCGTTTGGGACCTCGCTGCCTCGCTGATCGATTCCGAAGTCGAGGGCAGGACATTAACAACTCAGATCTCATCGTCCTGGAAACCCTTCGTCAAGTAGTCCCGGTGCACACGCAGGCCCGCGCCCCACACACGGGTCTTTGTCCCTGAAATAGATCGTGAATCCCTGGGAACGCTCCGCATTCCTTCTCGAAAAACCACCCACACATCGACACCCGTTCAGGCGGAGTCCCGCTCAACTGCGGATTCGTTCTATTGTGGGTCTGCCCGCAGAGAGTAATCTTGTTTTCTTGGGGGAACGATGAGTACAGATCGATTCGCATTCTTGTTAGCCGTAAAGCCCGCGCGGGTTCAAGGCCGCACTTGGAGCAAATGCATTGCGCGTGGCAGGACCGCCCGGGCCGCTTTTCTTGTCCTCTTCACGATCACCCTTTGGCCAAAATGGGGCAACGCCCTGGGAGGGCCAAAGTACGTCAGCCCGTCGCCGTCGCCTGCAGCTTTTGTGCTGGCGGCAAATGGCAAGGCAGCTCCGCTGGTGGTGAGCGACGAGGATTGGCCTGGGGTTGTACGAGCGGCCGGCGATCTGAGCCTGGATATAGGCAGGGTTACGGGACACGATGCGCCGTTGATAAAGGGCAGCCCCGCTGCCGGCATCGATGTCGTACTCATCGGAACCGTCGGCAGGAGTCCGCTGATCGATGCGCTGGTGCGCAGGCACAAGCTGGACGTGAGCGGGATTCAAGGCCAGTGGGAGTCGGCGGTGACGACGGTGGTGGAACATCCGATGCCGGGAGTTCGGCGAGCGCTCGTGATTGCGGGTGCGGACAAACGCGGCACCATCTACGGGATTTACGATCTCTCGGAACAGATTGGAGTTTCGCCCTGGTACTGGTGGGCCGATGTCAGGGTGCCTCATGCCAATGCGCTCTATGTACAGCCCGGGCGCTATGTGCAGCCGGTGCCGGCAGTGAAATACCGCGGGATCTTCTTCAACGATGAGGCTCCAGCTCTTTCAGGATGGACGAAAGAGAAATTCGGAGGCATGAATCACGAGTTTTATACGAAGGTATTTGAGCTGCTGCTGCGACTGAAGGCAAACTTTCTTTGGCCAGCCATGTGGAACAACGCATTTGCCATGGAGGATCCGCTGAACGCGAAGCTGGCCGATGAATACGGAATTGTGATGGGGACCTCGCACGAAGAGCCGATGATGCGCGCGGAGAAGGAATGGGTGTGGGGCCATCATGGCGCGTGGGACTACGCGACCAATCAACAAGAAATCGACAAGTTCTGGCGCGAGGGGATGGAGAGAGACAAGAATTACGAAGAGGTGGTGACGCTGGGGATGCGCGGCGAGGGCGACACGCCCATGTCGGCTACCGCGAATACCGAACTGCTGGAGCGGATTGTCGCCGATCAAAGAGAGATTTTGAAGCAGACGGTGAATCTCGATCTGGCCAAGGTTCCACAGGTGTGGGCGCTTTACAAGGAAGTGCAGGGCTACTATGAAAGCGGCATGCGCGTGCCCGACGATGTGACGCTGCTGTGGTCCGACGACAATTGGGGCAATTTGCGGCGGCTACCCACTGCGGAAGAACGCAAGCGCGTGGGCGGGGCCGGCATCTACTACCACTTCGATTATGTGGGCGGCCCGCGCTCGTACAAGTGGCTGAACACGAACCCAATTCCGAAGATTCAGGAACAGATGAACCTGGCACTCCAGTACGGAGCAGACAGGCTGTGGGTGGTGAATGTCGGCGATGGAAAGCCGATGGAGTTTCCCACGGAGTTCTTCCTGAGCTACGCGCGCACCCCCGAGCGGTGGGACCCCGACCGCTCAGGCATCGACCATCTCGATGAATTCACGAAGCTATGGGCAGCGCGTGAATTCGGGCCGGAGCATGCAAGTGAGATTGCGACAGCGATGGAAGAGTACACACGGTACAACGGACGCAGGAAACCGGAGCTCATCGATCCCTCGACATTCAGCCTCACGAACTATCGCGAAGCGGACCGCGTGGAGGCGGAATGGCAGGCGCTCCAGGATCGTGTAGACAAGCTGGCTGCGCAACTACCCCAGGACGAGCGCGCGTCGTACTATGAGCTGATCCAATACCCCGTAGATGCGTGCGCCAATTTGACGGAGATGTATATTGCGGCAGAGCGCAATGCCGCGGATGCACGCGTGGGGAATCCGCGGGCGAATCGAGAGGCCGACGCGGTGCGCGCGATGTTTGCGCGGGATGCGACGCTGAGTGATGAGTACAACCATCAGCTTGAGAACGGCAAGTGGGATCACATGATGGACCAGACGCACATCGGCTACACCTTCTGGAACGATCCGCCGGCGAATGCAATGCCTGCGGTGACCTGGATTCAGGTTCCGAACGCGGGATCGCTCGGCGTGGACGCGGGAGGCGCGACTCTGGAGCGGGCGGGAGGACGCTTCGGTTTCTCGCTGGGAACCATTGATTCTGTCTCTGATGAAACGCGCACCCTCCGGCTGTTTGATCGCGGCGCGACGCCGGCGAAGTTCACGGTGCAGACGACTGTGCCGTGGATTGTGCCGTCAGAGAGTGCAGGAACGGTTGGCGCGGCGGAAGAGACGGTCGTGCTTCGCGTGGATTGGAGCAAGGTGCCTGCCGGCAATGACAGTGCGCAGGGAACAGTCGCGATAAGTTCAGGCGAAGGGCGCCCGATGAATTACACCCTGCGAACGCTGCGGCTGCCCATTACGCGCGCCGACGCGCATGGATCTGTTGAGAGCGACGGATACGTGGCGATCGAAGCGGCTGATACAACAGAGCGTGCGGCGGATGGCCAGACGCATTGGGAGGAACTGCCCGGTTATGGCGCAACGCGCTCGGCGATGACCGTATATCCAGTTACGGCCGAGAGCAACACGGAGTCGAAGGCGGCGCTCGCCTACAAAATGTATTTGTACGATACAGGAGAATTTGAGATGCAGGCGATCCTGGCCCCGACACTTAATTTCGTTCCGGGACGCGGGCTGCGTTTTGCCGTCTCAATGGACGATGGACCGCGCACGATCGTCGACGAGCTCGAGCACAACGCGCAGAAGGACTGGGAGCAAGCGGTGAGCGATGGGGTACGCCGCGTCACGGTTCCGCTGACGATTGCGAAGCCGGGATATCACACGCTGAAGATTTGGGCGGTCGATCCCGGCGTGGTGATCGAACGCGTAATCGTGAGTCACGGCGCGCTGCGGCCGAGCTATCTGGGCCCGCCGGAGAGCCTTCAGTTTTCCGACTAGCAAATCGTCCGCCGGGTCCGGTACTTAACTGCTCGCACTCACAAGGCGCTTCTTCGATTGAATCATCTGCGCGCTCAATGCGCTCAACAGAGCCAGCCCGACAGAGATCCAGATCACCTCGCGGTATCCGGAAACGAAGGCTTCATCGAAGGCGCGCCTTACGCGCAAGTCGTCAATTTGAGCACCCGCCAGTTTCGATCGCTGACTTTCGGCGTTCCCGCGCAAAGCGGGAGACAGTTGCATCTGCGCCAGACTGGCGTCCAGTGCACGGTTAAATCCCGCCGACAAAACCAGGCCAAACACTGCGACCGCAAGCAGTCCCGCGACCCGCGATACCGCGTTGTTGACACCGGATGCGACGCCGGCCTCGCTCGAAGGAACAGACTCCATGACCGCCGTCGTAAGCGGCGCCACGCTGATCGCCATGCCTAAGCCCAGAACAAACACAGCTGGGAAAAACGTACTCCAATACGAGCCTCCGATTCCCGGCCCCAGGAAAAGTGCGAAGCCTGACGCTGCGACAAGCGATCCAATCGTGAGCGGGAGTCTCGCGCCATATCGAGCCACCAGCCCGCCGGACCAGCGCGAGAGTACAAAGATCAGCAGGATCATGGGAAGCAGGGCCCCTCCGGCCCGTGTTGCGGAGTAATGCTGGACCTGAATCAGATCCAGAGGAAGGAAAAACAACATGCCTCCCATCGGTGCGTAGAGCAGGAACGTGAGCAGGTTGGCACCGGAAAAGTCCCTGGATCGGAAGAGACTCAAAGAGACGATCGGAGACGGCGAGCGGGCTTCGACGATAAGAAAACAAAGCAGCGCGCCTACTCCTGCCACGCCCAGGCCCCAGACAACTGCTCCGTAACCTGGCTTCGTGGACGGACCATTGATGAGAGCGTACGTAATTGTTCCCAGGCCAAAAGTAGCCAGTGAGGCGCCCAGCCAATCGAGACCTTTGCCCGCCGTTTCGTTCCGGCTTTCCGGGACGTGCCAATACGAAAGCAAGATGACGATGGCCGCGAGTGGAAGATTAATAAAGAACACCCAGCGCCACGATGCATGTTCCACGAGCCATCCGCCCAGCACCGGCCCGATGGCGGCAGTGATTGCCGTGAAGGCAGACCAGGTGCCGATCGCCCGCCCGCGTCCGTCTTCTGAGTAAGAGGCGCTGATAATGGCAAGACTTCCCGGGATCAGCAACGCCGCTCCTATTCCCTCCAGTCCGCGCGCAACGATGAGGGAGGCGATGGACGACGCGAGGCCACACCAAGCCGACGCGATTGCGAAGAGCACTACGCCGAAGAGGAAGATTCTACGACGGCCATACAAATCGCCAAGAGAGCCGCCTAACAGCAACAGCGAAGCAAGTAGTAGAGCGTAGGACTCGATCACCCATTGAATGTCTGTCACCGAGGCATGAAGAGAAGCTTGCAGAGCGGGCAGCGCTATATTGACGACGGTCCCGTCGATGAAGGCCATGCTTGAAGCAAGAATCGTCGCGATAAGAACCCATGGCCCTCTGCATCGCGTTATCCCGCTTTGAGGAGGGCCGGTTGCCACAACCTCACCCGGAGACTTGATGGGCATCATCATTCGCTGACCAATCCTGGCCTCCCGACCTGGCGCAGCACGCTATCACCCCCAGCTCCGCCGCCCTATCTACTGCACGCGCACTCCTTGAACGCATCCGCCGCGTCATTCGTCAGGGAGCACACATACGGCTGCCAGAACAGAGCCAGTGCCCGCATATCGACCCCGGTCATGTAATTGTGCAGGTAGCTCTGGCTCGTAGGCGTTTGCGCCATCGGATCTGCCTTGAAGCCGGCAATTAAGTTCCCGAGCGTGGCTGCTGTGAATGCCGGCTCGCGGTACGTCTGCGCAAAATCGTATTCCTCGGTCCAACTTGTGTCGATTCCCGTCTGGTTGGAAGCCGCAATCACGCGATAATCCGCCAGTATTGCGTGCGCCGGATCAATCGTCGCTATCGTGAACGATGGATTGTTGCCGTCAATGGGCGAAATTGATGCGACCATCTTTACTGCGACGGGTCGATGCGCGGCGTCGACATTCGCCGGAATCAGCAATCGCACCTCATCCATGTGCGTATGCGCGAAGATCGCCAACTGAATCACGCCCCCATAGCCGGCCAACAAATCGGGTAGCGCCTCTGACGTCAGAAACATCGTTGGCTTGCCCTTGCCGCAAATGTCCTTTCCCTTCGTCGCCGTGGAGTACGCATTCACTCCCCCGGGAATGTGCGTCATCACCCAGACTTTTTCGTGTTTGTCGCGCGCCTCATCCAACTGCCGTTTAAGCCACGCAATCTGCGCTGCTGCGGGCGCTCCATCCTCTTTGCCGCCGCAGGTCTGGTAGCGCTCCGACATGAAAAGATCGTCCAGCACCAGCAACCGCGTTCGTTCCACGGGAGCCGGCAGCCTCACACTGTAGTAGCCTCCGGCCGCAAATGTCTCCACCGCTCGCGAACGCTCCGCTCCGTGAAGATCGGCGGCAAAAAGCTCTCCGCTCTCTGTCAGGAATGCGCCATGAGCATCAAGTTGATAATCGCCACAGTCGGAATCGTTATTTCCCAGCGCCGCATAGACGGGAACGCCGGGAAGCGCATTGCGCAGTCCACCCATCACATAGGCAATCGTCTTCTCCACAAAGGCCCGGTAGTCAGCCGGCGCGGCCTTGGGAAACACTGTGGCAAATTTGCATGAGAACGAGTGTGCAATCAGGTCGCCGCTCACAATCACAAATTTCGAATCACCCGCTTGCGCATGAATAGCGTGCAAACTCGACTGAAACAGGGCGTATGTTGTGTCCTCGCCGCGCGCGTGGCAGGATTGCTGCAGTTTCGTGAACTGTGCCTCCGCATCGGCGGTCGCCGGAGCAGTAAGAAGGGCGTTCCAGTCTCCAACTGGCGCGGCCGCCAGTTGCGCGGCCTTCCCCGGATCACGAAACGGTTCAAAATGGATGTCGCTCACGAAGAGGGCTTGGATCGAGTGTGCGCTTCCCTGCTCGGCCGCTTGTGCCGGAGTGCGCACGGCGAATGCCGATATACCCAGAACACAGGCCAAGACATACGCGCACCACTTTCCGGCCTTACACACGCTTTCCATGACATCTCCTCTGCTTGGTCAACCCACTTTCGTTCGGGTTTTCGTAGGATAACCCGGAGACCCCGTCCGACCTGTTTCTTCAGCGTGAATCCCGCTCCCGGCCCGGAATATGCTATATGTTTTCTCATGACCAAGCTGGCAATTCTTCCTGTCGCTGCTCTTGCGGCTGTGTGCCTCATTTCGCAATTCACCCCTGCACAAACACCCGCGCCCACTCCTCCCCTTGGGTGGAACAGTTGGGACGCCTACGGGCTCACCATCGACGAGGAGCAATTTCGAGACAATGCAACCGTTCTTGTCTCGCTGCAGCAATTCGGGTGGAAGTACGCCGTCATCGACGAGGGCTGGTACATGGCCAACCCCGCAGGTAAGACCCTCGAGCAGAAGCAATACCTCTGGAACAGCAATGGTCTGTTGATTCCAGCGCCGGACAGATTTCCCTCATCTGCCAATAGCGCCGGATTCAAGCCTCTCGCCGACTGGCTGCATGCGCAGGGGCTCAAGTTTGGCATTCACATCGTGCGTGGCATTCCCCGCCAAGTGGTCGCAGCCAATTTGCCCATCGCAGGCACGCAATTCCTTGCCGCCGATGCCGCCGACACCACATCTCCCTGCCCCTGGGACGATGGCAATTGGGGCGTCAAGGACAATGCCGCCGGGCAAGCCTATTACGACTCCATGCTGAAGCTTTATGCGTACTGGGGCGTGGATTTTCTCAAGGTCGACTGTATCTCCAACAATCCCTACCGGCCTACGGAGATTCGCCAGATCGCCGCGTCGATCCACAAAACCGGCCGCCCCATCATTCTCAGCCTTTCGCCGGGCCCCACTGCACTCGAGCACGCAGCCGAGGTCGCGAAGTACGCGCAGATGTGGCGCATCTCCAATGACCATTGGGATGGATGGACCTTCCCTAACAAACCGAACGATGAGTTTCCCTTCGGATTGCAAGGCGCTTTCGATCGCCTGGCGAAGTGGTTCCCCTACACCGGTCCGGGAAATTGGCCCGATGCCGACATGCTCCCTGAGGGCTGGCTTGGTCCACATCCCGGATGGGGCGAAGCGCGGCAATCGCGCCAAACGCAGGACGAGCAGCGCACTGAATTCACTCTATGGGCGGTGACCCGCTCGCCCCTTATCCTCGGCAGCAACCTGACTCGTCTCGATGACTTCACGCGCTCGCTCATCACCAACCAGAACGTTCTTTTCGTGGATCAGAACGCCAGTTACAGTCGCCCTGTCGATGCCTCAACGCTGGGCGCAGGCTTTGAGAATATTCGCGTCTGGCGCGCCACCATCAACGCACCAGGCGACCGGGGCTACGCCGAATTTTTTGCATTCTTCAATCTCGGCGCCAGCGCAACCACCGTGCGCACCACGTGGAAGGATCTTGGTCTGGATAGCGCAAAACATTCCGCACAGAATGCCTGGGACGATTCGACGACCAAAGAGTCCAAGGACCTAAGCGTCACCTTGCCGCCGCACGGCAGCGCTTTGTTTGAAGTGCACTAACGGCGAAACGTACGACGCGAAGGGCGTTCTAACTGGGAGCTCTCCGAATCGCACAACACATGTCTTTTGTACCGCTGCCTATTCCAGCCGAGTGTGCGAAACTAATGTGTTTGTGGAGTGAGCCCTCGCCGGCACGCTCCCTTGCAGGGGCAAGTCATGCCAATTCTTCGTTCCGCATTCATCGCACTCTCTCATAACCGCCCATTGCGTCATTTCTGCGAACGCTCCCGGCTGGGGTCTCGCCTCAACTCACGCTTCATTGCGGGTATGGCCCCCGACAACGCGTTGCGCGTAGCTGAAGAGGTAAACCGCCAAGGCATCGCGATCACTCTCGACTCTCTGGGTGAAAGCGTCACATCAGAGAGCGCGGCGCATTTCGCTGCCGATGTTTACCACAAATTACTCGACTCCATTGCCACCCGCGGCATTCAGGGGAACATCAGCGTCAAGCTCACGCAAATGGGCCTTGAGCAATCGGCGGATCTGGCCGAGTCCATCGCCGGAAATCTCGTCGAACACGCCCGCGCCACAGGAAACTTTGTGCGCATCGACATGGAAGATTCGCGCCTGACCCAAGTTACGCTCGACATCGTGCGCCGCATTCATGCACGCCCCGCGACGCGCGGCGCTGTCGGCGTCGTAATTCAGGCCTACCTCTATCGTTCACAGGCCGACGTGGAGCAGTTGCTCGCCGATGGCATCCGTATCCGGCTTTGCAAAGGCGCGTACAAAGAGCCGCCCGAAGTCGCTTATCCGCGCAAGTCCGACGTCGACGCCAACTTTCTAAAGCTCAGCCGGATGCTTCTTGACAGTCCCATCTACCACGGCCTGGCAACGCACGACGAGGCGATCGTGGATGCGGCAAAAGCCTACGCGGCATCGCGTGGAATCGGCCACGATCATTTCGAGTTTCAGATGTTGTACGGAGTGCGCCGCGACCTGCAGCGCAATTTGGTGCGCGACGGATACAAGGTTCGCGTTTATGTTCCTTTTGGAACGGAGTGGTATCCCTACTTTATGCGCCGCCTGGCAGAACGCCCGGCCAACGTGATCTTCCTGGCTCGAAACTTCTTCCGCTCCTGAGTTTCTGCCAGTCTCAACTTACTCCATGGAATCCGGCTTCATGGCCCGCTTGCGTTTGCGCAGAACCACATGCACGCCGCACCGCATGCACCGCCAGGGATAGTAACCGAACAGCGGGTAAACCTTCGTCTGAAGATAGCCCTCGCGGCTCACGCGATAGACCTTATCGCTGCCGCATTTCTCGCAATGTACCGGCTCCTTCGCAGAACTCATCTCGACAATATCTCCAGCCATGGCTCCTCGTGCCATTCCCACCGGCATGCGTCATCTCCTGGAATTCGGCTCAACTTTTCGGCAACGCGAACGTCAACCCGCCCACCGCTAACCTTGCAGCGAAGGCCTTCTGCTTGCCAGAACAAGAGGGATCACCAGGGACTTTCCCCGCCCCAAAGAATCGTCTCGATCTTAGTCCCAGAGGTGACTGTGGAAAACGAAAATGCGTCGAATTGTGGTACTGAGGTAACTACTATATCAATAACCCCAGTAACCTACCTCAGCCTTGGCCTGCTCATACTTCGGATCATTAGGCCGCGCTCAGTCGACCCAGCCCATCGCAAGCCAGATCGGCAACTGCCTTCGCCAGGCCGTCTGAGGCGTTCAGCGATTCCGGGCGCTCCAATCGAATGCCGCGTTTTGCGGCGTACCCGCGGAAAAGAATGTCGACGTCAAACAAAATTTCCACATGATCGCAGAGGAACCCAATGGGCTGCAGAATAATCGCCTTCACGCCCTCAGCCGCAACCTGATCGAGCATCTCCTCAACGCTCGGTCCCAGCCACGGTCCACCGCTTGCACCCTGGCTCTGGAAAGCAAACCACCAGCGGGGAATCTCCGGCACTCGCTCGGCCACCAGTTCAGCGGTATGGCGCGCCTCTTCCGCGTAAGGATCGGCTCCCTGCCCGGGCCAGAGGCGTTTGCCCGCTTCCGCGCCAGCCGCAGGCGCTTCCACCGTGCGCGTGGGGACGCTATGCGCCGTAAACAGCACCGGCACTGGGCCGCCGGTCTCCTGTGTCAGTGTGGTCAGGGCCGGCCGCAACCGCTCGGCAAATGCCTCGGCCAGAAGTGGGTGCCGTGCCCATCCGGGTGTAAAGTCGATTCGCAAGTCCCCCGCTTCCGCCTCCACCGCGCGCCGGTACAGCCCTACGCTGGTGCGCGAATTCTGCGGCGCCATGCAGATCACCGCAGCCTCCTCGATACCGTCCGCGCGCATCTTCCGCACCACCTCGGGAATATAGGGCCGCCAGTTTCTCATCCCTGCATACACCGGGACCGGCTGACCCGCAGCGGCCAGTTCATCCTCAACCAATCGCGCCTGGGCCAACGTGATCTCAGTCAGCGGGCTATGACCAATTTGCGCATAGCGATGCTGGATCTCTTCCACAACCGCCTGCGGCAAAGGCCGCCCGCTCACTACGTTGCGCAGGTATTCGGGAATCTGCTCCACCGTCTCCGGAGTTCCATGCGCCAGCAGCAACACTGCCTGTTTAGCCACGGGAGCTCTCCAGGCGGAACTCGCGCACCATTTTCACCACGGCCTGCACGTTCTCCACCGGCGTTTGCGGCACAATCCCGTGACCCAGATTGAAAATGTGTCCCGGGCGGCCGTTGGCCGAGCGCAAAATCTCTTTCACGCGTTGCTCCAGCACATCGGGGGGCGCGAAGAGCGTAATCGGATCCAGATTGCCCTGCACCGCGTGTCCGCGGCCCACGGCCTGCCAGCCCGCGTCCAGCGGCTGCCGCCAGTCCAGGCCAATCACGTCGGCGCCCGTCAGCGCCATCTGCTGCAACAACCCGGCGGTTTCCACGCCAAAGTAAATCACCGGCACGCCCATCGTCTGCACTGCGCGCACCAGCCTCTTCGAAGCCTCAAAGGCATACGTGCGATAGTCGCTAAGCGAAAGTGAACCGACCCAGCTATCGAAGATCTGAATCACGTCCGCGCCCGCCTGCACCTGCATGCGGCAATATTCTGTTAACACAATGACCAGCTTATCCAAAAGGCTGCCCCACGCAGTGGTGGAGCTGCCGTACATCATCTTTTTCGTCTCGATGTAGTTGCGCGAGCCGCCGCCCTCAATCATGTAGCTGGCCAGCGTGTAAGGTGCTCCGCAGAATCCGATCACGCCCAACCGATCGCGAAAATGCGCCGCGACCTTCTCAATGGCTTGCCCCACATAGCCCAGTTCGCTCGCGCGATCGGTGCGCAAGGCGCGCACGTCATCAGCCGTCCGCAAAGGGCGATGCACCACGGGGCCCTCGCCTGCCTGAAACTCGAAATCCAGTCCCATCGGCTCCAGCGGCAGCAGCAGATCGGCAAAGATGATCGCCGCGTCCACGCCCAGCTTTTCCGCGGCAGTAATGGTCACCTCGGCAGCCAGCTCGGGCATCTTGCAAATCTCCACCAGCGTGTGGTGCTTGCGAACGTCGCGGTATTCCTGCATGTAGCGTCCGGCTTGACGCAAGAACCAAACCGGCGTTCGATCCACCGGCTTGCGCAAACACGCGCGGATAAATCGGCTACCGTCGAGGACCGTTTCGGGTAAGAGCGAGCTCTGATTTCCTGATTCCATCTTGGATTCATTTTACCGGGGTGAGTTCGAGTACCCCTATGAAGCAAACCCCGTGTGCTCCTCTCGGGTCTTGCTGTATGATGGCCCTGCCGTGAAGAGTTGCTCGCCCTCCTTTGCGCGCCGTAAGCGTTGGAGGTCATCAATGATCGTCCATAGGTTGGCCTGCTTCTTCCCCGTAATGCTGCTATGTTCCCCGCTCACGGCATCCGCCCAGCAGCCTGAGCCAGCAGCCCCTCCCGCCTCTCAAGCTCTCCGGCTCGATGTCGCCGTCGACACCAAATCCGGTCAGCCCGTTCCCAATCTTCCCCAGCAGGACTTTACGGTCCTCGACAACAAGATCCCGCGCCCCATCACGTACTTCAAGATCAAGAGTGCCGCGGACGAGCCGGTGCACGTCGTTATCCTCGTCGACGCCGTCAATATCCCGTACCAGATTGTCGCGTGGTCCCGCCAGGAAATCGAGAAGTTCTTGAAGTCGAACGAAGGTCAATTGACTTATCCGACTTCAATCGCCGTGCTCACTGACCAGGGAGTGCAAATCAACAACGGCTTTTCTACCAATGGCAATGCCTTGAGCGACGACCTCGAGCATCACGAGATCGGTCTGCGCGAGATCACGCGCAACTCCGAGTGGGGCGACTCTGAACGCCTTGAGATCTGCATCAAAGCATTCCAGCAATTCCTGGGGTACGCATCTACTCTGCCTGGCCGCAAAATTCTTCTCTGGGTGTCGCCAGGCTGGCCCCTCATCTCCGGCTCTCGCAATTACCTAACCTCCAGCCAGGAACAGCAAATCTTCAATGAAGTCGTCGGCATCTCAACACAGCTCAGGCAGATCGATCTCACCGTCTACGACATCAATCCGATCGGAGTTTCGGAATCGCTCGAGCGAGCTGATGACTATGAGGCCTTCCTCAAGGGCATTGCCAAGCCGAGCCAGGTCGAATTCGGCGATCTAGGCCTTCAGGTGATCGCCGTCCAAAGTGGCGGGCTGGCGCTCGAGGGAAACAGCGACATCGCTGGCATGATCCAAAGATGCCTTACCGATGCGAAATCATGGTACGAAATCGGGTTCACTCCGCTTCCCGCCGACAAACCCAACGAGTACCATCACATCGAGATCAGACTCGATCAGCGCGACCTGAACGCGCGCACCCGCGACGGATACTACGCAAATCCGACCGCAATTCTCTCGCACTAATTCGACGCCGGCGCGAACCTACAATCACAAAACAGCTTTGAGAACATCGCGGCTGATCAAACTTCTCGTCAGTCGTGAGCCTGCCATATTAAGATTTTCACTTCTATGAAAACTCCATTG
>Ga0181517_10003089_pt1 | contig 16169 bp, 14 predicted proteins | sample PEATcosm2014_Bin_31_FD_119748 | JGI IMG/M metagenome (GOLD analysis project Ga0181517, IMG submission 119748) | Peatland microbial communities from MTU Mesocosm Facility, Houghton, MI, USA - PEATcosm2014_Bin01_30_metaG | ecosystem: Environmental > Terrestrial > Soil > Wetlands > Peat | place... | reverse complement strand
TGATCCACGGGAAGCTGCGCCTGGCCCTGCTCTCGCTGCTGGTGGGCGTGGACGAGGCGGAGTTCACCTGGCTGCGCGCGAAGACCGGCTCGACGGACGGCAACCTCGGCGCGCAACTGCTGAAACTCGAAGAAGCCGGTTACCTCGCAGTTGAAAAGAAGTTCGTCCAGCGCAAGCCGCAGAGCATTTATCGCATCACCGAAGCCGGACGCGCGGCCCTCGCCGAATACGTGCAGGCCTTGAAGCAACTGCTCGGCGGAGCTATCTGAAAACTAACTCGCCATAGCGCAAAAACAGGCCCAGAGCAATCGCCCTGGGCCTGTTGTCTAATTCCGAATCCAGTCAAGCGCCTAACTTTCTGTCGACTCGTTCGTTGATGCGTCGGAGGTTTTTCGCCGCACAAGCGGATGTCGAATCTCCCAAATTGACCAAGCCGCCAAAGCCCAGAAGAAAACTGCCAGGACCCATGCAAAAACGCGATCATGATTCTTTAGTGTCGCAACGATGGTCACCCAGACGGCAACGAAACTCCACAGGCCAGCAGCCATCTTCCTCTTCCATAATTGCTTTGGCTCCCGCGCATCAATATCCTTCTGCGTGGGTATGAAGCTTCCCGACTTCCGTTTCCGCCGGATTGCCCTGATGGGCCAGATCATCGACAGTGGCAGGAAGCATACTCCAGAAATTATGAGGAGATTTCTTAGCCATACAAGATCAGGCCGCATTCTAACCTCGAACGCCAATGCAAAGAAGGCATACGAGATACCAAAGGCGAAAAAGGACATCAATATAGGAATAGCCCATTCATCGGCGTTCGCCCAGAGCGCCGCGCGAGGACTCAACTTGTACTCTCGTCCGGCCCTCTTCGCTGCATCTTTTGTTCGTAGTTGTACGAACTTATATACAAACCAAACGGAGAGCAACGCCATTATAGCCGGACCAATAAAGAGCGGCAGGCGCGTCCAAAGAGGAAATGGAGACGGTTCCAAGGCGTACCGAGTAAAGACCGCAGTGAGATAGATTAGTACTCCCAGCGTAAGTGCAGCAATGAACCAAATTGCAAGCCGCTTCCAGAGAGAGACTTCCTTGGGCGTCTCCGTCCTGACGCTATCTTCCATCATGCCCTCCGTTCATTCCGTCGATTGGTTGATTTTGACTCCAAGAATACTCCACTGGATAGCCAGTAGTCTGGTGACTTGAAGATTTTCCACTTCAAATGCAGGAGAAGCGAGAAATTTCCGGGCCTAAAGGCCCCTGCTCCCTCCGCATTCGCTGATGTGCAACTGTAGTATTTATGCGCCCTGGCGCGGAGGTCCGCGCCGTTGACGAGAGCCTGTCAATGGAGACACCGGCGAAGTCGTGTTCTTTCCCTAATCCCTGCGTCTTGTTTCTGTCCTATAATCCTCCCATGCAATCCAGCGGCGATTCCCGGTGGCGAAGCGTGATTCCGTACGCGATAGGCGCATTGCTGATCGCAGCGATGCTGGGCGCGCTGCAGGCCTTCAATCCGACATTGCCGATTCGAATATGGCATTACTCCTTTCATATAAATTTTCTCAATCCGGAGACTGCCGGCCAGACACTGATCTTTACCGCGCTGACTGGGCTGGCATTTCTGTCGCTGCTTCTTCTGCTGGTGCTGCTGTGGAGAGACATTCTGAAGCTTTACGCAGGGCAGGCCAGGAGCGGCGTGGGCGCGCGGCTGCGCTCGCGCATGGTGCTGGGCGCGGTGCTGATTGCGCTGGCGCCCGCGGTCTTCATGTTTCTGTTCAGCTTTCTTCTGATGAACCGCTCGCTGGACCGCTGGTTCTCGCCGAATACCGCGGAGATGAGCGACGACTCGATCCAGATTGTCGGTGAACTGGCGCGTTATGTGATGGCCAATGCGCGACAGGAGGCGGAATCGATTGCTGAGTCGGGCGCAATGGAGAGCGATTTGCAGGTGTTGCAGGCGGTGCTCGGCGAGCACCGCATTACCCTGGCCAACGGCTTTGCGGTGATTTATGACAAGGACAATCGGCAGATTGTCGGCTTTCATGCGCCGCCGGAGTCAAGCCCGATCAGCATAATTCCCTGGCTGGAGGCGGGTGAGCAAGGGGAGGCGATTCCGCTGCGCGGTCCGCTCTCAACCAGCCTGCTGTTTTTAGCGCGGCGCGGCGACCGGCCGTTGTTGAAGGTGGGAGACGCGGAGTATGCGTTGGGCATGAGGACGGCGGCTTCCGGCAAAGCTGTGGTGGTGGCGCTGCCGATGCCCCAGGGGCTCAGCCAGCCCGCGATGCGCATCCGCGCGGGCGCGGCGACGTATGAGGAACTCTTCCGCAAGCGCAACATAATTCGCACGACATTTTTTCTGTGGCTGCTGATGCTGACCGTGCTTGTGTTCTTCATGAGCGTCTGGATGGCGCGTTTTCTCTCGCGGCAGATTACAGGCCCGGTGGAGGCTCTAGCCGTGGCGATGGCCGAGATCGCAAGCGGACAGTACGAGCATCGCGTGGCGCTGGCGGCCGGCGGAGAGATGGGCGAGCTGGTGCGGGCTTTCAACCACATGGCCGGCGATCTCGAGGCCAGCCGTCAGTTGGCGGAAACTTCAAGCGCGCAACTGAGCGCGGCCAATCTGGCGATTGAAGAGCGGCGGCGCGAGCTGGAAACGATTGTCGAAACAATTCCCTCGGGCGTGGTGACGCTGGACAACAGGGGAATCATTCTGCAATCGAATCGCGCCTTTGCCGCGCTGCTTGGCCGGCGCGTGGATTGCGGGCTGGGTGGAGAGAAGATTGAATCGCTCTTCCCTGCCGAGTGCGTCGAGGATTTGACGGGCGTGATTCGCCGCAGCCGCCGCATGGGGCTTGCCTTTACCGAGATCGAGTACCACGGAGAAAATCGCATTCTGCATTTGGCCATCACCAGTGCGCGATTTGAGCTGACTCACCGGCGGCTGGGAACCGTGCTCGTGGTGGAGGACACGACAGAGCTGTTGCGGGCGCAGCGGCAGTTGGCGTGGAAGGAGGTGGCGCAGCGCGTGGCCCACGAGATCAAGAATCCGCTGACTCCGATTGCGCTCTCCGCCGAACGCATCAGCCGCCATCTGGACCGCAGGCAGGCAGACTCACCCAACGTCATCCGCAAATGCAGCGAGGTGATTCTGGCCTGCGTGGGGACGCTGCGCACGCTGGTGGATCAGTTCTCCGCGCTGGCGCAGTTCCCCGCTCCGCAGCCACGAGCGTGCGATGTGAATCAGGTTGCCGAGGAGGCGTTGGCGCTCTTTGCAGGGAGGCTGGACGGCATCACGATCAAGCTGGACCTTGAGACGGGATTGCCGCCTGTGCTGGCCGATCCAGAGGCGATTCGACGCGCGCTGGCCAATCTCATCGACAACGCCGCCGAGGCGATGAAGGACAGCCTGCTGCGCGTGCTGGAAGTGAGCAGCTCGCTGAGCGAAGACGGCGCCGCCGTTGAAGTTGAAGTCACCGACACCGGCCACGGCCTCACGGATGAGATTCGCGAGCGGCTCTTTCTGCCGTTTTATTCGACCAAGCAGCGCGGCACCGGGCTGGGGCTTTCGATAGCGGCCAAGATTGTGCAAGAGCATGGCGGCAGCCTGAGCGCCGAGGCCAACACTCCCAAGGGCGCGCGCTTCCTGATGCGTCTGCCGCTGATGGAGCCGCTGGGGGAAGGGGCCGCTCAGACCGGGGAAACTCAAACCGATACTGTTGCACCCGACAACTCTGTGAGAGAATCGCACTGATGAATCACATATTGGTAGTGGACGACGAGGCCGAGATTCGCTCTTCTCTCGAAGAGATTTTGCGCGAGGAGGGCTACGGCGTGGCCACGGCGGCCAACGCAACCGATGCGCTGGTGCGGATCAACGACGCGCCTTATGATGTTGTCCTGCTCGACATCTGGCTGCCCGACCGCGACGGCCTCGACGTGCTGGCAGACATTCACAATCTAGCCGCCGACACGCGCCCGGAGGTGGTCATCATCAGCGGCCACGGCAGCATCGAAACAGCCGTCAAAGCCACCAAGCTGGGCGCGTACGACTTCCTGGAAAAGCCGCTCTCGCTGGAGCGCACGCTGATCGTGCTGAAGAATGCCGTGGAAGCTCGCCGCCTGCGCGCGGAGAATCTGGAGTTCAAGCGGCAATTCAGCGTGGGATCGGTGCTGACCGGCGATAGCGTTCCGCTCAAGGCGCTGCGCCAGCAGATTCGCCTGATGGCGCCGACAAACGGACGCGTCCTGATCTACGGCGAGTCGGGAACCGGCAAGGAGTTGATCGCGCGCGCCATTCATGCCGAGAGCCTGCGTAAGGATCAGATTTTCGTCGAGCTGAATTGCGCCGCCATCCCCGAAGCGCACATCGAGGCCGAGCTCTTCGGCTATCGTCACGGAGCGCAGCCCGGCGGATTGCCGGAGCAGCGCGGAACGCTGGAGCGCGCCGACGGCGGAACGCTCTTTCTCGACGAAGTCGGCGACATGAGCCTTAAGACGCAATCCAAGGTGCTCAGCGCGCTCGACGACCAGCAGTTTACGCCAGTGGGCGGCACGCAGCCGATTCGCGTGGATGTGCGGCTGATTGCATCCACCAATAAAGACCTTGAAGAAGAGATCGCCAAGGGAAATTTCCGCGAAGACCTCTTTTACCGGCTCAATGTTGTGCCGTTTTCTGTGCCGCCGCTGCGTGAGCGTAAACAGGATATTCCGCCGCTGGCGCGCGAGTTTCTTGCCGAGTTTGGCCGCCAGTACGGACGCCCGCGCATGGAGATCGGCGAAGATGCGCTGGAGGCGCTCGCCGCATACCGCTGGCCGGGAAACGTGCGCGAGTTGAAGAATGTGATCGAGCGGGTAATGATCCTCAATCCGCGCGCGCTGCGCATTGAGCGCAAGCACCTGCCGCCGCTGACGCACAAAACCGGCACGCGTTCGACGGAAGAGTTCTCGACTCTGCAACAAGCTCGCGACGCCTACGAACGCGAGTTTATCCTCAAAAAGATCGAGGAGGCCCGCAACAACATGAGCCGCGCCGCCAAAGTGCTGGGCCTCGAGCGCAGCCAACTGTATCGCAAGATGAAGGCGCTGGGGATTGCCGTGCGCGAGTAGTGGAAAGTGGGGTGAATGCCTATGAAAAAGCACCCACCCCGAATTGCCATTTTTTTATTGCATCCACGCCGCGCTCAGTGCGAGGACGAGGAATGCATTCGCGCCCTCTTCTCGATATGCGCTTGCGATCCCGCGCCCTGCAAAGCCTGCAATAGCGAGATTCCCTCCGGTGATCCCAGTCCGGTCGTTGGATTCCAGCCCGGCCCAGCCGAATAGGCGCCATTATTTCCTGAGGTAATTTCGCGGAAGCAGGTCGATTCATCCACGCTGTAAAGCTGCGGATTGATGAACCCACTGCGCGACTGGAGCTTCTGATTGAACAAGGTGATCAATCCGGCCCACAAAGGCGCCACCGCGCTGGTTCCACCCACCACCAACTGCTTCCCATCCACCTGGACCTTGTAGCCGGTTTCCGGATCGGCGTCGCCGGCAACATCGGGCACTCCGCGATTGGCCTGCTGCACGTCCTTGGACTGCCAACTGGGCCGCGCAAAAAACGAGCTATAGCCCCCTCCGGTGGCTCCGCCTTGCGCGCCGTCATTCCAGACTGTTTCGTTGGTAATGCTGCCTTTGGCTGACTGCAAACTTGTGCCGCCGCAGGCCAGCACATGAGGACTGGATGCGGGGAAGTCCACGTGGTTCTGCCCGTCGCTCACTCCGTCGCTGGAGCCGTTGTCTCCGGCGGCAACGGTAACGGTGATGCCCAGCAGGCCGGCCTCCTGCGCGACTTCGTCAAAGTTCTGCATCGACTGCTGCGTCCAGGTCGATTCAGGCCCGCCCCAACTGATGGAGATCACGCGCGGCCCGCGCAATTGGTCGTGAACCGCCATGCTCAGCGCATCCTGGAATCCACGCGATGTGTTAGGCGCGAAATAGACGACGATCGCGGCTCCCGGCGCCACCGCTCCAGCCACTTCGATATCCAGCATCACCTCGCCATCCGCACTATTGGCCGTAGTCGGGCGATTCTTTGCTTGATCGACCGAAGACATTGTGACCGTTGGCTGCTGAAGGCCGAGCGACTGGAAGTACTCCTGAATATCCGCCGGACGATAGCCGCCGCCCAGCTCGATCAGTCCAATCGTTTGTCCAGAACCGTTCACGTCCTGTGGAAATTCGTAGAGCTGCGCCACCTGCACTGGCGTGTAGGCAGTGTTGGAGTCGCGAGCGCCAAAGTTGCTATTGGCGCTGCGATAGCGGAAGTGCGGCTTGGCAACCGGCCGGTCGTCAAAGCCAAAGACGCCCTGAACAATCGGCGCAATCTCTTCGGAAAGCTGAATCGCGCCGGTGCGTCCGCGATAGTTTCCGTCGGGATGGTCATAATCGATCAGCTCGATGCCGAAGGCCTTCTCCATCTTCGAGGCGGTTCCGGCCAGCGTCACGGTGCGGCGCAGAACCTCGTCGCCACGCTCCAGCATTTGCAGGTTATGCTCTTCGGCAAACTTGCGGACCATATCAACGTGTTTCGGGTCGGCGCCAAACTGCGAGGCAAATTCGCTGTGGCTCATGAATTTGCCTGAAGACTTAACGGTCGTCAATGGTTGGCGATGGCGGAGGATGACCGATATCTCAATCAGTTGATGGGGATCGGTCGGTCCGATGGCGCGCGCTCCGGGGAGGGGAACGCGTTCACTGCCCTTCAGGGCAACTTTTCTGGGATTTGACATGGGATGCTCCTTCTCCGATTGGGATTCCCGGTGGATGACGCGCCAGACGATCTTCCAGGCAGCGGCAAAGGGAGAACTTCTGGGGAAGATCCCGCACTGCCGCTGGCTACGCTCCATGCCTGGGGAGGACATGGTTCGCTCTCACGCCCATGCACTGCATCCGGCAGTGACCTGCGCGAGTGAAACAAATCGTCGGCAATTCTTATGGAGAAGCTGCTTGCAAGGGGAGGAATCTAAAAGCGCCGCCTGTAAGCCTTCGTCCTAAACGGGCAGCTCATCGGGCAATTGATCCGGTGCGCTGTGCCGAAAATCTACGCGCGGCGCTCGGTCGAGCTTGGCATCCGCGCAATCTGTGGACGAATATACTCCCAAATTCCGACGAAATGCACGGCCTTTTTGAAGAGGCTGTGAAAATTATTGAAGAGCCTGAATTGTTTGCAATGTCACGGAGAAGAAGGTGTGCTCTTCCATTCCGCGTTACCGGCGCCCCCACGGATTTGGAATGCCTAGCGAGTCTCGTTGCTCGCTGGGGTGGGGTAAGGTCTTCGTCCGTGGGGTAGCTGGGCGGAAGGGTGGGAACCACTCAGCCGGCGGACAGGGTTGTTCATTCGCCAGGATATCAACAGGCTCTATCCGCTCTAGGTTGTATCGACATATAGGGATGTGCGGCGTTGCTAAGCCAGAACCGGCTCAGACTAGGCGGAGGACGAAGACTTTGGCGATTCCAAGGCGAGGACGACAACGATGTATGGGCCGGTTCTGGCCGCAACCCTTCGGGCCGGGACCGATTTTCCCGGCGACGCGCACCCCTATATGTCGATACAACCTAGCGCCGCGGGCGTCCGCGATCTCGCGAGCCTCGTCCGCGATCGCCAAAGCTTCTCGGCTTGACCGGCGGCGCCACGGGTAGGTGCGTCTTGCCCGCGGGATAAACCGCGAGGAAGCGCTCCTGGCCTTCGCCCGAACTCGCCGTTTCCACGCCTTCGATGCCGCGAAAGGCCATGTGCATCAGGCGGCGCTCGCGGCTGTTCATCGCTGGAAAGGCGTAGGGAACGCCGGAGCGGATAACCTTATCCGCGGCAACCTCGGCGGTCATGCGCATCTCCTGCGCGCGCAGAGCCTTGAAGTTGGCGGCGTCAAAGCTGATGAGGTCGCCCTCGCGCTGGTCCAGGCGCAGAATCTGCGCGGCGATGGTCTCCAGAGCCAGCAGCATCTCGCCGTTATGCTGTGTCACCAGCGTCACGTCCGGTCCGGCCAGTTCGACCATGAGCGCGGGTGCCTTCTCTTCAGCGTTAGGCGCGCTCTCTGGCGCGCTTATTCGGTATTTGAGGCGCAGACCGCCCAACTGGTTCAGGGCGGCAAGGAAATCGGCTATCTTCTGGGCAGCCTGTTGCAGATCATCAATGGGCATAACTTATCAGTATCGCAGAGATGGGTCTGAGATGTGTAGAGAATTTCGCCGAAGACTGCCATCCCAAGCGAATTCATCTGGCATTGCCGCTGGATTGGAGAGATAATATTCTTATGGCGACTCTGCCCATTGGCGAAGAACTCTGGACCGTGCGGGAATACCTCGCCACGAGTTGGAGCCCTGACCGCGAATTTGTGGACGGTCGGATCGAGGAGCGGAACTTGGGAGAGAAAGAGCACTCCATCATTCAGCGGTATCTCACGGTTCTTTTCGCGCTGAAACGAGCAGAGTGGGGCGTAGAGGTCTTTCCTGAACTGCGCACACAGATAGCGGCCAGGAACTTCCGCGTACCGGATGTGCTCGTTATGCGTTCGGGCGAATCCTTTGAGCGCTACGTTACGCGCCCGCCGCTCGTCGCCATTGAGATTCTTTCGCCGGAAGACAGACTGAGCGCCTTTCAGGAGAAAGCTGCTCAGTATTTCAGCTTCGGCATTGAAAATATCTGGGTCATCAATCCTGAAACTCGCATTGCTTATAGGTACACATCCGCAGGTCTCGAACAAATCCACACCGGAGAACTCACCGTGCCGGAGACGCCCATCCGCGTGGTATTGAGCGAGTTGTTTGCGGAGCTGAACCGGGCATAGCGCAGAACAGCTTCAAACCAGCCCGCCGGGAACCCAACGTCAATGAGACTCCGTACTCGCATCTCTCTTCTGATCCTGCTTGTCATTGCGGTCGCGGCGGGGCTTCTCTCCGTGATTCAGCACTCCCACGCGGACATCTTCGACCGCCCGCAGGAGGTTGTAGGCGTCCGAATGCAGGATGTCACTTTTTACAGCGCCGCGCTGGCCCGCACCATGCCCTACCGGGTCTATCTGCCGGCGAAGGTTGCAAAGGGAGAGCAGTTTCCTGTCGTCTATCTCCTTCACGGCGACGGAGGCAGTTTTCGCGATTGGTCCAATAGTTCAGATGTGGCGAAGTATGCAGGTCATGGGATCATCATGGTGATGCCGGAGGGAAACTCCTCCTATTACATGAACGCCGTGGACGATGAGAAGGACAAGTACGAGGACTATATTACGAAGGACTTGATCGCCGATGTGGAGATGGCCTTTCCCGCCAGAAGAGATCGCGAATCGCGGGCCGTAGTTGGAGTCTCGATGGGAGGATTCGCGGCCATCGATTATGCGCTCGCTCATCCCGATCTGTTTGCCTTCGCCGGCGCTCTCAGTCCAGCAGTCGATGTGCCCAGCCGCCGCTTCAGCCCCAAGTACCCCGATCAGTGGTGGCGATTCCGCGCCATCTTTGGCCCGCTCGGCAGCAAGGAAAGGATGGATCGCGATCCCTTCGAGCTGGTCAAATCCGCCGATCCGCGCGTGACGCCGTTCATCTATATGACGGCCGGCGAACAGGAGTCGCTGCTGTGGCCGGACTACCACTTTGCCGAGCGGCTCAAAGAGCGGGGCTTTGCCTACGAGTTCCATACCAAGCCCGGCAGCCACGATTGGGAGCAGTGGGACAAGCAGGTTCCCGGCTGCTTTGAGAGCCTGCTCACGCACCTTTCCATCAGCGGCAACGAATCAGCGACCTCACACTTGCCTAAGCATCCTCGCGCACCTTAGGCGACAGATACTCCGGCCCCACCGGATCAGTCACCGATTCGCTCACGATGCGGTCGATCTCGGCCATAGCGTCGTCATCCAACTTCCATCCCATCACGCCAGCAACGTCATCAAGCTGCTCAGGCCGCTTGGCTCCCCACAGCGCTACGCTAACGCCTGACCGGTCCAGCACCCAGCGCGCAGCCAGTTCCAGCACCGACTTGCCGTAGCGATCACTGGCCAGCGCCGACAGTCTCTCAACGGCCGTCATATACTGCGAGAAGCGCGGCTCGCGAAACTTGGGATCGACGCGGCGAATATCCTTCTCGTCGAAGCTCATGCCGCGCGCGACTCGTCCGCCAAGCATACTGCGGCAGAGCGTGCTCCAGGTGAGAATCGCTGTATCGTTTTCCTTGCACCAAGACAAAAGATTTTCGCCGTCCGCGCAGGTCTCAATTCCGCGCTCGAAGAGGTTGTAGGGCAGTTGGTTTGACGCTAGCGGAGCAATTTTGCGAAACTCCTCCATCTGCGCAACGCTGAAGTTGCTCACGCCCAACGCGCGCACTTTGCCTTCGCGCTTAAACTCGGCCAGCAGCGCAGCGGTCTCGGCAATCGGGGTGCGCGTGTCCGGCCAATGCACCTGATAGAGATCAATGTAATCCGTGCTGAGGCGGCGCAGGCTGGCCTCGATCTCTTTGCGCAGGCGGGGCACGGTCGAGTTGGCAAAGACGCCGCGCTCCGTCCAATCGAGGCCAGCTTTTGTGGCGATAAAAAAATCCTCGCGCCGGCCATCCGCGCGAATCGCCTTGCCAATGATCTCTTCCGAATGCCCGTGGCCGTAGATCGGCGCAGTGTCGATCAGATTTATGCCAAGCTCCACAGCGCTGAGGCAGGTGGCGATGGCCACCTCGTCGGGCACAGCGCCCCAATCCAATCCGCCAATCGCCCAAGTGCCCAGGCCGATCCGGGAAACCTTCACGCCCGCAATGGTTGTATTTTCCATGCTCACATCCTAGCAATAAAAAACGCGCCTGACAGATTGGAGATTGTCTCCCGCCTGTCAAGCGCGCCTTTTTTCAAGCTTCCGTTAATGCTACGGCTTCGCAGCCGGTGCGGGAGCCGCGCCGAGAGGCACATCTCCTGCCGGCTGAATCTTATCCTTCTTTTTCTTGGCGGCCATGCGTGTCTTTTCGCCGGTGGTCGTCGCAGCCTTCTTCTTTTTCACAGGAGCGGTATTGCCGCTCAGGCCCAAGGGAGCGGACTGCGCCTGCTGGTCGACAACTTCAGAAGCGCTCGGCGCGGAGGGAGCCATAGCATCCGGCTTTGGTCCTTTCACTTTATGTTGCTTGGCCGTCTGCTTTGTTTCCCTGGGGCGCGCGCTGAAGCGGGTCTTTTGCGCCGGGCGGTTGTCAGCCTCCAGCGGATTCGCCGGCTCTGGAGCTGCGGAGGCAGTCTGCGGCAGCGCGCCTGCATTCTCGGTGGCCGTATCGGGAGCTGTGGGCAGGGTTCTGCTCGGCGCCATGCCGTAGCGGATCTTTTCCCGCTTGCCGGGCTTCATTGCAGCCTCGGCGGCGTTCTTCTTGCCCTTACCGGCTTTCTTTCCCGGCGCTGCTGCCGGTACTACTGTCGCTGTTGAAGTCTCCGCTACTGGCTCGGCTGCCTTGCCGGACTTCTGGCGGAAGTTGCGCGTACTCTCGCGATAGCGTGTGCGTTCCACCTTCTTCTTCTTTTTGGGGGCAGGCGGCGTGTAGGCGCTGTAGATCGGCTTGGTCTGCTTGGGGCTGGCCCCAGTGTCCGAGTAGCCCGCCTTGATGTCGATGAAGGCCTGCTCACGCATCTTGGTCAGGTAGTCGCGCATCGCCGGCTCCATCCTGGCCATGAAGAAGTTATCATCCACCTGTTCCTGAACGTCCTTGTAGGCCGGAACGCCGCCGGGGGTGTGCTGCACCACCTTGAGAATGATAAAGCCCTGCTTGGTGCGAATCGGTTCGGTGAACTGTCCCGCCTTAAGCGCGAAGGTCTTGTCTTCCAGCACCTGGGCCAACTGGCCGCGCTGAAATTGGCCCATTTCACCGCCTGCCGCGGGGTTTGGACCATCGCTGAAGGTGCGCGCCAGTTGCGCAAAGTCTCCTCCCGCCTGGAGCTTGGCTTCAATGTCATCGGCCTTCGCCTTGGCCGCCGCCAGCTTTGCCGCATCGTCGGCCTCTTGACCTGTTGCGGAAGGCGCGCCTGTGGAGACCAGAATCTCCGCCAGCGTCACGTTCTCCGGCCGCGCGTAATCCTGCTTGTGCTGCTCAAAGTAGCGCTGCGCCTCGCCGGGAGTAAACTGAGCCTTCGGGCCAACCTCCTGGCGCATCACCAACTGCGTGATGATGCCATTACGAATATTGGCTTTGAAGTCCTCAAACGAGACACCCTGCTCCTTGGCGGCCTTTTCCAGGTCTTCCAGAGTTTCCAGGTGATATTCCTTGCGGATCTCGTCCAGCCTCTTGACCAGTTCGGTCTCGCCGTTGATGTTCAGTTCCTTGGCCTTGGAGAGCCAAAGCTGCTGGTCGATGAGGTTGCGCAGCAGATCCTTGTTTCCATTGGCGACCTGCTCAGGAGTAGCGCCGCGCTGGCGCGCCTCGTCATCCAGCTCTTTCATAGCGCGGTCGTAGTCCGAGCGCGTGATGATCTGATCGTTGACGCGGGCGATAATCTCCTCGACCGTTGTGCCGCCATACGGACTTTCCGGCGAGGCAGGACGCGTTTGCGCCAGAAGGGAAGTTGCGAGCAGCGCCGTCGAGAGCACGAAAGCCGCGGGAGTCGAAAAAAATCGTAGATTCATAAGGTCAGGACACGGCAAAGCGGCGACGAATCGCGCACTGATGCTCAGACGTTATTGTAAATGCTCGGATAGCAGCAAAGCGATTCCAAGCCGGAATTGGGAGATAATTGGCGTAATAACAGGGTTTTCAAGGAAGTATTGTTTCCGATTGCTAATATATTCTGGATTTCCGGCTGGCTCAGGGCCTGTCATCTAATTCTTCGGGGGCAGCGACGGGAGCCAATTTTCCTCAGTTCGAGGCGCGAGGAGCGAACTGTAACCAGTTACTGGAGCGACGAGCAACGAAGAAATGGGGAAAATTGCCATTGTCCCGATGGAACGCTATCCACCTTCGGTAGTGTTAGCTGGCCCGAGTTTGCGAACTTCTGGATGAGATCAGCATTTCTTTGAGCATCGGCATTGCGCTGCCGAAATGAGGATACAAAACATCCGCATCAACAGGCAGCCGCCTCTGGCTGGGAAGGATTGGAGCAGGCAAGGATTCATCGGATACCGGAAGAATCGCAGCTTGCTGAATTCGATATGGACAGACTCTTACCCTGGCCAGAAAAAACCATGGATAATGCGCCAACTCGATATACTCAACTTCCGCGGCATTGAATAATTCGCTTATGCGGAGCAGAGCCAACCGGAGTCCGCTGGCGATGGCTTGCTGCGAAGTATCTCCCACGCCGCACGCCTGCAATCCATCGGCAAGCCTGATAAAGTTCCAGCCGTGCGTTTGAATTTTTATCTCCAACTGCTGGGCATTGACTGCCTGCGCAAAGTTCCAGCCCTCGCGGAATACTTCGGTCGTCAGATTGAGGCCGTCAGGCAGAACAGTGCTTGCGCGCAGAAAGACACTCAGTTCAGCGATGGTGCGCATCGTCCACTCTTTCTCTGTTGCTGGTTTCAATAGCTGGAGCCGGCTAATTGGCTTAGCTCATGAGGAGATCTTTGAGAAATCTGCGTGGGTGCCCAGTCGACCGGCTCGATGATCGCGTAGTAAACAGAGGCCCGACAATGGATACAAATCGCTTCTCGAACGAGGCTGAGAGAACCACCAATAGCTTGGTGAAAGGTCCGCAGGCACTCGGGGCAAGGGATCGTTACATAAGGCTCTCCAGAGGCATTGTGCCCATTTCGCTGAACCCAGAGAGGCGCCGAAACGGCTGCAAAGTTGGCACTCGTCCGCAATGGCAGGGCCAGCCCTGCAATGATCTTCAACAAAGAGTGAATGCTACTGCCTTTCTCGTAGAAGGCGTCGGCGGTCACGCCGGAAGGCGCCTCGTCACCGGAGAACGAGCCGCTCATTGCGATTGTTCTTATCTCCGGAAAGCGGCGGTGGACCACATAGAGTAACTCAAAGCCGGACATACCCGGCATATTAAGATCGGAGATAAGCATATCGGGAACATCATCTCTTATCACGCGCAAGGCGGAGAAACCATCTTCCGCAGAGCGAACGCGGTAGCCTATTTCAGTCAGCGTGAGCGACAGCGACTCTCGAATGGTAGGTTCATCGTCGACAATAAGAAGTGTTACTGGCGTTGCAGGCATATGTCACTCCTTAAAGCTGCCCATGAAGAAGTGTCGTAAGTATCCCATTCGATATTTTGGGATGCTGTTCAATTCGGGACAGGGCTTGCCGGAAATCTTTTGGTCGGTTTTGGCCGACTTTCAAGCAATTCCGGTATCAGCGGCTTTTCCGCATTGTCGTCCGGTAGTTGATCGTGCAGGACTACATTCAGCAGTGATTTGTGTACGTGTATGCGATCTTTATAGTCGATAAATCCCAGGCTCCGAAAACGATTCATAAAAAAGCTCACGCGCGACCGCGTAGTCCCTATCATCTCCGCCAATGTCTCCTGCGATATCTTCGGAATCAGCATCTCAGGATCTCCGGGCTGACCAAACTCCGCCATCAACAAGAGAATCCTGGCCAGACGCTTTTCGCTGGAGTTGAAGAGCTGATCAACCAGATCGGCCTGAGAGCGCATACTGCGCGCCAGCAGAAACTTCATAAACAGGTCGGAGAAGTCAGGCTCCTTATGCATCACGCGGGCCATCTCATCCCGGCATATCTTGAGAGCGGTGCATGCGGTGATAGCCTTGGCCGTTGACAGACGCAACCCTGGCACAGACGCAAGCGCGCCCTCGCCGACAAACTCGCCCGCCGAGACAAGCGTGATGGTAGCTTCCTTGCCGACTATGGAAACGACAGTGACTTTTGCGCGGCCTTGTTGAAGATAGAAAACAGCATCCGCGGGATCTCCCTGTGAAAAGAAGCTATCTCGTGGCGCGAGTTTAACGATCCTGCGTCCCAGGCCGGCAGTGGCCAGAAATGCATCGGCATCAAATCTTCGATTTCCAGTTACAGCCATAGTTGGCCTCCTTGCGCAGATGACCACGACGCGGAAAGTGAGGGAGGATGCGCGACTGCAATGCACTACGGTTCACATTACAGTTGCGCCGATGAATACTGATCCATCGAGAATCATCAGAAGCTATTGGTGCCGGAGTAAGCCGAAGCGGGGAAGCCGCAGCATTCGATCAGGATTTGCTTACCCCGACACCTATGCTAAATTCACATTCGGGGGGGGGGGCTGACTGTCTCCTATTGCTCATATTTGAAAGTATTCTTGAATCATTCATACACGGCAATTGTCCGCTATTTCGCTCCCGCATATACCCTGAGCTTTCTAGCTCAGACGTATGAATACGATGCCTCTAGTGTGAAAGATACCTTGTGCGCCACAATGCGCATACAGCAAGTGACGCTGCGCATGGGTAGAAAAGGTAAATCACATGAAGAAACTTATGACGATTGCGGCATTACTCAGTATGACAAGTGTCTGCTGGGCGGGATCAGGACGCGAAGCAACAGACAACCGATTGGATCATGCGGCCGCCGTGCTGCATGAGATTATGGCCGCGCCGGACAAAGGCATTCCGGAAGAAGTTCTGGAGCACGCAAAATGCGTGGCCATTGTGCCTCATATGATCAAGGGCGGCTTTGTCTTCGGCGCGGAAAATGGCAGAGGCGTCGCCACCTGCCGCACTGAACACGGCTGGAGCGCGCCGTCGTTCTTTACCATCACCGGCGGAAGCTGGGGATTGCAGATTGGCGTTGAAGGCGTTGACCTCGTCATGATCTTCCAGGGCGACAAGGGAATGCAGCGATTGATCGACAGCAAATTTCAGATTGGCGCGGACGCATCCGCCGCAGCCGGACCCGTGGGACGCCATGCCACTGCCGATACTGACTGGATGCTGAATACCGAGATATTGACTTACTCGCGCGCCAGAGGCGCATTTGCCGGACTCACTCTGACAGGTGCCGACGTTCGCCGCGACGACGATTCCACTGAAGCCACCTATGGTCATGACATCTCTACGCGCCGCATTCTGCGCGGGGATATCGCCGTACCGGCCTCGGCGCATTCGTTCCTTGATGCAGTCAGGGACGCAAGGGCGCAGGCAATTGCATCTAATTAGCAACTTCCCGTAATATGCATGGTAAGCGCCCGAGGAGTTATCAAGCCTCGAAGCCTCGGGCGCGCGCCATTCAGAGAGAGGAG
>Ga0181517_10003073_pt1 | contig 16233 bp, 16 predicted proteins | sample PEATcosm2014_Bin_31_FD_119748 | JGI IMG/M metagenome (GOLD analysis project Ga0181517, IMG submission 119748) | Peatland microbial communities from MTU Mesocosm Facility, Houghton, MI, USA - PEATcosm2014_Bin01_30_metaG | ecosystem: Environmental > Terrestrial > Soil > Wetlands > Peat | place... | reverse complement strand
CAGACCTCGTCGTACGAGAAGAACGGCGAGAAGCGCTACCGCACCGAGATCATCGCCAACAACATCATCCTGACCGGGCGCGGCCGCGCGGCCGAGCAGGGGGCCGAGGGGGGCGGCGGCGGACGGGCGTACGGCGGCGGCGGATCCGGCCCGGCTCGCCAGGCTGCGCCTCAGGGCGAGGGCGGTGCAGCGGGCGGCGGTCGGGCTCCGGCGCCGGCCCCGGCTCCTCAGCAGGACGACGAGTTCGCTGGCGGCGGCTTCGAGCCGGAAGACGAGATTCCCTTCTGATCCTGCCCGTTTCGAGGCACGATGGCGGCGGCCGACACGAGCTCGGCCCCAAGGGCTTGCGTGAACGCTCCTCCTCTCCCACTCGTGCCGCAGGGCGCGTGACTCGTCCGGCATGACCGCCATCGGCATCGATCTGGGGACGAGCAACACCGCGGTCGCCCACGTCAAGGACGGCGCGCCCCACACCCTGTGCGACGCGGCCGGGCGGCGCCTCATCCCGTCGATCGTCTCGTTCCACCCCTCGGGGACCGTCATCGTGGGCGACGCGGCGAAGATGCGCCGCTTCAACGACGCCCCGAACACGGTCACGGGGGCCAAGCGGCTCATGGGACGGACGTGGGGGTCGCCCGAGCTCATCGAGATGCAGAAGCGCATCTCGTACCCGCTGCGCGAGGGGAAGAACCGCACGGTGCGAGCCTTCCTGCGAGGCGAGCTCTACTCCATCCCCGAGCTGTCGGCGTTCGTGCTGCGCAAGGCCAAGGCGTGGGCGGAGGAGGCGCTGGGCGAGACGGTGACCGAGGCGGTCATCACGGTGCCGGCCAACTTCAACGAGCTGCAGCGTCAGGCGACCAAGCTCGCCGGAGAGCTGGCCGGGCTCGAGGTCCTGCGCGTGCTCAACGAGCCGACCGCGGCCGCGCTGGCCTACAACCACGTCGCCCCGCCGACGTCCGACGAGCTCATCGCGGTCTACGACTTCGGCGGCGGGACCTTCGACCTCACCGTGCTGCGAATGTCGGAGCGCGCGCTGCGGGTGCGGGCGACGGCGGGCGACATGTTCCTCGGCGGCGACGACATCGACATCGCCATCGCCACGAAGATGGCCGAGACCTACCTCGAGCACCACTACTACGACCCTCGCGCCGACCCGGAGGTCTTCGCCCGCGTGCGCGTCGCCGCCGAGCGCCTCAAGATCGCGCTGTCGACCGACCTCGAGGCCACCGCCACGCTGAACGAGCTCATGTACGGGCAGGGCGGCAAGGCCATCAACTGGACCTTCCGGATGACGCGCGCGCAGATCGACGCGCTGCTCGACCCGTTCATCGAGCGCTCGATGAAGGTCTGCAAGGAGGCGATCGGGATGCTCAAGGTCGCGCCCGGCGACTTCGACCGCGTGGTGCTCGTCGGGGGGACCACGCTCTCGCCCCGCGTTCGGCAGCGCGTGACCGACTTCTTCGGGCGCGAGCCGGTGCCAGGGGTCGACCCCGAGGAGGCCGTGGCGCTCGGCGCGGCCATCTCGGGGACCATCCCGGTCGCGCGCAAGCAGAAGGCCGCCGCGCAGCCCGTCGCCGCCGCGCCAGCGCCGGCCGCCGAGGCCGCCACGGCCGAGGACGACTACCCGGTCAGCGAGGCCTACGGGGAGGCGGGGGTGGTCGGGCCCGACGGCCTCTTCGCGCAGACCGGCAAGGCGCAGAAGGCCCGCTCGCGCTGGAACGCGGCGACGTGGGGCTGGCTCGCGTGGGCCGGAGTCGGCGTCGCGATCGGGCTCGCGACCGCCGGGGTGATCGGACTGCTCCGCTACCGGCAGCTGCGACGGGAGGCCTCGCCGCCAGCCGTCGAGGCCCCCCCGCCGCCGGCGCCGCCGGCCGCACCGTAGACCCCCCGGCGCAACCAAAGCTTGCAGACGCGCCCGTGAAGCATTAAATGCCCCCTCCCCTCCTATCATCGGAGGAGTCGAGGAGCGTCCCCATGAAAGAAGGCATTCACCCCAACTACCCCGCGGCGGCCATCCAGTGCGCGTGCGGCAACACCTTCGTCACGCGCTCGACGCGCGGCGACTTCCAGGTCGACGTCTGCGGGGCGTGCCATCCTTTCTACACCGGCACCCAGAAGCTCATGGACACCGCCGGCCGCGTCGATCGCTTCCGCAAGCGCTACGCCGCCAAGGTCCCGGCTGCAGCGGCGAAGGCCGCCGCCGCCGCGCCGAAGGCGGTCGAGGCCGCGCCCGTGGCCGAGCCCGAGCCGACCGCGACCTCCTGAAGGGCGTGACGCCCCGAGGCTGGCTATAGTTCCGGCATGAGCGCCGTCGCCTCCTCCCCGAAAGTCGCTCGCCCGTACATCGGCGGGCAAGCCGTCCTCGAGGGGGTGATGATGCGCGCCCCCACGTCCTTCGCGGTCGTGGTGCGTCGAAAGGACGGCTCGCTCCTCGTCCGCGAGCGGGGCATGCCGACCGCGCGCGTGGGCTACCCGAAGTGGCCGCTCGTCCGCGGCGTCGTGTCGCTCGTCGAGTCGCTCCGGCTCGGCATGGAGGCCATCCGCTTCTCGTCGGACCTCTACATCGCCGACCTCGAGGCCGAGGAGGCGCGGAGCAAGGGCCCCCCCCGCCCGGGTGGCGTCATGAGCTCGGCCCTGCGCGCGCTGACCGTCGCGCTGCTCTCGGTGGGCGACGGCGCACCCGGGGCGGCCGCTCCGCCAGGCGCGAAGGACAAGAAGGGGGGAGGCGCGGTGGGGCTCGTGATGCTGGTGCTGGTCGTCGGCCTGTTCGTCGCGCTGCCCCAGGCGGCGACCGCGGGGGTCAACCGCGCGCTCAACCTCGGGCTCGAGGTGCAGTCACCGGGCTCTCAGGCCATCACCGGCTTCTTCAAGCTGGTCATCGTCGTCTCGTACATGCTCCTGCTGCGCCGCGTCCCCGATTTCCGCCGGATGTTCCAGTTCCACGGCGCCGAGCACAAGACCATCAGCACCTACGAGGCCGAGGAGGAGCTCGTCCTGTCCAACGCGCGCCCCAAGACGACCCTGCACCCCCGCTGCGGCACGACGTTCCTGGTCATGGTCGCGCTCGTGTCGATCCTCGTCTTCACGGTCATCGGCGGTGCCCTCCCCCACCTGCACAGCGGCAGCGCCATCGCCGACAACCTCGTCTTCTTCATCGAGAAGCTCCCGTTCCTCCCGGTCATCGTGGCCCTCACCTTCGAGATCCAGCGCGTCTTCGCGCGCCACTGCACGACCGGGCCGCTCCGGGCGCTGCTCTGGCCGGGCTTCCTCGTGCAGAAGATCACCACCATCGAGCCGGACGACTCGCAGCTCGAGGTCGCCCTCGCGGCGCTCCGCGCGACGCTCTTCCGCGAGACCGCCGACGCGCCGTCGCGGGACTGCGAGCCCGTCGACGTCGCCTTCCCGAGCTACGACGCGCTCGCCGCGGCGTCCCAGCTGCGGCCGGTCGCGGCGGCCCCGGGCTCGCTCGCCACGCAAGCGGCAAGCTGAGGGTCCGACATGCTCCCCCTGCAGAAGCTCGACCAGCTCGCGCGACGCTACGGTGACCTCGACGAGCTTCTCTGCCGGCCCGACGTCCTCGGCGACCGCAACGAGCTGGCGAAGATCAACAAGGAGCGCGCCGACCTCGAGCCGCTCATGACGGACTACGCCCGCTACCGCGAGGTGGAGCGGAAGATCGCCGAGGACATCGCCGCCAGGAGCGATCCGGAGCTCCGCGAGCTGGTCGAGCTCGAGCTGCCCGAGCTCGAGGCCGAGAAGGCGAAGCTGGAGACGTCGCTGCAGCTCCTGCTCTTGCCCCCCGACCCGGCCGAGCACAAGAACACCATCCTCGAGATCCGCAGCGGCGAGGGGGGCGAGGAGGCGGCGCTCTTCGCGGCCGATCTGTTCCGGATGTACTCGCGCTTCGCCGAGACCGTCGGCTGGAAGGTCGAGATCCTGAACCTGAGCGAGAGCGCGACCGGCGGCATCAAGGAGTGCATCGCCCTCGTCACGGGCAAGGACGTCTACGCGCGGCTGCGCTTCGAGGGGGGCGTGCACAGGGTCCAGCGCGTGCCGGCGACCGAGGCGCAAGGACGCATCCACACCTCGACCGCCACGGTGGCGGTGCTGCCCGAGGCCGACGACATCGACGTGCAGATCGACGAGAAGGACCTCGAGATCTCCATCGCCGCGAGCGGCGGGCCGGGCGGTCAGGGGGTCAACACGACCAACAGCGCCGTGCAGATCCAGCACAAGCCGAGCGGGCTCATCGTCAAGTGCCAGGACGAGCGGTCGCAGCTAAAAAACAAGTCCAAGGCGATGAAGGTCCTCCGGGCGCGACTGCTCGACATCGAGCGCGAGAAGCAGGAGGCCGCGACCTCCGCCGAGCGGCGGGGGATGGTCGGGACCGGCGAGCGCAGCCAGAAGATCCGCACCTACAACTACCCTCAGAACAGGGTGAGCGACCACCGCATCCGGCTCACGCTGAACAAGCTCGACCGGATCATCGGAGGAGACCTGACCGAGCTCGTCACCGCGCTGCGCACGCACCGCCAGGCGGCGCTCCTGCAGGCCGCGGGGGGCGAGGGCATCCACGGCCTGTCGCCCGGCGCCGACGGCAGCCTCGGCGACTGAGCATGCCCTCGTTCACCCGGCACGAGCTCCCCCCGTCCGCCGTGCTCGACACCGACGCCCTCACGGTGGCCATGGCGATCGCGCCCGGGGTCTACTCGCGCAACCGCTTCTTCGACCTGTTCCGGGGCTCGGAGGTGCGGCGCGCCCGGCGGCGGGCCTCCCTGGTCCGGGGCATCGTGCAGCACCTCGCCATGCTCCAGCGGAGCCACACCGCCGACGCCGAGCTCGCGAGCTTCGACAGGCTGAGCGGGCACGTGCGGCTCCGCTACCGCCTGCCGGCGCTGCACCTCGAGCGGAGGGTCGATCTGACCGAGCTCGAGACCTCGTGCGTGCTGCACCTCGCCGAGCGCGCCGGGCTTCGAGGCCTGACCACGACCGGTACAGACCGCGACGGGCTGTACGCGGCCCTGCGCAGGCTCAAAGGGGGCGAGCCCGAGGCGCTCTTGCGATAGGCTCGCGCGCCATGTGTCTCTTCTGCAAGATCGTCAAGGGTGAGGTCCCCGCGAACATCGTGATGGAGAACGAGCTCGTGGTGGCGTTTCGCGACATCAACCCCGGGGCGCCCGAGCACGTGCTCGTCGTCCCGAGGAAGCACATCGAGAGCATCCACAAGGCCACGCGCGCGCACGCGACCATGCTGGCGGAGCTCATGCTCGCCGGGCGCGACGTCGCCACGAAGCTCGGCCTCGGGGAGTCGGGCTACCGGCTGGTCATCAACACGGGCAAGGACGGGGGGCAGTCGGTGCCCCACCTGCACCTGCACGTGATGGGCGGCCGGCCGATGGCGTGGCCCCCGGGGTGACAGGAGGCTCGAGGAGGCTCGGCAGCGCGGAGGCTATCCGCCCGCCTGCCTGCGCACCCAGATGAGCAGGTTCTGGAACTCGTCGGGCTTGCGGAACACCGGCCCGAGAGCGTTCGCGCGCTGTCTGAGCCTGGGCGACGCGTCCACGTGCAGGAACGCCACGGGGAGGCCCGGCCGGTAGACGCGCAGGATCTCCGCGAGGTCGACGGCGTCCTGCTTCTCGTCGGCTGGCTGCAGGTTCACGAGCGCACACAGGAAGCGGCCCATCGACTTGGTGTCGGTGCTCCTGGTCTCCGCGCCACGCAGGTGGACACGGAACCCCTCGGCGGTCAGCACGTCGGCCACCTGCGACCGCACGACCGCAGAGTCGTCCGTGATGTAGATCAGCGCGCTGTCGCGGTTCATGGGTCGGGCTCTCGGTCGCGGCTCGGGCTCCTTACGTCTGCGCCTGTCCCCCGTCAAATGCGCCTGGACTCGGCCACGCCCGCGCTCGTCCTGTCCTGACCTCCCTGGACGCCCTGTTCAATCCCCCTGCGCGGTGCGACAGTACGCCGCGATGATCGAAACCTTCATCGTCTTCGCAGCGATCACCTCGTGGGTCCTCGGTCCGAGGTGGCTCCGGATGCGCCACGAGCAGAAGCTCAAGGCTCTCGAGCTCGGCGTGAGCGGTGACGGGGGTCGGGTCAAGCTCCTCGAGGGGGCGCGCAAGGAGTTCGAGGACCGCGTGCGCAACCTGGAGTCGATCGTCTGCGGCGTCGACCTCGAGCTCAACGCGAAGCTGAACCGGCTCGCGAGCCAGCAGATCGCCATGCTGCCTGCGCACGTCCCCACGTCAACGCCCGTGGCCGACACCGAGCTGAGCCACGCGCCCACGCTCCCCGCCGGGATGCAGATCGGCCCCGGCACGCGCATCGCCGACCGGTACATCGTCGAGCGCTCGCTCGGCTCGGGCGGGATGGGCGACGTCTACCTGGCGCGCGACGAGAAGCTCGGCGAGCCGGTGGCGCTCAAGCTGCTTCGTGACGCGTTCGGCGCCGACACCGGGCTGCTCGCGCGCTTCCACCGCGAGGTGACGCTCGCCAGGCGCATCAGCCACCCGAACGTCGTGCGCCTCCACGATCTCGGCCAGGAAGGGTCGATGCCGTTCCTGTCCATGGAGTACGTCGCGGGCGAGAGCCTGCGCGCGGTCCTCCGCAGGCAGGGGACCGTCGCGCCCGACCTCTTGCGGGTCCTCTTGCAAGAGGTCTGCGCTGGCCTCGCGGCCGCGCACGCGGTTGGTGTCACGCACCGCGACCTCAAGCCCGAGAACATCCTCGTTCACGGAGGGGGGCACGCCAAGATCATCGATTTCGGCATCGCCAAGATGGCCGAACTCGAGGGGATGACCGCGACGCGGATGATCCTCGGCACGCCGCAGTACATGTCCCCCGAGCAGATTCGCGGGCGACCCGTCGACGCACGCAGCGATCTGTACTCGCTCGCCATCGTGGCGTTCGAGTCGCTCACCGGTAAGCCCCCATTCGACGGCGGCAGCGCCATCTCGGTCGGTTACTCCCACTGCAACGACCCGGTGCCGGCGCTGCGGGAGCGCAAGTCCGACGTCGACACGCGGTGGGAACCGTTCGTGGCGCGCGGCCTCGCGAAGGACCCTGCGCAGCGGTTCCAGGACGCGGAGGAGATGGGGCGTGCGCTGCCCGCGTGACCGCACGATGAACGGGTGCTAGAGGCCGTGCGCGCGCGCATGAAGGCGTAGCGCCGTCGAACCATGCCGCCGCCCCCCGCGCTCCCCCTTTCGTTCCGCGACGCGATCGCGAGGGAGGCGCTCACGCTCGACGGCGGGATGGGCACGCAGCTCTACGAGCGGGGCGTCCTCTACAGCACGTGCTTCGAGGAGCTCAACGAGTCGCGCCCGGACCTCGTGCGGTCGATCCACGAGGACTACCTGCGCGCGGGGGCGAACATCATCGAGACCAACACCTTCGGCGCCAACGCGCTGCGCCTCGAGAAGCACGGGCTGCAGGGGCGCGTCGGGCCCATCAACGCGGCCGCGGTGCGCGTGGCGCGGGCGGCCGTCGACGGGCGACCCGCCGCATACGTGGCGGGGGCAATCGGACCCTCCGGCTACTTCCTCGGCGAGGCGAGCCCGGGAGACCTCGAACGCGTCAAGGGCGCCCTGTTCGAGCAGGCGACCGCGCTCGCAGCGGCGGGCGTCGACGCGCTGTACGTCGAGACGATGCGGCAGACCGAGGAGCTGCGCATCGCCATCGAGGCCGCCGTGAAGGCCTCGCAGGACGTGACGGGGGGGCGCATCCCCGTGATGGCCTCGGCGTCGCTCGACGAGCAGGGGTGCATGGCCGACGGGACGGACGCCGCCGAGATCGGCTGGCGCATGAAGGGGTGGGGGGCCGACGTCATCGGCGTCAACTGCTCCGACGGGCCGATGCACGTGCTCAGCGCCGTCGAGGCGATGCTCGTCGTCGGAGCGCCCGTGGTCGCGGCACCGAACGCGGGGCTGCCCCGCCGCGTCGACGAGCGCATGGTGTACGTCTCGACGCCGGAGTACTTCGGCGTCTACGCGCGGCGCATGTGCAAGCTCGGCGTGCGCATCGTCGGGGGGTGCTGCGGCACGACCCCGGAGCACGTGAAGCGGATCGCCGCTGCCGTCCGGATGGCCGCGGCGACCGACCACGACGACCCTGGGGAGCCTCCTGACGCGCCGCTCTGGGGAGACGGCGGAGGGCGGAGGAGCGCCACCGATGTGACGGCGACCGGAGGCGTCGCGGCGACGCCGGTCGCGCGCGCCAGCAAGAGCGCCTTCGCGGCCAAGCTCGGCAGGCGGTTCGTGGTCTCGGTCGAGGTGGACCCTCCGGTGGGGCTCGATCCGTCGCGCGCGGTCGCCGCGGCCCGGAGCTTGAAAGCGGGGGGGGTCGATGTCGTCAACGTCGCCGACGGAGCCCGTGCACAGGCGCGCATGACCAACCTCGCGATGGCCGTGCGCCTCGAGCGGGACGCGCAGATGGAGACGATGCTGCACGTGTGCGGGCGCGACCGCAACCTGCTCGCCACCCTGGCGCACCTGCTCGGCGCCCACGATGTGGGCCTGCGCAACCTCGTCATCATCACCGGCGACCCTCCGAAGATGGGCGACTTCCCCGACGCGACGGCGGTCTACGACCTCGACTCGGTCGGCATCCTGAAGCTCGCGACGCGGCTCAACCACGGCATCGACCCGGCCGGGAAGCCGCTCGGCGGGGTCACGAGCTTCCTTCTGGCGACGGGCGCCGAGCCCGCGGCCCTCAACTACGCGCGAGAGCTCGCCCGGCTCCGCCTGAAGAAGGAGGCCGGAGCCGAGCTGGTGATGACCCAGCCGGTCTACGACCCTGACGTGCTCCTGCGCTTCCTCGATGACGTGGCTCCTCTCGACCTCCCCGTGCTCGTCGGCATCCTGCCGCTGGCGAGCTACCGGAACGCCGAGTTCCTCCACAACGAGGTGCCCGGGATGATCGTCCCCGAGGCCGTGCGCGAGCGGATGCGCCGGGCAGGGAGCGGGCCCGCCGCGCGCAAGGAGGGGGTCGCGATCGCGCGCAGCATGCTCGAGGCGGTGCGCTCGCGCGTCGCGGGGGCGTACATCATGCCGCCGCTCGAGCGCTACGAGCTCGCCCTCGAAGTGGTCGACGGGTTCCTGGATCCATGACGACGCAACGTCGCGGGTCCCCGGCGCTCCTCGTGACCGGCACGATCGTGGCCGCGTGCGCATGTCACGATCACGCTCAGGCAACTGCCACGGATGCGTCGCTGGCCGTCGTGGCCCAGGCGGCTCCGGCCGCCGACGCGCAGAGCGACGCGGGGCAGGCAGCTCGCTGCAAGCTCGTGACGAACGGCGCACCGGCGGACCTCCCTTTCGGCGAGGGGGCCGAGCTCGGAGAGGCCGTCGTGCTGGGAGATGCAATCGCGGTCGGGGTGCTCCGCGCACACCAGAGTGGGCGGCTCGCGTCCGTCGTTCGCCTCGAGGCCAGCGCCGCCGCAGCGGTCGACCTCGGGCTCTCCTGGGGAGATGCGCCGCCGCCACAGCCTCTCGTCCGCGGCACCGAGCTCTACGCCGTCGCCTACGTGAGACCGGACGCGAAGGCTCCGGCCCCCGGCGCGAACGGAGCGCGTCGACCGGAGCGCGCCCTCTCCGTGCACCGCGTCGGCCCCACCGTCGAGCGACTCCTCCAGCTCCCGCCGGAGACCGACGGCTCGTCGGCCTACGACGTCATCGGAGCCGCGACTCCAGGCTCGCCTCTGGGCGCCATCGTGGCCTGGGACGACGACCTCCAGGGGCCACCCTGCGGGCGGACAGGCGTCGGCTGCTGGCTCAACCACCGGTCCGGGACCATCCGGCTGGCAGCGCTCTCGCCGGACCTGCGAGCTCTCCAGGCTCTCCGGACGGTCCGCGGGGCGACCGAGGACGCCACCGATGCGACGGACGTCGGCGACCCGCGCCTGGCGGCTCGCGGCGCCGGGTACTGGCTCGCCTGGGTCGCACGCCGTCCGGAGCACCCGGTCGCCCCCTTGCCCCTGCCAGCAGGAGAGGTCGAGACCCCGAGCGAGGAGGCCGCCTATGGCTGGGTCGAAGCCGTCGCGCTCGATCCGCAGGGGGCGCCCCTCGGGACGCCACGACGCCTGACCTCCGCGACCGGTCACGTCGGCAGCTACGTCGTCACCTCGCAGGGCGGGGCGCTCGTCGTCATCGCCGAGGACGAGGGAACGGCGTCGGGACGCGGCGGGGGGAGCCTCGAGCGCGTCTCGTGGCGCGGCGACGGGAGTCCGGAGGCGAGAGTGCTCGTCCGCTCGGGCGTGGAGGAGGAGACCCCCCCGGCGGTCATCGCGAGCGCCTCCGGCGAGGCCTGGCTGTCGTTCCTCGACCTGCGAGGGGACACGGAGGTCGAGCCGCTCGATGCGCCCGATTCGACCCCCAGGCCCCCTCCCGCGTCACCCCCGCTGTCGAGCCCGGAACCTCTCCTCGACCACGGCCGCCTGCTCGCTGCGCTAGGCGGGCGCATCGCGCTCGCCACGACCGACGGCACGCGATGGACGCGAAGGTGGGCGACGTGCGCGCGGTGAGGCCCTTCCCTCGGGCCCGCCCTTGCACTACCGTGCGCTTCGTGTCTGCTTCGTCCGGGGCCCATAGCTCAATCGGTCAGAGCCCCCGGCTCATAACCGGGCTGTTCCTGGTTCGAACCCAGGTGGGCCCACATTCCCTTCGTGGCGACGGCCGATTGCCCGAACTCTCCCTGAATTCGCCGCACGCGCGAGGTCCGCGTCCGTGCTGCGCCGCGAGGTCTCCCTTTGCCGAGGAGTGACGTGTTGAGCATACCGGAGCAGATCCGCACACTCGAGGAGCTCGCCAGCCTCGACGCCGAGTTGAAGGTCCTGGACGACCAGCTGAGTCAAGAACGTGCGACCCTGTCGTCGCTCAAGGCGTCGCTGAAGCGCCTGGACGAGAAGAAGAAGAACGATCTCCAGAGCGTGGCGGCGACCGACAAGGCCCGCAACGAGCTGGTCACCGACGTGCGCGGCATGATGCAGCAGCTGGACCACTCCCGCGAGAAGCTCAATCGGTCGAGGACCGAGCGGGAGGCGAACGCGGCGCAGCGCGAGCTCGAGGAGCTCCGCAAGCTGGTCCGCGACCGCGAGGAGGACATCACCAAGCTCACCGCCGAGGGGGACGCCGTGCGGGCTCAGATCGCAGAGGACGACGCCGAGATCCTGAAGCTCCAGGCCGAGCTGGGGTCGAGCGAAGGGGACATCCACTCGAAGGTGGCCGAGGTAGAGCGGCAACGCGCGACGAAGGCCACGTCGCGTGGCGGTGTCGCGAAACGCCTCCCCGCCGCGCTCCACAGGCGCTACGAGACGCTACGCACCAAGAAGCCGTGCCCGATCTCTCAGACGACGGACGGGACGTGCTCCGCGTGTCACATGGCGCTCCCACCGCAGCTCTTTCATCGCCTCAGCCGCGAGCCCATGATCGAGCAGTGTCCGTCGTGCCAGCGCCTCATCTACTTCGTCCCGCCCGCCGCGCGTGCCCCCGATGCCGACGTGAAGGACGCGGACGCCCGATGAAGCGATCCTCCCGTCCTGCGCGCGTCGCGAGACGGACACCATGAAGAGCTGCCCGCGGTGCCAGCGGTCGTACCCGAACGACGCGGGCTTCTGCCCCGTCGAGGGGACGCCGCTCGTCTCCTCGAGCATGGTACCGGTGGCGATGAGCGACGACCCGCGCGTCGGCAGCCGCCTCGTGGGTCGTTACGAGATCCGGCGCGTGGTCGCCGACGGGGGGATGGGCCGCGTCTACGAGGGGGTCGACAAGCAGGCCGACGTGCGCGTCGCCGTGAAGGTCCTGCACGACGACGTGGCCCGGGACGAGGTGTCGCTCGAGCGGTTCAAGCGCGAGTACGAGATCAGCGGCCTGCTCCCTCACGACTACATCGTCAGCGTCACGGACTTCCAGCGAGACCCGGTGGCGGGGGTGTGGCTGCTGGTCATGGAGTACCTCGACGGCGAGGAGCTCCGCATCGTGCTCAAGCGCACGCGAGTGCTGCCCCCCGTCCGCGTCATCCGGATGCTGTCTCAGATCGCGCTCGGCCTCGACGAGGCCCATGCCCGGCACTTCGTCCATCGCGACCTCAAGCCCGACAACATCTTCCTCTGCGGGACGCGCGACGGCGACGTGGTCAAGCTGCTCGACTTCGGCTCGGTCAAGGACAAGAACAAGGACGCCAAGAAGCTGACCGTCCTCGGAACGACCATCGGTTCACCGTACTACATGGCCCCCGAGCAGGCGCAGGGGTTGGACACGCTCGACGCGCGCGCGGACGTCTTTGCGCTCGCGGCGATCACGTACGAGTGCGTGACGGGACACGTGCCGTTCGACGGGACCAACGGGCCATCGATCCTCCTCTCCATCCTGACCAAGGACCCCATCCCTCCGACGAAGCGCGGCGCGGGTGGCCCCTTCCCCATCCCGCCGGCCCTCGACGAGGTCCTCGAGGTGGCGCTCATGAAGAACCCTGGGATCCGGACGCGGACGGTCGGTGAGCTCGCCGACGCAGTGGGGCGCGCGTACGGGCTCACGGGCGACCACCGGGAGTGGGCCCGCGTTCCGTCCAGCACGCTCGAGAAGATCTGCGCTGAGTCGCTGCGTCAGGCCACTCAACCGCGTGGGACACCGGTCATCGCCCAGGCCGATCCGTTCGCGTCACCCGCTCCGCACGGTGGTGCGCCGGCCGGTCCGCCGGGGCCCGCGCCGGCCGAGATGATGCAACAGGCGTTCGAGACCTCACGTCAGGCGGAGTATGCCGAGCCCGGCGCGGCGGGGCTTCCCGCCACGCGACCGCCGTGGGTGATCGCGGCCATCGTCGGCCTGGCCGCCTTGCTTCTGGGCGGCGGCATCGCGCTCGCGTTCGTAGTCGGGCGGTAGGCGAGGTCGCCTCAGAACGCCCCGGCGAGCCACAGCGCTCCCGGCCCCGCGCGCAGCTCTGCGTGCGCCGCCTCGCCCCCTCCCCTGTTCGGTCGGGTCCACAGCACCACCGCCGCGACGCCGACGCCAGCCCCGGCGATCCAGGCGCCGAGCGCCACGGCGTCCCAGGCTCGGACGCCGGTCACGTCGCCGCAACCAGCAGCCGGGTGGGAGGCGCACGCCCCTTGCGAGGACGACTGGTCGGCCCCGGCCAGGGCATAAGCCGCAACTCCTCCTGCCACGAGGACGACGGCGCCGACGGTCGTCGTGATCGCCAGCGTCCGCGAGGGACGAGGTGCGCGGTCCTCGGTGGCTGCCGGAGCTGGGGCCGCCGGGCCTGGGACGGCGACGGGCGGTTTCTCGACGACGGGCGCGGGCGGCGGCGCGGGGACGACGGGACCCGAACCCGGTGACTCCGGTCTCGCGAGCGGCAGGAACTGGACGTCGACCGTCGCGGCCTGTCGCTCGACGACGGTGAGGGTCATCGCGTAGGGGGTCTGCCCCGGCGCGCGCGCCTGGACCGTGTGAGAGCCGACATCGACCCGGACAGGCGTGCCCACGGAGGCTGGCGCGAGGGTCGCGCCATCGACGAGGACCTCGGCCTGCGCATCGCCGCGCGAGAACCTCGCGGGGAGGTTGATCGTGACCGTCGGCGTGCGCAGCTGCAACGACGCGATCGGCTCGACCACGAGGTCGAGCACATCCCGGTTGTTCTCGGCCCGCGCGGCCGTCCGAGCGGCCGTGTAGTCATCGAGCGCGGCGACCAGACGGCCTGCGCGCTCTTCACAAAGGGCGATGTGGAACCGGAGCCCAGGCGTCATCTTCACTGTGGCGGCTCTGCGGATCTTCGCGAGGGCGTCCACCCAACGGCCCCCTCGCTCGTCGGCCTCGGCCTGCGCGAAGAGAGCGCGCGCCGCCGCGAGATCTGCGGCCGTGGGAGGCGCCGCCAGCACCGCAGGAGCCCAGCCGAGCACGAGGCCGGCAGCCATGAACGCGGGCCATGCGCGCGGCCGGTGCGATCCGCGTCGAGTCGACCGTGGGGAACTCACGCGGCCATCGTGCCCAACTTGCCGGTCGATTCCAACCTTCTCTCTGCCCGAGCATGCGCCTAACGTCCCGCTCATGCCACCCGTGCTCGTTCGCGAACCCAACGATCTTCGCCACGCCTGCGACGCCGCCCGTGCCCGTGGGGCGCGCGTGGGGTTCGTCCCGACGATGGGCGCGCTCCACGATGGGCACCTGGCCCTCGTGCGCGACGCCAGGCGCCGGGCTGGCTTCGTTGTCGTCAGCATCTTCGTCAACCCGACCCAGTTCGGCCCGGGCGAGGACCTTCACCGCTATCCACGCGACCTCCTGCGTGACCTGGCGATGCTCGACGACGCAGACGTCGTGTTCGCACCGGAGGCAGAAGTCATGTACCCCGCAGGGGAAGAGACGCGCGTCCGCGTGGGCGCCCTCGCGGAGCCGCTCTGCGGCCGGTTCCGGCCGGGGCACTTCGAGGGGGTCGCCACGATCGTGACGAAGCTCTTCGGTCTCATGGGGCCCTGCGTCGCGGTCTTCGGCCAGAAGGACTACCAGCAGCTCGCCATAGTCCGTCGGCTCGCCACCGACCTGCTGCTGCCGGTGGAGATCGCGGCGCACCCCATCGTGCGCGAGCCGGACGGGCTGGCGATGAGCTCTCGCAACGCGTACCTCTCCCCGGCCGAGCGCGCGCGCGCCGTCGCCCTCTCGCGTGGTTTGTCCGCCGCGGCTCGGGCGTTCGACACGGGTGTTCGCGACGCCAGGACGTTGCGCGACGCCGTCCTCGAGCACGCGCGTCCCGCGGCAACCTCGATTGAGTACGTCGAGATCGTCCACCCCGACCGTCTCGTCCCGTGGCGGGACGGCGAGCGGACCGAGGACCGAGCCGTGGCTGCGATCGCGTGCCGCGTGGGGGTGACGAGGCTCATCGACAACCGTGTGCTCGGAGACCCGCACGGGTAGGCGGTGACGCTGGGCGAGCGCTGCGGTATGCCCACTCCGGGTGACAGTGGAGGCCGAATCATCGTGACCGAGCGCGGGAAGTTCGTGGTGCTTGAGGGGTTGGACGGGTCCGGGACGACAACCCAGGCGGCGCGCCTCGCCGCGGCGCTCCGGGCGCGAAAGGCGAAGGTGCGCGTCACGCGCGAGCCGAGCGACGGCCCCGTCGGCACGATGATCCGGCAGGTGCTCTACGGGCGCATCGTGCTCCCGGCCGGGCGTGCGCCGGGCTGGGCCACAATGGCGCTCCTCTTCGCCGCAGACCGGATGGACCACATCGAGTCGGAGATCGAGCCGTTTCTGGCCGAAGGTGGGACGGTGATCTCCGACCGCTACGACGCGTCGAGCCTGGCCTACCAGAGCGTTGTCAGCGGGCGTGGCGGCCCCGAGACGGTGGAGTGGATCCGCACCGTGAACCGCCAGGCCATGCGCCCGGACCTCACGATCGTCCTCGACGTCGCCCCCGACGTAGCGGCCGCCCGTCGTGAGGCCCGGGGCGAGCCCACGCAGCTCTACGAACAGAACGAGGTTCAGCGAGCGCTGGCCGTGTTCTACAGGGATCTCGATCGACACATGAAGGGCGACCGGGTCGTGGTGATCCACGCCGACGGCGGACCGGACGAGGTGCACGCGCTGGTGCTCGCCGCCCATGACAAGGCCCTTTGCGCCTCGGCACGGTAGACACTCCACCGTAAATTTGCAGCTCTGGCCGGGTCGAGGCACTTTCTCGACATGTCTCACGGTCGTGCGGTCTCCGTCCTCCTCCTCTGGGCCTCGTCCCTGCTCATGGGTTGCGGCCACGCCCAGCCACCCGCAACGGCGACGCCGGGCTCGAACACGCTCGCGGCAGCCCCTCCAGCCAGGGAGGCCGGGGCCGCACCGAGCGACGTCATCCGCCGGTCGACCATCCGGAGCGTCCTCGCGGCAGGCCCCGGAGCCTTCCTGCAGAAGGTCTCGGTCGACGACCACCCGGTCTTCTCGGCGGGGCGGTTCCACGGGTTCCGGATCACGGCGCTCGAAGCCGAGTCATTCCGGGGGGTCGACCTCCAACCTGGAGACGTGGTGACGCGAATCGAGGGGATGCCCATCGAGCACCCGGAGGAGGCAATCGCGGCGTTCGACGCCCTGCAGGTGGCCAGCGAGCTGCGCGTCGACTACGAGCGCGACGGCGTCCCGCGCATGCTCCGCTACCGCATCGTGGACGATGACGCGCCGGCCCCTGCCCCACCGGCGGCGCCCGCGAAGCCAGGCAAGTAGGCACACCCGGGGAATCTGCGGTGCCCCGCGGGGGCATCCT
>Ga0181517_10003072_pt1 | contig 16234 bp, 10 predicted proteins | sample PEATcosm2014_Bin_31_FD_119748 | JGI IMG/M metagenome (GOLD analysis project Ga0181517, IMG submission 119748) | Peatland microbial communities from MTU Mesocosm Facility, Houghton, MI, USA - PEATcosm2014_Bin01_30_metaG | ecosystem: Environmental > Terrestrial > Soil > Wetlands > Peat | place... | reverse complement strand
TTCTCGGCAGAAATACCTGCCCGTTCCGGTCCACGGTCACGTGGACGTCGAGATCGATCTTTCCCCACGCACGAACCAGCAACTCGTCCCCCGGCCCGACCACATAGTTGGCAGGTACCGGGATGCGATTCATGGGCGCGAATGTCGAGGGCACCTCTTCAAACAGGTTCCGGCCAAATACCGGAAGAGGCTGCCCTGCGGCGTCTTCGGCAAAGACTTCGAAGTCCGAGCGGGGCCCAAGCGGATGCAACGCAGCGCGCCCGGGGGACGCGGCACTATCTTCCGCAGCACTCTCTTCCGCCTCGTCATCCGAACTCTCGGGAGCGGCACTCGCAGACTTGGCCGGCACAGCCTCCTGCCGCAGCTTGGGTATGGCTGGTGTTGCCTGCACGTTATACATTGCGTTGCCTGGGGGCATCGCCGGATCCACAGGGCCCGCCGCTGAGACCGACGTTGACGTCTGAGCGACGAGCGGAGCCGTTACGAGAAACTGCGCCATACAGAGCGTGCAGGACAACCAAAAAGCAACTGAGTATTTCTTCGTCATAAGGAAAGCAATTCTCACTTCAGTCAGGCCTCCGAGCGAATTCCGCTGCGCCGGAAGCGCCAGTATTTCTTTACAACTTGCGGGCAACCTCGCATTCCCGATGTGCCGAGGAGGCCCCTCCCCGCCTGCGGCATGGAAAAGTTAGTACTCAGTACCTATCGGCACGCTTGCTCATCACAATCAAGAGCTTTGCTCCTCGGCCATTTCTAGCCCTCGTATTGGAGGTGCGAAGCGGCTGAATTCCGCTTCTTCAGGAGTGCATTCTCGAGATGCTTTCCCATGACGGCCTGCGGCAGACTCGCGACAAACGCCATCCGAGCACAGCGACGTGCATAAGTTGTCGGAGGCGCCAGCAAGTATGTCCAGGATTCTCTGTCGAATTTGAAGATCCCTCGCCGTCACAAGCGCACCCCCGCGGGAAGTCGTGGCGGATGCGATCCCCTTTATTCGAGGGGCATCGAGGGTACGGACAACAGCCTCGCAATTATTCTCTTTCAGCATTTCGTGTGCCTGCATTCCATCGGAGCATGCGGTTACCAAACAGCCGTGATTAAGTCTCCACAAAGGCAGCGCTTAGCAACCCATCGGAAGAGACGCCAACAAAAATCAAAGCTACTGGCAGAACGCCTTAGCCTTGAATACCCACCTGCTGCGCGCTTTCTGCCCAAGCGCACAGCAGGCTAAGGGGCCCCGCGTTGCTGTCAACCGGCTTTTCCCGGAGTGCCAACCCTGGAAGACGCTACGCACCTGCTTCTAGAGCAATAGAGTTGCCAAACGTTGAAAGGCGCCTCCAGGCTTGAACCGCTTTCTGTTGCTTGGAGATAGCACGTCAGTGAGCAGTCTGAGCGTCACATTCCGCTTTAATTCAAATGTCGGTACCTGGAATTTGAGATTCTGAGAATTAAGATTTTATGAGGCGCTAGTACTTAGGGCGCCTTTCCATATTGAAAAGTCGCTCTCTATCGCGAAGGTCGCGCAATCCTTCAAATCGACGATTGGGGAGCCAAGGAGTTCTCTATGTGCCAAGGTAGTGGATCAAGTAAGGGACATCGAAGATCATTGTCGAAGTATTTCCTCGTTGGCGAGGTGAACATTTGGTCCACCATGAGCTATTGGCAGCATCTTGGAATTGTCATTATGGGCGTAATGATCGGCCTCTCGCTCCGGACGTTGCGGCAGGTCCGCAGGAGGAAATAGCGAGGAATCATAGAAAAGCGCCCTATTCTGCCCACTTGACGCCGTTCAGGGAATGCGAGAATTGCGGAACTACCTTATGGCGAACACGAACGAGACGCATTAGGCTCCGATAATGGACGTGAAGCCCGAGATACGTTCAATCTGTCGCCGATCCAGTATGCGCAACAGAGAGAGAAAGCGAAGCGCAGTGATGTCTCGCGGCTGGACCCTAATCCCATTCGGCAAGTGCCTCCCTTCTTGGAGAACGCCCGCGCCTCAAAGCGATAGATTTCTCAGTTTCTGTGCGTGGTCTTGCCCAAACCGAAGTGGAACGAGCAACCAATCCAACCGAGGAGATGGTATTGTGGACAACTCCCGAAGCCACAACTTCGACTCTCGGGCTGCTCCCGCTGCGAATTAGAAAGTGGCGGTTTGGCAACTCGCCGATGAGCCTTTCGACCGTGCTCCCGCCGCCCAGTGTTCGGGCGACAGATGGTGCATCCTCAGGGGAGCAGCGGAAGAACAAATTCGTGCCCGCCGAAAACAGGGCGGCTCGTACCGGCGTTGGGTACTGTGCCAAATACTGGTTTGCGGTGACGACCGAGACGCCAAACTTGCGTGCCTCCGAAAGCAGGTGGTCGAAGGTGTTGCCGGATGAGATGAGGTGGTACGGATTAGACATGGTGAGACCGTCACCGGAAGATGTCGGTGTCTCTCGGGCCTGTGCTGCTGGATCGCCCCCAACAATCTCGCGTAGACCAGACCCCGGGACTCGCTCGAAGTCACTCTGCAGCATTCTCTCACTAATCCGCCTCATTTCCAGCGAATTTTGGCGTAATTTCCGAGTGCAGGTCTGTTGAGAAAATACTTCCCCTGAGGAACCGACTTGGCCACCATCTCACAAGCGCAACTCGACCAAGTCGCGCTGGGCTTAAATCGACGTCCCAGAAATACCTTGGGCTTCCAGACTCCGCTAAGTAGACTGCAAGCAAGTATTGCGTCGACCGTCTGAGCCGGCAGACGGTAAAGTCGCCCCCAGACGCCGCGAACTCACCGAGAAGTGGGGCGGTCTCAACCGGTCGCTGCAAAGCTGACTTGAAGTTTACTGGCGGTGTGTCAAAGCCTAGAGTTTTCCGCGGACGTTGATAGAGACGCAAGGCTACTTTGTCGAGGTCGGCCTGGGAATAGCCGGATAAGTCGGTTTTCTTGGGGAAGTACTGTCGCAGCAGACCGTTGGTATTTTCGTTGGTGCCGCGCTGCCAAGGACTCTGCGGGTCGCAGAAGTAGACGTTCACCTTCGTGGCTACGGTGAAGCTCTTGTGCTTTGCCATCTCGTGCCCTCGGTCCCAAGTCAACGAGCGTCTCAGGGACGCGGGGAGTTTACGGACCTGCTTGGTCAGTGCATCGACGACGGTCGCTGTGTCCTTGCTGGGCACTTTGACCAGGATGGTGAAGCGCGAATGCCGTTCCACCAGGGTTGCGATGTAACTGTTGGCGATGCCGCTTAGCAGATCGCCCTCCCAGTGGCCAGGAATGGCGCGGTCTTCTCTCTGCAGGTCTTTCCCGGATGGAGATGGCATCGACGATCTGACCTTGGGCCTTTCCGCCAGCTCGAGCATGCCGTGAGCGGCGGATCAGCCGCTGGGACCGCACGCTGCATCATCCTTGCCGAAAGCACGACCAATCTCATGCAACGACTCGCCGGCCTTCCAACGGCGCCATATGTCAGCCTTTTGCTCCGCAGAAAGCCCGTACCGCCTTCCTTGTCTCATAAAACACCACCTCTAAGAATCTAAATCAGATCGTGTTTTAGCGACCGGTTGAGACCGCCGGACGTTCCGGGCATACCAGAGATTGCTTTCAGACAACCGTTCGACAGCCCGAATTCAATCGGTTTTCGGAGCGTCAGAGTTCATATCTATTTTGAAAGATCGATGGTCGGATAAGGGTGCGTCCTCAAATAATCGCCGGGCAGTCTTAGACGACCAGGGCCACTCTGCCGCGCTGTTCACTCAGATCTTCAATCGTAAACGGGCGAAACTTATGATGACTGAATTGATAGTGCGGCGGTTTCAGTATTTCTAATGGCAACGACCGAGCTGAGTCGGCTGCACAGAGAGTCTATGCTCATGGGTCTCCCAAAGAGCCACCCTTGCCCGTAATCCACGTTTTGCTGGAGCAGAAACTCCGCCTGTTCTTCCGTCTCAACGCCTTCTGCCACGGTGCGCAGTTTCAGCGACTGTGCGATTTCAATAATGTGCACCACAACTCCACTCGTGGCGGCGTCAGTTCCAATGGCGTCCACAAACGATTTATCGATCTTGAGGTAGTCAAGTCCAAGGCGTTGCAGGCACGACAGACTGGAAAAACCGGTGCCGAAATCGTCGATCGCCACGCAAATGCCCTGATCCCTAAGTCCTTCGATGACTCGGGGCGACTCTGATCCGTTGATAAGCCCGTGTTCGGTGGCCTCAACCACGATATTTCGTGGCGGCACCCCGCTCTTACGCAGCAGTTCAATCAGTCTGTCTTTCGCCACATCATCCTTCAGATCGGTTGCCGAGAAATTGACGGCGACCCGAAAGTCCGGAGCCAATTTTAGTAGCATTGTCAGATCACGGGACACAATGTCTATAACCTTCATGGTGATTAGCGAGATGACGCCGCTGTCCTCTGCTAGTTTGATGAAGCTCGCCGGACTGATCACAGTTTCGCCGCGTCTCCATCGGACCAGAGCTTCCGCTCCCACCATTCGTCGAGTCGACAGTTCGACAACGGGCTGGTACTCGACATGAAAATTCTGATCGCGAATAGCAATCCGGATCAGTCCGGGCAGAGACGATCTGATCCGAAAGATGCGCCTCACCGCCCAAGCAAGCGCCACACCGCACAGCATCCCGATTGGAACAAAGACCATGGCGAATCGTTTGACATGTCCGTACCCGTTACTCACAGGCAATACCGATATCGCTTCTATGTCGCGCGCTTTGGATCGCACCTGCGATACCACGTAACCGCTGTCGAGGAAGCTGATCGACTGACCCCGACCAATGGGATTCAGCCAGTTTGAATGAAAACCGGCCTTCGGCTCCACCAACCTCAGGCGGCCTGCGCTCGAAGGAACTATCAACGCAAGATTGACATCCTTCTCTGTCTCCTGGTCTACCAGCAGGCGCGCGTCAACCAGGATCGCCACGCCTTTATACTCAAGCAGGTCAAGCCGATCCAGACGTACTGGCCCCAGCCTGAAATCCATCCACTCGGAGACGTTGTTCTCCGTCACCAGCGTTGGAGGTCCCACGTCAATCGGCTTTGCCGTTCCCAGTGACGTGCACTCGAGCGTCCCGCCCGAGATTCGTCCTACCATCTGTATATAGCTAGATCCGACGTCGATCTGTCGCATCAGATCGACCTCCTGAGGGGAACAAGGGGCAAAGTGATCTTCATTCAGGAGTCGAACCGCCCGGTAAAATTGCGCTCCAGTCTCTTCTCCGCGCCGGACCACTTCCGTGGCATAGCGGAGGCCATCCATTTTCTCGCTCGCCATGGACTCGTCCCAGGCAAGTCGCAACGAAAGCGGAATGGGCACAAGAAACGCAACTACACACACAGTCAGGGCAACGCGTTCGCCTCGAAATAACTTCACTCCGGCTTTCTCCCCTTGCTAATCGTCGGATTGAGCGGGCCCCGATTGACTTAACGAATAGTACAACCGACAGGCGCGCGAGTATACGACTAAGGGGTATGCCGGCACTTGGCCGCCCGATACGGAGGCGCCAGGACCTCCTGCCTGTCTCCAAGAGCAGCTTGGACTCCGTCCGCTATCCACGAAATGGAGACAACCGCGGTGAGTGAGCCAGAGGGTCGTATCAAGGACAGCCGGTCTTTGTCCTTCGCAGAGGGCGAGTCATCCAGAAGGACAGGGTTCAAAATCACCGGGCAGAAACCGTTCGCGACATCCTCAAATGGAGGATGCCTGTACCGATGTGTATCCCGCAGACTGCAGGATCACGTTTTCGGCTCTGAGTAGCGAACTATCCAAACCCCAAGGTAAGTATTAGCGTAGTTTGGATATGGCCCAGTCTGGGCGATCCACAGACTACTGTTCTCACCTGGAGATCCAGGCAGACCATACTAACCAGGACTCAGGAAAGTGCTTGTAAGTAAATTGCCGCCTCTGGGATCAACACAACCCCCGCGTTAGCAGGATCGTTCGCCTGTTGGGCGCCTAACAAATCACAGAGACGCTCAACGGCCATAGGTTTGCCGAAGAGCCATCCTTGAGCGTAGTGCACGCCGCGGTCTCTAAGGAACTGGGCCTGTGCTTCGGTTTCAACACCCTCTGCCACCATGCCGAGATTAAGCGAACGGGCAATTTCGATGATATGGAGAACCACCTGGCTGGTGGCTCCATCGGTGCCGATCGTGTCAACGAATGCCTTGTCGATCTTCAGTGTGTCAAGGCCCAGTGTCTGCAGGCAGGAGAGGCTCGAATAACCTGTTCCAAAGTCGTCGATCGCAACGTCGAATCCCATTGCCCTGATCTGCGCGAGATGTCCACTAGCTTCCGATCCCTGCAGGAAGCCCCGCTCTGTAGCTTCGATCTCGATATTGGATGGATGCGCGCCGCTGGTTTCGAGCAGTCGACTGAGCAGGCCGATAGTTTTCCTGGACCTGATATCCGCGGCCGACAGATTGATTGCCACTTGGAAGCCGGAATCCCGGCTAAGCAGCTTGGGCAGGTCTTTTGTGACCATCGCCAACACCTGTTCCGTAATGATGGTGATCACCCCACTCTCCTCGGCGAGGGGGATGAAGTGATCCGGCCTGACGATCTCGCCATTGCTCCGCCAGCGGACGAGGGCTTCCGCACCGATCAGTCGACGGGTTGCCAGTTCCACGACCGGCTGATACTCCACAAAGAACTCTCCACGCCTTGCCGCGGCTCGCAGTTGGGAAGAATGAGAGAGGCGAATGCGCGAAATGTACAGTACTGCCCACGCAAGGCCGCCTCCGCATAGCAGGCCGACAGGGACGAATACAAGTGCCAACTGTTTTGCAAGCATGGTGGCGTAGGGTTCTGGGACCGCGGTGATCACACCGATGTCATAGCGCGCTGACCGGACCACTGAAATCACATATCCCGTATCCGTGAAGCTCGATTCAGTGCCTTTGGGTATTGCCCTCAGCCACTCCGGTCGAATCTCTCCATTGTGCCTGGCGATGTAGCGCGGGGTGGAGGAGCTGGGAACAAAGACCCCGACGGAGACATCAGGGCCTTCATTGGGAGTATCGAAGAGGAGACTGGGAGCGACCACGATGGCTATCCCATCCTTTGACAGCACATTCATAGGATGTCCGCCTGCGATCGAGAGTGGGATGTTGTTTCGCTGCGTTACTCCATACTCCGTGAGGAGTTCCGCTGGACCGAGAGGTATCGGTTGCTTGGTGTCGAGAGAAGTGCAAATGAGTGAGTTTCCGGAGACGCGACCAACGGCCTGAATATAACTCGACACCAGGGCAATCTGCCGCATCAGGTCGATTTCATCGGCGGAACACGCAGGCAGATGATCGTGATTGAGCCTGTCGATTGCTTCTGAGAACTGCACCGCGGTCTCTTCGCTGCGGTGCAAAGCATTGCGCGAATAGCTGAGCGCATGGGACTCTTCACCCGTCAGGCCCACGTCCCAAGCCAGCCGAATGCATATCAGAATTGGGGCCGCAATCGCAACCGCCGCTATCGCGGATGCGATTTTCACTCCGGTTGTCCGCTGCATTCATGGCCTCAAATCGACCGGGCTACGTGCATGGACTGCCCGACACTCTTGTACATCGGCGGGGGAAACCCGGAACAAGCCAAGCGACACCATAAGTGCCAGATTCGAGGGGTACTTTGCAATTCAACACTCGCAACCCATGAGTCCGCTGAAGCCGCTTGCCGCACCTGTGCGCGAGATACGAACTGCTCCCACCCGCTGATAACACAGTCACTATCGGCAGATGTGGGACAATTTTATAGATGCCCGAGCACTCGGCCGCCGAAGCGCAAGAGAAAGGGTTTCCGGTAAGTTCGCGCCCTCAGGTTGGCCCACCAGGGCCCTTTACTGAAAACGACTTTAGGGGAGATTCGAGATTGACCAGGTAAATGTGTCGGTCGAGAATGTCGAGATGCTCCTCTCCTGTTCGCAACGAATCCTGACCAGTCTAAGCCACCTTAAATGAGCGACTTTCATTTTATGGGGTATTAACTTCAGCCTTATGGTGTACAACTTCAGCCTTATGCGTAAACCCACATCGAGGACTGGAGACGGTAACAGCATTTTCAGCTGCAGCCGGAGGTGCTGCCGCAGCTCATGCAGCGGTAGCAGGAGCCAGAGCGCGTCATAATGGCTCCGCAGGTGGCGCAGGAGGGCGAGTCGCCCATCTCGTACATCTCCTTCATGCGATCGGACGGATGGAACGAAGCTCCGCCGGGAACCCCGTACAGGCCGCGGTCGACGACGTTGTCGGTGATCCGTTGTCCCCGGTTCGCCAGTCCGGAGCGGGCAGCGAGGTCGCGGGCCACCGTGGGCGTCGGCTCAGGCGCGATGCCCTGTTGCGGTGGCGTGCGGCCCTCAAATTGGTCGCGGCTCTCGTGCGTGGTGCGCGCGCGATCATAGGGGCTGTTGTACTGAGTGCCGCCGTTGTTGAAGATGTCCTGGTCGGACAGCGGGACATGCACCGGCCCGCCTTGCCCGCGAGCTTCGCGCTGCAGGATCGTCTGCGGGCTGGTATCGGCGAGCGATGCCAGCGCGGAGGGAACGGTGAGGTGCTGGTTGCGCGCCACCGGAGCCTGCGGCAGAAGATCTCCCTCCGGGGCCGCGCCGGCGGCGGGCGCGGACTGCTCGGGCACTTCGGTTGAAATGCGGATGTCTCTGGATTCCCTGCTCTCGCTCGGGAGGACGGACTCCGGTGCGACTGTGCCTTCCACCGGAACACTGCTGGGCGGCGTCAGCCCGGCGAAGAGGTCGAGCTGCTGTCCCGAGAGGAAGCGCATCTGGATCCAGCGGAAGATGTAATCCATGATCGACTTCGCGTAGCCGATCTCCGGATTGCCCGTCCAGCCTGAAGGTTCGAAGCGGGTATGCGCGAACTTCTCGCACAGCACCCGCAGCGGCACGCCGTGCTGCAGCGAGATCGAGATCGCCGTGGCGAACGAGTCCATCAACCCGGAGACCGTCGAACCCTCCTTGGCCATGCGGATGAAGATCTCGCCGGGTGAGCCATTGGGATACAGCCCCACGGTGATGTATCCTTCGTGCCCGCCCAGCCCGAATTTGTGCGTGACCGACGCGCGCTCGGCGGGCAGACGGTGGCGCACGGCGCGCGGCGGCGCTTGGGCGTCAAGCGCATCGGCATTCTGCGTGGAAGCCTCATTGATCGCGCGCATCTGCGCCTCGAGCGCCGCAATCTGCTGCTGCGCTACGGCGGTGGCCGATGCAGCAGCCGCGGTGGCCAGTGCCTGCGCGGCCTCCGGCGAGATACCCGTGGGTGAGGGCGCTTCAGCAGCGACAGCCGGCGTCGCGTCTTTGGCTTTCGTCCCCTTCTTGTCCGCATCCGTCTGCGCCGTCACATTCAGCGGCTGCGTCCCCTTCGAGTTGTCGCGATAGATCGCCACTGCCTTGATGCCCTGGCGCCACGCCTCCAGGTACGCCTCGGCAATGTCGTCCGCCGAGCAGTCCTGCGGCAAATTCACCGTCTTCGAGATCGCGCCCGACAGGAACGGCTGCGTCGCCGCCATCATCTTGATGTGACCCATGTAGTGGATCGAGCGCGTGCCTTTCGCCGGCTTGAAGCTGCAATCGAACACCGCGAGATGCTCCGGCTTGATCCCCGGCGCGCCCTCGATCGTCCCCGTCGCGTCAATGTAGCTGACGATCGCGTTGACCTCTGCCTCGTTGTAGCCCAGCTTGATCAGCGCCGACGGCACCGTCGAGTTGACGATCTTGATCATCCCCCCGCCCACCAGCTTCTTGAACTTCACCAGCGCCAGGTCAGGCTCCACGCCCGTCGTGTCGCAGTCCATCATGAAGCCAATGGTCCCGGTCGGCGCCAGCACCGTCACCTGCGAGTTGCGGAAGCCGTGACGTTCGCCATGCGCCAGCGCTCCGTCCCACGCGTGCCGCGATGCCGCGATCAGTTGGTCGAGTTGCGGAACGTGGAACGGCTCCGACGTGGTGCGCGGGCTGGCCGGTGTCGGCTTGCCGATGTTGTTCACCTCGGCGCGATGCATGCGAATGACGTCCAGGAACGGCTCGCGATTAACATAGAAGCCCGGGCACGCGCCGCCTGGAATCTCCGCGCGCTGGGTCAGCGGCGTAGCTGCGGCCAGCGGAACGCAGGTCTCCGCAATCCGCGCCGACTGCCAGTAAGCGTCGCCGCAAAGAATTGAGGTCAACGTCGCCGCAAAATCGCGGCCGGCGTCCGAGTCGTACGGCAGCCCAAACGCCATCAGCAGCGCGCCCAGGTTCGCATAGCCCAAGCCCAGTGGCCGGTAGTCATGCGAGTTCTTCGCAATCTGCTCGGTCGGATAGCCCGCGGCGTCCACGATGATCTCCATCGCCGTCGTCACAATCGCAATCGCATAGCGATACGCCGAAATGTCGAACTGCCCGCCCGGCGTCAGGAACTTCAGCAGGTTGAAGCTCGCCAAATTGCAAGCCGAGTCATCCAGAAACATGTACTCGCTGCAAGGGTTCGACGCGTTGATCCGCGCCGTGTTCTTGCTGGTGTGCCAGCGGTTGATGGTCGAGTCGTACTGCATCCCCGGATCGCCGCACTGCCAGGTCGCTTCGGCAATCTTCAGCATCAGGTCGCGCGCGCGGTACTCCTTCACCGGCTCGCTGCCCTTCACCGTCCGCGTGTAGAAAGTACCGTCGGATTCGACTGCGCGCATGAACTCGTCGGTAACCCGCACCGAGTTGTTCGCGTTCTGGAAGAAGATCGAGCTGTACGCCTCCGAGTCCGGCCCCGACCCGTCGTAGCCGGCCTGCACCAGGTGCCACGCCTTCTTCTCTTCCTTCACCTTGCACTCGATGAAGTCTTCAATATCCGGATGGTCGATGTTCAGAATCACCATCTTCGCCGCGCGGCGAGTCTTGCCGCCGCTCTTGATTACGCCTGCGAACGCATCGAACCCACGCATAAACGAGAGCGGCCCGCTCGCCGTCCCGCCGCCGCTCAGCGTCTCCATCGAGCCGCGGATCGAGCTCAAATTCGATCCCGCACCCGAGCCCCACTTGAACAGCATGCCTTCGGTCTTGGCCAGCGTCAGGATCGAGTCCAGCGAATCGTTCACCGAATTAATGAAGCACGCCGAGCACTGCGGCTTGGAGTAGCCCGTAACCGAGAATTCCACCTGCCCCGTCGTCGCATTCCAATGCCAGTTCTGCGCGTCCGAGTTCGGCTCCAGCCGGTCGCAGCCCACGTTGAACCATACCGGCGAGTTGAACGCCACTTTCTGGTTCAGCAGCAGGTGGCTCAACTCCGCGTAGAAGGTAGCTGCATCCGCCGGCGTCGCAAAGTATCCGCCCGCAATCCCCCAGTCGCGAATCGACTCCGCCACCCGCCCAATCAGCGCGCGCACTCCCGACTCCCGCTCCGCCGTCCCGATCTGCCCGTGCAGGTACTTCGACGCGACGATATTGGTCGCGGTCATCGACCAGTCCGCCGGAACCTCCACATTCTTCTGCTCGAAGATCGTCCGGCCCTTGTAGTCCTGGATGATGGCGTCGCGCAGCTCCCAGGTAATCTCGTCAAACGGCGAGATGCCCGGCCGCGTAAAGTGGCGCGAAAAGGAGAGACCCGCAGTACGGTTTGAGGCAGGGCGCGTACCGGCGCTAGTCTGGGTGTCGGACTGGGTCGCGGAATAGCCGTTCGCGGCGGTCTGAATTGGGTTCATCGGGGGAGGATCTCCTTCTTTGTCTCTCTATATCTGATGCTGCTGTTTCCGAGCCCGGCAATTCTGCTTAAGTCTTTCCGTTCCTAGCCTCTATCGCAATAACAGTTCCGGGGGACGGCGCGTACTGGCCGGTTTTCCGAACGGCCTTTCCCTTCCGGCTCAACTTCTCAGCCGTTCCCGTTTTCCACCTGCGCTTTTAAGGGGTCTGCTTAACCGCCGGCACCGAGTCGAGCGCTCAGGCTCGACCGAAGGTGTGGAGTGCGGGTTGCCGACCGGACTTGCCTGTACTTTTCGCCTGTACTTTTCGCTTCGATGCTTTTATTACGCAGTCGTGAAAGTACCGCCCTCTATGGGGCCTGTCAAGTATAAAGCACAACATATTGTGTTGCCGATGCAAATACTCCAGTTACGAAAGGGTTACAAAGTAACAGCACCGAAAATCCCCAAGAAATCCTGTGGAATTCTCCGCCTGGCCGCTATTGACGCTGGTTTTGACGCTCCTCCCGAACCCAACCTTGCCCAGCCCCGCCCACAACCCCGCAGCAGTTCTACAACTTTCGTGACACTTCGCTCTTCGCCCGCCACTACTTCCGCCAACAATTCAGATTAGGCCCGCCCCTCCCCCGCCGCAAGGCGCAGAACTGGTGCACCCACTGTGGATACGGGTGGGAAAGTGGAAAAGCCCGCTCCAACCGTCTGCCGCCCCACCGCCAGCCCGCCTACCGCTGACAATTGACAACTGAACACTGACAACTGAGAACTGACAACTGCCCTCATACCACCAGCATGCAATCCCCGTACGAATAGAACCGGTACCGCTCCCGCACCGCGTGCGCATACGCCGCGAGCACGGTTTCCCGTCCCCGCTCCCCCGCAAACGCGCTCACCAGCATCAGCAGCGTCGACTCCGGCAGATGGAAGTTGGTCAGCAGCCCGCCCACGATCCGGAACCTGTGCCCCGGACCGATAAAGATCGACGTCGACCCCGAATGCGCGTGGAACTCTCGCCTTGGCGGGACTTCAGAGGCTTCTAAAGCATTTGCTTCTGAGATAGGCCGGGACTTTAGTCCCGGCATGATGGCTACAGGATCAGGATGGGCTTTAGCCCCCGGGACACGCTTCCCGCCGTCGGCCCGAAATCCGGCCACCGCCGCAACATGTTCCAGCGTCCGCGTCGTCGTCGTTCCCACCGCCACCACCCGCCGCCCTTCCGCCATCGCCCGGTTCAGCGCGTCGGCCGTAGTCGCGGGCAGCGTGTAACGCTCCGCATGCAGCCGGATATCCTTCAACTCCGCAACCCGCACCGGCTGGAACGTCCCCAGCCCAACGTGCAGCGTCAGGTACGCGATCTCCACCCCGCGCTCTGCAAGCGCAGCCAGCACCTCCGGCGTAAAGTGCAGCCCCGCGGTAGGCGCCGCCGCCGACCCCAACGCGTGGGCGTATACCGTCTGATACCGCTCGCGGTCTTCCGCCGAATCCGTCTCCTTCGCCTGTTCGCGCCGGATGTACGGCGGCAGCGGCACGTGCCCGATCCGCGCTACCACCCCGTAGAAATCCTCCACCGGCCGAAACCGCAGCGTCCGCTCCCCAAACTCCCCCGCCTCCACCACCTCCGCCTCCAGCGCCGTCGGGATCACGCTGCCCCCGTCTGGAGTAGCAGCGGGCTTTAGCCCGCGGTAAGCCGATTCAGACCTCTGGGGCTTTAGCCCCGGGGTTTTCGTTCGAGCCGCCCACACTGACCCCGCCTCAAGAAACAGCAGCGTCTCACCCACCCTCACCTTCTTCGCCGGCTTCACCAGCACCCGCCAAACGAATGATTTGTCTTTCTGAGCGAAGCGAAGAATCCCCGTATCTGTCTTTGCCTCGCCACCGCCCACCACCTCCTCCGTCAGCAGCACCTCGATCAGCCCCGCCGGCTGCGGCGAATTCGTCTGCGTCCCCAGCCCCGCGCGCGTCGCAAACAGCCGCGCCGGCAGCACCCGCGAGTCGTTGAGCACCAGCAGGTCCCCCGCCCGCAAATACTCCGGCAAATCCCGGAACATCGCATCCGTCAGCCCCGCGCCGCACGCCTGTTCCCTGTCCCCTGTTCCCTGTTCCCTGTTCCCTGACCTCTGTTCCCTGCTGACCACCAGCATCCTGCTGGATCCGCGCTCCGCCGGCGGATGCTGGGCAATCAGCTCTTCGGGCAGATCGAAATAAAAATCCGAGACGCGCACTTCAGTCCAGTCTATTTGCCTTCTTGGGCCATGGCGACCGCTCGGTCCAGCGCCGCCTGCACGCTCGCCGTAGTCACCTCGCCCACAGGCACATGCGCGGGCCACGTCAGCACCACCCGCGAAAAAGGCTTCGGAATCATGAACCTGTCCCACGACCGCAACTCCCACGCCCGCTCCGGAAGCGCATAGAAGCACCCAACCCATGTCCCGGCCGGCTTCCCGTCGGCATTCAAATCGCCAACCGAATTCGCCAACTGCGCCGTCCCCGGCTTGGCCACAAACTTCGGCCCGCGCGGCCCATCCGCGGTAAACGCGCAGCGGTGCCCCTCGGCATACGCCAGTTGCATATTCTTCAGCCCCGCCGCACCGCCCCGCGAGCTCGACCCGCGCACCGCCTTGAACCCCAGCAGTTCCACCGTCCGCGCAATCAGCTCCCCGTCGAAGCTCGCGCTGATCAGGATAGCGATATCCAGGTTCCTGAACCGGTGCGCGCACGCCAGCAGCGACCGGTGCCAGAACGCGAACACCACCGGCCCCGGGATCATGTAGCCCGGAGTCACTCCCGGCTCCGCCCGGTCCTGGTAGCGCAGCGTCATCCCCAGCAGCCGGATCACCAGCGCCGCCAGCGGTGGAACCAGTGCCAGCGCAACCCGTTGCCCCAGCCTCAGCTTCGGCATAGCTTCAATTGCCACGGAATCAGTGTAGTTGAGGGATGCACCAGGAGGACCCGAGTACTTCGGAGTAGCAGCGGGCTTTAGCCCGCGGAAACAGCGTCACCCAAGACATCGAGGCTTTAGCCTTGGGTTTGTTGACAATGGTGGCTGGGATTCTCGGTCCGCCTTTCGTCAAACCTCCCTCCGCCCGCCCGGTGACGGCCGTCACCTGTAACCCCGGAACCACCTGTAAGCCGACCCCTACATGTGCGACAATAATCTGTGCAGCCGGGTGTCTTCCGTACGCCCAAAGCCTGCAAGGAGAATTAACCATGGGCGAATTACTTTCACCAATGCACTTGCTCTTTATTGGCATCCTCGTGGTCCTGCTGTTCGGCGGCAAGAAGTTGCCCGAACTCGGCAAGGGTCTCGGCGAAGGCCTGCGCGGCTTCAAGGAAGGTATGAAGGGCATCGGCGAAGACGAGTCCAACGAACAGCAGAAGAAGGCAGACGAGCAGAAGTTGCGCGCAGACATGGAGGCCAAGGCCTATCAGGAAGCCAAGATGGCCGCCGAAGCCAAAGTCGCCGCCGAAGCCCGTGTCGCCGCCGAGCAGAAAGCAGCCCAGCAAAACGAAGTCGTCATCAAGTAACCCCGCACCCATTTCTTATCGCAGCACCCCTTCCTTAGGACGGCCGTGACCTCTACCGGCCCGTCCCCCGTCCCTGAAAAGCAAATCACAGAGTTCACGGAGTAAATGAGAGACCACAAAGGCTCATATACCTCTCTGCGCTCTCTCGTTTTTCTCTGTGTTCTCTGTGATTCGCTTTTGCTCTCGCAACCGCCATCTCGGCCGAATCCCAGCCCCAACCTTACGAAGCCGTCATCTCGACCGAAGCGCATAGCGCAGAGTAGAGAGACCCCCGCCTGCCGTCCTCACATCCACGCTGACCTGCTGACTCGCTGACCTGCTGACTCGCTATAAAGCAATCAGCGCCACAGCCAGCACGGCCGTCGCCATCCCCAACGCCTGCCGCCGCGTCGGCCGCTCGCCCAGCGCCAGCGCCGCCAGCAGAATCGTCGACGCCGGGTACAGCGACGCCAGCACCGCCGCCACGTCCAGCCTGCCTGCGCGCGTCGCCGCCAGAAACAGCAGGTTGCCTGACGTATCCAGCAGCGCCGTCGCCAGCGACCACCCCACCGCCCTGCCATCAAATCTCGCCGGCGCTTCGTCCGCCTTCCACGGCCGCAGCGTGTGGCCCAGCAGCATTAGCCCGCAGATGCTGAGGCTGCCTATTCTCGCCGTCGCCATCGGCCAGATCACACCACCCGCCCCGGCCATCTTCAGCGCTACAAAGTAGAACCCAAAGCCCACGCCCGCCAGCATTGCCAGGGCCATCGTCCCGCGCCCCGCAGCCGCCGAATCGCCCTTCGCGCCGCCCGCTGCGATCAGCCAGATCGCCAGCCCTGCCACGGCAAATCCCAGCAGTGGATGCACCCCCGGCGGTCCCTCCTGCCACAGCGTCAGTACCGCGGGAATCGTTGCTGCCAGCAGCCCGCTCACCGCCGCCGATGCCCCCATGGAGCCCCGTGACAACGCAATATAGAAGGCCGTCAGAGCAACGCCTCCGGCCACGCCTGCGGCAATCCCCCAGCCCAGCAGCGCGCTGTGCGGTACTGCGTCCCCGCGCATATATTCGATTG
>Ga0181517_10003071_pt1 | contig 16234 bp, 10 predicted proteins | sample PEATcosm2014_Bin_31_FD_119748 | JGI IMG/M metagenome (GOLD analysis project Ga0181517, IMG submission 119748) | Peatland microbial communities from MTU Mesocosm Facility, Houghton, MI, USA - PEATcosm2014_Bin01_30_metaG | ecosystem: Environmental > Terrestrial > Soil > Wetlands > Peat | place... | reverse complement strand
GCGAACGAAACGATCGTCTTGGCAGGCGTAAGCGCGGGCTTGATCTCCGCGATCAGGTTAGCCACCTGGAACGGCTTTACGCCGATCAGGATCAGGTCGGCCGCGCTGGCCGCCTTCAGGTTGTCCGTGCTCACGTCCACGCCCCACTGCGTGCTCAGCGCCAGCGCGCGCTCGGCGTGCTGCACGGTGCCGTGGATCAGCTCCGGAGTGAACAGGTTCTCCTTCAGAAATGCCTGCAGCAGGATGCCGCCCATCTTGCCTGCGCCAAGAACCGCGACCCGGACCTTCGGCAACTGCGCCGGTACTTCTGTAGCCTCAACGGCGATCTCTGCCATCTTTTGTTTTCCTTGTCTTGGAGGTGATTGGGAGTGACTCTCTGTGACATTCTAGGATACGCGCATCGGCCGATCGGCGGCCAGCGAGAGCTTCCCAGTCTCCTCGCGCGCCCGATTTTCCCTGCAAATAAAAACCGAGGGCGCGGAAGCTCCGCGCCCTCGGGCCGTGCAATCGGTCCTTTAACCTACTGGCTCAGTCCCGCCTCATTCGCGAGAAAGTCCTTGAGCGCCTGGTCCAGATTGGGTTGGCGATCCTCAGCCTTCCAGGCGAAATTCCAAAGCACATTGCCGCCCGGCAACGTCAGGAACTTCTGCCCGCTCGATATGGCGGCTCCGGCGGTCAAGCTCCAGCCGTTATACTCCAGCACATACACAGGCGAATCTTCATAGCCAGGCGCCGGGCTGCGCAAATCCGAGACATGCTGGCCCATGTGGACGACGGCCCGCGCAGTCGCCGCTTGGTCAAGGCGATTCTGGTTAAAGATGCAATTGAAGAGAATGCCGTCCGGCGAATCCTTGACGCCGGGCGCCTCATCCTTTGGCGCTGCTTCGTTGGTGGCGGCGTTGATAATGCTCACGCCGGTGTGCTCGCCCTTTTTTCCATAAACCGCAATATCCTTCTCAGCCTGGACGCCCACCGGGGATCCTGCCAGCCTGGCAATGGATTTTTCCGCGTCGGCGAACGGGTCATAGGAGCCCACCTCGCCCATAGGGGGCGGAACGTCGTCCTTCGTCAATGCGTCGGACTTCGAATAATCGATCTCTTTCTGGGTAACGTCGGCAACCGACTGCAGGACCAGCCGCGCGGGATAAGCGTTCATATTCCCAAAGCCGCCGAATCCGATAATCTTGCCTGCCTTGTCGCGCTGCAGCAAGGCGCTGTCCACGCCATCCAGACGGCCCACAAGCGTCGCGGTCACCTCGTACCGCGGGCAACCCAGGCACATGCCGCCCTTCGAGTGCGCCTGAGATACCAGGTTATCGAACTGCTTGAAGTCCTTGCTCTTGTCCAGCGTCACCGGCGTCCGTGTTGGCGCGGCATAGGTTCCCGTAAAGTTGTGCGCGGGCTGAACCTGCACAATCGCCAACGGGCCTGACTTGGCCTTCGTCCCTTGCGGATACGAAAGCCATACGCTATCCACCGGGTACCCGCATGGGCTGCTGTCTTTCACGCTGAACTGGTCGAATCCGGCCACAACGGTGCCCTTGATGCGGACAATCTTGCCATCGAACGACTTCGGATTTTTGACAATCGCGCAAACAGTTGTATCCACAGCCTGGGCGTGCAGTCCACAAGCACACGCGCAAACCAAAAGAGCCAATACAAAAATACGCTTCATTGCAATTTCTCCACTCGATGCGGGCGCCGCACCGACAAATAGAATATGGGGTCGCTGAGACCACCGTTGATAGGAACTGCTAAGAATATCACGCACGGGCTTGGCTTTTCCTTGCGCCCGACCCCTGCCTCCGTGCTGTCATCGAGAGTGCGGAAATTTGGGGGCGATTTCGGAAACCAGGCCGACGTTTTGAACAGAATGTACCGATCTACCAGTACGCTTCTGGCGAAGACTCCCCGTGGAATTGGCCGTTGGATTGGAAAGAGCTTGTTTCTCAAAAGAGGCCGGCTTATGAGGCCACAAATGAGGGAGGTTTTGCCTGGTTATAGGCGGACAAAAAACGTACCTTCGCGGCAGCGCATAAATTCCATTCAATTCATGGGCTTGAATCAGGACATCTGCGTCACTGCGCGGTGGGCTTCTGGCTTGTGATCCAGGCGTCGATGTGCCCCTCCAGAACATCCAGCGGGATGGCGCCGGAGTCCAGAACCTCATCGTGGAAGGCCTTGATGTCAAACTTGTCGCCCAGCGCCTTCCTGGCTCGTTCGCGCAGCTCCAGAATCTTGAGCTGGCCGATCTTGTAGGCCAGCGCCTGGCCGGGCCACGCAATGTAGCGGTCTACCTCCGATTGAACCGTGGTGTCGTCAATCGCCGAGTGGTCGTGGAAGTATTGGACCATCTGATCGCGTGTCCAATGCTGGGTGTGGACGCCGGTGTCTACCACCAGGCGAATGGCGCGCCAGATGTCGGCTTCCAGTCGCCCGTAGTCAGAATACGGATCTTGATAGAAGCCGGCGTCCTTGCCCAGGCGCTCTGTATAGAGCGCCCAACCCTCCACAAACGCCGTGTAATCGCCAAATTTGCGGAAGGTGGGAACGCCGGTAAGCTCCTGCGCAATGGAGATTTGCAGGTGATGGCCGGGAATGCCTTCGTGGTAGGCGATGGCCTCGACCGCATAGAGATTTCGGTCGGCGGCGTTATAGGTGTTGATGAGCAGGCGGCCGGGACGGCTGCCGTCCGGTGTGCCGGCTTCGTAATAGGCGGGGGGCGAGGTCTTCTCCATGTAATCCGGCATCGGGACCACCTCGAACCGGGCCTTGGGCAAATGGCCGAAGAGGGTTGGCAGCTTGGCCTGCATGGGCGTGAGATAGCCTCGATAGGCAACCAGCAGCGCGTCGGGCGAGTCCCCTCTGAGCTTGGGATTGGTCTTCAAGCTGGCGCGAAAACCGGCCAGATCCTTGAAGCCAAGCTTCTGGGCGATCTCCAGCATCGCGGCCTCGTCCTTCGTCACCTCGTCGAGACCGATTTGGTGAATCTGGTCGGCGGTGAGGTTGGTTGTAGTGGTGCGGCGGATTAGGAACTTGTAGTATTTGGCGCCGTCGGGCAGTGCGCCGATGCCGGGCTCTGGGCGGCCGGCGGAAATGTAGCTCACCTTCAAGAAGCGCGCAAAACGCTGGTAGGCTGGCAACACCTCCTTTTGGAGCGCGTCCAGCATCTCCGTCCGGATGCGCGTTTGGTCTGCCGCGGAGATCGACGCTGGAAACTTCTTCAGAGGCAACGCAAGCGGCGAGTCTTCGGGCTTTTGCTGGGCCAGCATCTCAACTTGAGCCAGCGTCTTTTCCAGCAGATACTTCGGTGGGACGCGCCCATCTTCAATGCCCAGGGACATGTTGGTCGTCACCTGTTCAAAGGCGGTTGGCATGGCATGAAGGCGCGCAATCCAGTCGTCGTAGTCCTTCACAGTGGTAAAGCTGAGCTGCGAGGCCAGTTGCGGAAAATCGTCGTAGATGCCGCCCATCTGGTTCACCGGCATCTCCCACTCCTTGAAGTCCGCGCCCTCCTGGTCCTCGGTGAGCTTGTTCAGCAGCAGGTCGCGGCTGGTCTTCTCCTGGTCAGTAAATCCGGCGGGGTCGATGGTGGCCAGGCGCATCAAATAGTCCTGCTCGCGGGCCAACTGGAGGTTGAAGGCCTTCACGGAGTAGTCGGATAGCTGGCCATTGTAGCGATTGTCGCCGAGAGACGAAGCAAATTCCGGGTTGCTCACGAGCACATCTTCCCAGTAGTCGTGGAAGACGGCATCGAGCGCCTTACGCCGGTCTTCCAGCGTAGTCGCCTGGGCAGTGGCTGCGGTGAGCTTTTGTGCCCGGATCGACGGCGCAACAGCGAGAGCGAGAAAGGCAGTGGAGATAAGCGCGTTGCGAACAGTTTTTCTCAATGGGTTGGGTCCTTCGAGGGAAGTATCTCTCTCGATGAGTTTAAAACAGTGGACAGTGGACAGTGGACAGTGAACAGTGGGCAGTGAACAGCGAATGGTTGGCGATGATTGGTTTGTCTGGGTGGGGACCGGCATTCTGCTTCCAGGATGCGGGGCTGTAGGCGGATGTTCGAGCGCAGAACAGTTTTCTTGATGGGAATGTACTGATAGATTAGGAGCATTTTTCAAGACAGTACCGATACATCAGTAGCACTGGCGAGAGACGTTGTTGATTTTGCGAAATTCGCGTGCAATTTGCAGATTAATTCCGCGGCTTGGCTAGGCTTCGAGATAGGGACAAGGTTGCCTGACCCGGCAAGGGTCTGGGAAAAGGGATGGGACGACGGGAAGGGAAAGGAGAACGGGATGCGCGCGAGGGAGAAGGAAAGGCTACAGAGAAAGCTGGACAGGGAGATGCAGCCATTTCGACGGGCGGGCAAGGACGAGAATCCGACGAATGGATTGTTGAGGGCGGTACGGAAAGCTCTGCGGGTTCCGGTGGCGGAGATCGCGGGCAAAATGGGAGTGAACCGCTCGGGGGTGTTCGATCTGGAAGCGAGGGAACTCAAGAGCTCCGCAACTTTGCGGTCGATGTCGCGGATGGCGGAGGCGATGGGGTGCAAGTTGGTTTACGGGATCGTGCCGAACTATGGGGAGACGTTTGAAGAGCTGGCGGAGGAGCGGTATTGGAGGGGAAAGGCAGTGGACAGTGAACAGTGAACAGTGGACAGTGGACAGTGAACAGTGGACAGTGGACAGTGAACAGTGGACAGTGGACAGTGGACAGTGGACAGTGAACAGTGGACAGTGAACAGTGGACAGTGAACAGTGGACAGTGGACAGTGAACAGTGGACAGTGGACAGTGGACAGTGAACAGTGGACAGTGGACAGTGAACAGTAGATAGTGAACAGTGGACAGTGAACAGTGGACAGTGAACAGTGGACAGTGGACAGTAGACAGTGAACAGTGGACAGGGGGCAGGGGGCAGATGCTGCGGCGAAGTGTTGCCGGGCCCCTCGGGTCGCTTGCCTGGCGGCATCTGACCCGGGGGTTAGGGAACGAGGACCGTAATCGTCGCGTTGTGGACGATGCCACTGGCGGTGGCGGTGACTACTACACTGTAAGCCGTTGCCGCAGGAGTCACTTGGGTGGTGGTGGTAGTTGTGGTAATCGACCCGCCTCCGCAACTGATGGCACCCATGGATGCGAGCAGGCAGAGGCTGAGCAGCATGGTTCTGCGCAGCTTACGATGGGCCGATCCGCCGAGCAGGAAGAAGCCAAATGCCAGCATTCCCGCCGCTGCCGGCCAACGCGCCGGCCGATGCTGTTCCGGCTGGGCAAGCCCAGCGGTCTGCGCGGCGGCTTTGATGGTAAGGGTCGTTGTTGCCTGTCCATTTACCGCGACTGTTGCGGGATTGAGACTGCAAGTGATCTGACTCGACGAGGTGGTGCAGGCAAGGCTGACCGTGCCGCTGTAGCCACCCATGGACGCCAGGTTGAGTCCGGTGGTTGCCGAACTGCCTGGCTGCACTGTGATCTGGCGCAGTTGGGGCGCGAGGAGAAAGTCCGGCGTCTGGGAGAGGTTGATCTGGTAAGTGGTCAGGATGGCGGACGATTGATACACGCTGTCGCCGGAATAGACGGCTTTAAGCTGGCTCGATCCAAAATCCATGAATTGGCCGTCCACCATCGTGGTCACGGTGGAGCTATTGGCTCCGGCGGGCGCGAGCGTGCCGTAGCCGACTTCGACGCCGTCATCGAAGAAGTCAACGGAGCCTGTGGGTGGAATTGTGGAGCCGAGTCCGCCGGTTACAGTGGCCGAGACATAGAAGTCCAGATAAAGGGTATTCTGCATCGACGGCGGGTCAACAGAAACGGCCGTGGTGGTAGGCAGCAGCGGGGCGGGCGGCGCCGTGGCAACCACGGTGAAGGATTGACCATATTGGCCGAGTTGCACGGGCGGGGCAGTGGAGGTCGTGGCCAAAGTATTTGCGTCTCCGGCATAGGACGCCGAGAGCGGGTAGGTTCCGGCGGGAAGGTTTTGAAATACAGCCTCGCCGGCCAGCGTCGGCATTCCTACGAAACTCAAAGACTCTATGGTCAGGCCGCCCGGAGTGAGAGTGACGTTCTGGGAGAGCGACCCGAGGTTGACGGTGACGGCTCCCGAGGGCGTCTGGCAGCCGGTGTGGGTCATTTGCACCTCGACGCGCAGATTGTCTCCGGCGCTGAAGGTGCAACTCGAAGCAGAACCGACGGGATTGAGACAGTTGGCAGCGGGCCAGGCGGACAAGGAAGGGGTGTCCTTGGGGACGACAAAGGTGAAGGGGGGAGCCGTGGAGGACGCATAGCTCGCATCGCCCGAGTAGTTGGCTCCGATGGTGTGGGTGCCCGCCGTGAAGGTAGTGGGTGGAACCCATGTGGCGTAGCCGAGTGCATTAAGAGCGACTGTGGACTTCGGGGCTCCATCCACGGTGAAGATGACGCTGCCCGTGCCTGATCCAAACGAAGGCCAGGCGCCATTGACGATGGCGACCGGAGCAAGCTGGGACCAGAAACCAAGGTTCGATCCGCTGGCCAAGGGACTCCATGGCCCGCTGCTGGTTGACGTCTCGTACACATCCTGGTTGGGAGGCACGAGGCAAGGAGCAGCCGGATTCAGGCTCAATTGTGAAACTGTGAACCCGTAAACATTCACTGAACTGCCTACCGGCGCAATGGTTACGGTCTGCGGACTGGATTGGCTGCCCGCGAATGCGCCGTCGCCGGCATACTGCGCCCAGACCTGATAAGTACCTCCGGGCAGAGTTGTCAGCGCGCCGCTGGCCGAACCGTTGCTGAGCGTGAACACGGCCGCGCTGGGGCTTGAAGCCGCGGACAACGCTGCCAAGACGGACACGCTTCCCTGCGGAGTTCCGCTTCCCGAGGAGGACTTTACGTCGATGGTGGCGTCGATTGGCGCCCCGGCTTGGGCGCTGTTGGGAGAGATTTGCAGAGAGGTTGTGGTCGGCCGGAAGCTGATGGAGTTCCAGTTGTTCACCAATACGTTGGCGTCTACCGATCCGAGGCCGCTGGCCAGGTCGTACCCAACTCCGGCGGAGTAATTCTGGAGGGAGTAGAAGCGGTCGGGGCTTAAATCGAGTTGGCAGTCGGCAGTTCCACTGACGCAGGTCATGTTGTTGCTGCCCAGCGTGACATCGTGAAAGGCCGCGGGCTTTTGTTGAGCCAGGGGGTAGAGGGTGAAGTCGGCCTGACCCTGGCGGCCATATTTCTGGTCGACCAGGGCCATGATGGCGGCCATAGCGGGCGTGGAGGCCGAGGTGCCGCCCACCATGGTGATCTGCTCCACATCACCGGAGCCGGAGCCGGGCGCGCAGTCGCCGGGCAAGGCACAGATGGGGTAGGCGCTGAAGTTGTTCCCATTGGCGGCAAACAGCGAAACGTCGGGAAGGTCGCGCACGCCGTCGCTGGGGACGCCAGTTCCAGTTTGCCAGCTTGGCTTGGCGTAACCCTGGAGGCCTTGCCCCGCATTATTGTTGTTACAGACGAACGGCAGGCCGCTGCCCGTTGCATTCTGCGCGGAATAGATGCAACGGCTGGCGCCACCCCCGCCCGCGGGAATGGAGACAGCGGAGTTCTGGACATAAGGGCCAATGGCGTTCAACCCAAAGACGGTATCCCAGACCTGCTCCTGCAACGGTGCCTTGAGCGAGCCTAAATTGGCGTCGTTGGTCTGGCTCCAAAGCGTGGCCGCGCTGGCGCCGCCGGTTGCGTAGTCGCTATAGTAAAAATCCGTGCCGCCAACGGCTATGTTCCACGGAGTTGAGGCCAGTCCGTTCACCGCCAGGCCATATTGGGTAATCCACTGGTCGTTGGCGTTGTCGCAGCCTGCCGAGCCGCTGTCGCCGCTTGAAACCAGCACGGTTTGCCCCTGCGCCGCGGCCTGCTGCCAAAGCGCGGACCAGAGCGCGTTGCCGGATTGGAGCATGAAGCCTTCGCAGTTGCCGAAGCTCACGCTGAGTACGCTCGCCTGGTTGTCGTCCACGGCCCTCAAGGCGGCCAGGTAGAGGGGATCGACGACACTCGTGCTGTTGGGATCGCCGGTAAACAAGCCGCTGGAGTTGGCGATGTAGAGGTTGACGGTTGCTCCGGGAGCCACGGCGCCGGCTTCTTCCAGATCGAGATAAGCCTCGACGGAGACGCCGGGTTCTGTGCCCGGATCGCTGCCATCGATGACCACCTGCGGGGTTGCGCTGGAGAGCGAGAAGAGCTTTTGGAACGCCTGTACCATGCTGAGATCGACGTTGGACTCATTGACGATGCCGATGGTTTGGCCGGCGCCGTTTACGCCCGCCTGGTAAAGCGGCGCGAGATCGTATTGAGTGTCAAAATCTTCGGGCGCCAGGGCGTAAAACGGCGTGGATCCGTTTGAGATCGTCCATTGCGGCGTGGTCTGGTGGGTACTCCGCGAATACGAAGCCGGCCCCACGATCCGCAGCGTGGGTTTGGCGCGGAAGTCGTTGAGAGGGGAGATGGCGCCGATGAGCGGGGCAAGCGCTTCTGGAATTCTTACTTCGGTGGCGTTCGCGTAGTGGATTTCTCCGTTGACGTTGTATTGATGAATTTCAGCATGAAAGGCTTCGCGGAGCGCGCCGGCCGTGCCGGAAAACTCGATGAATTGGCGGCTCTTCGATGTCCTGGAAACTCGAAATCCGTGCGAGGAGAGCCAACCGGCCGCGGTTTGAACGTCTGCATCGGCGGGGCCGAACCGCTCGCCAAATTGAAGGGGCGTGATCCACTGGTGATAGCTCGCCGAGCCGCGGCTGTGGACCCCGTTCAAAAACAATTGAAGATCGGCCTGCCGCTCTTGCGGAGGGTTCAATAACAGAAGCATGCGATTGGCAGGAAAGGAATCGGGCACGACGCCGCGGTCGTAGCGGGGCTGGGCCAGGGGATGGACGCTGTGAGGAAGCGCTACCAGTTTGGCTTCATCGACCGGTTGGGTAACCAGGAGCCGGGTCTGGACCTGGGCAGACATGGGAATCGCGAGCGCGCTCCCCAGAATCACCAACAGAGCTATCGGTTTCATCGCTGCACCTGCGACTCCTCCCGCGCCGGCGCCCTGAAAGCTTCAAGAGGATTGCAGTATGTTCGAAACCGAAACGAGAGGCCCCCAGAATTATATATCCCATCGCCATGCAGTGAGCCGGATTGCTTCGCCCTTTTACGCGAGCCGTTGAAGTTCCTTTGGTTTCGAAGAGGATTCGGTCCATTCGACACAACGCGAATATGGGTTTTGGAAGTGATAAGCGCATAGCTCACTGTTTCTTTTGAAGATTCCAATACTTCGGATATGTCGAGTATTGCGGTAAGACTAATGGTTTGAACCGATACAGCCGACAGATGGGTCAAGGGATGGTCTTCCCTTAATTCACAGATGCCGGTGCCTCCGGATTGCTTGCGAGAGGTACTGAGCCCACGAGGAGTCAGCATGAAAGGGAAAGTTCTGATTGTCGAGGATGAACCGATTGTCGCTCTTGACCTGCAACAGGAGATCGAACAATTCGGGTGCGAGGTAGTAGGGCTGGCCGAGAGCGCCGACGAAGCGTTGATGGTGGCCGAGGCCAACCGGCCCGACCTGGCATTGATGGACGTGCGCATCATAGGCAGCATGGATGGCATCCAGACGGCGCGGCTGCTTCGGCATTCGCACCAGGTTCCGGTCATTTTTTTGACTTCGTACAACGACGAAGTCACGACCGGGAGGGCTGCAAAAGAGATGCCGTATGGATATCTGACCAAGCCCTTCCGGAGCCGGGAGCTGAAGGCCGCGTTGAGCGTGGGACTGCACAGAGCCAGGATGGACGCCGCAAAACACTGCTCGCGGGATGCCATGGAAGCTACTATGGGCAGCATGCGCGAGGGCGTGCTTTCGGTTTCGCTGGAGCATAAGGTGCGGTTCATGAACGCGGCCGCCGAGCGGCTGACCGGCTGTGCGCTGGCCGCGGCGAAGGACAGGCTGCTCTACGAGGTTCTGGAGCTGAGCGACGAACGGCAGCGTCCGTTGCCGGAGTTGAACAACCATGAGGATGCCCGCGCCACGGAGGAGTTTGGTTGGGCTCTGAAGCAGATAGATGGGGGTTCGGTCCTGGTTGACTTCTCGGTGGCGCCGCAGACCGCTCTAAGCGGCGAGAGAACGGGCTTCGTGGTTACCCTGCGCGATGCCAGCGAACGGCTGCGTACCCAGGCCATCGAGGACACGTTCGACGAGATGCGCTCCTTCGATCAGGCGCCTATGGCAATGGTGCAGTTGGATGAAAACAGCCGCATTGTTCGCGTGAATCGAGCACTGTTGCGGGAGTCGGGAGTTGCCTTGGAAAGCCTGGTGGGCCGGACGCTCACCGGACTGAGCATGGATGCGGACCCGCGCATCGCCAAAGACTTAATGCACACGCTGCTAAAAGGAGGAACATCGGTGATTCCGGCGCGGGTGCGGGCGTCGAACTAGAGCGCGGACGGGTGCTGAGGGGGACGGCTGCAAATGCCGTTCGCCGGCTTGTTCCATTTTGGGTCACGCGGCCGCTTCGTTCATCCTTGGTATTCTCTTACATATTTTTCCATCTCCCGATTGCTGCTCTGCGACTCGACAGCGATACGGTTATCGCAGCCGGACCGCGGCGCGCTGTCGATGGGCTGTCCTGAAGCCGGCCGATTCGGCGAGCCGCTGGAATTCGGAGGCAAGAGGGAGCAATCTCCGTGAATGAAACTACGCATACTGCCGATCCCGCTGTCTCAGGGGGGCAATCGGCGGGGATGTTCGCCGCGGCGGTCCACAATCCATCCCACACGAAGACGGATCGGGAGCTGCGGGAGAGCCACCAGGATTTGAGGGAATCCAGACAGGATTTGCGACAGGTTGACCAGGACCTGCAACAGACCAGCCAGGACCGGCGAGAGACCAGCCAGAATTCACGGGAGTACGGCCAGAATATCCGTGAATCCTGGCAGGATTTGCGACAGGTTGACCAGGACTTGCAACAGACCAGCCAGGACCTGCGGGAGTCCAAACTCGAGTTGCTGGAGAGCGAAGAGCGTTTCCGCCTGCTGGTGGAGAGCTCCACCGACTGCGCCATCTACATGCTCGATCCGGAGGGCAAAGTAGTCAAATGGAACGACGGGGCAGAGCGCAGCCAAGGGTACAAAGCGGAAGAAATACTGGGACGGAATTACTCCGTGCTCTTCGCGCCCGAGGATGCGGAGGCGGGCCTGCCGGCGCAGGAGTTAGCGGTGGCGGCGCGCGACGGCCGCTTTGAGACCGCGGCCTGGAGGCAGCGTAAAAATGGCGCGAGATTCTGGGCCTTGGTGACGTTGACGGCCATCCGCGGCCCGGAGGGCGAACTGCGCGGCTTTTCCAAGGTGACGCGGGACATGACCGCGCAAAGGGCCGTCGAGGAGTCGTTGCGCATTCACAACGCCCAACTGGAACGCTTCCGGGTCATTGTCGAAAATGTGGCTGACTATGTGATCTTCACGCTGGATGCGAAGGGACGGTTCGACAGTTGGAGTCCGGGGGCGCTGAACATACTTGGATTTACCGCCGAAGAGGCGCTTGGCCGGGAGTATTCGCTGACGTTCACCAAGGCGGAGATCGAGGCCGAAGAGCCGCGGCGCGAGATTGAAGAGGCGGCGCGCAATGGGCACTGCGCGACCGAGAACTGGCAAATACGCAAGGACGGGTCGCTGTTCTGGTCCAGCGGGGTGCTTACCGCGATCAAGGATAGGGCGGGGAAGGTGACCGGCTACATCCGCGTGGCCAGCGATATGACCGCGCAGAAGCGGCTGGAGGAAGCGCAGCTGGGAATAAACGCCGAATTGGAGATTCGCGTGGCGGAGAGAACTCGCGAACTCAAGGTTCTGCTGCGCGAGGTCTATCATCGCGTGAAGAACAATTTACAGGTGATCCAAAGTCTGCTGAAGATGCGGGCGCGACTGCTTCCGGAGGGCGAAACGCGCGTGGCCATCGACTCCACCGTCCAGCGCATCTATGCGATGTCGCTGGCGCACGAACACCTTTACCGGATGGACGATCTGACGCACCTCTCGCTTTCGAAGTATCTGCAGGACCTGTTCCGCGGGGTCGAGGCCTCCAGTTCGGCGCAGCCCGGCCAGATTCAACTCCAGTTGGATACCGAGGAGATTTTCCTCACTTTGGATCACGCTATTCCCTTCGGACTACTGGCCAACGAGCTGCTTTCCAACTCTTTCAAGCATGGCTTTCCGGAAGGCAGAAAGGGAACGATCAAACTCTCGGTTCATCGCCTTCCGAACTCGATCCGCATGGTGGTCAAGGACAACGGCATCGGGCTTCCCGCCAGCTTCGATCGAGCGAAAGGCGCCTCGATGGGCTTGAAGCTGGCTACCAGCCTTGCGCATCAGCTAGGCGGGAGCCTGGAATTTTCATCCGATGAGGGATGCCGCGTCCAGGCAGATCTGGCTCGGCTCTAGTGCAGGCCGCCGCAAATATGGTCATTTTCAAAAGGCTCCAAGTTGGTATCGAATTGCCAAAAACCTTCCCTCGGGGGCTAAAGCCCAGCTTTTTTCGGCTATTTGCGGCACGACGACCCGGCCCAGGGGGCTCCCCGGTACCCCGGTCGTGCCCTTTCAAAACATAAACGACCATCTGCGTTGCGGAGACCACTAGTACCTTGGCAGGCGGCGGTTACGCGTTTTAACAAAGAAAATAACTTTACATCGATATGCATGAGAGGATACAAGTACACAGGCTCCGATCGCCGCGATTCCCCATCTTTACTGTCCCCCTCGAAAGCGGTCATTGGGCCAAATCAGGAGGACTAAGCCAAATGAACAAAGTCAGCCGCCTGTTTCTGGGACTGTCCCTTGCGGTGTCCGGTATCACGATGGGCGCAGCGCAGGATCAACCAACACCCGTAAAGCCACCGAAATTTCTGCAAATCAACGTCGAAGACACCAAGCCCGGCAAGGGCGGCCTTGCGCATGACAAGACGGAGAGCGCATTCGTTCAGGCCATGGCCAAGGCCAAGTTCCCCATCAACTACTTTGCCTACAACTCAATCTCAGGCAAGCCGCGGGGCATCTATATTTCGGGATTCGACTCCTTTGGCGAACTGGGAAAAGCCAATAAGGCCTTCGAAGCTCCTGGAGTCGCAGCTTCGTTCGAGCCCCTTAACGTGGCGGACGGAGAACTTCTGGAAGATAGCCATTCGTTGATCTTGAGCTACGTCGACGATTTAAGCCTGCGGCCGGGGGTTGACCTTTTCCACCACCGGTACCTGGAGGCCGACATCATCCATGTTCGTCAAGGCCACTTCAAGGAATTCCACGAGTTGGCGAAGCTGTGGGTCGATCTTTCGCAGAAGGCGGCAACCAGCGCGCACTGGGATGCCTTCCGTGTGGAATACGGCGAAGATAATGGTTACGTTATTTTTCTGACGGCCGACAAGTCGTTTGACGACGTCGACACCGGCTTTGCGGACAACGACAAGCTTGGAGCCATTCTTACCGACGAAGACAAGAAGAAGCTCCGCGAACTGCGCGCCGCCTCCATCGAGGAGGATCGTTCGGAGATCTATTCCGTGAACCCCGCGCAGAGTTATCCACCGGAATCGTTCATCAAGGCCGATCCGGGTTACTGGAAGCCCAAGGGGGCAGCCAAGCCGGCAGCCAAGCCTGCCGCGGACGATAAGAAGGCCAAGCAGTAGAGAGTCGCAGCAAGGCAAGGATTACGAGCATGGAAGCGGCCCCGGCATTGCGCTGGGGCCGTTTTTTCCAGGCAGGCTGGAGAACTCAGGTCCGGAAGGCCGCGGATGCAGGCGGAGGGTCACCGTTCCGATTCTCGATTGACCGGGGATCAGGAGATGAAGCCGCCGAGTTTGGTGCTGAGGTGACTGTAAGAGGTGCTGATTCCGCCCGCAAGACCCCGCGAGCTGGCGACCGCGGCGAAGGCAATCAAAGCGACGGTCAAGGAATACTCGATCATGTCCTGACCATCCTCGCGGTCCATCAGGATCTGGAACCGGATATACAGATTCAGAAAAAGATTGTTCATGCGTATTCCCTCCGATGGCGCGTTCTGTGAGCTTGCCTTCCGGCTCCCCAAAGCCGGCTTTGAGCTGGGGTCAGCTTCCGAGGCGGTCAATGCTTGGATTATGGAGAGGAGGTACCTGCAAAGCCATACTCCGTAAGCTCCAACTTGCACGGACAGATGTGTGACTGGACGTGGCGGCACCGTAACCGGCTGGGTCGCGGGGAGGTAACCTGCTGGAGGTTACCAGGGGTGGATCGGCGCGGGAGGAGTGGCGCAATTTGAGGGGTGCGGGCTTCGCAGGCTGCGGAAAAAGGCCTGGTTTGAACAGAGAGCCCGAAAAGTTCTCCTCAGGGGCTAAAGCCCCCGTTCTTTTTAGTGTGTTGACGTACGGGCTGAAGCCCGTACCCTTCATCGTTTCGAGTGCGATTGCTCACTACCCTGCCGGTTTTTGGCTCCCGGGAGGGACTGCAGAGAATTAGGTGGAAATTTGCTAGGGTTGGATTAGACACAGGTGAAAAGAGAAGAATTGCAGAACGGAGGGCCGCGGGCCTTCCTTATCTTGTACGGGCCATCTCCGCGGCGCGGGTGCGCAGGGAGAGACGAAAGTAATCGCATTCTTAGAACCTCATAACTAAAAACCTGACGATGCAATTTCGGGGACAATTCCAAACAGGGATTGCCGCAGGCACTCTTCCGGCGGGCACGATGTTCGTGGAGCGCTGGCCGGAAATGATGGAGAGATGGCCGGAGTAAAGCAAGGATTAGAGGGAAAGAATCCGAGCAGCACGACGGGGAGTACGCCGAACCGGAAGCCCAGGAGCAAGAGGGGCGGCAAAGCGACAAAACGAACAGGCGCCAAAGCCCGGCAGAGGAAGACGGAGAAGCCGGGCGGCGTGAAGGAAGGCTGCACGGATGGAGCAAAGATCCTGCGCGAAGCGGCGCACCAGGAAGTGGCCAGGGAGTCGGCGCGCATTTGCAAGGGGCTGGCAGGAAAAGCGGCGCATGGAAGCGTGGCGTGCGCCAAGATGCTGGTTGACTTGATGATTGGCAAGGATCTGGAACAGAAGCCTCACAGGGATCCCAACGTGCTTACGGAGGCTCAGAAGTTGGCTCTGGAGCCCGATTGGAAGGGGGAGCAAGAAGAAGGCCGGGCCGAAACCGGGGAAGGTGGGGTTGAGCCAGAGTAAGGGTACAGCAGTGAATTAGCAATTAGTGATTAGCGATTGGTGGTTTGATCTCCCAGCGGGCGGCCCTGAGGGCATGTTCACTCGCTGGGTAAAGTGCTTTCAGTTCTGCCGCGCGGTTTGGCTTGCAAATCTCCGCAGCGTGGCATTGTTCATCGAGAAAAATCAAGCAGATTTCGTAATCGATTTCATTTGCCGGCTGGGGCGCGGGCGGCTTGCTGCGGCGAGGTTTCGTCAGCGTGGGGAGCAGCGGGCGCGGGGACAGCGTTTGGGCCTGTCCTGGAACGCTGAAAAGACGCCGGAGATGGGATGAAATAGCATCCCCCAGGGGCTAAAGCCCGACTCACTTTGGTTGGTTTAATGTACGGGCTGAAGCCCGTACCCTTCATGCTGAAGGCCGCGCCCCTCATGCTGAAGCCCGCACCGTTCATGCTGAAGCTCGTACCCTTCGCCAAAATCCGAGTTTCTTGGTCAGATTTTTAAAAGGGACAGCGTTAGAGGAGGGATTCGTTGCCGAGGATGCGGTAAAGGGTGGAGCGGCTGATGGCGAGTTGACGGGCGGCGCGGAGCTTGTTGCCGCGGTTCAGGTCAAGGACGTACTGGACGTGATGGCGGACCACGGCGTCGAGAGAAAGGTTGTCCGGCTGACCGGCGGGTAGTTGATTCGATTGCAGGTCCTGTTCAGTGGGCAGGGCCAGGTTGCCGGCCAGGATGACGCCGTTGTCGGCTTCGAGGAGGGCGGTTTCAAGGACGCTGGCGAGCTCGCGGACGTTGCCGGGCCAGTTGTGCTGAAGCAGGCGGGCAAGGGTGCCGGGGCCCATGAGCACGGGGCGCTGCTGGTAGCGGGCGCAGATGCGTTCGAGCAGGGACTGGGCGAGCGGCGGAATATCTTCGCGGCGCTGGCGCAGGGGCGGAATGGCGAAGCGGACGGCGGTGAGGCGGAAGGCGAGGTCGGGCAGAAGCAGGCCCTGACCGGCCATCTGGCGGAGCGAGGTTTGGGAGGACGAGACGAGCACGGCGCGGCCGGGCGGGCGGTCCTGGAGGGCCTTGAGGACG
>Ga0181517_10003067_pt1 | contig 16259 bp, 14 predicted proteins | sample PEATcosm2014_Bin_31_FD_119748 | JGI IMG/M metagenome (GOLD analysis project Ga0181517, IMG submission 119748) | Peatland microbial communities from MTU Mesocosm Facility, Houghton, MI, USA - PEATcosm2014_Bin01_30_metaG | ecosystem: Environmental > Terrestrial > Soil > Wetlands > Peat | place... | reverse complement strand
CACCTTGGTAATTGCCGCCGTCAGAGTCGTCTTGCCGTGATCGATGTGGCCAATCGTCCCGACATTAACGTGCGGCTTCGAACGATCAAATTTTTCCTTCGCCATCTTTGCTTCCCTCTCGTTGCTGGTACTGCCCGTTGCACCTCGGGGCGCCGGCATTCCGGCTCCAGCCCCAAAAACCTAGCCTTCAGCTTTCAGCTGACAGCCTATTTTCCCTGCGCTCTGCCGATAATTTCATCGGCGATCATGCGCGGCGCCTCTTCGTAACGCGCGAACTGCATTGAATACGACGCCCGGCCCTGCGTGGACGAACGAATCTCATTCACGTAGCCGAACATTTCCTTGAGCGGCACAATAGCCTTGATCACCTGCGACCCTGCCGCATGCTCCACATGCTCAATGCGCCCGCGGCGCGAATTGATGTCGCCGATAATTACGCCCATAAATTCATCGGGCACGGTGACCTCGACGGCCATCACCGGCTCAAGCAACACCGGCGAAGCTTTGCGGGCTGCTTCTTTGAATGCGATTGAGCCGGCAAACTTGAAGGCCATTTCATTCGAGTCGACTTCGTGGTAGCTGCCGTCAAACAGCGTTACCTTTACGTCAACGATCGGAAACCCTGCCAGGATGCCCAACTCCAACGCGCCCTGAATGCCCTGGTCGATCGGCTTGATGTACTCCCTAGGAACCACGCCGCCCTTGATATCGTTGATGAACTCGTAACCCTTGCCTGGCTCGTTCGGCTCAACGCGCAGCCAGCAATGGCCGTAGTTGCCCGAGCCGCCGGTCTGGCGAATATACTTGCCTTCTGCCTCGGCATGCTTGCGGATGGTCTCACGGAAGGCCACCTTGGGCTCGCCCACATTGGCCTCAACCTTGTGCTCCCGCTTCAGGCGGTCCACCAGTATTTCCAGGTGCAACTCGCCCATGCCGCTGATGATGGTCTGGCCTGAATCCTCATCGGTGCGAACCTTGAACGTCGGATCCTCATCGGCTAGCCTTGAGAGCGCAATGCCCATCTTCTCCTGATCGGCCTTGGTCTTGGGCTCGATGGCCACCGAAATAACCGTTTCCGGGAAGGTGATGGCGCCGAGCGCAATCTGGTGGTGCGGCGCACAAAGCGTATCGCCCGTCTTCAGATCTTTCATGCCCACGCAGGCGCAGATGTCGCCGGCCAGAATCTCGGTAATATCCTCACGCTTGTTGGCATGCATCTTTACCAGGCGGCCAACACGCTCGGTCTTGCCGGTGCGCGGATTCAGAACCGTGTCGCCAGTCTTAAGGGAGCCGGAGTAGACGCGGATAAAGCAGAGCTTGCCGAAAGGATCGTTGATGATCTTGAAGCCCAGCGCCGAAAACGGCTCGTTGTCGTCAGGCTTGCGGATCACGATCTTGCTGTGATCGTGGGGATCGATGCCTTCAACAGGGGGCTTGTCGAGCGGGCTCGGCAAATAGTCGACAACTGCATCGAGCAGTGTCTGCACGCCCTTGTTCTTGAATGCGCTGCCGCAGATCACCGGGAAAACCTTCAGATCGATGGTGGCCTGCCGGATGCCGGCCTTCAACTCTTCGACTGTCGGGGTTTCGCCTTCCAAAAACTTTTCCAGTAGAACGTCGTCGGTCTCGGCGATGACCTCGATCAGTTGCAGTCTGAAGGCTTCGGCCTTTTTGACCAGATCGGCGGGAATCGGCTCTTCGGAGTACTCGGCGCCCAGGCTCTCGTCGTGCCAGATAACAGCCTTCATCTCAATGAGATCGACCACGCCCTTGAAGTGTGCTTCAGCGCCAATGGGAATTTGCAGCGCTACCGGGCGCGCGCCAAGACGCTTGCGGATGGTCTCGAGCACATGCTCGAAGTCCGCGCCGTTTTTGTCCATCTTGTTGACAAAACAAATGCGGGGAACCTTGTACTTGTCGCCCTGCCGCCAAACGGTCTCGGTCTGCGGCTGTACCCCACTGACGGAGTCAAACAGGGCAACGGCGCCGTCGAGTACGCGCAACGACCGCTCCACCTCGGCAGTAAAGTCCACGTGGCCGGGGGTATCAATAATATTGATGCGGACGTCGCGCCAGCTGCATGTAGTAGCAGCCGAGGTAATCGTAATGCCGCGCTCCTGCTCCTGCTCCATGTAATCCATGGTCGCCGTGCCTTCATGCACTTCACCTATGCGGTGCGTGATGCCGGTGTAAAACAGGATGCGCTCTGTCGCTGTCGTCTTTCCGGCGTCGATGTGCGCCATGATGCCGATATTCCGGCAACGATTCAGAGGTACGGTGCGAGCCACAATCAATATCCTTTCGGGCGCTGAGCCCGACGTTAAAACCTAGCTGCCAGCTCCCAGCTTCTAGCCACTAGCTTGTCTCTTCCGGGACCGCCTGACGCGGCCCCAAACTACGTTTGCCACTTAATCAGCCAGTAGCTAGAAGCTAGTAGCTAGCGGCTCAATCCATTACCACCGGTAGTGTGCAAATGCCCGGTTGGCTTCGGCCATGCGGTGCACGTCTTCCTTCTTCTTCATGGCGGCGCCGCGACCGTTGGCCGCATCGAGCAACTCGTTGCTTAACTTATCGGTCATGCCTTTTTCGCCACGGGCGCGCCCGTAGGTAATCAGCCAGCGGATCGCCAGCGACGTGCGGCGATCGGGCCCCACCTCGATGGGAACCTGGTAGTTGGCGCCGCCCACACGGCGGGTCTTCACCTCAAGCAGCGGTTTGCAATTCTCTACCGCCTTCTTGAAGAGCTTCAGCGCGTCATCGCCGCCACCCTTCTCCTCGAGGTTCTTCATCGCCTGGTAGAAGATGCCCTGGGCGGTCGACTTTTTGCCGCCCCACATCATCGAGTTCACAAACTTGGTGACCAGTGTCGAACCATAAACCGGGTCCGCCGCTACTTCCCGCTTCGAAATGTGCCCTTTTCTCGGCATAATCCCTCAAAAAACAGCTATCAGCTTTCAGCCGTTAGCTTTCAGCTTCTTCAAGCCAGAACCTCCAACGTCCGCTCCAGCACAGTCAAAACCGATAGCTGAGAGCTGATAGCTGAAAGCTCGCCTCTTACTTCTTCGCCGCGCCGCCCTTGGCGCGCTTGGTGCCGTACTTGGAGCGGCTCTGGTTGCGACCCGCAACGCCCACAGAGTCCAAAGTTCCACGCACCACGTGATACCGCACGCCAGGCAAATCCTTCACTCGGCCGCCGCGGATAAGCACAATCGAGTGCTCCTGCAGGTTGTGGCCGATGCCCGGGATGTAGGTGGTCACCTCAATCCCGTTGGTGAGCCGCACGCGTGCAACCTTGCGGAGCGCCGAGTTCGGCTTCTTCGGGGTTTGCGTATAAACGCGGGTGCAAACGCCGCGCCGCTGCGGCGATGCTTGCAGCGCCGGTGAGGCCGTCTTGTAACGTGGGGCCGTACGCCCCTTGCGAACCAACTGGTTAAACGTAGGCAAACCAAAACTCCTTACTGCTGAACCGCTCAAACCCGCAGCCACGCAACACTTCATGGCGTTTCCGTCTCGGTTGGCCCTTAACTGCAGCCAAGCGCACGAATACGCGCCTGTTAGTGCTTCGCGTCTGTCTTCATTCCGATCTCAGACGAGAACCAGGACGGTGGCCGAGCGTTTTCCAACAGGAAAAGCCAGCTCCGTTTCGCTGATCCCGGCCCGCATAGCCCTCCCAGGTGGAGAAACGCGCGGGCGCCGATGCGATATCATCCCTGCCCTCCGCAAGATGAGAGCCAATCCGGGATTTCCTGGGCAGGCATTCCGGCCTTACCCGGGCTCACTCGCACCCTTGCGGGGTCCGGGTGTCCCAATCGCGCCGTACCGCCAACTCACTCTACAGGCACACTTACGGCTGCGTTCTTGCGAACCTTTCTAAGATAACAAGAAACGCCGGGGGGGTCAACTGCAAACCGTGCGCAGAAAGAATCCTTTCAAAAGAAAGCGCGCGCCAGATCCTGATCGCCCGCTTCAGGCACAGCGAGGCCGACGGCCCGCATGGACTGTCCTGACCCCGATCAACAAAGAATTACTCTATCGACTGCAGCTTCCAGGCCCCGTTGTCGAGCACGAAGGTCGCCTGCCGGCGGGTGCTCAGCTCATTGCCGGGATTGTGCGCAATATTTGAGAGCGCATCCGGCACTCCGGTCAGAACGACATCCTCGTAATACGCCGCAACTTTGGTCGGGCCAACATCCTGAACTTCGCCAACGCCGCGCACCTTCAGGCGGTTCAAGGCAACTGTCAAGATGTTATATGCGTATCTCAGGTCGTTCGGCCCATCGGGCCGCCACTTGATCACGTCGCTGCCATCAGGAAGCTTTACTTGCTTCTTGCCTACATCGGTCAGTTTGAAGTCGCCCCAATATCCGTTCGGGTACTTCTTCACACCCTGCCAGTACTTGTCAGTCAAGCCTTGCTGCATCCCCAGGTCGTTCAACACAATCGTGAACGGCTGCGGTGGCATCTGGTCATACTTCGCCTGAATCATTGCCTGGGCATCAGCCTGCGTCAGCGGCGGCGCTGCCTTGCAGCCGCTTATAAATGCTCCGGTAGCCAATATAACCAGGATTCCTACTATCTTCGCCGCGTTTTTCACGGTCCCCCCCAGTACTGAATTGCTGGTCCCATTTCAAAAGAACCCGCAATTTTCCTCTTACTGTCCTCCGCTGTCAATGGAGTTGGATGTGACCGGGCTCACCCACCGGTATGACAAGCAAGAACGGCGCTCCTGGTTGGCAAAAATGCCTGAGATTACAAGCCCTATTTCTCGGGTGATCGCGGTATCTACTTGGTCAGCCGCTCCACAATCAGCCCGAGAAAACCCTGTTCATCCGATTTCAGGCACACCTGTGCGTTCGGAACGCCTTGAACCGGGCGCGTCGCCCCATTTGCGTCCACCTCTATCCGCATCGGCGTGGCGGGACAAAGATCGGGCCGTATCGCATAGGTAACCGCAACCGGATCAAACAGCGTCGGCGTCTTCCAATCTCCTGTCCCCGACCACTCGTGATAAAGCAGCGTCAGTTGATCGGTGAGCGGGGAGCCGTGACTGAAGATTGCCGCCTGCGCCTTTTGATCGAGAGGAACCTGGGTCGAGTCGAGCGGCATCATAAACACCGGCACGCCCGATCCAAGCAGAGCTTTCAACCCGTCGGGATCGCAAAGAATGTTCCACTCCGGCTGGGGAGGCGCATTCGTTCCTCCATATCCGCGGTAGACGCTGCCGCCCATCAACACTGCCCTCTTCAGCTTCTTGAATGTCGCCGGATCGCGCTTGATTGCCTCCTGCACATTGAACAATGCTCCAATTCCAATCAGCGTGACCTGGCCGGGATGAGCGCGTATCTGTTGCAGGATGAATTGCACCGCATCGGGATATTTAATGATGGAAAGGCCTTCCTCAGCGTAGGCCGCCTGCGTCATAACGTTATTCGTCTTGGTAGGCGCTCCCGCCGCAACCGGGATATCGCTCCGTCCCACTGCCTGCAGGTACCGGCCAACCAGCCGCGCCCTGAGCTCAGTATTGCCAAACTCCGTCGTCACTCCAAGCAGCTTCAGCTCCGGGCTCTTCAACACCAGCGCCAATGCAAAAGCGTCATCGATGTCGTCGCCTATATCGGTGTCAAGGATGACGAGTTGGGGTGCAGCCGGAGCAGCCTGTCCGCAAAAACTCCTGGGCGTCACTGCGAGAAGCAACAAGGTAGACACGAGCCAAACGATTCGAATTCTCATCCGGAACATTCTAGGCCCACGCCCCCACGATGTCCGCTTAACCTTGTTCTGTGGTCGCATAAAAACTCAGCGCCGCGTCGCCCTGCTCCAGCACCCGCGTGCGCTCAAGCGCACCGTAGCGCTCTTCCAACTTATCTTTTCGCCTGTGCTCGGCGACGACGATCGCCCCCGAAGCCAGCACCGCAGCGGCTGCCCCACCCAACAATCCCAGCGTGACCTCATACTCCTCAGCCGCCTCATAAGGCGGGTCTAAAAACAGCACTGTGTAAGGTTCTCGCTTCGGACCGGCGGAAGAGGCCGAACGGAGATACCCCGCCACGCCGCCCGCGTGAATCTCAAACGCTGCCGTAATCCCCATCCGCTCCAGATTCTGACGCAATACCTTCAACGCCGTCGGCGCCCGCTCCACAAACGTCACATGCGCGGCTCCGCGGCTCAATGCCTCAATCCCCACCGCGCCTGAACCCGCATAGAGATCGAGGAAACGCGCCCCCGCGATTCTTGGCGCCAGCACATTGAACAGAGTCTCGCGCAGCCGGTCGCTGGTCGGCCGCGTCGACATTCCTGCCGGAGCCGCCAGCACCCGCGATCGATACTGTCCCGCAATGATCCGCATCGCCCTAAAGGATACTTGACTCCGCCAATCGATCCGACAATCTACAATCGAACTATGCGAGGCTGGTCAATCCCGCTGGGTCGATGGATGGGTGTCGAATTGCGCGTCCACGTCTTCTTCCCCCTGCTGGTCCTCGTCTTTATGGGCATCAGCGGTGCCCAGCAATGGCCGCGCGGCATTGTCCTCTTCATGATGCTGGTGGCCGCCATCATTACCCGCGAAACCGCCCGGCTCATGGTTGCCGCATTTCTCGATTTTCGTTTGCGGGCCGTTCTGCTTCTCCCCATCGGCGGCCTTTTTGCTTACGCCAACCCTGAAAGCCAGGAGAACGCAAATCGTGGCAACGGACAGCTCGCGCTGTCCCTGGCTGGCCCGGTGGCCAATCTCGCTTCGGCCCTGGTCATCGCCGCCATTATTCAAGGCGCAAGCGGCTCCGTCAGCCTGATGCGCTATCCATTGCTCACCTCCACCTCGCTGCTGCGCAGCCTGGTGTGGATGCAGGCCATGCTCGGCTTACTGCACCTTTTGCCCGCTTATCCGCTCGACTGTGGCCGCATCATCCGCTCCATCTTTGCCCGCACTCACGGTTACGGCCCGGCCGGCCGCGCCGCTGCAGGCCTCGGCCAGGCGCTCGCCTTTCTGCTCATGCTTTCCTACATGCCACTGCGCGACCCCTGGCTGTTCCTCGCCGGGCTGTTCATCATGGTGGGCGCACAAATTGAGGACCAGGGCGTTTTCTTCCAGTCGGTGGTCGACACCGTGCGCATGCGCGAAGTAATGCTTACTGACTTCGCCACGCTCTCGCCTTCTGATACGCTCTCTGACGCGCTGGTTCGATGTGTTCATTCGCTACAGGAAGATTTTCCCGTCGTCCGCGGACCGCAACTCGTCGGCATCGTCAGCCGCCAGCGCATTGTGGACGCATTGCGCGACGAAGGCAACGGCTACGTGCAATCGGTCATGTCGCGCGCTTTCCAGGTGGCCCGCCCCGAGGACACGCTGGGGACTACCATTCGCCGCCTCACCGCCGGTCACGGCCTGGGCCTCATCCCAATCACAGAGAGCGGCCGCGTGGTCGGCGTGGTCAGCGTTCAGAACCTGATGAGCTCAATGTCGCTGCTCGCCGAGCAGCGCCGCATCGAGCGCCTGGATTCCGGAGAGTAAGCGTCCGATGTCTCCCGATGAAGAACCAAGAATTGCCCCCGGCCTTTACCTGGTCGCAACCCCCATCGGCAATCTCAACGACATCACTTTGCGCGCCCTCAATGTGCTGCGCAGCGTTGACCGCATCGCATGCGAAGATACCCGCCAGACCCGGAAGCTGCTCAACCACTTTCAGATTGAAGTCCCAACCATCAGTTGCCACGAGCACAATGAAAACGCTCGCGCCCGCGAACTGGTGGAAGCGCTCAAAGGCGGAGCGCGCATTGCGGTAGTTTCAGACGCGGGAATGCCGGGCATCAGCGATCCTGGCAGCCAATTGGTGGAGGCGGCGATCGAAGCCGGCGTCCCGGTCATCCCCATTCCCGGCGCGAACGCGGCCCTTAGCGCGCTGGTCGCCTCGGGCCTGCCGGCCGCGGAATTCGCGTTCCTTGGATTCCTGCCTGAAAAGTCAGGCGCCCGCAAAACCTGGCTGGAAGAATTGGCTGCAGGAATCGCAAGCTCAGAGAGCGCAACCCGGCGCACGTTGATCTTTTACGAAGCCCCGCATCGCATTCTTGACGCCCTCGCCGATCTTGAATCTGTCTGGGGCTCGGAGCTCAGGATCGTTGTGGCCCGCGAACTCACTAAAGTGCACGAAGAGTTCCTGCGCGGGACGGTTGCCGAGGTTCGACGCGAACTCGCCCGCCGCGACCGCGTACGCGGCGAAATTACGCTGCTCGTCGAACCGCCTCGCAAAACACAGCAGGCGGGAGGCCTGAGCGCCACTGAAAAACTCACCGACAGGCTCGCTCGTCTGCAATCGGAAGCCGGAATCGACGAGAAGGAAGCCCTCAAACGCCTCGCCCGCGAAAGCGGTCAGTCAAAAAGCGAACTCTACCGCGAGCTGCAGCGCCAGCGTGCGCGGCTGAAGTAAGCAAGGCAACTTTCAACTTCGCCTTGCGTGGAATGAACTTGAGACCGGCACAGAATCGGGCCGGCTTTGGGGTTGCCTTTTGCCTGAGAGCGGAAGTAAGCTTCCCGATGCGATTTGCCCGATTTCATGCAAGACGAGCAATGCGCGGAAGTCTATCTAACTATTTTAATTTCAATTGTTTATTGCTGAAGTTCCGGAATGCGCAAAAAGCGCGTAATCTGCACTGAACCTGGTGCAAAATAGCCTCTTTCCACAAACGAATGTAACAGCAGTTTTGTTACATTCCAGATGGTTAACAGCATTTATTTACTTAGACATGAGAACGACAATACTTATGCACTTTCTAAGCACTCCCGGGGGGATGGGGTATGTTTTTTTGTTTCAGCCCTCGGTTTTCGGCTCGAACGCGAGGCGTTGGCAGCGCGCAATGAAGTGGAGCGCGATGGCTGGGTATCTTCTGCGGTCAACATTTTTCTATTCTGCGCGCATTGCGCATAATTCAATGCAATTGCCGGACAACAAAACTGCGGTGCTGGGCTGCGACTATTGGCTATTCCCTTTTATCTGTACTTGCTCCCCGCCCGACTCTTCCAACTCTCCCACCAGTTCGGCCACCTGGTCTTTCTTCCGCTGACTCATATCGAGAAAGCGAATCCCGACGGTGTTGCGGTCGTGGATTGCCTGAATGACTCCACCGAGCCGGAAGGGTAGTCCATGCAGCTGGAACTCGGTTTCGATGCGGGTGTAGATGCCTACCGGGAACCTCTCCAACGTCTTAATCCTGCAACCACCCACGCTCAGATCCACAATATGCCCCTTAAGTTTCGAGCGCACCTTGACCAGGTCGATGATTGCCGAGGTGTCGACGCCGCAGCGATGCGCGGCGCGACGATCGCTGCCTCGATTTGGATGTGCCGCAGGTCGACTTCCGTAGGAGGACGTATGCGTCACCGGGGCGGGCACAGGCGCCGCTTCTGCCTCCGGATAAGAAACCATACCAGTCTCAGTTTCTTTGGCGGGCTCTCCTGCTGGCGTGGGAGCCATCGCTAGCACTGGATTGAAAATCCTTCCCGGCACAGTCTCGCTTGCCGGCTGCGAGGCCGGGGCACCGGGCCAAATCTGCGCCCTCGGCGCATCGGCCGTCAAATCCCGCGCACCAGGCTCCGCAATGCCGTTTGCCATTCCGGCAAAGGGGTTCCACCCCCCCTTTTTTGCCCGGGCATGTGCCGGGTTGCGCGCCGCGGCTTCAGCAAGAATGGCTTCAATTGCAGGCGAATCCGGCGCGGTTTCGGGTGCTGGGAGCGGTGCCGCGGAATTGACACCTACGAGCCGCATGGAGTCGTTTTCAGATTCTATCTCACATAACACTTCCATCAGATCGTCGCGGCAGTGGGCGGTCATGGTTTTGAATTGCAGTCCCGCCAGGTTGTTTTCAGCCCACTCGACCACTCCGACAAGGCGAAAACCGACGCTGCGAATCTTGAACGTGCATTCAACCGAGGCCCGGACGGCGTGCGATAGAGTTTTGGGCAGAAGCACGCGGCAACCGCTGAGGCTGAGCTCCGCGATGCGGCCCACCAGCATGGTTCCCTGGGTAAGCACGACCAGCGTTACGGGCACATCGACCGAGCAGCGCGGCATCTCGCGGCGCTCGTCGATGTCAGTCGCCTGATGAATCGGGTTTTCAGCGTCGTCCATCAATGGGCCGCCGGCGCGAAAGCCGAAAGCGGGCCGGGGGTCAGTGACTATCCGCGAGTTCCCAGGGACTGCCGGGTTGTAACTGCTCATCCTCGCGCCCCTGCAAACGGTCGTATTGATACACGTCGCTTGTGGTCCCCAGCGACTCGTTATACAAGCTGATCGAGCCGCAGCCCTGCTTCAGCTCTTCGCTGAATGCATGGATGGCCTGCAATTGGGTAGCCGTCGCGGGGATTTCATATTGGGAAGTCTTAATGAACTTCTGGTAGCCCCGGTCAAGCAAGCGCCCCACCTCGCCTCGCACCAGGATTCCCGGACTTACGGCGAAGGCCGCCGGCGCACCCGGGGCAGCAACCAGCACCGCGCCCGCGCCGTGCTTGGTGACCAGCATGGCGCCCGCAAGTTGCGCGTAAGGCTCCGCTTCGAATCCGTGCGCCTGGAGTTGGCTGATGGTCTGCTCGAAATCAAGCTGGTGACGTTTTTTCTTCATGCTTCCCTTCCGGCTTAACGAACCCGTTAATTCCAATCTCGCACACCGCTGCGCACGGCGCAATTAGTGCGGGGCGCGTTTGTGCTTGCAGGCCGTTTCTTAGATGACCCATACTTTTAGGCAGATCTGGGCAATATCCTGCAGCCTGGCTGGAGAAGACGATGCGTATTCTGCCGATCATTGCGATGAGTGCGCTGCTGGGCGCTTGTACCGTAACGATGCCGGCCCAGGAGCGGGACGAGAACCGGAACCGCTGCATGAGCAGCGACCCAGACACCAGCATTACCGGATGCACGCTGCTGATCCTTACCGGCAACGAGACTGAGGCAGTTCTTGCCGCCGTGTTCAATGAACGGGGGATCGCTTACCGTCACAAGGGCGAATACGATCGCGCCATCGATGACTACGGGCAGGCAATCCGGTTCAATCCAGATTTTGCCGAAGCCTTCAACAACCGGGGAAACATCTACAACATCAAGGGCCAATACGACCGCGCGCTGCAGGACTTCGACAAGGCGATCCGGCTGAATCCCAAGTTTGTGCAGGCGATCAACGACCGCGGCAATGCCTACGTGGGCAAGGGCGAATATGACCGCGCCATCAAGGACTACGACCAGGCCATCAAGCTGAAACCCAACTATGCCGACGCCATCAACAATCGGGGCATCGCCTACGACGACAAGGGCGAATATGACCGTGCCATCCAGGAATTCGATGAGGCGATCCGGCTGATTCCGGGTTTTGCAAGTGCGTTCTACAACCGGGGAATCGCGCGCGATAACAAGCGCGAATACGACGTCGCCATCGAGAACTACGACCAGGCCATCAAGCTTGACCCCAATTACGTCGATGCGTTTGTGGCACGGGGCAATGCTTACCAAAGCAAGAAGGATTACGACCGTGCCATTAAGGAGTACGGCCAGGCGATCCAGCTCAATCCCAAAGATGTGGATGCGTTCATCAATCGGGGCAACGCCTTCCGTCACAACGGCGACAGCGACCGCGCCATCCTTGACTTTAGCGAGGCGTTCCGGCTCGATCCCAACGATGCCCAGGCGCTGAACGACCGGGGGTTGGCGCACGTTGACAAGGGGGAGTACGACCTGGCCATCGGCGACTTCGATCACGCGATCAAGCTGAATGGCGACGATGCCGCGGCCTTCAACAACCGGGGCGGCGTCTACCGCCGCCGGGGCGAATACGACCGCGCCATCCAGGATTACGACCAGGCGATCGAACTGAATCCCGAATTTGCGGATGCGTTCAAAAACCGGTGCTGGTGCCACGCGATCGCCGGGCAGTTGCAGGCTGCTCTCGCCGACTGCAATCAATCGCTGACTTTGGCCCCGAATGACGGCGAGGCGCTCGGTAGCCGCGGCCATGTGTACCTCAGCCTGAAGAATCCAGATGCCGCGATCGCCGACTACAACGCCGCACTGGCAATCAATCAAAAGAACGACTCATTTCTTTACGGGCGAGGACTGGCGGAGGGGCTGAAGGGCGATAAGGCCGCCGCTGACGCGGACATTGCGGCTGCAATAGCAACCACTCCCGCCATCGCAGATCAATTCGCGAAATGGGAAGTTAGCGTGTCAAAGCCATAGCCCGCAGGGGCACAACAGGCGCCACGGGAGGTAGCGCAATGGCAAAAGCAAACGCGCGCCCTTTCAAAGCGGTTTTATGAGATGGCATCTAACAATCTCTGGAACCAGTTCGGACCGCGCTCGCAGTAGGGTGGCCGGGGGCGCTTGTCGCACAGATGATTGGCCCGGCAGGCCGCACAATTACCGTGACGCGGACATTCGACTTTGGGGCAAGTGCACCGGATCGGCCTTCTGCCGGTGCCATAAGACACCACGAATGGATGCGCGCGTTCCATATGCCTTCAAACCGCTTCTCGGCTGCTTTCCTGAGTGGCAACGCGCCCGTTCTCGTCCATCTTGCCGAAGATCATCTTGCCGCTGGCGGTCTGGAGCACGCTGGTCACCGAGATTTCGACCGCGCGTCCGATCATCTTGCGGGCATGGTCAACAACAACCATGGTGCCGTCGTCCAGATAGCCCACGCCCTGGTTGTACTCCTTGCCTTCTTTCAGGATGAGCACGTTCATGTGTTCGCCGGGAAGTACCACGGGCTTGAGCGCGTTGGCCAGGTCGTTAATATTCAGCACTTCGACGTGGTGCAGGTGGGCCACCTTGTTCAGGTTGAAGTCGTTGGTAACCACCTTGGCTTCCCACTTCTTGGCCAGCTCAAGCAATTTTAGGTCGACCTCGCGGATCGACGGAAAATCGTCGGGCACAATCTGCACCTGCAGGACGGCGTTCGACTGCATCCGCTGCAGCATATCTAGACCGCGGCGTCCGCGCTGCCGCTTCGAGGCATCGGTGGAGTCAGCCACGACTTGCAGTTCGCGCAGTACGAACTCCGGCACAACGATCATGCCGTCAATGAATCCCGCCTCGGCGATATCGGCAATGCGGCCGTCGATAATCACGCTCGTATCGAGCACCTTGGCGGAGCGCCGGGATGGGCGGTCGCCGGTAAACAGGGTGCCCAGCGCTGCAGGATTCAGCAAGTCGCCCTTGTTCGCACCCACCAGCAGGCCGACGTAGGTCATCAGCAGCAGGACAAAGATCTGCAGGACGGCTGAGTTTTCCTTGACCATGGGCGCCGAGCGCAACACCAGGCAGAACAGCGCCGCCCCAAAGATGCCCAGCACACTGCCGGCCACCGCCCCGATGAGGCGGCGAAGGCTAAGAGCACGAACCCGCAACTCGAATATAATTACCGCGCCTGCGGCCAAGGCCCCGCCCAGCGCAGCCACCCAGGGATTTTGAATTCCGAAGGGATGGAAGTAATAACAAACCCCGGCCAAAAGGGCTACAAAAAGAATACGTATCAGAACCAGATCCATACGTGCCTGCTTTCGAGGGCAGAGCAATTACCAGCAAGCCCCGACACAATTGGCGAGTATGAACACTGCTGTCTGTAGTCGTCAAGTGGAAAGCAAAACCGGCGATAAGGGTTCGGGTACGTCAGGAGGGTACCTGCACCTAACCCTCGAGGATCTTGATTGAAGCGACCTGCACGGCATGTGAAGGCCGCCTCATTTTTTGCGGGAGTCTGCGTTGCGGCTGATTACGAGGCAGCGGCCAACTCGGTAACCGGCGTCTGCCGCTGGGCTCCCTTGCGCGGCCCGCGCTTGCGCGCGCTCATCACCTTGATGCGCTCCAGCAGTTCCAGTGGAGAGCAATTCTTCCTCGCCACCATGGCGTCGGCCACGTGAATCTGGTTGGCAGCCTGCGAATCGCCCAGCAGGATCATGGGGACATGGGAGGCAATGCGCTTGAGGCGGTCGACAAGCTGACCGCCATTCATGTGCGGCATCCCGTAACTGGCCAGAACCAGGTCGACCTGCAGGCCCGAAAAAACAGTAATCGCCTCCTGGCCAGTCACCGCCGATACTACTTTATACCCGTGTGTTGAAAGCAGGAACTTGAGAATCGAGAGCTCTTGTTCGTTATCGTCTACGCAAAGAATTACTTTCTTGGGCCGCATGGATGCAGTTTTGCTCCTTCATTAGTTTTGTTTGTGGGCGCTTGCAGGCAACGCCTCACCTTACTGCTCTGGGGCAGCTTGGTCAGGTACCTGTAGGGGCCCGGCGACCGCAACCAGCCGGCTACCTTCGGGGATTGGCCTGTGGCATGGCGCCTGATCGGCTCTCCATGCAGTTCGGGCGCACAATCCGCTCGAAGACCGGCCTTAGTCCACGGCCAGTCAATCAACGCGCATACGGCATTTCAGGAAACAAGAGCCTGTTCCTGCTTCGCGTAAAAAACGAAGCTTCCCCCCAACATGGTCGTGGCGTTCTTGGCCATCGACCATGGCACAGGTCTCCTGAAACGCTATCGCGTGAAGGGGACATCCGGAATAATCCGGCGAGAATTTCCTTCAATGAGTTCGAAGCCTACGATCAGCGGAACGATAAGGAAAGAGGGAATGAGAAGCGAAAAGAGGATTGAAAACGGATGTGAAACAAGTGGAAAACCACCCGCAACCATGATTTGCTTTCACTTGCGCGCATTAATGCCTGTTGAAAGAGTGTGTATCACGACAGGAAAAGACGCCCATTTGCAACAGGAACAGTGCTGCCTCCGACGCGAACATCCGTGACGCCGGTGTCAAGCTTGCGCGCGGCCAAATGAATCACGCTCTTGCGTCCCATCTCAACCCCCTGGGTTACCACTACCGGCGCATCTGAACCGACGGCGCCGTGGCCGACAAGATAGCTGATGGCGCACCCGGCTGCCGAGCCGGTTGCGGGATCTTCGCCGCCGTAAAACTGCATCCGAGCCCTGTAGCGCATCGCGCCGTTCTCGTCCTGGTCGAGGGCTGGGGCGAGAACGTAAAGCCATCGTCCTCCGCTCTCACGCAGCCAGGGAGTGGTTGCGTCGTGATCAACTTTGAGCCGGGCCAGCTCTTCAACCGAACGCAGGGCAACGATTGCGAAGGCTGTGCCGGTAGAGACCACCTGCGGAGACAACGCCGGATGGAGATCTTCGGTTGCGAGTCCACACAGCCGTGCCACACGGTCGCGGTCAAGCGCCGCGCCAAAGACCGGATCGCGCTGCGTCATCTCTCCGTACAGAGCATTGCCGTGGGAGCCGCCCGTTGAAAAACGCACCGGCACCGTTCCCACATTGAGCTTGAGCTTCACCGTATCGTTCTCTACGCACGCCGGGGCCGCGCGCAACAATACGCTGGCCGTTCCCAGCGTTGGATGACCGGCAAAGTTCAGCTCTTCCCGGGTGGTGAAGATGCGCACGCGCATGCCTTCGCTGCGCTCTGAGGCTGGATCGCCGCGTTCGACAAACGTAGTCTCAGAAAGATTGAATTCGCGAGCGATGGCCTGCATGCGCTCGGTGGACAGGCCGCAAGTGTTCATCACCACGGCCAGCGGATTGCCGGCCAGGGCCGCAGTTGTGAAGACGTCGACAACGTGGTATTCGAGTTCGATTCCGCTGGGCATTTATCTTTGATTATGACCGATTATCGATTGAATTTCTTGACACGGCTTAGATCACACTCTACTCTACAAATACCCGCTCCGCCCATGCGTAGCGCAAGGATGCAATGACGAGCTATTTCCATTCCGCGATTTGTCTGTGCTGCTGTCAGTGCAGCGGTTCGCGGGTGCGCGCGCTCTCTTAAGCTTCCAGAGGCAAGATTCAAGAAGCATGAGCCCACCCGCTTGATGGCGCGGTGGGTTTTTTAGTTACAGGCACTAGAGACTAGGCAATAGGCACTAGGAAAAAAGGCATTCGGGACCAAGGAAATTCGACACAGAGTCAATGCCGCGAATAGACCACAAAGGAAACTAGTCCCTAGTCCCTTGCCTTTAAAGCACCGGTGGCGAAGTGGCTAACGCGCAGGTCTGCAAAACCTGTATTCGCGGGTTCAACCCCCGCCCGGTGCTCCAAATTCGATGCTGCAGAATCGGGATAGGGGGGAGAGTCACCTCTCCTCCCCTCCCACACCACCGGACAAGCGGGTCCGCATCCGGCGGTTCGATGAGTTAATCCCCTGCAAAGCTGCCCAGAGGCCGGAGGTTCAAAGAACACCCCGCCGATGGTGGATTCGCCGCTCGT
>Ga0181517_10003063_pt1 | contig 16268 bp, 11 predicted proteins | sample PEATcosm2014_Bin_31_FD_119748 | JGI IMG/M metagenome (GOLD analysis project Ga0181517, IMG submission 119748) | Peatland microbial communities from MTU Mesocosm Facility, Houghton, MI, USA - PEATcosm2014_Bin01_30_metaG | ecosystem: Environmental > Terrestrial > Soil > Wetlands > Peat | place... | reverse complement strand
TCGGCGCGCAGAATGCGCGGCCCCAGCGATACCGCACGCCAGCCGTTGGCGTCAAACAGCGCCTCTTCTTCCGGAGCCCATCCACCTTCCGGGCCGATGGCGATCTCCAGCGTCGGCATCTCCGCTCCGGCTGCCGCAATCGCTTCGTCCAGCGCGTTGCGCAGTGTCGTGGTGCGCTCCTGCTCGGCCAACACAATGCGCGTGCTCTCTGATGCTTCCCGCACGCGCGTGCTCAGCGCCACCGGGTCGTACACCATCGGAATGTCGCATCGCCGCGACTGCTTGGCCGCCTCATGCGCAATGCGCCGCCAGCGTTCCACGCGCTTCTCCGCCGCCTGCGCCAGGTGTTTTTCCGTGCGCCGCGCAATGGCCGGCACAATCACCCGCACGCCCAATTCGGTGGCCTTCTCGATCGCCCACTCCATGTGGTCGAACTTGTAAATGGCCATCACCAGCGTCACCGGCATGGCCGGGTCGGCCTCGATCTCCGCGATCAGGTTGAAGCGGACTTCGTGCGCCGACACCGCCGCCACTTCCGCATGGAACACGTGGCCGCCGGCCACCACATCCGCTTCCATTCCCGGCTGCGCGCGCAGCACCCGCGCCATGTGCTCGGCCTGTGCACCTGTCAGTGTTGCGGTGGCCTCATCCCAGTGTTCGGAAATCCAGCGGCGGCGTGTCATTGGTCTTTCTCCAGGGGCGATTCAAAGTCCTCTGCAAGTGTAATCGCTTCTGGAATTCACCGCGCCAAAAAGTATCGCGCGCAACAAGAAGGGGGACGCTGATTGCGTCCCCTCGCTTGTTGCCTTTTGGTTGGAAAGCCCCGCTACTTTTTCTTTGCGGCCTTCTTTGCCGCCTTTTTCGCGGGGGCCTTGGTAGCAGCTTTCTTGGTTGCCATTCTCACTATTCTCCCTGTGGATCGATTCGCATCGAGGCTGCAATACCAATTGCAGTTGAGAGATGTATAGATTCGCTCTTCATCGGTGTCAAGAGAAAAACGAATGCAGGGTGGAAAAACAGTCAACAACTCTTCGCCGCCGCGAGCATGTGCCGATTCGAAATCGTCGTGTGCTCGTCGCACCACCGCTCGCGGCATCGTGCATTGCGATGATGTGCTTTGCAATTTCGGCTCTGGGATTGGGTGCCCCAGGTCCCCTCGCAGGGACCTGGGAAAGCACAAATCTACCCGCAACGATGCTGGCGCGCAGTCCATCACCTCAGCACTTGATCCCATTCAGCGCCAGCCCCGCCCGCCTCGTCTCCTTGTTGCGCGACTGCATATCCAGGCCGGTCACATACATGGTGCGGATCACCTGGTCCAGCGACACCTCGTTCGTTTCCGTCTCGTTCATCGCGATGCGCGGTGCATGAACCGCTTTGGCCGCGCCCATCGCATTGCGCTCGATGCAGGGAATCTGCACCAGCCCGCCGATTGGATCGCGCGTCATGCCCTGGTTATCTTCCATGGCGATCCCCGCGGCATGTTCAGCGCGCACCGTCGTCACCGGCTCATAGCCTGACAGCATCCGTTCATGCTGCCCGCCCAGTTCACGGGCAAAAAGATAGGCCGCGCGCATCGGCCCCATGGCGAGCGAACTCGATGAGCCCACGCCGATTTTGTACAGATCGAAAAGACTCGTAGCCACGCTTCGGATCGTAGGCGCGGCCAAGGTTGTTAGGGAACAGGTGTACGATTATCCGAGCCTCATCATCTGCTTTAAACGAAGGAGATACCGGGAAATGAACTGGAAGCTGTTTGCTTTTTCGGCAATCGCACTGACCCTGGGAGCCACCGGAGTGTCCATCGCGCGGGCGGCTGGTGCGCCCACTGGTACCCCGATGGCAGCTGCCGGTCAAGAACATGGCGGCTGGGATATCCCTCCGAGGGAGTTTAACGAGATCGAGCGCCGCGGCTTTCAGGATGGCATCGTCGGCGCACATCGCGACATGGACAATCATCGTAATCCGGACGTGAACAATCGCGATGAATATCGCGATCCACATGTCCCCGGGGATGTGCGCGAAATCTATCGCCGCGCTTTCCGCCGTGGATACGAAACCGCTATGGCGCATCCGTACACACCGGCTCCTTCTACTTTGGCGCAGGCCATCGAGCGCGCCTGGGACGCGCCGCCGGACGAGTACCGTGAGGCCCAGCGTCGCGGTTTCCAGGATGGCATGGTGGGCGCTCATCGGGACTTCGATAACCAGCGTCGCCCCGATCCCAATAACCGCGACGAGTACCGCCAACCCAATGTCCCATACGGCCAGGTGGAGGAGTACCGCGAAGGCTTCCGTAAAGGCTACGAAGTGGCCATGGCGCACCTGATGGCCGCGGCGCCGCCTCCTCCTCCCGTGCGCGCATGGGATGCCCCACCGGATGAGTTCCGCGAGATCCAGCGCCGCGGTTTCCAGGATGGGCTGGTGGGCGCGCGTCGGGACTACGACAACCAGCGCCTCCCCGATCCCAACAACCGCGACGAGTACCGCCATCCCAGTGTCCCCTACGACCAGGTGGAGCGATACCGCGAAGGCTTCCGCAAGGGCTACGAAGTGGCCATGAGGCACCTGATGGGCGACTCCGGTCGCCGCTGATCCAGTCCCGCAATGCAATCCCCGCCCCGCTTCATTTGTTTGCCGCTTTCCACGGCGAACAGGTGAGTGGGGCTGATTTGTTCAGGGCGCTCCCGGCCCGAGCTACTGCGCACTGGATGCCGCCGTCATTGTGAATGGAATGTAAAAACACCTTCGTAACGTCAAGATATATACCCCGATTCCTTTGTGAAAATCACGTAAATTCGTCATATATTCATCAAAATCTGCGAGTCTGAAACTCGGAAACGACTGGGGAGAAATGCGCCAGCGCAAGTACTTCCGCGGTTCGATTTTCGATGAGTTCCCATTTTCCGATAGAGATGAATTCGCTCTTATTAGATGAATTCGGAGATGGTCCAGGATGGGCAGGCCTGCGATACACGCAGTCTGTGCCGGGATTCAACCAGATGAAGAAGGAAAAGAGAGGCCAAATGAATCTGAAGTCTAAAGCCGCTGCAGCAGCCATGTTAGCGGTCTGTCTCGTCGCGGTATCGACGTCCGCGCAGGAAGCGAAAGCGCCTGCAAAGAAACACCCCCTGATTCCCAAGACCACTGCTCCTGCCCCCGCCACCATGGAAGAGCAGATTCAGAGCCTCCGTCAGGAAATGACGACCCAGATCGAAGGCCTGAAGAAGAGCCTGGCCGACAAGGACGAGGCTCTGCAGAAGGCGCAGCAGGCCGCTGCCCAAGCCCAGGCCGCCGCTGACAAGGCGCAGGCCGCCGCCAGCATGCAGAACCAGGCCGTTACCGACAACGCCGCCGCGGTCAGCACCCTGCAGTCCACGGTGACCGATCTCAAGGCAAACACCGCCTCCCTGGCCACCACCGTCTCCGACGAAACGGCCAAGATCAAGAAAGACATCGCCAATCCCAGCACCCTGCATTACAAGGGCATCACCATTGCTCCTTACGGCTTCATCAACGGTGAATCCGTGTACCGTTCCAAGGCCACGGGCGGCGAACTGGCCACCCCGTTCAGCGGGATTCCCTATGAGCACGCCGACGGCTATTCCATGAGCGAAATGTACATCACCGGCCGTCAGTCGCGTCTTGGCGTCACCTTTGAGGGCAAGACCAACTGGGGCACCATGCGCGCCATCGTGGAAGGTGACTTCCTGGGCACCGGCACCACCTCCAACGACAACCAGTCGACCAGCTACGTCTTCCGCCAGCGCATCGCGTTGGGCGAAGTGGAAACAAAAGGCTGGACGGTTTCCGCCGGACAGGGTTGGTCTCTGGTGTCGGAAAACAAAAAGGGCATCACCACCGCGGCTTCCAACGTGGCTCTGCCGAACCAGATCGACCCGAACTACGTTACGGGCCTCATCTGGGCTCGTTCGGGCAGCATTCGCCTGACCAAGAGCTTCAAAAATGCTGCGTTCGCCTTCTCGGCGGAAAATCCGCAGCTGCTTTACACCGCGTCGCTGGCTGGCAACACCCCCTATGCGGTTGTGGGCAGCGCCGGCGTCGGTGGTGGATTGCTCAACCAGGCCATCAGCGCCTGCTCGCCTTCGACCTCCATCGTCAACTACTCCAACGAAGCTGAAAAGGACGCCAACGGCGTCACCGTCAACGTTGCGGTTCCGGTTTACAAGACCGTCAATGGTTGCGCCAACCTGGCCAACATCTCCTTCAATCAGGCTCCGGACATGGTGGCTAAGGCTGCTGTCGACACCAAGTTTGGCCACTATGAACTCTTCGGCGTAGCCCGCTTCTTCCACGAAACCATCTACCCCGGTGAAACCACCAACAGCAACCTCTATGGCGGCAACAAGGACATCGTCAGCGGCCTGGTCGTTGCTCCCGCTCTGAGCACCGCCGGTTCTTTCACCAACAGCACGGTCTTCGGCGGCATCGGCGGCAGCGCCCGCATTCCGTTCGCGGCCAACAAGTTCGTCCTCGGCGGCAAGGTCCTCTATGGCCCCGGCGTGGGCCACTTCGGCGACACCACCCTCTCCGATGCCACCTCCAATGCCTGGGGCGGTCTCTCTCCGATTCACAACATGAGCGGCCTGCTCACGGTTGAAGTCAACCCCACCCCCCGCCTCAACATCTATGCCTACTACGGCGGCGACTACGCCGGCCGTGAAGACTACTCCAACGCCGGCACCACTTCTCTCGGTGCTCCCTCGGCCGCGCAGAGCGCCGCTGGCGTATGGGGCGGCACCTGGAAGGCTCCCTCCCAGGCCGCTGTCGGTTACGGCTCGCGCATGCTGAGCAACTCCGGCTGCACCTCCATCGCTGCTCCTGGATACAACGGCGGCGCCTCTACTGGCTATGCCGCCGGCGGTTCCTGCGGCGCGCAAACCCGCAACGTGCAGGAAGCCACGGGCGGATACTGGTATGACATCTACAAGGGCGACCGCGGTCGTCTGCGTCAGGGCCTCCAGTATGGCTACACAGTACGCGAAGCATGGTCGGGCGCCAGCGGCATCGGCGCCAAGGGCATCGACAACATGATCTTCACCAGCCTCCGTTACTACCTCCCGTAAGCTGAACCTCACACCCAGCAAAAAGGACCCGCTTCGGCGGGTCCTTTTTTTGCTCTCGGCGCAGGTTCTACAGATGCACATAGCGCAGATCGGCAGACCGGGCCGCGCCCTATCGCCTGTTCGCTGGAAAGTTGAAATTGACTTTTTCAGGATCGACCAGTATCTTGAAAAACAATACCGATATGACTTGTTGTCTCCCCACCTGTCGATAAAGCTCGGCCGCCCCATGCGGGCCAGGGATCCACGGTCCCAACTCTTCCACAATTCCAAAACTCAAAGAGGTATCCAAAGTGCGAAAAGCTCTTTATGCCGTTGTATCTGCTTCTCTGCGTCAAACGCAGCGACCGATTTCTGCTGGGCCCTTTACATATATGATTTGTTGTCCTCCTGCCTGTCGATAAAGTTCTGCCCCTATGCGGGCCCTGGGGCATAAGCTCCCAGCCCTTGCAAATCCCAAAAATTCAGTTTCGACTTCCAGGATTCAAAGGAGAACCCAACGTGCAAAAGGCTCTTTATTCTGCTCCGTCTGTCTTTCTACGCCGGTTGCCGCTATCGATCTCTGCTGTGCTTTCCCTGTTCGTTGTGGCGACAAGCCTGCCGCTTGCCGCGCAGGACGACCTCACCACGCGCAACGCAACTTCCGGATACCATGGCGCATTCATCACCGGGCCGGCCTCGAACCCGCTGAGCTTCCTGAACGGCGCGGCCTGGCGTACTACAGGCAACCCGGCGCCCTACGACTTTCACGACTTTGCCCCGGCAACTTCCGCTGACGAAAGGCTGCCCAAGTGGATCGATCTGCAGGCCGAGGAGCGATTCCGCTACGAGGGTTACGACAACAACAGCTTCAAAGCGAAAGTCGATGACTCCTACCTGCTGAATCGCTTCCGTTTCCAGGTGGATTTGCATACGCCGAGTTGGCTGCGGGTTACGGCGCAGGTGCAGGACGCGCGTTCGGGCTTTCAAACCCCGCCCATCGGCCCGCCCAACACTGTTCGCTGGGATCTCAAGCTGGCATATGTAGAGGTTGGCGCTCCGGAGAAGCACTGGTTCAGCCTCCGCGTGGGCCGGCAACTCATCAATTACAACAACACCATCATCGCCGACTCCGAGTGGCGCAACCAGGCCCGTTCCTACGATGCGGCGGTGCTGAACCTGAACGCAAAGCGCGAGCACCTGGGCATCTTCGCTGCCTCGGCTGTGGTGCCGCAGGCCTATGGCGTGAGCCCCCATCAGGAAGGCAACAACATCTACGGAGCCTACGCCCGCCTCGATGATTTCCTGGTGCCGCACTCAAGTATTGAACCGTTCTTCCTGTGGCGCGTGCAGCATGCTGAGGTGGTGGAACCGGCCGCTGCCAAGACCACCGGCAAGGAGGACGAGAAGGCTTTTGGCGTGCGCTTGAAGGGCCAGGCCCACACGGCGTTCGATTACGGGGGCGAGGTGATCCTTGAAACCGGCACCGTGGGAAAGCAGCCGCTTCGAGCCTCGGCAACGCAGGCAGGCGCTTCTTACCAGTTCCTCAATACCGCGGCCAAACCGCGCGTATTTACTCAATACGACTACGCCACCGGCAACAGCAATCCTGCACATAACGGATCGCACACCACCTTCGACACAATCTACCCGACCGCCCACGACCGCTTTGGCATCACCGACCTCTTCGGCTGGCAGAACATTGAGTCGGTGCGCGCCGGAGTGACCGTCGAGCCTCACCGCCGACTCACCTTGACGGCGCAAGGGCTCGATATTTGGGCGGCCGACGCGCTGGACTCGATCTACAACACCTCGGGCAGCGCGATCGTAGCCAACAAGACCGACCACGGCCGCCACGTGGGCGCGGAAATCGACGGCTACTCCTGGTATGAGTTGAACAAGCACTTCAACGTGGGCGGCGGCATCGGCTACTTTGGCGGAGGCCAGTTCCTGACCAATGTGACAACCAGCCACTCATACAGGACCTGCTACATCGCGCTGAACTTCAAAGACAACGGAAAGAAGTAGCGAACGCAGTGCCGGGTGCCCCATCCTTTCCCGCGTATTTTGCGGGAAAGGGTGGGAAACAAGGGCACTGATTTCTCGCCGCATCAATACGGTGGGAGGGAACAACGCCAGACACGGGCCGGATCAATAGAATGGAAGAGTGAGCCTGACATTCGATATTCTCGCAACGGCTGAGTCCGGTGGCCGTCGCGGCCAGCTTCATCTGCCCCATCGCACCGTGCAGACGCCGGTCTTCATGCCTGTCGGCACGCTCGGCACGGTCAAGGCCGTTCCCCAGGACGTTCTGGAGTCCCTCGGCGCCGAGATCATTCTCGGCAACACCTATCACCTCTACCTGCGCCCCGGCCACGAGCCCATCCGCCGCATGGGCGGACTGCACAAGTTCATCAGCTGGCCCCGCGCCATGCTCACCGATTCGGGCGGATTCCAGGTCTTCAGCCTCGCCCAACTGCGCAAGGTCACCGACGACGGCGTCCGCTTTCAGTCCCATCTGGACGGCAGCCGCCACTTCTTCACGCCCGAGCATTCCATCGATGTCCAGATCGCCCTCGGCGCTGACATCCTGATGGCCTTCGACGAGTGCACCGAGTACCCCGCCGGCCGCAACCGCGCCGAAGACAGCCTCCGCCTCACCCTCGCCTGGGCCGAGCGCTCGCTCAACCACTTTCGCGCCCATTGTCACGAGGTTCCCTGGTACGAGGAGCGGAGCGGTCGCCGCCAGAGTCTCTTCGGCATCGTGCAGGGCGGCATGTATCGCGACCTGCGCCGTGAGAGCGCCGAGCGCCTCATAGAAATGGATTTTGACGGCTACGCCATCGGCGGTCTCAGCGTCGGCGAGCCCCGCGACCTGACCCTGGAGATGATCTCCGAAGTCCTGCCTCTGTTGCCCGCCGACAAGCCCCGCTACGTGATGGGGGTCGGCTATCCCGACGAGATCGAACAGTACGCCCGTCTCGGCGTCGACATGATGGACTGCGTGCTGCCCACCCGCGCCGCCCGCCACGGCCTGCTCTTCACCAGCGAGGGCCGCATCAACATCAAAGGCAAGAAATATTCAGAAGATCAGGGCCCGCTCGATCCCGAGTGCAGTTGCCCGGTCTGCCGCCGCTACAGCCGCGCCTACCTGCGCCACCTCATGCATTCCGGCGAAGCGCTCAGCGGCACGCTCAACTCGATCCACAATCTGGCCTACTATCTCGGCATCATGGAGCGGGTGCGCGCCAGTCTCGCACCGCAACTCTGAGGCGCGCACAACCAATCAAAAACTGGGTGCCCCACCCTCGCCGCGCTCTTGTTCTTGCGGCTAGGGTGGGAAGCAGAAAGACTCTCAACGCCGAATCACTACGAGCGACGCAATCCTCTCACGCCATCGAAGCCACCGGCGCAGATCTCCGCGCGTCGCGGAACGCAATCGCCAGGTTCACCGCCGCCGCCGACCACAGCAGAATTCCGGTGCCGAGTGCGGACACTCCCTGCAGGTGCTCCACCGGAACCAGCAGAGCGCTGGCTGCCGCCCACAGCACCATGATCGCCCCGGCCCGGTAATGCGCCGGATAGTGGAACAGCCGTCCCAGCGGAAACATGTGCAGCCCCACAATCGCGGTGATCGCGCACATCAAGTACGCGTCCAGATGCAACTTCGCGAGCGTAAACGCTGTCACCCCGACCGCAATCCACTCGGCCGCGTTGATCCATGCGAAGGCTCGTCCCACCGCCGGATCGTCCGGAACCCGCGGCCAGCGCCTTGCCAAGCGCATCAACTGCAGCGCCGCCGCCACCAGTGCCGCCAGGCCCGCCAAAAGCGCAACCACCGTCGTCGCGCCCAGCCATTCCAGCGCATAAAACGAAAGCCCCAGCCAAAGCGCTCCGAATCCCGCGCAAAACAATGCGCCCGTCGCCCTGCCGCTCAATTGATTGGCTGTTTCAATCCTCTGCATCGCCGCCTCCTCTAGGGATCAAGTTGTCTTGCGCTGGAATTGTCAGGCGTCCAGCGCTCCACCCAGCAGTTGTTTGAGTGCGCCAACGTACTCCGTCAGCGCCGTGCGCCCGGCTTCGGTCATTCGATAGAGCGTCTGCGGCTTCCGTTGTACAAACTTCTTCTCCACTGCCACGTAGCCGGCTTCCTCCAGCTTCAGCAGTTGCGCGCCCAGGTTGCCGTCCGTCGAGCCGGTCTTCGCGCGCAGCCAAGTAAACTCCGCCTCTTCCACCCCCACCAGCAACGACAGCAAGGCCAGGCGCAGCTTTCCATGAACCACGGGATTCAACTCCGGCAACTCAGGCATGGCGTGCCCTGCTCTCGCGCGATTCCGCGATCATTCCATAGATGCCAAAGACGATCTGGCAGAGGAAAATGGCCGCCAGCAGCATCATGGTGGCCTGCTTTTCGCTGCCCTGTACGCATACCCAGCAGGTCGCCCACCAGATCAAGGTGCAGCCGAGTTGCACCTTCCATTTAAGAATCATGCCGGAAGCAGCGTTCGCGGTCCCCAGCATGGCCGCCACAATCCCCATGAACACTTGCGTCTCAAGAAGACCGTGCGAGCCAAGCGCCAGCAGCAGAACAAACATGGAAATTCCCACCGCCGCCCACACCGAGCCGATCGCCCGCCCAATCGTCGTCCGCGGCTGCTGCCGAGCCTTGCGTGAAGCTGCGATTCCCGTCAAAACAGCGGTTGCGGTCATTGTCACCGGCCAGGCCAGGCTGCTCTTGCCCCAGGTCGCCCATGCCATTGCCACGTAATAGGCCACGCCCCACAGCACAAAGCTCCAACCCCAGCCCTCCTGACCGCGCCTGCCCTCGGCGATCATGTTCTCGATCAAAGCCAGCCGGCCCTTCAACTCCTGCCTGTCCATCTCTTCCATCTTTGCGCTCCTCCTCGATCCGCTCGAACCTGGTAGAGAAATCCTTGTTAAGGAGTACTCTATAAAACAGAGCAAAAGAAGTCAAGCGGTTTTTGTGACCTTTTCCGCAATTGTCAGGGATTACGCCGGAAGCGCCAGCCGCTTGTCAGGGCTCTTCTCTGGGTGCCCCACCCTCGCCGCGCTGTTGTTCTTGCGGCTAGGGTGGGATAGCTCCCTGTACTCGTCCTGGAAGCTATTCAACTCGTCCACCACCCGCTCCATCAGCCCCGCCCAGTCGCCTTGCACTCGCTGCCGCAGCAGCCGCGCCGTGGGATACCAGGGCGTCGTCTCGATGTGCCGCATCCATCGCCAGTCTGCCAGGTGAGGCAGCAGGATCCACACCGGCTTGCCCATCGCCCCGGCCAGGTGGGCAACGCAGGTGTCGGTCGTGATCACCAGGTCAAGCGTCTCTATCAATGCCGCGGTCTCCGCCAGGTTGGCCTCCTGGCTCGATCCGTCCAGCACGCGCACATCTTCAGGCAAGCCTGCCAACTGCAGGGCCGGCTCGCCCTTCTGCAGCGAAATCCATGTGACCCCAGGCACGCGCAGCAGCGGCAGCAGCGTTTCGAGCCGGGTTGAGCGGTTCTTGTCCGCCTTGTACCCCGGATTTCCCGCCCAGGCCACGCCCACCCGCACCGGATGCTCCCCTGGGCGCGCATCGGCAAATAGCACCCGCTTTTCCTCCACCAGTTTCGGTTCGGCCGCCACATATGGTCCGCTCCACGGAACCGTATCGACCGTTGTCTCGAAGACCGCCGGCAGGCTCATCAGCGGGCATTCCAGGTCGAAATCCGGCGGCTTGATTCCCAGTTCGAAGATCTCCGCCGCTCCCGACTGCACCGGCCCCAGGCTTCTCAGCAGCCGCTTCACGCCGCTTTGCACCTGCAGCAGGACTGTGCCGCCCCGCTCCGTCACCATCTGCACGTAGCGGCTGAATTGAATCGAATCGCCCAGCCCCTGCTCGGCGTGCAGCAGCACCCGCCGGCCCTCCAGCGGCTCGCCCTTCCAGCGCGGTTGCTTGAAGATCCTCGGCAGACGGTGCACCGCGCGGAAGGTCCAGCGCGCTTCGTAGCCAACCCACCCGCGCTTGAAATCCCCTGTGCGCAGCCGCGTCATGGCCAGGTTGTAGTTCGCGCCGGGACAATCCGGGTCGCGTTCTACCGCCTTCTCGTGCGCCAGCAGCGCCTCATCCACCCGTCCCAGGTCCAGCAGCGAATTGCCGCGGTTCGACGGCGCGGCCCGGTTGCCCAGCTCTTCGGCCCGCTGAAACACCTCCACAGCATCGGCAAAACGCCCTTCCGTATGCAGCAGGATGCCGTGCATGTTCACCGCTTCCGGGTTCTCCGGATCGCGCGCCAGCGCCCACCGCAGCCAGCCCCAGGCTCCCGCCATGTCCTGTTCGCCGCAGCAGAACTGCGCCCACGTCACATGCGTGTCTACCCGTTCCGGCTCCAGTTCGAAGGCCTTCTGCAGATACGTCCTCGCCTTTTCCGGCTGTTTGCGATCCCGCTCGATGCAGGCCAGGTTCAGCCACGCGCCCACCAGGTCCGGACGCAGTTCGAGCGCCTTCACCAGCGCCGCCTCGGCGTACATCTCGCGTCCCTGCTCGCGCAGCAGGCTGCCCATGTTCAGCCAGGCGGCGGCAAAGTCCGGCCGGGCCACCAGCGCCCGGCGGTAGGCGGCCTCAGCCTCCTTGGCCCTGCCCATCCGCACCAGCACGAATCCGCAGGAAAACTCCGCCTCCGCCAGACGCGGTTTCAGCTCCAGCGCCTTGCGATAGCATTCCAGCGCCTCTTCGTTGCGGTTCAGGCAGGCCAGCGAGTGGCCCAGTCCCATCTGGGCGCTGGCCAGCGCGGGGTCCTTCTGAAGCGCCAGCCGGTATTCGCGGACCGCCTCTTCCGGCCGGTCCAGCGCGATCTTCAGCTCACCCAGTCCCATCCGCGCCAGCGGATTCATTCCATCCAGGCTGATGGCCTGCAGATAGGCCTGCTCGGCCTCCACGCAGCGTCCGGCGGCTTTTTGCGCCTGCCCCAGCGCTACCCACGCCGGAATCATCTCCGGCGCAGCCTGCACCGCCGCCTCCGCCATCCGGACCGCGGCTTCCTGCTGTCGGCTGGCCAGCGCCACCAGGCACATGCCCACCAGCGCCACCGGCTGGGTCGGATTCTGTTGCAGCATCTGCTGGTAGCCCGCCGCCACCTCCGCCAGCATGCCCGGTGAGTCCAGTGCAAGCCTCTTCGGCGTCTGTGGCGAGACGGCATTTCCAGCGATGTCGGCGTTCGTCCCCAATCAGTTGCTCCTCAGACCCTCTGCTTACGCTAACCAGTTTCCTGTCTATGAAGTACGCATCACAAAAAATACCGTCATCCCGAGCGGAGTTGGGCGGTTTTTGCCCAACGCAGTCGCAGCACCTGCGGTTGTTGGGTGCCCCATCCTTTCCGCGCTATTTGCGGAAAGGGTGGGAGGGAGCTGGCTTGGTTTTGCGCAAAGGCTCTCTATGCCCTTCTATCTTGCAAACCAGGCTCCCCTCATCCCCCCACTCTATGGGAATCCTCTCATCTGGATGGCTACAGCGGTTCCACGATTGCCGTACTCAGAAACCACTGGCATAAGGGGGGCTTTTTCCTCAGCGGGTCCCCCGCAGGCAGGTCCTCGTCTGCGGGGCGGAAGCAAAAGCCACCTTCCGAAGTATTAAGAACGGCATGTGAATTGTGGAACCGCTCGGATGCCCCAGCGGACGGCGAAGTGCATCCCAGGGGCACAAAATAATTCCGATGCCACCGGAATCACCCTTCCTTTGAAATGCGGATTTACCCTCGCCGCAGAGTGGTGCCCCCAGGCCGTCGAGGTTTCGCCGGCGAGGCAACGAACCTGGCCCCGCGTGCCAACTCTCGCGGCGCCCGCACTCATTGCGTCCGGTTATTCGAGGTGGGCCATATCGGCGGGCAGGTCGATATCGATCTCTCCGCCCGGAAACGGGAGCGCAACCAAAGGGCACGGCGGCTGCATCAACAAGGAGCGCGCGCCCTGGTCGCCACGGAGCGCATGAAGCTTGGCAAAGACCGGGCGAGGAAACACGGCGGGAATGCCAAGCGTGCACGCGTAAGCTGAGGCCACCATCGCGGCTTCGGCCTGCCTGTCAAAAGCTTCCAGCAACGCGTGCAAATGGCCCGTCGTCAGGCGGGGCTGGTCGCACCCCAGAATCAAAACCCCCGCCGCGTCCGGCGCAATTTCCGCAAGGGCGATCAGTCCTGCCTGGATCGACGATGCAATGCCCTGGCTCCAGTTGTCGTTGACGACCGGAATTGCAGCATCAAGTTTGTGCATCGGAACGGCCGCGGAAATCTCTTCGTGATAAGCGCCAAGCAGCGCGATCACCGGAGCAGTCCCGCTCTCGGTGGCCATGCGGATCGCCCGCTCGATCATCGTTTCGCCGCCGTGTCTGAGCAGTTGTTTGGGCTGGCCCAGGCGGCGGCTGGCTCCGGCGGCTAGAACTATCGCAGCGACTGTCATCGCCATCAGTTTACCGGCGAGCCGCGGCTCCGAACGCTTTTTCAGCCGTATCCAGCAAAAACGCCGCGCCGGTGCTCACCGGCATGTCAACGATGAGCGAGAATGGTTTCATGACCGATCTCCAGCGGATCTTGCCGCTGTGGCGCGAATTGGAAGCCGAGCGGGCAGACTACGTTCTAGTCACGGTCGTTGCCGTTGAAGGGTCAAGCTATCGTAAGCCAGGCGCCTGCATGGTGCTGGCTCCCGACGGCCGGCGCGCGGGCACCGTCAGTGGGGGCTGCCTTGAAGCCGAGGTTGCCCGTCGAGCTTGGTGGCACACCGCCCACGGCCCGTCCGTACAGCGCTATTCGACTGTCGATGAGGATGGCGACCGGCCCTATGGTTCCGGCTGCGGCGGCGTGGTATGGCTGCTGTTGGAGCGCCGGGCAACCGCTGCTCCGCTGCTGATCGCGCTTGACCAGGCGTTCCGGTTGCGCGTGCCGGTAGCCGTGGCAACCATTCTGGAGGGCGAACTGGCGGGAAGGCGCGCATGCGCGGGCCTGAATACGGGGCCGGCTCTGGCTGCGGATTTCACGGCAGCCGATTCACTGCAAAGCCTTGCGGAACTCGCGCTGGCAGGCCGGCGTTCAACCGAAAGCCGTCTCCCGCTTCAGGGAACGGACGTGCGCGTCTGGACCGGCTTCCGCCCCGCCCGGCCCGGCCTGTTTATCTTCGGAGCAGGCGACGATGCGCAGCCGTTGCTCCAGTTGGGAAAAGCTCTGGGCTGGTATGTCGCAGTTGCCGATGGGCGATCTCATCTTGCCGCCCGAGATCGCTTTGCTGCGGCCGATGAAATTCATGTCCTGCCGCTGAATGAGATGCCGGCCAGCCAATCTGCCGGGCGGCCAGCGGCGCTCATGAATCTGCGCGTGCAGGATGCCGTCGTCGTGATGACCCACAGCTTTGAGCAGGACGCGCGTGTGCTGGCGTCCCTGTTGGCTATGGAGGCCCGGCCCGCTTACATCGGCGTTCTCGGTCCGCAGCGCCGCACCCGGGAGTTGATGACGGAAGCGGCTCGTTTGCTCGACTTCCGCGCTGACCCAATCTCCTCGAACATTCTCAACGTCGAGCGTTGGCTGGCGGAACTCCATGCCCCCACCGGCCTGGACCTGGGTGCAGAGTCGCCCGAAACCATTGCGCTCTCCGTCGTTGCGGAGATCCAGAAGTCTTTTGCCGGGGCCACGGCGCTGCCGCTGAACGAAGTACGCGGCGTCGCGCCGGCGATCTCCCGTTATTGATCCAGCAACAAAATACTCCGTGGGTGCCCCATCCTTTCCCGCGCATTTTGCGGGAAAGGGTGGGATGCAACGACCCTCATCTCTTGCCGGATCTATAGCCAGCTTCAAGCCCAGCTGAACCCGCTCCGTTTGAGCGGCAGGGTGCGGATTCTTTTTCCCGTGGCGGCGAAGATGGCATTGGTTACCGCGGGTAGAATTGGCGGCAGCGTGGGTTCGCCCAGGCCCGTCGGAGCGTAATCGGTCTTGCGCCAGTAAACCTCGATCTTTGGCGCTTGCCTCATGCGCATCAGGGGATGGTTTTGGAAGTTCGTTTGCTCGATCTTGCCGCCAGCAAGAGTGATCTCCTGCGCCAGGTGGCCCATGCCTTCCATGATGCCGCCTTGCGCCATGCTCTCCGCCGCCGCGGGGTTGATGATCTGGCTGCCCACATCGCCAGCGGCCCACACCTGATGCACTGTGATCCGGCTCTGTGCGTCAACGCTCAGATCCACAACTTCGGCAAAGTAGCCCAGATGGCAAAACCATGCGGCAATGCCCATTCCGCGGCCCTTTTCCTTGCCTCGCCTGGCCCAGCCTGACTTTTCCGCGACCAACTCAAGCACGCCTTTGAACCGCTCCGGGATGAGGACGGATTGTCCTGTCGGCTCGTGGTCGCCCACGGCATCGTGTTCGCCCGATGACCAGGGCGACTTTTGATTGCCGAGCAGCTCAAGCTGGAACTCGAGCGGATCGCGCCCGGCGGCAGCCGCCATCTCGTCCAGGAAGGACTGCGCCACCCAGCAGTACGCGTTGTCGCCGGGGGCGCGCAGCGCTCCGGTGCGCAGCATCAGCGGCTGCATCGAGGTATAGAGCGCGTACGCTGGCGGAAATCCCGCAGGATACGAGTCCTGCCCGATGCCGCCACCGGAAGTAGCGTGCTTGCCATCGCCAAAAGTAACGAAATGATGCCGCCAGGCTGTAAGCTTGCCCTGCGCATCGACGCCGCCCTTCAAGCCAACCGTTGCGCCGGGGCGGAAAGGATCGTGCGCGATGTCGTCTTCGCGGGACCAAAGCAACTTGACGGGAGCGTCAATCTGCTTGGAAATCCATGCGGCCTCCACCAGGTAGTCGTTCTGGAGCCTCCTGCCAAAGCTGCCCCCCGAGCGGACCATGTGGGTGGTGATGTCGTTCTCCTGGATGCCGAGGGTCTTGGCCACCAGCGAGCGGCCGTCGCCGGGCAGGGTACTGGTGGACCACATCTCCAGCTTGCCGTCTTTCCAGTGCGCGGTGGCGCCCTGCGGCTCCATGGTGACGTGGGCAATGAATGGGAATTCATAGGTTGCCTCGACCACCTTGGCCGACGACTTGAGCGCGGCGTCCACATCGCCATACTTGCGCAGCGTGTTTGCGGGCGGAGCCTTGAGGAGTTCCTCGGCCCGTTTGTTGAAGCCATCGGAGCTTTGAACTGCTCCCGGTCCGGGATCCCAGTCGACCTTGAGCTTCTTGC
>Ga0181517_10003060_pt1 | contig 16273 bp, 15 predicted proteins | sample PEATcosm2014_Bin_31_FD_119748 | JGI IMG/M metagenome (GOLD analysis project Ga0181517, IMG submission 119748) | Peatland microbial communities from MTU Mesocosm Facility, Houghton, MI, USA - PEATcosm2014_Bin01_30_metaG | ecosystem: Environmental > Terrestrial > Soil > Wetlands > Peat | place... | reverse complement strand
CGCCCAGGCAAGATGCTGCGGGCTGATGCGGTACATGGTGGTGCACAGACACCCATGATCGGTGAGGCTGAAGACGCGCTTGCCTTCTTCTGCGAAGCGGCGGGCCATGCGGTTCACCAAATGAATCTCAGTTCCAACGGCGAAAGTCGATCCCTCGGGCGCTTGTTCCACAAGGGCGATGAGGCGCTCGGTCGAGCCGAGGGCGTCGGCTTTCTGGCAGACTTCCCAGCGACACTCCGGGTGAACGATCACCTGGATTCCGGGGTGCTTGGCGCGCATTTCGTCCACGTGGCTGGGCAAAAAGCGCTGATGCACGGCGCAATGGCCCTTCCAGAGCACGACACGAGAGGATTGGAAGGCCTGCTTCGTCTGGCCGCCTTCGAGGCCCCAGGGATCCCAAACCACCATTTCTTCGAGGGGAATTCCCATGGCGTAGCCGGTATTGCGGCCGAGGTGCTGGTCGGGCAGAAAAAGAATGCGCTTGCCGCGGGCAAAGGCCCACTCGAAGGCGCTGCGGGCGTTCGACGAGGTGCAGACCAGCCCGCCCCGCTCGCCGCAGAAGGCCTTGATGGCGGCGGTGGAGTTCATGTAGGTGAGGGGGATGGTTTCAGAAGCCAGGCCCATCTTTTCAAGGGCTTCCCAACAGGCTTCGACCTGCGAGATTTCGGCCATGTCGGCCATGGAACAGCCAGCGTTGAGGTCCGGCAGAATCACCTGCTGACCGGCGTGGCCGAGCACATCTGCGCTTTCGGCCATGAAGTGCACGCCACAGAAAACAACGTATTTGGCCTGGGTTTCGCTGGCAATTTTGGAGAGCTTGTAGCTGTCGCCGGTGGCGTCGGCAAAGCGGATCACTTCGTCGCGCTGGTAATGGTGGCCAAGCAGGATGGTGGTTGCGCCCAATTTGGCGCGGGCTGCGGCAATGCGCGCATCCATGGAGTGATCGGGAAGCGCGAGGTAGTCATCGAGGCTGCAAAAACTTGCTGCCTCCGGCGAGGCCGCCGTTAGTTCGTCAAGGACCAGATTCACTGTACTCCGCCTTCAGTCCGGCAAGCTCATGAGGAAGCGCCAGACGGGGATGTTGAAAGCAAACATGACTGCAGTGGATGCACTGGGCTCGCCAAGGCGCGAAAAACACACAAACCTTGAAAAGGCCCCCCATCCACGGGGTTGTTGCAGTCCTTTCACAATTGGATGCACTTTGAGCCGAATGGATTCGCAAACCCAGGCCGTCCCACCGCTGCTTCCATTGACTAGTAGTGTAACAAAAACGTAACAGAGGCCCGGAAAGATTTCAGCGGCGGCGGGGGTACGAAAGAGCGAAAAAGGGGACGGAAAGGAAAGGGTTTGTGGGCGGCTTGCGTGGGCAGTTATCATGAATCCTTCATGGGAACTCCTCCTATTGTCGAATTTGCCAACCTGGGCATGGCCGACTCGCTGATTCTGATGGTGATGGCGCTGGTGGTCTTTGGACCGCGGCGGCTGCCGGAGATCGGACGCCAGATCGGCAAGCTGATGTATGAATTCCGCAAGGCCTCCAACGATTTCAAGTTCCAGATGGAAGAGGAATTGCGCAATGCCGAAGACGCCGAGCGCAGGAAGAAGGAAGAAGAACGGCTGAAGGCGCTGGCGTTGGCGGCACCGGCTGCGAGCGACACTTCCCTGCCGGGTACGACAATCGAAGGCTCGCAGGGGCCGGATGGGCCGACCGCGAGCCCGTATCCGGGTGAAGACGCCTACCCCGAAGTTGCGGCGGCGGAACCGGAGCTGCGCATCCATCCGCCTTCGGTTGGCGAACAGGTGCCGGCGGCGAGGCCCTGGAATCTGGAAGAAAAGCTGGCCGAGCTGGAGATCCCAGGGCCGGATTTAGCTCCCGAAGTTGCTTCCGAACCGGCAGCGAGCACAGGGGACGAGACCAACACGGAAAAGACTGCGGGCAAGATGACGGAAGAGGCGGCTCACAATGGTTGATCCCGCGGAGGCAATCAGCAAGGCGCGCGAGGCGGTAACCCATCGGGTGGAGCTGCCCGGCATGAGCCTGATGGAGCACCTGGACGAGTTGCGCAAGCGGATTGTGCGCGCGGCGCTCTTCCTGTTTGCCGGATTCATCGTGGCGTACATCTTCCACGAGAAGCTGTTCTCGTATGTACAGGCCCCGCTGACCAGTATCCACAAATCGCTGAACTACACCCACCCGATGGATCCGCTGAACCTGTATTTGCAGGTTTCGCTGATCGGCGGCGCGATTCTGGCTTCGCCGTTCATTTTGTTCCAGGTGTGGCTGTTCATCGCACCGGGGCTTTATCAGAAGGAACGGCGCTTCGTGGTTCCCTTCATGGCGGCCACGGTGGGGCTGTTTTTGACCGGCGCTGCGTTCGGATACTTCTGGGTTCTGCCCGGCGCGCTGAAGATCCTGATTGTGGACTTCGGGCACAATTTCACGCCCATGGTCACCATCGAAGAGTACATGGGCTTCTTTCTGTCCATCATCCTGGGCCTGGGAGTGAGCTTCGAGCTGCCGATTTTGATCTTCTTCCTGGCGCTGTTCGGGATTGTGAGCCCGCGCTTTTTGTGGAAGAACATCCGCTACGCGATTCTGGCGGTATTTCTGGTGGCGGCCATCATCTGCCCCAGCCCCGATCCGTGGACGATGTGTATTTACGCGGTGCCAATGCTGGTGCTGTACCTGATTGGAATCGCGGTGGCGTGGTGGGTGCATCCGTCGCGGCGGAAGAAGAAGGAAAAGGCTGCGTAGGGCGTTTTCGGAGACCGGCAAGGAGCGGGGATGATGAATCTTTCTTCGATGTGCAAGCGGGCCGCGGCTGCGCTGATTCTTCTGGCGCCGCTGGCCGCCAACGCGCAATCCCACTTCAACGGTGCGAAGGCGCTGGAGTATGCGACGCAGGTCGCCAATATCGGGCCGCGCTGGCCGACCGGACCGGGACACGTGCAGGCCGAGAACTGGCTGCGCAACCAGTTCAGGCACGACAACGTGGAGGAAGACGCCTTCACCGCCAACACTCCGATTGGCGCGGTGCCGATGCGCAACTTCATCGTGCGCTTCCCCGGCAAAAAAGACGGCGTGATCGTGCTGGCCACGCACTACGAGACCAACTACTGGCTGAAGAACATCAACTTTGTGGGCGCGAACGACGGTGCGGCAACCACCGGCCTGCTGGCGGCCATTGCCGACCTGTTGAGAGCCCAGACCGCCGGCGGCAAAAAAATGGACGGCTACTCGGTGTGGCTGCTCTTCGACGATGGTGAAGAGTCGATTCAACCCGCCTGGACCGACTCCGACTCGCTCTACGGCACCCGGCACCTGGCCGCCAAGTGGGGCAAAGACGGCACGCTGGGCAGGATCAAGGCTTTCATCCTGGCCGACATGATCGGCGACAAGGATTTGGACATTCAGCGCGAGACCCGCTCCGCCGACTGGCTGGTGGAGGACGTGCGGCAAGCGGCGAAGAAATTCCACTACGAGAAGTATTTCTTCAAGCAGGCGGAGGAGATCGAAGACGATCATCTGCCGTTTGTGAAGCGCGGCGTACCATCGATCGACATCATCGACCTGAACTACGGGCCCAACGACAGCTATCACCACACCGCGCAGGACACTCTGGACAAGATCAGCGCCAAGAGCCTGACCATCAGCGGCGACGTGTTCATGGAGACGGTGAGGCTGGTGGGGGCGAGGTAGGGAATAGGGAGTAGGGAGTAGGGAATAGGGAGTAGGGAGTAGGGACTGAGGGACTAAGGCGCTCTCTCTGAAGTTCGTTGAATAACGGGGAAAAGCAACCGCAGGTCCTTCGACTGCGTTTGCCGCAAAATGCGCGCCAAACTTCGCTCAGGATGACAACTTTTTTGATGCGAATTTTCGAGACGGGATACTTGTCCCTCTTTCCCTCATTCCCTCAGTCCCTCTTTCCCTCTTTCCCTCTTTCCCTCATTCCCTCAGTCCCTCAGTCCCTAGTCCCTCAGTCCCTAGTCCCTAAGTCCCTTTCCTGTACCATTCAAACATGATTGCCGGCGTTTCGTGGATCTGGTGGGTGGGGTTTCATGCGGTGGTGGCCGGGTTGCTGGCCGCCGACGCCCTGCTGCCCGCACGGAGTCGCGATACGGCGCGAAGCCGGCGAGCCTCCTGGATATGGACCGGGCTGATGGCGCTGGCCGCGGCGCTGTTTGCTGGGTGGATTGCGGTGGCGCGCGGCCATCAACCGGCGCTGGAGTTTGTGGCCGGCTACGCCATCGAAGCCTCGTTGAGCGTGGACAACCTGTTTGTCTTCCTGGTGATCTTTCAGGGTTTCCGCATCAGCCCAAGCCGTCAGCACACAGCCCTGCTGTGGGGAGTGGGCGGAGCGGTGGTTCTGCGGGCGGCGTTCATCGCCGGAGGCATTGCCCTGTTGCAGCGCTTCGAGTGGATCAACTGGATCTTTGGCGGGATTCTGCTGTTTGCCGCGTGGAGGTTGATACGGGGCGGCTCACCAAATGCCGCGGTTCCCAGCTGGATCCGGGCGATGCAGCCGGCCAAAGGGTCGCTGCTGCCGGTTATCCTGGCGGTTGAAGTGACGGATGTGCTGTTCGCGTGCGACTCGATTCCGGCGGTGCTGGCGGTGAGCCACAACCCGTTTGTGGTATACACATCGAACATTGCCGCGGTGCTGGGCCTGCGGTCGCTTTATTTCGGGCTGGCGTCGCTGCTGGACCGTTTCCGCTATCTGCACTATGGACTGGCTGCGCTGCTGGCCTTTGTCGCGCTCAAGATGCTGGGCGCGCGCTGGATCGAGGTGCCGATCACGCTGTCGCTGGCGATCATGGGCGCGATTCTGGCGGTGTGCGCGGGAGCGTCGATGGGAGTAGGCAGTAGGCAGTAGGGAGTAGGGAGTAGGCAGTGGAGGGCACAGCGACGTGACGCACTTTTGCGTCGGTGTCTGGCCGCAATGAAGCAAATCGTTCGGCGCCACTGCGCAAAAACAACCGCAGGTCCTTCGACTTCGCTGCGCTCCGCTCAGGATGACGGAATTTTCGTCACATCAGCTTTCGACTCAGAGCGCTGTACGCTGCGGCTAAACTGTGTGCTGCGGCTACTGCCAATTCCCTATTCCCTACTCCCTACTCCCTACTCCCTATTCCCTTTTCCCTACTGCCTACTCGAAGGCGATACTGCCGTCGGCGCTGAGGACGGAGTGCTTCTGGAAGTGGGCATCGTCGCGCTGCGGATAATCGTTGCGGTAGTGCGCGCCACGGCTCTCGGTGCGGGCCAGGGCCGACTGCAGTATGGCGTGGGCTACTGAACTGATGGCCAGCGCTTCGGCCAGGCGACGGCCGTTCTTGCCCTGGCGGACGAACTCGGCCAACTGAGCAGCACATTCGGCCTGCGCGGCCAGACCTAGCCGCAGGGTGGACTCTTCGCGCAGCAATCCGGCATAGGCCCACATGGAGGCCTGCAGACCGGCGATCAGGGCTTCGACGCGGGCTTTCTCATCCTCATTGAGCTGGACGGGAGCGCTCTGCGGCGGTTCGGCGACTTGCAAAGCCGGGGAGTCGGCGAGCATGGCCTGGGCGGCGCGCGCACCAAAGACCAGCCCTTCGAGCAGCGAGTTGGAGGCTAGACGGTTGGCTCCGTGCACGCCGGTGCAGGCCGCCTCGCCCGCGGCATAAAGGCCGGGCAGGGTGCTGCGGCCGTCGAGATCGGTCTTGATGCCGCCCATCAGGTAGTGCGCGGCCGGGCGGACTGGGATCAGGTCGCGGTGCAGGTCGAGTCCCTGCTTGGCCAGGAAAGCGCTGATGCCAGGAAAGCGGTGGTGCAGGTCGATTCCGGTGACATGGCGCATGTCGAGATGGACTACGCGCACATGGCCGGGCTCGGCTCCCATGCCTTCGCGGGTGATGGCGCGGGCCACCACGTCACGGGGCGCGAGTTCGAGGCGGGGGTGGTAGCGCTCCATGAAGCGTTCGCCGCGATCGTTGCGCAGCCATGCGCCCTCGCCGCGCAGAGCCTCGGAAAGCAGGAAGCGGGGCACGCCAGGGAACGAGAAGGCGGTGGGGTGGAACTGGTAGAACTCCATGTCGGCGAGTTGAGCGCCGGCGCCTGCGGCCAGGGCGATTCCGTCGCCGGTGGCTACGCCGGGGTTGGTGGTGTCGCTGTAGACTTGCCCCGCTCCGCCGGCGGCGATGAGGACGGCGCGGGCGCTGACGCGGCAGTGCTGATTCTTGCAGTTGAGCAGGTCGGCGGCGATGACGCGCCCAGCGGAGACGACCAGCGCGTTCACCATGGTCCACTCGGCGAACCGGATGCGCGGGTGGGAGCGGGCAAAGGCGACCAGCGAGCGGCTGATCTCGGCTCCGGTAGCGTCGCCGTTGGCGTGCAGGATGCGGGGGCGGGAATGCGCGGCCTCGCGGGTGCGCAGCAACTGGCCGTTCTCGCGATCGAAGTTCGCGCCCCAGCCGATCAGCTCTTCGACGCGCAGAGGGCCTTCGGCGACCAGGGCAGCGGCGGCGGCGCGGTTGACCAGGCCATCTCCGGCGTTAACCGTGTCGTCGAGGTGTAGCGCAACGTCTTCTTCGCCTTCCAGGGCAACGGCGATGCCGCCCTGGGCATAGTGGGTGTTCGACTCGCGCAGGGATTCCTTTGTCACGACCAGAACATCGCCATGATCGGCCAGTTCGACCGCCGCCCGCAGGCCGGCAACGCCCGCGCCCATCACCAGAAAATCGACTTGAGAGGCTGTTTCCATGAAGAATCAGGCTAACACCGGAGGGCAGGGAGGGACGAGGGGCTGAGGGACGAGGGAGTAGGGAGTAGGGAGTAGGGAGTAGGGAGTAGGGAGTGAGGGACTAGGGAACAGGGACTGGGGAGTAAGTCAGGGGTCAGGAAAAGGGGGCGGTGCGTTTACGATGAGAAGGTGCAGACCATTCGAGTAGAGACACCTTCAGCGAAGTACGACGTGGTGACGGGCAGCGGGCTGATTGAGACGCTGGCGCCGCGCATCGAGCGGGTCGCGGGCCGGTTGCCGCGCCGCGTGTTTGTGCTGACCTCGCCCGAGATCTGGGGCCTATGGGGAGAGAAGCTTTCGACTTCGTTTCAGGATCCGCCGCTGGTGCTGTTCCTGGCTCCCGGAGAGAAACACAAGACCCTGGCGGGCGTGGAGAAACTGGCGCGGCAGATGGCACAGGCCGGCGGTGACCGCGGATCCTTGTTGATCGCCTTTGGCGGCGGCATTGTGGGCGATCTGGGCGGATTTCTGGCTTCGATGTATATGCGCGGGATTCCGTATGTGGGGGTTCCGACGACCTTCCTTGCGCAGGTGGACAGCTCGGTGGGCGGCAAGACAGCCGTGAACCTGCCCGAGGGCAAGAACCTGATCGGGGCGTTTCACCATCCGCTGGCGGTGTTTGCCGACATTGCGACGCTGGGCACCTTGAGCGGTCGCGAGTTGCGGGCCGGGCTGATGGAGAGCGTTAAAGCGGGGATCATCCGCGACCGGACGCTGGTGCGCTTCATGGAGCAGCACGTGGACGACGTGCTGGGGCGCGATGCGAAGGCGCTGGAAAAGGTGATTGCCGCGTCCATCCGCATGAAGGCGGAAGTGGTGAACAAGGACGAGCGCGAGAACGGGCTGCGGATGATTCTGAACTTCGGCCATACGGTTGGCCACGCGATTGAGCAGGCCACCAGCTACAAGGCCCTGCTGCACGGCGAGGCGGTGGGATGGGGCATGGTGGCTGCGCTTTACCTGGCCAAGGAACGCGGAACCATCAGCCGCCCGCAATTCGAGCGCATGGAAAGCCTGATTCACATGTACGGGCCGCTGCCGCCGTTGAAGGTGCGGACGGGCAAGGTGATCGCGGCCACCAGCGGCGACAAGAAGCATGTGGGCGGAGTGAAAAGGTTCGTGCTGCCGATCGGGATCGGCGACGCCGGAGTGGTGGAAGACGTGTCGGTAAAGGAGCTGGAGGCCGCCGTGGGCTACATGCTGGCGCGGGCGGGGGAGAAGCACGCTTGAAGGCAGCGGAGTTGGCAGAGTTAGTACCGTAACCGTGTAGATTTTTGCTTTCCCATATGCCCAAAAGCGAGGCGCCTGGGGCACCCAAACTTCGAGTCGAAATTGCGAAGACACGTGCTTGCGGCACAAACGGGGTTAGCGGGGGTTCTTCCGCCTCCTGAGAATTGTGCGGACTTGAGTATATTGGTCGATAAATAGTCTTCTTCGTTTAGGAAGAAATGGAAGTCTGAGGGAATGCAGGAAATGACCACCACCGGAGCCAAACCCGCAGGAGCAAAGGACGAAGCCGCAGCCGCGGAAGCGGTCCGCGCGATGTTCGACTCGATTGCGCCGCGCTACGACTTGCTGAACCATGTACTGAGCGCCAACATCGACCGGGTGTGGTGGGCACGGGCGGCGCGGCGGTTCCGGACGGTTCTGGCCGACCCGGAAGCCAGCGTGCTGGACATCTGCTGTGGCACGGGCGACATGACCATGGCGTTGCTGAAGCGGCGGCCGGCGCACTCCAAACCGGTGCTGGCGGCGGATTTTTCCAGCGAGATGCTGCGACGCGGCGCGAAGAAATTCGGCAAGCCCGGCGTGGGCGCGCGCAAGGACGGCGAACCTTATGCCGAAGCGCTGGAAGCCGACGCGCTGCACCTGCCGCTGGCTTCGGGTTCTCTGGATCTGATCGTGTCGGCCTTCGGGTTCCGCAATCTGGCCAACTACGAGGCGGGGCTGCGCGAATTCCACCGGGTTCTGAAGCCGGGCGGGCAGCTGGGTATTCTGGACTTCAGCGAGCCGGGCGGGCTGATCGGGAAGGCCTATGCGGTGTATTTCCGGCGGGTGCTGCCGGCGATCGGGCGCGCGATTTGCGGCAAGGACGGCCCCTACAACTATCTGCCGACGTCGGTTGGCAACTTCCCTCCCCCGCCGGAGATGCTGCGGCTGATGGGTTCGACCGGCTATGAGGTCTGCGATTGGCAGCCGTATACCTTCGGGATTGCCGGGCTGTATACGGCTACGCGCGGCGCGGACCGGGGCTGAACAGGCATATGCTGATTCGAGGCAAGCGTGGACCGGGAGGCCGGCGCTACAACTTGTGCGCGGGTGCGTAACCTGCTGGGACCGGCTTCAGAAAAATGCGATAGGCTAAGAACGCCATGACTCCAGATGCAAGCAAAACGGCCGGTTTTTCCGCGGAGAAGCGGCGCGTAGCCGCGCACTCCATGCTGGCGGCGGCCGTGATGACGCTGCTGAAGCTGGCGGCAGGGCTGGTGTCTGGCTCGCTGGGCGTGCTGTCGGACGCAGCCCACTCCGGGCTGGACCTGGTGGGCGCGGCGCTGACCTTCTTTTCGGTGCGGGTAAGCGATCTGCCCCCGGACGAAGACCACACCTACGGCCACGCCAAGGTGGAGAACCTGTCGTCGTTTGGCGAAGTGATTCTGATGGCGGTATCGAGCGGCTGGATCATCTGGGAAGCGATCCGGCGCATGCTCTACCACTCTGTCGAACTGCGCCACTCGGTGTGGCCGGTGCTGGTGGTGGTCGCGTCCATCGGGGTGGACTTCTGGCGGTCGCGAGCGCTGCAAAAGGTGGCGGACCGCACCGGTTCGTCGGCACTGGCGACTGACGCTTTCCACTTTGCTTCGGACATCTGGTCGTCGCTGGCGGTACTGGCCGGGCTGGGGCTGAGCTGGGTGGGGCAGGCGTTCGGAATTCCCATGCTTCACTACGCCGATCCCATTGCGGCCGTGCTGGTTTCGCTGCTGATCCTGCGCCTGACCGTGCGCCTGGGGAAGGAAGCGGTGGGGGTTCTGCTGGACGAGATTCCGGCGCAGACGCGGCGCGAGATCATCCAGCAGGTAGAGCAGGTGGAGGGCGTGCTGGCCGTGGAGCAGGCGCGGGTGCGACGCGCGGGCGCCAGCCATTTTGCCGACCTGACGCTGGCGCTGCCGCGCCGCTACACCTTCGAGCACACGCAGGAACTGGTGCGCGCTGCCACCGAAGCGGTGCATCGGACACTGCCGGAAGCCGACGTGGTGATTCATCCGGTTCCGCGGCAGGCGCGTGCGGAAAGCATCTTCGACCGGGTGCGGGCGGTGGCGGCCAGAAACAATGTGAGCGTCCACGAACTGAGCGTGCAGTCGCATCAAGGCAAATTGCGCGTGGAACAGCACCTGGAACTGGACGAGACGCTTCCGCTGAAGGAAGCGCATGACTTTGTTTGCGGTCTGGAAGCGGAAATTCTGCGCGACGTGCCGGAACTGGACGGCGTGCTGACCCACATCGAGAGCGAGCCGGCCACCATCGAGCACCCGGAAGAGATGGTGGAAGAGGACCGGCGCATCGAGCGGGCGCTGGTTTCGGCGGCGGCGCATTTGCCCGATGTGATGGACGTGCACCAGGTGCTGGTGGGCCGCAGCGGCGAGCACATTTCTGTCTCCTGCCATTGCACCCTGCCCGACGACCTGATCATGCAGCGCGTACACCTGGCCATCACGGCGCTGGAAGACCGCTTCAAGCTGGAGTGCCCGGAGGTGGACCGCGTGACCATCCATCCCGAGCCGGCAACGGATAACCTGCGGTAAGCCAAACGCCAATTCTTCTACAATTTGCGGGAGGGCCGCGATGATTGCGCACAGCGAGTGGAAGGGCAACGGCTTCTTTGAAGGCCGGTCGGAGAGCGGGCACACCATCGACTTCGACACCGGAGCAGAACATGCTGCCGGGCCGGGACCGATGGAAGTGGTGCTGATGGGGCTGTGCGGCTGCTCGAGCGTAGACGTGGTGGAGATTCTGGAGAAGAAGCGGCAGGGGCTGACCGGCCTGAAAGTGACGGCAACGGCCAGCCAGGCCGAGAAGCCTCCGCGGGTGTTCACGCATATCAAACTGACATTTGAGTTGCGCGGAATGCTCGACCGCAAGGCGGTGGAAGCCGCGGTGGCGCTGAGCGCGGAGAAGTACTGCCCGATCGCGCGCATGCTTTCGCAAGCGGCTACCATCGAGTACGAGATTGTGTACAACGACAGAGAGACAGAACTATGACCGGACGCCGGGTAATGAATTTCATCCATGCGGCATCGCTGGTGATGCTTCTGGTGACGGTGGCGCTTCTTGCCGCCATTACCACGATGCATTTTGCCATTCACGGGGCCGAAGTACAGGTACCGGCGCTGAAAGGCATGACCGAGGCCGACGCGCGCAGCCAGACGGCCGGACTGGGCCTGGTGCTGGACGTGGACAACCGCTACTACTCCTCGGACGTGGCGGCGGGGCACATTGTGACGCAGTCGCCCACAGCGGGAACGGTGGTGCGGCGGGAGTGGAAGGTGCGCGTGGCGGAGAGCCTGGGTCCGCAGACCGTGGACGTGCCGGATACGGTGGGCCAGGACGAGCGGGTGGCGGAGTTGCAGCTGCGACGCGTGGGGCTGGGCGTGGGCGTGACCGCTCACCTGCCCTGGCCGGGCGCAGCGGAGGGAACGGTGTTGGCGCAGGATCCGCCCGGCAAGTCCAAGGGAATCGCCAGCCCCGCGATTAATCTTCTGGTGGCGGCGGCGGACGACGCGAGCGCGGACGGATACCTGATGCCCGACCTGACAGGGCTGACCGCCGCGACGGCTCTGGCGGAACTGAAAGGCGTCGGGATCAAGCCGGGACCGGTCAGGCTGGCTGAAGCGCCGTTTCTACCGGTGGGCAGCGGCGATGCTGCTCCCCGGCCGCCGGCGCGGGCCGGCACGGTGTTCGCCCAGACGCCGGTGCCCGGCGTGCGCGTGGATCAGGATACGGTGGTGACGATGACGGTGGCGAAATAGGGAGTAGGGAGTAGGCAGTAGGCAGTGGGATCAGGGATCAGGGTCAGGGGTCAGAGAGGCATGACGCAGGTCCTTCGACTTCGCTGCGCTCCGCTCAGGATGACGGATCTTTTGTTGTGAGCGCTTTCGCGCCGGTGCGCTGGATGCTGTCCGCTGCTCCCTCTTCCCCGGTCCTTACTGCCTACTCCCTATTCCCTGGTCCCTGTTCCCTGTTCCCTGTTCCCTGTTCCCTGTTTCCCAATCCCCGATCCCCGATCCCCGATCCCTTAAAGTAGAAGCATGGCGGGCACGGAAAACGAGGCAGATTCCGGAACGGGTGGGGGCGCGGGTGCGCTCAAAGACTATTCACATGCGTGGCGCGCACTGCGGCACCGGAATTTCAGGCTCTTCTTTGCCGGGCAAAGCATTTCGCTGATTGGCTCGTGGATGACCCGGGTCGCCACTTCGTGGCTCGTCTACCGGCTGACCAAGTCTCCGCTGCTGCTGGGGACGGTGGGCTTTGCCGGGCAGATTCCGACATTTCTGCTGGCGCCGCTGGCCGGAGTGGTCGTGGATCGCTTCGACCGCCGCACCCTGCTGGTGTGGACGCAGTCAGCGGCCATGGTGCAGTCGCTGCTGCTGGCGTGGCTAACCCTTTCGCATCGCATCAACATCTACGAAGTGCTGGCCCTGAGCGTGGTGCAGGGGTTCGTGAACGCCTTCGACATGCCCGGCCGGCAATCGTTCATGGTGAAGATGGTGCAGGACAAGGCGGACCTGTCGAACGCCATCGCCATCAACTCGTCGATGGTGAATGCGGCCCGGCTGGTGGGGCCGGCGCTGGCGGGAATGCTGATTGCCGCCACCAACGAGGGCTGGTGCTTCGCGGTGGACGGCGTGAGCTACATCGCGGTGATCGCGTCGCTGCTGATGATGCGCGTTCCGGCGGACCGCATTCATCGCGCTGCTACCTCCGCGATGACAGAACTGCGCGAGGGCTGGAGCTATGTGGCAGGCATTGCGCCGATCCGGACCATTCTGACGCTGTTTGCGCTGCTGAGCCTGATGGGCTGGCCGTTCATGGTGCTGATGCCGATCTTTGCCGCGCAGGTGCTGCACGGCGGGCCGCATACGCTGGGTTTCCTGATGGGCGCGCTGGGGCTGGGATCGCTGGGCTGCGCACTCTCCATGGTGATGCGGCGGAACGTGCGCGGACTGACCAAGATGCTGCCGATCGGGGCGGGCGCGTTCGGCGCGGGATTGGTGCTCTTCGGGCTGTCGAACAGCCTGTGGCTCTCGATGGCCATGATGCTGGTGACCGGCTTCGGCATGATGCAGGGGATGGTGGCCAGCAACACGATTCTGCAGACGCTGGTGGACGAAAAGATGCGCGGCCGGGTGATGAGCTACTACACCATGGCATTTGTGGGCATGGCGCCGTTTGGGAGCCTGCTGAGCGGGTTTATGGCGCATGAGCTGGGCGCCCAACGGACGGTGATCGTGAGCGGAACCGCCTGCATTCTGGGGGCGCTGTGGTTCTGGAGCCGGCTGGCGGGGATCCGCGCCGAGATGCGGCCGATTTATGAGCGGATGGGGATTGTTCCGGTGCCGGAGAGCAGGGAGTAGGCAGTAGGGAGTAGGGAGTAGGCAGTAGGGAGTAGGCAGTAGGGAATAGGGAACAGGGAGTAGGGGTCAGGGATCAGGGGGCAGGGATCGCAGATCCGGAGTTCGTGCTTTCCCAGGTCCCCATCTTTCGCAAGCAAAAAGAGAAACGGCGCGGAGAAGCCCCATCGGCCAGTTGGCGTATGGGGCTTGCGCTTTTCGAATTTCCTATTCCCTACTCCCTGCTTTTCTGTTCCCTGTTCCCTATTCCCTACTCCCTACTCCCTGCCTTCAAAACACTTCGGAGCGGAAACCTGCGGGCGGCGGGACGTGCTTGAGCAGACCGAGTTCGCTCACCAGGCGCTCCAGACGGGCGCGAGTGGCTGCGGTGGGGGTAACCAGCGGGAGACGGACGTGGTCGTTGGCGCGGCCCATCAGATGCAGCACAGTCTTGACCGGCGCGGGGTTCGATTCCCAGAAGTTGGCTTCGAAGAGACGGGCAAATCGGCGTTCCAGCTCGCGGGCTTCCGGCCAGTTGTTCTTGAGAGCGGCGGCGACCATGCTGGAAACCTCGGCCGGGGCTTCGTTGCTGGCGACGCTGACCAGGCCGTGCGCGCCGATTCCGATGGCGGCAAGAGCCAGGTTGTCGTCTCCGGAGAAGATCTTGAATCCGCGCGGCATGTTGTGGGCCAATTCGGCGATCTGGGTGAGCTTGCCGCTGGCTTCCTTGATGGCCTGGATGTTGGGCGCGGCGGCGGCGAGACGAGCGACGGTTGCCGGCTCCAGATTGGCGGCGGTGCGGCCGGGGACATTGTAGAGCACTACCGGCATGGGATCGACAGCCTGCGCCAGGGCGAGGAAGTGCTGGAACTGGCCTTCCTGGGTGGGCTTGTTGTAGTAGGGATTGGCTGAAAGCACGGCGCTGACGCCGCGCACCTGGCGCAGCAGGGCGGCCTGACGGAGCAGGGTTTTGGTGCAGTTCGAGGTGCATCCGGCCCAGACTGGCACACGGCCGCCGGCCGCCTCAACGATCAGGCTCACCACGTGCAGCCATTCATCTTCATCGAGAGTGGCGGCTTCGCCGGTGGAGCCACATGCGACCAAAAAGTCCACGCCCGAGTTGATTTGCCAGTTGACCAGCGCCCAAAGCGCCGCGTCGTCGATCGATCCATCCGCCTTGAACGGCGTAACAATAGCGGTACCGCAACCCGTAGTTTCCATCACAAAAGCAGTGTATAACGGCCAGCGCGAGTGCGGCCATGAGGTTGCGGGAGGGGGTAACCGTGACATTGGAAAGTGGTCTTTTTGTTCCAAAGGCACTGAATTCAGCATCGGATTGATGCTAATATTTGCATACTGGAGGTTCCCATGCGTACAACAATTGCCCTTGACGACGAACTGGTTCGGCAGGCGCAGGATTATACCGGCATCAAGGAAAAGGGAACCCTGATTAGAGAAGCTCTGGCCAGACTTGTTCGCAATGAGGCTGCCCGGCGATTGGCAGCTCTAGGCGGAAGCGATCCGACCGCTGAAGCCGCTCCGCGGCGCAGGGGGGAAGAGTGATTCTCGTCGACACATCCATCTGGATCGACCACCTGCGAAGCCCGGAGCCGAAACTACAACAGCTGCTCGTGAACGATGAAGTCGTGAGCCACCCTTTCGTTCGGCTTGAACTTGCTTTAGGTTCGATTGCTAATCGGGAAATAGTGCTGGATGACCTCGCACGGTTGCCCCAAGTTCAGATCGCACAGACCGACGAGTTGTTTGGCCTGGTTGAGTTCCGGAAGCTCTACCGAAAAGGAATAGGCGTCACCGACCTTCACCTCGTGGCCTCCGCTCTCTTCGACCGATCAATCGCGATCTGGACCAGAGACCGGCGGCTTGGTGAAATCGCAGATGAACTCGGACTCCGCGCAGCTATCCCTTAGAGCGGTTCCACAATCTGGAACCGCCTACTGCAACATCAGGCCCCGCGTTCCTTGAGCATGTTGATCTCGCCCTCGTGACGGCCTTGCTCGCGATAGAACTGACGCAGGTCCCCTTCGATGTTGATCAGCCGGGTTTCAATCCCATTAAAGCGGCTATTGATCAACCACACCCCGATCAGGGTGATCGCAGAAGGAACGAGCGATGCCAGACCAACACCGAGTAGAAGCTCCTGAAGGGTAATCATAGAACCGCCTTTCTGCAGTATAGGCATACTTTGGTTGCAAACGAAAGGGGTCTGGAAACCCAGGCCCCTCAATGCATTCGTGGCCAATGCTATATCCAGGAACCTGAGATATCAATCCGTTAATTGAACTCCCATGGCAAAAAGAGGCCCGGCTTGCGCCGGGCCTCTTTAGTTGCGATGGCTTCTTGATGAGAAGCAGCGTTATTCCGCTGCCATCTCTTCGGCTTCGCCTTCCTGGCGCATGAGTTCGAGCTCGCGTTCGGCGGCCTCGATCTCGGCGTGGACTTCCTGCTGCACACGGGCCGCCGCTTCTTCCAGTTCCGGAGAGAGCTGGACGTTGCGGTAGTACTCGAGGCCGGTGCCGGCGGGAATGAGGCGGCCGACAATGACGTTCTCCTTGAGGCCGCGCAGGTTGTCGATGGCGCCGTTGATGCTGGCTTCCGTCAAGACACGGGTCGTCTCCTGGAAGCTGGCGGCAGAGATGAAGCTGTCGGTCGAGAGCGAAGCCTTGGTGATGCCCAACAGGAGCGGACGGCCGGTAGCCGGACGATCTCCGTTCTTCATCACGCGCTCGTTCTCTTCGTTGAAGCGGAAGCGATCGATCTGCTGCTCGAGCAGGAAGGCGGTGTCGCCCACATCGTCGACACGGACCCAGCGCAGCATCTGGCGGACAATCACTTCGATGTGCTTGTCGCTGATGGCCACGCCCTGCAGGCGAT
>Ga0181517_10003059_pt1 | contig 16278 bp, 11 predicted proteins | sample PEATcosm2014_Bin_31_FD_119748 | JGI IMG/M metagenome (GOLD analysis project Ga0181517, IMG submission 119748) | Peatland microbial communities from MTU Mesocosm Facility, Houghton, MI, USA - PEATcosm2014_Bin01_30_metaG | ecosystem: Environmental > Terrestrial > Soil > Wetlands > Peat | place... | reverse complement strand
CAGGGTGGCTTTGTAACAGGGCATGGCTTTAGCCGTGCCGATAAAGCCAATCAAATGAGCCGGGCTTTAGCCCCTGCTAAAGCTCATTCCAGCTCTTAACTCGGATTCGGGCCTTTTTCCGCAACCTCTTCACCCCCTGCGGGCATTCTATAAAATCGAACCTCTGCCCAGGAATATCTCAGGTCCCATCCCCAACAAGGTTTGATGGGGAGCAGGTGTGGATGAAATGGTAATTTCCGTATAGCCGGCGATACACCCGGAACAGTTCCCTTGCCGTAAGGCGACATTCGGGAGTGATCTTGAATGCGATCAATTATTCTGAACCGGCCTACAGGAATAACGTAAATAGCGTTGAGAGCAGATCGCTTGCTAAATCGCTTGGTGGTCTTTCCGTTGGGCAATAGTGGTAACGAGGGCGTTTTAATATGGCGGAATCGTCACGATCTCCTTTGGACCTCCAGCACGCTCTTCTTGACTCAATCGGCGATGAGCCCGAATCTGAACCGACATTCGCATCTAATCTGAATGTGCACGGTATGTATGAAACCATGCGCTTCTTGCTCCGCTTAAGCCCACGGAATCATGAACTCATGGAGATGATCCCAGCAAGCGGAGTCGGGCTTGGAGACCTACAGCCAGAGGCTATACAGGCTTTTTCCACCTACCTCCACGAAACTGTCCATTGGTGGCAGCATGTGGGCTCAACTTCCGGCCTTCTATTCAGTCTCAGCTACTTAGCTCAGTGCCACTCCAGCCTGGGACAGCTCCGGGAAGTTCTCTCTACTATTGGCCCGAAGAAGCCGCTCAAGGGTTATACCGATCAGGTTCTCAGGAACGAAGGAAACTCCGCTCAAGCCAAACTCGCGTCTGCCAACATTGCTGTCAACAATGCCCTGGATGTCGAATATTACAAGTTCTACGCATACTCTCCTAGAACAAACATCAATTGGATGCGCAGTGATCCGCATTTTGAATCAGTGGGCCACGGATACTTCGTTGTGTATGGCGAGCTAATTGGAATGCTCTCCGAAGCGGTAGACCCTGAATATGTCATTCTCCCCAACCCCAAGAGTTGGGAACCGGAGATGCTCCGAATGAGACAAGAACGGATCGAGGGTTATTATTGGCGGTCACCTGTCCGATTGCCGGCCATTGGCTTGCAGGCGGTTTACGAAGGTCAAGCGAGGCTCACCCAACTCCAGTTTCTTGATGGTGCGCGTGACGAACCCCTTGCATGCGCCAGATGGAAAGAGGAGGGCTATCTCTCAGGCATTTACGTGGAAGCCTTCGAGTCATTCCTAGCCTTATCTAACTCGGAGTGGCCTGAGACGTTGGAAGACCCGCTTGTTGCGTTGTTCTTGCTCATTTGCGATCTTGCGATGAATCCAACGCGCGGACTTCCTATTGATATCAAAGCCTTCGATGACTTTATTCGTGACGTTGATGTCGGCGTTCGGTTCACATTACTGTGTCAGGCGGTAGCGAAGCTTCCGCATCTTAGAAGTGCAATCACTGCGTATTCTAAGGATGAATATATTTCTGTGGCCGAAGAGCTGACTGTACTGGCTGGGTATGACCATCCGACCGTGGGACCGAACGCGGTGCGCCAGTGGCTCGATCACGCGCCCGGCCTGCCTAAGCTCATGCAGGAGTATGAACTATTCAACTATGATCTGCGGAACTTCCCGATCAGGGTATTCCTCTCGCATTTCGTCGCGTTCTACAAAGACAAATTAGAACACCCGGAGTTCTTCTGCTGGGCCGGAATGTACATGTCGGGTCAGCGTAGTATGGCCGACTGGCAAGCCGTCTGGCTCCGTCACCTTTCGCTCTTCAGTGATCGTGGCGACCGACACGGAGTCTTTGCCCGGCAGCGGCTGGACCGTTCCGAGCAGGCGGTGAAGGCAACATTCAACCAATTTTTCGGGACAATAACGCTGTACGACCTAACTCGGCAATGGATTCTTAAGGATGGCCCATTCGTTTGCGACTTCGCATGGATCTCAGAAAAATACGATCAATCTCGCGCCGAAGCAGGGGCAAATGACATCTTCAAACAGGTCTACGGAGTGACACTGGATCAGTTCGTGATTGTTCAGTGAAAAAGAAACAAAATCGAAGAGCGGCTGGCAGGGGGATGGTGCGGGTAGCGAGGAAGTAAGTTCCTTAATTAAGGCCGGATACCTCAGGAAGCCTAGGGGCGGGAAGCTGACACCGCTTTATTGCGATAGATCCCCGCAAACACCGCAGTGCCCAGAATCGCTGTTGCGCTTGGTTGGTCACCTACTCGGAAACTACCACACAGTCCTCCGCAAACTGGTCGAAACTCGGGCGACTGTATGGGCTTCCACCCTCGCCGCGTCTTTGACTTTGCGGCCGGGGCAGGATTCCTCTACATAAAAATAACCCTAAAACTTCTTCAGCTCCACAATCGCCTTGAGAATGGTCTCCGGCTGGGGCAGAATCGCGTCTTCCAGCACCGGCTGGTAGGCCACAAAGGTGTCCATTGACGCCACCCGTTTCACCGGGGCGTCCAGGTCCTCGAAGAGTTCGTCGGCGATGCGGGCGGCAATCTCCGCGCCGTAGCCCCAGCTGAGCATGTCTTCGTGGGCCACGATCACCCGGCTGGTCTTGCGCACCGAGGTGGCAATCGCCTCCCAGTCATAGGGATTCAGGGTGCGCAGATCGATCAGCTCGACCTCGATCCCGTGCTCCCGCTGCGCCCGCTCGGCTGCCTGCAAGGCGCGGGGAACCACCGCTCCGTAAGTCACCAAGGTCAGATGAATCCCCGGGCGCACGATCTTGGCCTTCCCGAATGGAATGGCAAAATCCGGCCCGGGATAGGGCGCGCGGCCGTAAGTCTCGCGATAAAGCCGCTTGTGCTCCAGGAAAAGCACCGGGTCGTCCGAACGGATGGCGGTGCGGAGCAGGCCATTGGCGTCCAGCGCGTTCGAGGGGAACACAATCCGCAACCCCGGAATATGTGTGAACATGCTCTCGCCCGATTGCGAATGATAGATGGCCCCACCGGTCAGGTAGCCGCCCACCGGAACGCGAATCACCGCCGGCGAAGCCCACACCCCGTGCGACCGCCAGCGCAGCAGCGCCAGCTCGTTGCGGATCTGGTGCACGGCGGGCCAGATGTAGTCGAAAAACTGAATCTCGACCACCGGCTTCATGCCCCGCGCCGCGTATCCCACGGCGCGGCCAACAATATTGGCCTCGGCCAGCGGCGAGTTGAAAACGCGCTCGGAGCCGAACTTGGCCTGCAAGCCGGCGGTCAGCTTGAAGACGCCGCCCTTGCCCTTGACTTCGGCCAGCGCCTCTTCGCGGCTGGCATCGGCCACGTCTTCGCCGTAGACCACTATGCGGGAATCGCGCGCCATCTCGTCGTGCAGGCAGGCGTTGATCAGGTCAGCCATGGTCCGCGGCGTTGCCCCGCTCTTGCCGCTTGCGGAGGATGCGCCAGAAACCGGAGTCTCGGTGGCAAAAGCAGCGCTCCTGGGGTCCAGATCTTCGGAGTAAACATGGGTTGTGATTCCCGCAATCTGCGGCAGCGGCGCCTTCAGAGCTACTTCGGCGGCTTCGGCAACTTCGCGGTCAATGGATTCCTCAATCGCTCCCAGCTGCGCTTCGGTCAGAATGCCTTCGCGGATCAGGCGCATTTGCATCAGCGGAAGCGGATCGCGCAGCGCGTCGGCCTCGCGCTCGCTGGCCGAACGATAAAGCTTGTCGTCGTCTGAAAGCGAATGCGAATAGAGGCGGACACAATGGCCATGCACGAAGGCCGGTCCGAGTCCCGCCCGGCAATGCGCCACCGCTCCCTGAAAGGCACGCAGGCAGGCTTCCGGATCCGTCCCATCCACCTCGGCGAAGTAGAAGTTGGGGAAGTTGGCCACCAGCCTGGAGATGTTTCCGCCCGGCGTATTGCACTCCACCGGAGTGCTGATGGCGTAGCCGTTGTCCTCCACGCAAAACACCACCGGCAGCTTGCGGTTCGAGGCGGTATTCAGCGCCTCCCAGAACTCGCCCTGTGAGGTGGATCCCTCACCCAGCGAGGTAAAGACAACTTCGTCGCCATGGAAGGTCACATCGCGAAAGGCCCGGTAGTCGCCTTCGACCCTGGCCGCGGCCTCGGGATGGCGGCTGAAATAGCTGCCGGCCTCGGCGCAGCCCACCGCGTGCAGCAGTTGCGTCGAGGTGGACGAAGAGGTGCTTACGATGTTCAGCTCGCGGCTGCTCCAGTGGGTCGGCATCTGGCGGCCGCCGCTGGCCGGATCGGTGGCCGCGCCAACGGCCTGCAAAAGCATTTCGGCAGGCGTCACGCCCAGTCCCAGGCAGAGCGCCCGGTCGCGATAGTAGGGGAAAAACCAGTCGTAGCCCGCCCGCATGGCCAGCGCCGCACCCACCTGCAACGCCTCGTGGCCGGCTGCGGATATCTGGAAAAAGATCTTCTGCTGCCGCTTGAGCAGGATCTCCCGGTCATCCACGCAGCGGGACATGTACATCAGCCGGTAGATGTCGATCATCCGTTGAGGGCTCAGGCTGCCTGTGGCAGCTCCCGTCTCCATCGCTTGAACACCGGAAACCGCAAGGTCCATCTGGGTGACTCCCTGAAATTCGTACAAAATGCCCGAAATATTCGGTTAAGCGTAGCCGCGCCCTGCTGGATTAGACACGTCAGGCACACGCCGAGATGCTGCAAATTTGCCCGATAGCGGGCAGACTGTCTGCCTTCCGGGCCGCGCCGGGATCTGGCGATAATGGTCCAAACCTGCTCGTTCTAGCTTTTGTTTTCGACCGGCTTCTCCGCTGAAACAAGCTCGCGGAGGGGTATCCGCGACGGGGAAGAAGAAGCCGCCTTGCACAATCCGTCGGGCAATGCCCGTAACCCGGATACCTTTAAGGATACTGGAGAGGACTCCCCGCTGGATACACTTGAACGCCGCGCACCGAGGTGCTCATCTTTTCCTTGACGTTGTGCGCCAGCTTTTCGATCTCCGCCACTTTGCGCAGTTGCTCCAAGTTGAGCGCCCCACCATTCCCGGCCGCGATTTCGGAATTCAGTTCCGTTGCCAGCCGCAGCAGTTTGTCGGAATCGCTGACCATCGACTTTTGCCGCGCCATGTTGAGCGCCCGCAGCCGCTTTTCATCCTGAAGGGAATCGCGACTGTAGTCGTCGAGCGAGCCGCGATTGCCGAGCCGCAGTCCCGGTGCGCCCTGCAATTGCCCGGAGTCCAGATAGACAGGGTTCTGGGCGCGCCCCGGGTTTCCGGAGAGCGGCATCAGCAACAAGAACAGACCAAGCCCCTGCCCAATTGCTCGAATCAGGCCGTGCCCCCGGCTCCATCCAACAAGCCGGGACGCCCGGGCCGTCTTGCCTTCATGCAATATATTTTCTTCGCACATAGCCTGCCATCCTGATAGCATCCGCGCCACTGACGCGCCCATTCGAGCGGCCTCTCGCTCAATTCGGCCCAATGCTCAACTTCATCTTTTCCTTCACGTTGTGGGCAAGCTTTTCAATCGCGTCGGCCTTGCGGATCACACTCAGCGAGAGCGTATCTTTATTGGTCTTGTCCACTTCCGCCTTCAAATCGGTTGCCAGCTTCAGCAGCTTGGAGCTGTCGTCCGCGATTTCCTTCTTGCGTGCGGCGTTGGCCGCGTCAAAATTCTGCTTCTCTGCCTGGTGATCGTTGATCTTGCTCTGGTCGATGGCATCGGGCACCCGAACAACTTCAGGAGGCAGTTTAGGAGACTGCGCCATTCCTTGCAGCCACCCACTTCCTACGGCCGGAACCAGAAAGAGCGCCATCAGACCGGCTGTCAATCCCAGGCGGACCACTCTCGTCCTGGCTCTGTGCGGATGGAAAGGAATGGAAAGCCCACTGTGCCGGGAGATCCTGGCTTGAGATCGGCGAACGTTCATGGGAACCTCCTGCACTGCTCATATCTTGAGATGCTTCTGCATCGGGGCCCGCGTCCGAATCGGCTTTGGCCTCGCGGTTGAGGGCGTGCGGCACTCCAGAGCTTACCGCGCGCAATCCTCCCGCGCTTCCTGCGCACAGTCTACAGCGTTCCCCAAGCTGCTGTATTCAGGAAGCGATGCTCTGAAGCGTCATTTTCTCGGCAAATAGACACCATCCACAGCTCCTGCATGGGCACCGAAGCTCTGGAAACGCTCTAATCTAGTAACAGGAGTTTTGAATGCTACCTTCTTTGCTGGCCACGCGTTCTGGCATTTTTGCCGAGGGACGGTTTCTGGGCAGGATTCTGGATGAGTGGGCGAACGATGCCCAGGAGTTTATCCGCCTGAAGTTGCCGCACCTGCTGATGGTGGCCCTGATTGCGTTCGTTCTCTATCGCCTGCTGCGCCTGATCACTGCACGCATGATCTCCATCGCGGAACAGCACGGCCCCGGCCCCGCCCGCGTCTCTCAGGTCACAACCCTGGCCGGGGTCATCCGCACCTCCGGACTGGCCGTGATCAGCATCCTTGCCGGCCTGCAACTGCTGGACACAGTGGGGATCAACCTTGCGCCCCTGCTTACTTCGGCGGGCATCGCCGGCGTGGCCATCGGTCTGGCCGCGCAAAACATCGTGCGCGACATGTTCAATGGCGTCCTGATCCTGATCGAAGACCAGTTCAATGTGGGCGACACCGTGCGGGTGGCCGGGGTGGCGGGCGTGGTGGAAGCGATGACCCTGCGCAAGACCACCGTGCGCGACGCGGACGGCACTCTCTACATCATCCCCAATTCCCAGATCACCACGGTCGCCAACCTCAACGCGGATTTCTCGGTTGCCACCATCAATGTAAGCGTGGATTTCTCAGCCGATCCCGACCAGGTGATCGACCTGCTCACCGGCATCGCCAAGGACATCCGCTCCAGCGAGCAGTTCAACCGCGTCTTTGTGGCCGATCCGCAGATTCTCGGCGTTGACTCCGTCAAAGGCTCCGAACTGATCTTCCCGGTGGTCTTCAAGACTCTGGCCACCAAGCAATATGGGCCGATGCGTGAATTCCGGAGGCGGGTGCGGCTGGCCCTGGCGGAGAACCATATACTTCCCGGCGATACCAACCGGGTCTTCCAGTCATTCTCAGAGGATCAGCCAGGGCGGCGCAGCAGCGGATCGAGCGAAGCCCCGGCAGAACACGACCCCACCAGGCTTAAGCCCCAGGAAAGCTCTCTCTTCTCAGCCGAATAGAGCATTTTCGATTCACATGTTGCCATTGTCAGATCGTGCGAGGCGGCCTTTTCTTGATGAAAATGCCACTTGAGCCTGAGGCTTCTGTAAAGAGCAGAATCGAAAATGCTGTAGCCGCAGCCAACAGGTCAACCTGCAGAAGATCGGTTCACCGTGGATCGCCGCAAAAGCTCAGTCGTCGGCACGGCTGTGCGCGCCGAGGGGAGCGGGGGATTCGAACCGTTCGTTGGCCGGGAAAAAGACCACCCGGTTGCGGCCCTGGGCCTTGGCTTCATACAGAGCGTGATCGGCGACAATCAGCAGCGACTCCACGGTGCCACCGACCGACGGCTCGAACAGCGTTGCCCCGACGCTGCAATTCACGGTAAACTCCCTGCCTCGTTCCATGACCTTGAGGTTTGAGATGGCCGCGTGCAATACGCTCAGTCTCTGCTGAACGGTTTCGGGCGGAATCTGGGCAAGAACGAGCAGAAACTCCTCGCCCCCGTACCGCCCGGCGCTGTCGTAGGGACGGATCGCGCCACCCACCGCTGCGGCAAACCAGCGCAGCACCTCGTCGCCGGCCAAATGCCCGTATGTATCGTTGACTTCCTTGAAGTAATCCAGATCCACCAGGGCCACCACCAGCGTTCTGCCCTCGCGGGCAGCCCGTTCCAGCTCTTTCCCCAGCGTCCGCAATGCCGCCGACCGATTCAGCATCCCCGTCAGCCCGTCATGCGTTGCCTGGATGCGGAGTTGCTCGCGGCTTAATTCCAGTTCCCGGGTGCGTTCCCGCACCTGCATTTCCAGTTCGCTGCTGCGCACCCTCAAGTGGCGGGAATAGAGGGGAATGATGGCCCAGAACAACCCCAGCAGGCTCAACCCGCATACGCCGGAGAACCACTTGTTCTTCCACCACGGAGGAAGAATATGCACCGCGACCTGCACCACATTCGAATGCGAGCCGAGACTCGAGTTCAGCGCCACCGCTTCCAGCACGTAGTCGCCGGGGGGCAGTCCGGAAAAGACCGCTTGCCCATCCTTGCTCTCGACCCAATCCGCCTGAAGATCCTTTAACCGGTAGTTGAACTCTAGTTCGCTGCGATTCGGCATCGCCGGCGAAGAAAACTGAAAATCCAGGGGCAATCCGCTCCACGGCAATGTCAAAACCGCAGCCAGCGGATTCAGCATCCGGCCTCGCTTGATCGCGGTCACGGAGACGGTCAAGGGAATCGGCTCGAAGACCCTCTCCGGATGCAGCAGGTGAGCAACACCGCCGCTGGTCCCCACCCAGAGCGTACCGTCCGGAGCCTCCCGCATTGCGGTTTGATCGATGTCGTTCCAGATGAGCCCGCTCTCCTGCGAGAGATGACGCCAGCTGCTGCCGTTCCACACCACCACTCCCAGGTCGGTTCCCAGCCAAACCCAGCCCCTATGGTCCACCAGGACAGCCACGGGAGCCAGCATCTGCAGCTCCTCCGGCAGTCGAAGCTGCCAGGCCTGCAGGCGCCCATCTTTTGGCATCAGCCTCCAGGTTCCTGTCTGGTCTCCGGTCATCCACACCGTACCGTCGTCGGCGCAGGAGAGCGCCCGCAACGAGCCGCTCAGGCGCGAAAGTCCGTCGATCGGGGGAATGCTCCACACCCCGTTCCTCTCGCGCAAAAGACGGTTATTGGAAAGAAACCAGATCGCCCCGTCCCGGGCCGCGCAACCAGTCTCCACGCGGCGCGCGTCGCCCAGCAAGGCGTCCGCCTCCGGGATCTGTTGCGGCTTGGCCTGCCGATCTCCCGCCGGGCGAAGATAAATGCCCTTCTTGGTCGCAAAGAAAACGTTGCCGGCGCGGTCCTCCACAATATCCATGACGTAATCCGGAAGCCGGGCCGTCAGTGCGGTGCGCCCCGTCTCCGCGTCCACGCTCAGAACACCGCCCGAAAATGTCCCTGCGAGCACCGAGCCGTCGCGCAGCATCCCCATGGAGGAAATCTGGCCGAATTTCCATTGTCCCTTCGGCGACAACGAGGCGGCAGCACCATTGCGTGGATCTATCCACGCCAGGCCGCCTTCGGTACCGGCCAGCACATGCCCCTCGCGCGGAGCAACAATGGCCCACACCGCTGGGGAGGGCAGTCCCTGGATGTCGCTCCATCCTTCCCAATCTTCATACCCGGTCCAGCCCACCAGCCCCACACCGCGGCTGGCCATCCACAAGTCGCCGCCAGCGTCGAAGGTCATTCCGGCAATCCCGCCGGTGCGTGGCAATCCGTTCAACGATCCGAAGGTACGCCAGTGTCCCGCTTCCCAGCGCGCCAGCCCGCTCTGGGCGGGTACCAGAACCCGGCCCTGCCCGTCTTCGATCAGGGGTGCATAGCGGAAAACCGTCTCGGAATCGCTGTCCGTGATGTCGCGATCCTCAAAGCGGGAACTGCCCCGGCGCAACACAGCCACATGCGCCAGTCCGCCAGCCCACAAGGTGCCCTCGTGGTCCAGCAGAATGCCCTTCCATTCGTCCTTCGGCAGGCCTTGCTGTCTGCCCCACGCCGTTACTACAGCGGACCCAGGGCCCGAACTCCCGTCCTCGCCTCCGGGCAGCGAATACAAATGCTCGCCGCAGCCTACCCATATCTGCGGCCGGGCTCCCGCACCAGACACCACATTTACACTGGCAACCTGCGCCAGTTCCGGGTTCGCGCGCACCATCCGGTCTGAGAAGACCTGCGTGTACGAGAGCATTTTGCCCTGCTCGTCGTGCGCCAGCCGATACAGGTGGTGTTGCTCCACCACCAGAAGATGGCGCGCATCCTCAACGGCTATGCGCTGCGAGTCCGTAACATGGATCGGCCGGGAGCCCGCCGGCTGGAACAGGCTCCCGTCCCAGCGGTAGAGATTTTCATCGGTCGCAGCCCAGATGGTGCCCGCCGGATCGGCCGCTATATCCTGAATATCGAGTTCCGCGATCCCCTGCTGCTGGCCGAGGCGCTCGAACCGCGAGCCCAGAAAACGGTAGACCCCATTCTCCGTTGCCAGCCACATGAATCCGGCGCGGTCTTTTACCATTCCCCGGATGCCGAGATTGAGCAGGCCTTGCGGCTGCCGGTAAGTCTCGAAGACATACTGCTGCGCGTGCGCCACGACCGGCGCCAGGGCCAGCCAGCAGAATAGCGTCCGTATTGTCCCGTGACCTCGCAAACGCCCCCAGTGGGTACGGTAAAGCAGCCGTATTTTGTTTATCGGCAGTGAAAGGCGAAAAATAAGATTGCCAGAATCATATTGGAAACAGCAGCATTATGTCTTCTAAATACCTTATAACGTGCTCATTCAACGAATTCCTTTTCCGCTTGCCAACGCTCACCAAACTGACCGGCCCTGGCGAACCCACCTGCCGGCCTTCATTCACCAACGTTGGCGGGAAAGTCAGGCGATTCTGGCGCGGTTCAGACTCGCGTTCAAGATTCGCGATTCAAGCTTGCGCTTCGAGCGCCCTCAACAACCCCTCGGCGTCGGTAACCGGCGGCTGGCAGCTGCGCCCATGGCATACCAGGGCCCACACCTCAGCGCCCTCCGGCGCAGGAACATTGAGCAGCACCTCGGCCAGCGCACCGGGAATTCCATCCGCGCTCAGCCGATGCGGCGCAATGCGCATCACCGTCTTGTTGATGGCATAACGCGCTAGCGCCACCCCCTCCAGCCGCAGCGCCTCCGGCCCGGATCCCACTACGACCACTTGCAAGGGATCCCGGAGCAGCCGTTCCAGCGCCAATCCGTAACTCCCTGCGTACAAGCCAAACTGGCCAACCACCCCGGCGAACGAACCCAGCGTGTCCTTGGCGATCTGGCGATACACCTGCAGTCCGCTCAACGCCTCCAAACGCAGCAGCGCGCCGGCGGCAACAGGGTTTCCCGCCGGTGTGGGCGTGTCCTGAATCGGCTTGCGACGCGCGCTCAATGCGCCCAGTTCCCTGCCCCCGGAAACCGCGACATCGTAGAAGACGCGCGCATCGCGATCGTAGAAGCGCTCGATCATCGCATCGGCCAGGGCAATCGCGGCCCTGTAGAACTCCATCTTTCCAGCGGCAAACCAGGCATCCAGGCAGGCATGAACGGTAAAGGCATAATCATCCAGCGTGCCCGGCGCCTGCTCTATGGCGCCGTTCGGCGCCGGTGGCAAGCCGTAGGCAATCACGTGAGCCAGGTCTTTCCCGCCGTCCCAGGCCTGCGCAAGCAGGCGGGTCAGCGTCCGCAACGCGAAATCGTGCGCCGAGCGAATGCGCAACACCCGCGCCGCCTCCAGATACGCGCTGACCGCCATGGCATTCCAACCGGTATAGAGCGTCTGGTCCACAAATGGAGCCCGCCGCGCCTTGCGCGCCTTCAGCAACCGAACCCTCGCCCCCTGCAGCAACCTGCGCAACTCGTCCACCGGAGTTCCGGCATGCAGCGCGATCTCCTCCAGCGGCTGCCGTACGTGGAGCACATTCTTGGCCGGGTTGCGGCGCATGTCGCCCACTTCCCTCACCGTCCAGTACCGAATCGCAAGCTCCGCTTCGTCGGGGTCGAGCGCCTCGCGGATTTCGTCGAGCGTCCAGGTGAAATAGTCGCCATCGTCGTCCAGATCGATGTCCGCGTCCTGCGAGGAGTAAAAGCCGCCATGCTCCCGGTCGGTCATGGAGTCGTCGAGCCACTGGATGATCTCGGTCGCCGTGCGCTGAAAATCCCGCCGCGCCAGGCTCTGGAAGCCGTGCAGGTAGTTGCGCAGCAGCTCCGTGTTGTCGTACAGCATCTTCTCGAAATGCGGAACGCCCCAGCGCTCGTCCACGCTGTAGCGATGAAAACCGCCCGCCAGGTGGTCATACACGCCGCCGCGCGCCATCTTCTCCAGAGTGGTTTCGAAGGCCGCCCGCGCCTCGTCGTCGCCGCGATTCATGGCCACCTGCAGCAAAAGATTCATCATCGCCGGATGGGGAAACTTGGGCTGAGTGCCAAACCCGCCATTGCGCGGATCGAACTGCCGCAGCGCACCGCTCACCAGCGTATCCAGCAACTCCGGCGAAAGCTCTTCTCCGCCCCCCGCGAACGCCTCGTTCTGTTCGATGGCAGCCATCACGCTGGCCGCCGAGTCCAGCGCCTCTTCGCGCTTCTCCAGCCATACCGACGCCATGGTCTGCAGCACGCGCACAAACCCGGGCTGACCCAGGCGGTCGGTGCGCGGAAAATACGTCCCGCCAAAATAAGGCCGCCCGTCGGGAGTCAGAAACGCGGTGAGCGGCCACCCGCCCTGCCCGCTGATCGCAGACACCGCCGCCTGGTAACGCGCGTCCACGTCGGGAAGCTCGTCGCGGTCCACCTTGATCGCCACAAAATGTTCGTTGATGATCTGCGCAATTTCCGGATCGTCGTAGGACTCACGGTCCATCACGTGGCACCAATGGCACCACACCGCGCCTATGTCCAGAAGGATTGGCTTGTCTTCCGCCTGCGCGCGCGCAAACGCGGCTTTGCCCCAGCTATGCCACTGTACCGGCTGACGCAGTGCATGGCGCAGATAGGAGGAACTGGCGTTCTGAAGCCTGTTCGCACTGCCAGTGACAGGGGGGGAATCCTCATGCATGGGCTGAGCATACATCGAATGTGCCTGCAATGACTCGGTTCGATCGCGGATCTCGCAATCCGGACATTTTTTGACTCGGCCACGTCATCACGCGAGGCCACACGCAACCAGACATCTCATTGATATTGCACTTGCCTGGTTGGATGCGCAACCGGTACCCGGCAGTTCAAACAGGAATAAAACTCGCTCAAAAAAGGCAGGCGTGCTTACTCCGCGCCAAAAATCCGCCGAAAAAACTTCCGCACCCTGGTCATGACGCCGGGCTTCTTGGGCGGGGCAGGCTTTTGCAGCGCCGGATCGGGAGTGGGAGCCGCCGCCGCAACCGCTGCTTCCTTCTTCGCTCCGTTGTATGTCAAAGCTTCCGCATTCGGACCGGGCGTCTGTTGCAGGACCCCGGCGCCCGGCGCCAGTCCCTCGCTCACGGCAAGGGGAAACTCATTGCCGTGCACCTCGCCGGGAGGGCAGCCGCAGGACTCCTTCTCCTGGTCCACCACCGAGCGCAGGCTGCCGTGTTCAAACATCACCCGCTGCCCGGCCTGCACGCGGTACGCACCATCCTCGAAGACGCTCGACACCAGCACATAGGTCGCCGGCGCGCCGGAGTTGTCCACGCAGGTGTCGCCGTGCTCGCCCAACCGCACCTTCACCTCGGCCGCGCCCGGCCCACTGATCAGGATGCGAAAATCAGGCGTCATCACGATGTCGGCATTCCGCCCGGTGGCAAAGCTGGCTTCCATCGCCCCATGATCCATGGCCATCATCAGCCCCGGCGTTTCGCCCGCCGGCACGCTGGAATCCGACGCCATCTTGATGCTGGTCGATGCGCAAATCCGCAGCCTTCCCCGGTGCGGCAGAACCACTTCGGTGGTGCGCGCCCCCGACTCGACGGTCCCGCTGGCCACAATCACCGCTTTGCCGCCGGAGACTTCCAGCGCACCGCTCACCTTCGTTCCTTGCCCGCCCGCGGCGTTGTCCATGGGCACAATCGCGATGGGACCGCCGGCGCTGGCGGCTGACTGGGCGCCCGCAGCTTCGCAGCCCAACGCACAAGCCGCGCACGTGAAGATCGCGCCGGCCAGCGCCAGCCGCTGGGTGCGCCGATTCGCGGGCATCGGGCAGACTTCCGTCTCTTTTCTCATCGCTTACATTCCCAGAAAATTACGGATCATCTGGTGGCCGCCTTCGGTAAGAACGCTCTCGGGGTGAAACTGTACGCCCTCGATGGGCAGGCTGCGATGGCGCAGTCCCATGATGACCGTGCCCTTGCCATCCGGCGCGGCGGTACGGGCTGAAACCTCAAGCTCGGAGGGTAGCGTCTGCTCGGCCACAATCAGGGAGTGGTAGCGGGTGCAGGTCAGCGGGCTCTGCAATCCGGCAAAGATTCCCTTGCCGTCGTGCTCCACCGGGCTGGTTTTGCCGTGCATCAGGTGCTGCGCGCGCACCACATCGCCGCCGAACGCTTCGCCAATCGCCTGATGTCCCAGGCAAACGCCGAAGATCGGCACCTTCCCCGCCATGTGGCGAATCAACGGAACCAGGATGCCCGCTTCCGACGGCGTACATGGCCCTGGCGAAAGCAGGATCCGCTCCGGGCGCATCGCTTCCACATCCTGCACCGTCAGCTCGTCATTGCGACGGACCTCGACCTCGGCCCCCTGTTCGCCCAAATATTGCACAAGGTTGTAGGTAAACGAATCGTAGTTGTCGAGAACGAAGACCATGATGAACTCCAGTGTAGCGCGCGCCGCCAGGCAGGAGTGACCAACCAGTTGCTTTCCAGGCTCGTCAGCAACCATGAGTGGAATTAGCGATTTAGAATCGTTGCTATAGTTCGCACCTGAAAAGATGCTGCCAGAACCGATTTATCCGAGACTCTTTGGAGACTGCCCCCAAATGGCCGATCAAGCAAGTTCGTGGACCTCAATTCTTCCAAGCCTAGCGGCCATCCTCAACGCTGTCGCTTGGCCCGCAGTGGCCCTGTATATCCTTCTTGACCACCGTGTTCAGATCTCGAGGCTTTTGCAGGTTCTGGAAAAGAAGTTGAACTCTGCGAAGAAAGTGAAATTGGCGCAAATTGAGATCTCAGATTTCGAAAATGAGGCAGACAAAGCCATCGTGGAAGCGCGCGAAGGAGTGGACGACAGTAAGACGCCTCAAGAAATATTGCAGGGTCAAATTAAGGCGGCGGTGAACTTCGATTCAAAAATAGATCCAGAGCCAGCCTCCGAGTCTAGGGCGCTCGAAACGGTTCGCCGTCGGATATTTGCTCTGGCTGGGGAATATGAAAAAGTGCGCAAGGAAATGCCTAGTGGCCCATTGAGAACTAGGAAAATGAATGAGATATCCGCTGCGATGCGCACCTTGGCTCTGGCGGGATTACCGCTCAGAACGAGCCTCGTTAAATCGAATTCAGTCGGGAAGAGGTTGGCAGCGATATGTATGCTGCAAGTTGAACCACGTCCGAGATACTTTAGGTGGCTCGTTGAACGCATCAAAGCGGAGGACCAAGCGTTTATTTTGTTCCAGGCATCCCTCGCCATACTGGAGACTGTGAAAAGGGGGTTTTATATTAACCCGACCGAGACTCGCTACTCCATAGAGGACGCAATTCGAGTGGTTTCCTCTTTTCCTGGTGGTCAACCAGATCGAAATACAATAGATGTCTTGAATGAAGCACTTTCATCTGTGAGGTAGATCTTGGTTCTTCACTTTCTCGTTCAAGGTCGCGTGCAGGGCGTAGGATTTCGCTGGTTCGTTCACCGCGAAGCCAGCAACCTGAACCTGCGCGGCTGGGTGCGCAACACCGAAGATGGCGAGGTCGAAGTGCTGGCCACCGGCACAGCCGACGACCTGGTTTCCCTACGCCGGAGCCTGCATCGCGGCCCGCGCGGGGCGCGTGTCGACCATATCGTCGAGCATCAACTGGCCGACTCCGAGGGCGCGGATCTCAGCCCTTTCCGCATCGACGGCGCCTGGTAGGGAAAGATCCGCCGCTCATCCGGCCAAAATCCATCTGTTCCCTATCCCATACTCCCTATTCCCTACTCCCTACTCCCTGCTCCCTGTTCCCTGTTCCCTGTCCCCTACTCCCTACTCCCTATTCCCTGTTCCCCGTCCCCCGTCCTTTATAATCTGTAGGGAAGCGAGCCGCTTTTCGTTCCCTTCCTGCAATTCCAATTTCCAGCCAATTTTCTGAACCTGATCCAGATGACGGGATTCCCTGTAGACCGGGTCTCCGTCAAACCGGATCCAAGGAGCGGCCCTGCCCATGCCCGACAAACTCAAGCCCGTCAACGTGGAATCCCTCAAGGAACTGGTGCGCACTGTGCCCGATTTCCCCAAGCCGGGAATCCTCTTCTACGACATCACCACCCTGCTGAAAGACAAGACCGGCTTTGCGCAGCTGATCGACGCCCTGGCAGCCCACTACATCGGCAAGAAGATCGACCTGGTGCTGGGCATCGAGGCGCGCGGATTCATCTTTG
>Ga0181517_10003057_pt1 | contig 16285 bp, 8 predicted proteins | sample PEATcosm2014_Bin_31_FD_119748 | JGI IMG/M metagenome (GOLD analysis project Ga0181517, IMG submission 119748) | Peatland microbial communities from MTU Mesocosm Facility, Houghton, MI, USA - PEATcosm2014_Bin01_30_metaG | ecosystem: Environmental > Terrestrial > Soil > Wetlands > Peat | place... | reverse complement strand
GGTGGAGAGCGTGGGAGACCCAATCTGGTCCGGACGATCCGCGCCGTTCGAACCCACTCCGGTCTGCTGAATCCCCGAGTACACCGTAAACGGAGCGCCGGTCATCATGGTTCCCATACCTATCAACTGCCACCCGCCCGCCGCGCGTTTCCCCAGGACCCGAAGGGGCGTGCGTTCCAGCCGCAGTTCCTGAATCGCGCTGAAGGAGAAGCTGTGAGTGATGTCGAAAGTGGACGGTCCCTTTTCGGCGCGCAGGTCGCTCGGGTTCTGCGGAGCCGTTTGCAGAATGGTGCCGGAGGAGCCGGACAGAAAGCCGCCCAGCACGGCACTGGTGTCGTCGATGGACTTACTGAAGGTGTAACTGGCCTGGAAGCCGAGACCCGCGCGCAGGGAGTTCTTGCTCACCGATGTCTGCAACGAATGGTAGGTGGAGTGGGATCCATTCTCCATTGTGACGATGGAGGCGAATCCGCTCTCGGCCCGCCCGGAGGCGTCGAAGTTCGTGTACGGCGCAAACGCCGGGTCCGCACCGGCGTAACCGTTTGGAAAACCCAGCCGGGGCAGCTTGACTCCGGCGGTCCCAACATAGGCTGCATTCAGCGTCACATCGGAGAGGCGCCGCTCGATGGAAGCGGTCCAGCTCCCGATGTATCCGTTATGGAAGGACGGATCGATGGCCTGCGCGGAAATGGGATGCTCCAGCTTGTCCGTGCTGAGCGAAGCCAGGTCTTGCTCGAAGCGAAGCAGGTCCATCTCGGTGTTGGGTGCCACATCCGTGGAACGGCCGTTGGGAAAAAGCAGGGCGCCACCGGTCGTGTACATCTGGGGCAAGGGAACGGCCGTGACGGTGTTTGAGAACGGAACCGGCGAACCCGGCGCGGCGGTGCTGAAGGGCCCCACAACATACGGGACGCCGCCGGTAACGAAATTCTGCTGCCACAGATTCAGCAGAAGCGTGGTGATTCCGGCCCCGGCCCGGACCACCGTCCGGTTATCCACTTTCCAGTCCGCAGCGAATCGCGGGGCCAGCCCCTTCCAGTACGTCGGGTAGGGGGGCTGGTTGTTCACGATCATGTGCGCCCCGTTTGGGCTGAACTCTACCCCGGAGGTGAGTTGGGCCGCTTCGGCAACCGGGGTTTCCACCTCATAACGCAGCCCGTAATTGAGCGTCACGCGGCTGGAAACCTTCCAGTTGTCCTGGAGGAAGACGCCGTATGCGCTGCGCCGCACCGCCGCGTCGTCCATTCGTTCACCCTGCGGAAACAGCGAGGGCGCCGCGGTAATCGTGTAGGAAAACGGCGTCGCCGTGAGCAATCCGGTCAGCGAATCCGGCAGTTGTTCACCGGGGGCGATGTTGTGTGCGCCGCTCGCGGAGCGGATGGCCACCGGCGAGTAGGCCGCCCCGCCACCGAAGGTGTAGGTCCCCGCGGGATTGGTGCCGAAAATGGTCGAGTCGCGGTTGAAACGCGCCTCGGCTCCGGCTTTCAAAGAGTGCCTGCCGCGAACCCAGGTGAAGTTCTGGCGAACCTGAAAGAGATTGCCGTACGATCCCATGACGGATCCCGACGCCGTGTTAAATCCTTCGTACAGGCCATCGGTGAACGTGATGCCCGGTTGAGTGTGGTTCTGAGAAAGGAAGTTCGGAGTCGAGCGCTCGTACCCGACGTAGGATTCCGAGGTAAACGTGGCCGAGGGCGTTCGGATGTAGGAGATGCCCGCGTTGCGCTGGTGGTCGAAGAAACGCACGGCGAAGCTCGGGTCGATGGCCGTCTGGCTGGGGTTCGTCAGCGGTCCTTCCACCTGGTTAAGACTGAAACGTCCGGATAACGACGCCTGGCCCGAAAACTTGTGATCGATGCGAATGGAGAACTGGTCCGTCACCGTACTCACCTTCGACGAGGTCTCGTAAGTGCGCGCGCCATACGGTCCTTGAGGATCGTTCGGCATGGGGTAGCGCGCCAGAATCGGAGCAATGCGCGGATCCACGGGAACGTAGAGCGTGTCGCCTGGGAACGCCGTGGTGTCGCGGCCCTGGCGTTCGTCCGCGGTCGGCACGGGGATGACCTGGGTGGTCCCCAGCACCTGCCGGAAGCCCTGGTACTGGCCAAAATAGAAGGTGCGGTTGCGCCCCTTGTACAAGCCTGGCAAGTTGAGGGGGCCCCCGTTTGCGAAGCCGAACTCGTTGCGGACGAACGGCGGAATCCGCTCGGGCTGGGCGATCGACTGGCGGTCGAAGAAGTTGCGCGCGTCGAAGGCGGCGTTGCGGACGAACTCGAACACGCTGCCATGCAGGTCGTTGGTCCCGGATTTGGTGACGATCTCGGTGAATCCGGCGGCCCCATGCCCGATTTCGGCGGGCATCACGCCGGCGTTGGACTTGATCTCCTGAATCGCATCCACGTTGAAGTTAGAGAAAGTCGCGCCGCCCATTTCGGGATCGGTGGTATCGATGCCATCCATCGCGAAGACGGTGGTAATGCCGCGTTGTCCGTTGACGGTGAATTGCTGCGTGAAGTTGGCCGCTCCATTGGTGTCGGTTTGCGTACCGGCGGCGAGCAGAAGCAACTGGCTGAAGTCGCGCTTATTGAGTGGCAGGGCCGCCACCTGGCGGCTGGTGAGATCCTCCCCTCCGGTGGATGCCGCAGAGCCCGGCGCGGAATGATCGGCGGCCGCGGGTGCGGTTGGCGTCTCTTCGGCCGGGTGTTGCGTTTCGGATTGCGCGAAGGCGGCCGACGCCCCCAGCGGAACAAAAGCCGCAGCCGCGGCGGCCATCTTGAGGGTGGGTTCCGACATGAATGAACTAGTGTAGTGCGCTTTCGCAGGACAGGGAGAAACCCGGCGCGGGCAGCGTACCGGAGGATAAGATAAGTGAAGCACTGGGACCGATGGCCCCTGGCTAGCGCCGCGGGGCGCTTGAGGAGATGGTATGCGTGCCAACGATTTGCCAAGACGCGGTTTTCTGCAGTCCATGCTTTCGGTTCCGCTCGCCGTTTCGGCGGTAAACGCGCAAGAGGCGCCGCTGCCCTCCCGCGTGCGCCTCGAGAGCTTCGACTATTCGGGTGTCCGGCTGCTGCCGGGCCGTCTGCGCGACCAGTACCAGGCTACGCGCGATTTCTACGCGGCGTTGCCGGAAGACGATCTGGTGCATGGCTTCAGGGTGCAGGCCGGCCTGCCCGCACCGGGGAAGCAACTGGACGGCTGGTGCAGTACCAACTCGGACGTCGTATTCGGTCAATGGCTCAGCGGCATGGCACGCATGGCCAAGTCAGGCGGCGACACCGCCCTGCGCGACAAGGCCGGCCGGCTGATGGCCGCGTGGGCGCAATGCTTCGAAAAGACCGGCAGCGTGGGCGGTCACTACTCCTTCGATAAATTCTTCTGCGGGCTGCTGGATCTGCACCTCTACGCCGGGAATCCCGATGCCCTGCCTCTGCTGCGGCGCATCACCGCCGCGGCCAGCAAGAACCTGCCACGGGCACGCCAGCTCGCCACACCCGCCGATCAGCAGGCCGCCGCGGGTGGAAATTCGGAATGGTACACGCTGAGCGAAAACCTCTACCGCGCATTTCTCGCCACCGGCGATGCGGTCTTCAAAGATTTCGGCGACACCTGGCGTTATGAGGCTTACTGGTCGAGGTTTATCGAAACCTCCAGCCCTCCGCCTCTCCGGGTGCATGCGTATAGCCACGTCAACTCGCTCAACGGTCTGCCGCTGGCCTACGCGGTGAGCGGCGACGAGCGGTATCTGCGAATGGTCCGCAACGCCTGGGACTTTGTCCGCAATAGCCAGATGTTCGCCACCGGCGGATTTGGGCCGGGCGAACGCCTGGTGGGTTACCAGGGCGATCTGGGCCGCGCGCTCGAAATGCACGCCGATACCGCCGAAGTGCCTTGCGGCTCCTGGGCGGGATTCAAGCTGTCGCGCTACATGCTCAACTACACCGGAGAGGCGCGCTACGGCGATTGGATCGAGCGGCTGTTATATAACGGCATCGGCGCGGCGCTGCCCATGACTGGCAATGGCGAGACCTTCTATTACGGAGACTACCGCACGGGGAGCGGGACGAAATACTATCTGTGGGATCACTGGCCGTGCTGTTCCGGAACTTATATCCAAGCCGTGGCGGATTACCTTAATCTGATCTATTTCCGCGATCGATCCGGCCTGTATATCAACTTGTTCGTCCCCTCGGAAGTGACCTGGCAGCAATCCGGACAGACCGTCAAACTGACGCAGGAGACCGAGTACCCCGAAAGCGAGGAGATCCGCATACGGATCGAGACGGCGAATCCGGTTTCCGCGGCGATCCGGTTCCGCGTGCCTGAATGGGCGAGCAGCGCTACCGTGCAGGTGAATGGTGCGGCGGCGGCCATCGAGACCCGTCCCTCGACGTGGGCGGCTTTGTCGCGAACGTGGCAGAACGGAGACCGCATTGCGATCCGCATCCCCATGCAACTGCGCGCGGAGCCCGTGGATCAGGACCATCCGGACCGTCTGGCGATCCTCTATGGGCCGGTAGTTCTGGTGGAAGACCTGCGGTTCAACCTGGGTTTGCAGATGCCTCCCGGGCGCCACCAGCCCGCGGACTTAGCCGCGCGGCTGCGCCCTGAAGTAGGGCATCCGTTGAGCTTCCAGGTGGTCGATCCTCCGGGCCAGGCGATCCACTCAGGCCGCTTTTATCCTTATTACCAAGCGCCGGCGAATCTGCCGTACCGCATGTATCACGACTTCACGCATAGCGAACTGGCATAGAGCCTACTATGGAAAGATCCATGAAACGTCTCAGACTCGTAGTGGCGCTGAGCGGCTTCGCGTTTGCGAGCCTGGCGCAGACCCTGGCGCCCATGCGCCCGCCGGCTGTTCCGCTGGTGACTCACGACCCCTACTTCAGCATATGGTCCGCCGCCGACCGCTTGACGGCCGCCGGCACGACCCACTGGACCGGCAAGCCCAACAGCCTATCCGCGCTGGTGCGCATCGATGGCAAAGCCTATAGCTTGATCGGCGCTGCCGCCGGCCGCGGGACGCCGTCTCCGGACGCGATGCCGCAGACTCGCATGGAGGTGCTGCCGGCCCGCACGATTTACGAATTCGCGGGCGCCGGAGTGAAGGTTGTCCTGACGTTTCTGACACCCGCTCTCCCGGACGATCTGGAGGTGCTCTCGCGGCCTCTGACGTATATCGATTGGGCCCTCAACTCGACTGATGGAAGCAGCCACGCCGCCTCCATCTATTTCGACGCGGGAGCGGATCTGGTGGTGAATACCCCCGATCAAGCTGTCTTGGCGTCGCGTTTTCAGGTGGACGGCGAAACCGTCCTGCGTATGGGATCGCGCGAGCAGGCGATTCTGGCCAAACGCGGAGACGACCTGCGGATCGACTGGGGCTATCTTTATCTCGCGGCCGGCAAGGCCGAGGGCGTTACCCAGGCGATCGTGAGCCGGCAGGAGGCGCGCGCGGCATTCGCCAACACGGGGCGCCTGCCCGATAGCGACGATCTTTCGGACGGCTCTCGCGCGGGACGAGCGCCGGGGCCGGTGCTGGCTTGGGCCTTCGACCTCGGGAAGATCGCGTCGCAGCCCGTTTCGCGCTATCTCATGATTGCCTACGACGACATCTACTCGATCGAGTATTTCGAACGGCGCGAACGGGCCTGGTGGCGTCGCAACGGCGCGGATGCCGCCGAGTTGCTGCGCATGGGGCAGCGCGATCATGACGCGCTCTTTGAAAAGACCCGAGCTTTCGATGGCCGGCTTACGGCCGACCTGCGCCAGGCCGGCGGCGAGGAGTACGCCCGGCTGGCATCGCTGGCCTACCGGCAAGCGCTGGCGGCCCACAAGCTGGTGGCCGATGCCGATGGCACGGCCCTGTTCTTCCCCAAGGAGAATTTCAGCAACGGCTGCATCGCCACGGTGGATGTGATCTACCCCAGCTCGCCCTTCACGTTGCTGTTTAATCCGCGGCTGCTGCGCGCGCAGCTCGAGCCCGTGCTGCAATACGCCAGCATGAGCCGCTGGCGCTGGCCCTTTGCGCCGCACGATCTCGGCACATACCCGCAGGCCAACGGCCAGGTTTACGGCGGCGGCGAGCGCACCGAGGAAAATCAGATGCCGGTGGAAGAGAGCGGGAACATGCTCATCATGCTGGCCGCGCTGGCGAAGATCGAAGGCCATGCGGACTATGCCGCCAAGTATTGGCCGGAGCTGACGAGATGGGCCGAGTATCTCAAGGAGAAAGGTCTCGATCCTGAAAATCAGCTTTCCACGGACGATTTTGCCGGCCACCTCGCGCACAACGCCAATCTCTCGATCAAAGCGATCCTGGCGCTGGGTTCCTACGGCATGCTGGCCGAGATGACCGGCCGTAAGGACGTCGCCGCGCAATACCGCCAAACCGCGCAGGGCTTCGTCAAGAAGTGGATCGCGCTGGCGGACGACGGAGATCACTACCGGTTGGCTTTCGACAAACCCGGAACCTGGAGCCAGAAGTACAACCTAGTCTGGGACAAGCTGCTGGGCTTGAATCTGTTTCCTCCCGAAGTTGCGCGCAAAGAGATCGCCTTCTATCTCACCAAGCAGAACCGTTACGGCTTGCCGCTCGACAATCGACGGACCTATACGAAGCTGGACTGGATCCTCTGGACCGCTACCCTGGCGGAGAATCAGTCCGATTTCGAGAAGCTGGTTTCGCCGGCCTACCGCTTCGCCAACGAATCGGAAAGCCGCGTGCCCCTGACCGACTGGTACGATACCGTCACGGCGAAACAGCAGGGCTTCCAGGCGCGTTCGGTAGTGGGTGGTCTCTTCGTCAAGATGCTGGCGGACCCGGCTGTGTGGACGAATTACGCCGGCCAGGCGCTTGCCCATTAAGACACGCTTCGCCGCCCTTCGAAGCGGTATGATACGTAGCTAATATGGCTCGTTCGTCAACGGCTTTCAGCTCGCGCCGCGCCTTTCTAGGCACGGTGCTGGGCGGCGCGGCGCTCGCTCCCGCCACGGCTCAGCAAATCTCGCCGGCCGCCACATCCCGCGACTGGTCGGGCCAGCAGCCCGTCCACTATCCCGATCCGGATCTCGTGGCGCTCGACAAGCGTTTCGGCCCCTACATGATCGGGAACACGATCATCCAGCGGCTGTTCACGGGAACGCTGTGGGCGGAGGGGCCGGCGTGGAACGGAGTGGGCCGCTACCTGGTCTGGAGCGACATCCCCAACAACCGGCAGATGCGCTGGATCGAAGACGATGGCCGCGTCACGGTGTTCCGCAATCCATCCAACAACAGCAACGGGAACACCTTCGATTTCGAAGGCCGCCAGGTTTCCTGCGAGCACGCCAACCGCCGCGTGGTCCGCTACGAGCCCAGCGGCGGCGTCACCGTGATCGCCGACAAGTTCGAGAACAAGCGCCTCAATTCGCCTAACGATATCGTGGTGCATCCCGATGGCGGCGTCTGGTTCACCGACCCCCTTTACGGCATCATGGGCAACTACGAAGGGCTCAAGGCGGCGTCGGAGCTGAAGCCGGCGGTTTACCGGGCGGATCCCAAAACCGGCCGCATCGCCAAAGTGGCCGACGAACTCGACCAGCCCAACGGCATCTGTTTTTCGCCGGATTATAAGAAGATCTACATAGCCGACACCGGCACGCCCGCCGAGACGCGAATCTACGACCTGGACGGCGAGCGACTCCGCAACGGCCGGCGCTTCGTGCAACTGAGTGTCCCTGGCAGTGGAGGGCGGGCGGCAGCCGACGGCTTTCGCTGCGACGTGGACGGAAACCTCTGGTGCGGAGCCGCTCCGGGCGTTCAGGTGGTGACGCCCAACGGCGAAACCATCGGCATAATTCGACTGCCCGAGACGTGCGCCAATATCAGCTTCGGCGGCACCAAGCGGAACCGGCTGTTTATGGCCGCCAGCCAGTCGCTGTACGCGGTTTACGTGAACACTTCCGGCGCGCATATCGCTTAGCCGGGGCTTCCACGCCCCTCCTGAAGCTCCAGTTTCGCCGTCGTCCGCACTTCGGCGACAGTGCGTTCGAACCCTCCGGAAAAGCCGGTTCAGCGTTTAGAATAGATCTAAACGGAGGTGTTTCATGCTGGGATCTACCGATATTCCGCGGCGCGAATTTCTGGGCGCCGTTTCTTTGGCCGCGCTCGTTTCGGGTCATATGGCCGCAGCCGACGAACGCAGCGGCGAGATGATTTACCGCCAGCTCGGCCGCACCGGGGAGCGCGTCTCCGCTATAGGCCTGGGCGGCTACCACATCGGCGTGCCGGCCGACGAGCAGGAGTCCATCCGGCTGATCCGTTCCGCCATCGACCGCGGCATCAACTTTCTCGACAATAGCTGGGATTACATGGATGGCAAGTGCGAGGTCTGGATGGGCAAGGCCCTGCGCGACGGCTACCGGCAAAAGGTTTTCCTGATGACCAAGTTCGACGGGCGGACCAAGGCGTCCACGGCCAAGCAGATCGACGAATCGCTTGCGCGCTTGCAGACCGATCATGTCGACCTGATGCAGTTTCACGAGAACATCCGCCTGGAAGATCCGGACCGCTTCTTCAATGACGGCGTGGTGGATGCTCTTCTGGAAGCCAAGAAGGCCGGGAAGATTCGTTATATCGGCTTTACCGGCCACAAAGATCCGGTGGTGCACCTGCGCATGCTGGAGATGGCGGAGGCGCACCATTTCCATTTCGATACGGCGCAGATGCCACTCAACATATTGGATGCCCAGTTTCGCAGCTTCGCGCATCAGGTGGTGCCCAAACTGGTGGAGCAAAAGATCGGCGTGCTCGGTATGAAGCCCATGGCCGCCGGATCGCTGCCGCAGAAAGGTATCGCCACGGGGCCGGAATGTTTGCGCTACGCCCTGGGACTGCCAACCTCGGTGGTGATCACCGGCATCACCGATCAAAAGACGCTGGACCAGGCGTTCCAGGCCGCCAGTACGTTCCAGCCGTTTACGCAGGCGGAGTTTTCGGCACTGCTGGTCCGCACGCGCGAGGCGGCGCTTTCCGGGAAGTATGAGATGTTCAAGACCACTGCCGAGGCCGATGGCACATCGCGCAATCCGCAATGGATGGGATGACGCCGCGCGGCTAATAATCCAGCGTGCGGACGGCCTGCAGAATCTGTTCCTCCGCTGTGGCCACCCGCGCGATCAGGGCACCCTGCAGGGCGGCGGGCGCGAATGAGGAGATGGTTTCGGGGGCCTTGGCGTTGTTCTGGTCAAGAATGCTCTTGAACATCAGGTTGTCCGCGAGCCGGCAGCTTAGCTGAACCAGAAATCGAATATCCGCGCCTTCGGGAGCCTCATGATGGCCGTGGATCGCCTGCGCCAGCGGCTCGGGGACATTCCATGCCACGGCTAGCCGGGCGCCCGCTTTGCAATGATCCATCTGAAACGCTTCCCGTTCCCGCTCGACGATCTCGGCCGCGCACTCGTAGACCCGCTGCGCAAAGGCCGAGTACTCCTCCGGAAACGCGGCCAGCAAGCCCAACCGTCCTAGATCGTGCAGCAGGGCCGCTGTATACGCAAGGCCGCCTTCGACGTGAAACAATGGCGCCAGATCGCGGGCCAGAACGGCGGTGGCGATGTTGTGCGTCCAGAAGCGCCGGATCGTCGCGGTTCGTGGCGCACCCGCAACCATGGCGCGTACCGCCAGCGTCGCGACCGCCGATTGCGTGCGCCGCAGGCCCAGCAGGCTGATCGCATGCGACGTAGTCATGACCGGAGCTTTGAGGGAGAACACGGGGGAGTTGACGACCGTGAGAAGCTCGGATACCAGCGAGAGATCCGCGTCCGCCAGCCGGCTGATCTCATCGATCGCGGGGTTCTCGCGGTCGAACAAGCGCAGTAACTGGAGAATCACGGGACGGAAAGGCGGCAGGCGGCTAAGCCGGCCGAGTTCGATTGCCGGTTGCCCATCCTCGTTCGAGGATAGTTCGTCTTGTACCGCCGCACTCTCCCATTTCGCCGGCTCGTTATTGGGTTGGTCACTCTCGAGTTTCTGAAAGGCGTCCGCTATCGACTTGGCAGGGCCGGTGTTACTCCGGTTGCGCAGGAGATTGTGCAGGCGCATGGTTCACCTCTTCTTGTATTCCACCAATTAGTAGTCTCCGGTATAGGCGTCCTGGAGCCGGTAGGCTACGACTTACATAACCGGGTGTGTCTTGAAAGACCGATCTAGCGGATCTTTCGTGCGGCGTTAGTCGGCCGCCGCCAGTACCAGTAAGGCTGAGGCCTCTGGACAGAATGGCGGATAGGGCCGCGGAGCTTGAGCGCCGGGCAACTGGCAATCATTGTACTGCCAATTTGGTTTGTCTTCCATTGTAAATGACACGACAAATGACCAGCGGCCAAGCGTCAAGCCGGTCTTTCGCGTGTTACTGCGATCTTACTTGTCCCGTGCGGCGGCTTTGCCGCCGGCTCAGAACGCGATCGCCCCGATGCAGAGAGTGGATGCGGCACAGTAGATCGATCGTCTGTAGTCGCCCGCCCAAGCGCGGCAGAGGGCAGCTCCGGCGTTGCAGAACAGCAACACGGAGGGGAAGATCCTTTAAAGATTGTCAGGCAAGCTGTGTGCCCTGAGAATATCCGAGTCCCATAGTAGTGCCCGGCCCGCTTCCATGCAAAATCGGCCGGCACTTATTGGCGCCCGCACGCCGGGGGCGCGTGCGTCTATGTGCTACCGTGATGAGCTATGGACCACCAGGCTATCCGCATTATCAATAGCATCGCGCCCATACGCGTGTGCGATAACGGCGGCTGGTCGGATACATGGTTCGCCCGTCACGGGAAAGTCTTCAGCATCGCGGTTTCGCCGAATGTCGAAGTGCAGATGAAAGTGTTCCGTCTTACAGCCGACCGGCCCCGCATCACTATAAACGCCGAAAACTATGGTGAGAGATATGCCATCGCACAGCCGAACGGGGTCTACGACCGGCACCCGCTGATCGAGGCGGCCATGGATTTCGCATCCATCCCCAAGGACACGGCTATCGAAGTGACGCTGTTCAGCGAGGCGCCTCCGGGCTGTTCCACGGGCACCTCGGCCGCGGTCAGCGTGGCGCTGCTGGGTGCGCTCGATTGGCTGACTCCCGGCCGCATGACGCCCTACCAGGTGGCCATGGCCGCCTTCCAGGTGGAAACGAATCTCCTGAAGCAGCAGTGCGGCATTCAAGACCAGATGGCCTCCGCGCATGGCGGCATCAATTTCATCGACATGCACGAGTATCCTCACGCTGCGGTAAGCCGGATCTCAATCCCCGACGCACTGTGGTGGGAACTGGAGAGCCGCCTGGTCCTGATCTTTGTGGGCAGCAGCCACAGCTCCAGCAACGTGCACCTGATGGTGATACGCAACCTGGAGCAAGCCGGCATGGGCTCGCCGCGCCTCGAAGCGTTGCGGCGCTGTGCCATCGAAGCCAAGGAAGCGCTTTACGCCGGCGATCTGGACGGGCTGGGCGCATCCATGATTCGCAACACCGAGGCGCAGGCTGAATTGCACCCCGATCTGGTGGGCCCCGATCACCGGCGCGTCATCGAGATAGCCCGCCGGTTTGGCGCGGCAGGCTGGAAAGTGAACGGAGCGGGCGGAGACGGCGGCAGCGTAAGCATCCTCAGCCACGCGGACCGCTCGCGAAGACGCGAGATGATTCGGGCCATCGCGGAAGCGAACCCGAAGTACCATCACATTCCCGCACTGCTGTCATCCCACGGACTGCGCGTGTGGGAAACATCGGAAGCGGGAGCCGTTCACCGAGGGTAAGTCGGTAAGCTACTTACCGCCCGGCCTGTAAGTGCATCTTCATGAACTTCAGGTAGACGTCCCAGTCCGCGGGCAGCGTACCGTGGCCGCCTTCGTGCATGTAGTAACCGATGTCGTGCAGAATCGCCTGGCCGGCGGGCGGCCACTCATCGGTGCTGAGTCCCTGTTTGCCGAGCAGCTTATAGACTGGCTCGGCCGCCACGGCCGCCAGGAATTCGCCTTTCGGATCGGACCAGTAATCCGTACTCCCCGTCTGCAGCAGCACCGGCCGCGGCGCCATAAGCGCTACCAGCATATGGGCATCGACGGGGAACTTATCGACGGCTTGAGCGTACTTACCGTAGTTAGCGCAGAACTGGTACGGGAAGCGCGTAGGTTCGGTAAGATGCGCGATAGTCTCCCCGAAATTGCGGCGGCTGAGAGCCGCACCGCCTTCGCCCGAACAACTGGCGATGGTCAGGGCCACGCGCGTATCGTGGGCCAAGGCCCACATGACCGTCTTGCCAAGCCGCGAAACCCCGGTGATCGCGATGCGCTTGGTATCCACACGTTTGTCAGTCTCGAGGTAGTCGATGGCGCGGCTGATGCCCCAGGCCCATGCCGATACGGCTCCCCATTCGCCGGGCGCGAATTCGGTTTGCCCGGGCTTTAGATAAAGCGCACGAACGCCCATCGAGATTCCCCCGGCGAAATCCGGCTCGACATCGCCGTAATAGAACGTGGCGACGCCGAATCCCGCATCGAGGAAGGGCGCCACATTCAGCCGGAACATGCCATTGCCCCGGGGAGCGGGCACGCGCTTCTTGTCGCGGTCCCACATCTCGCCTTGCTTCAAACCCGGGTCGTTCACCGTCGAAGAGTTCGGCGAGAAACTGATGTTCAGCAGGACCGGTACGGGCTTGGCTGAGGCGGCCGGCAGATAGAGCACCAGGTCCATCTTGGGACCGCTCTTATTCTTGGAGAAGAAGATAGTAACCTGACGGCGAACCGCTTTGCCATCGAGCGCGGGCGTACCCTTATCGAAGACGTCGAAGCTCATCTCCTTTGGACGGCCCGGCGCGCGGCCATATTGGTTCTCTTCGAACAGCCGCACGATCTCCGGCCGGCGTTTTTGATTCCAGGTCTTGGCGTCGCGCACGGGTGTTCCATCGACCGAAGTGAGCGGATCGGGAAGCGTGTAGCTGCCGACCTTGGATTCGTCGTAGTTGACCGGAATGCCCGCGACTACATCCGGGCGTGTGCTGGCGGCCTGTTGCGCGAAGAGCGCCGGTACGAAGGCCGCTAGAAGAGCGTAATGACAACTGCTGAATGGCATGATGGCATTCTAGCGCCAACTCCGGGCAAGCTAAAGCATGCCCCACCTTCGAGGCTCGCTTTAGCTTGCGCGTTCGCCCAGACAGGCTTATCCGCTCTTCCGCTCCCACATAAATGAACTACCTCATGACTTAGTCGTCACCGCGATATTGGCTGCCTTCAGCCCCGGTGAAGTCGCGGCGATGCGAATCGCCCCGGGGCGGGCACCGGACTGCACGATCGCCAGGCACATCCCGTTATAGGCCTTGCGGCGATTGGATTTGTAATCCTCGTGGCTCTGCTGGTTGCCGTTGTCCAGGCCGATCAGCTTGCCTTCGCCCTGCACCTCGAAGGTCACCTCGTGCTCGGCATCCGGGACCATGCGGCCCTGCGCGTCCACGATCCTCACGGCGACATGCGCCACGTCCCGGCGATCGGCCGCGATGGTCTCGCGATCCACCTTCAACTCGATTCCCGCCGCCTCGCCGGCCGTCGAGACTTCCACCGTGACGACGTCCTGGCCCTCTTTCCTGCCAATGGCCTTCAGGGTCCCCGGCTGATAAGGAATCGTCCAGGTAAGGTGCAGATCCTCGGTTGTCCGCGTGCCGCGCGCCAGCGGGCCGTAATTCCCGTAGCGCTCCGTCATTCCGTAGCGCGGGAACTGGTAGCCCTGCACTCCGGCCGATTTGCCGTTGACGAACAGCTCGACCGATTCGCAGTTGGTAAAGCAGGTCACGGGGATATAGTCGCCTTCGTGCCCCTTCCAATTCCAATGCGGGAAGAGATGCAGCATGGGCTGCTTGGTCCATTGGCTCTGGTAGAAGTAGTAGCCGTCTTTCTCGAAGCCGCAGGTATCGATCACCCCTGAGGTCGATCCCTTTCCGGGCCAGCGCGATTCACCCAGATAGTCGATGCCGGTCCACATGTGGTCGCCGGCGACGTAATCGTAGGTAGAGACGAACTTCCACAACTGCTCGGTGCCCGTATTGGGCCGGCCGCTGCCGCGCATCATCATCATCATCATGGCGCCCATGCCGCCGGGCCCACCGGGCACTGCCGCGGCCGCGGGCTGAGGCTGCGGGAAGATGCCGCCATAGCCGCCGCGCGGGCCGCCCATGCCGCCGCTCTCGGTGCCAATCATGCGCCTCTGCGGGAAGGCCGCCTTGTCGATGCTGTAATACTTCTCGATGCGATCGCGCCAGCGGTCCACGTAGTTGTAGCCGACCACGTCGAGGAGGGCCAGAAACTCGGGCCGCGCGCGGTTGGAAAGCGGCTCGGATTCGATCCGGTCGCAGGCTGCCGTTACCAGCCGCGTGGGATCTTCGCGGTGGAACAAGGTCAGGAGCTGGCGCAGCGTTTCAGCGCCGTTGGGAGCGGCTTGATCGCCGATCTCATTGCCCGCGCTCCAGAGCACGACGGACGGGTGATTCCGGTCGCGCCGCACGAAATCGGTCACGTCGCGCTCGTACCAGTCGTTGAAATAGCGCGTGTAACCGTTATTCTTTGTCTTCGAGACGCGCCATTCGTCGAAAGCCTCGTCCATCACCAGGAATCCCATGCGGTCGCAAAGATCCAGCAATCCCGGCGCGGGTGGGTTGTGGCTCATGCGGATGCCGTTACATCCCATGGCCTTGAGGATCTCCAGGCGCCGCTCCCAGACCCGCTCCGGCACCGCCGCGCCCACCGGTCCGGCTTCGTGGTGTATGCACACGCCGTTGATCTTCACGCGCTGGCCGTTCAACACGAATCCCTTCTCGGCGTCGAACACAGCCTCGCGGATGCCCGTGGGCGTGTCGTATACGTCTACCACGCCGCTCTGATCCCGGACCGTGCTGCGGACGGTGTAAAGGTATGGCGTTTCCACGGACCACAGGCGGGGCTTCTCCAGCTTGAGCACCTGCATGAATTCGTACTCGCTGCCCGCGCCCACTTCCTGCGTAGCCTCGACCGTCTGGACCGTGTTGCCCTTGTCGTCCAGGATGGCCGTGGCCAGCGTGCAATGAGCGGCCGCTTTGCCGTCGTTCCGGATCGACGTCTTCACCTGGACGTTGGCCTCGTCGGCGGATATCTGGGGCGTCGTGATGAAGGTGCCCCACTGCGCCACGTGAACGTTGTTCAGCGTGTGCAGCCAGGTGTGCCGGTAGATGCCGGACCCGGTATACCAGCGCGAGTTGGGCTGGTTGGAATTATCCACCTTGACGGCGATCACGTTCTCGCGCGCGCCGAAGCCGACGTGCGGCGTCAGGTCGTAGCTGAACGTGATGTAGCCAAAGGGGCGCTTACCCAGAAACTGGCCGTTGACCCATACCTCGCTGTTTTCGAATACGCCTTCGAACTCGATAAAGACCTTCTTCCCGCGAGCCGATTCCGGCAGCCGGAAATGCTTCCGGTACCAGCCGATGCCGGTCGGCAGGCTGCCTTGCGCCGTCTCCTTGTCGCTATAAGGTCCTTCGATGCTCCAGTCGTGCGGCACGTCCAGAGTGCGCCAACTGGCATCCGCAAAGCCAGGCTCCTGCGCTCCCGAGGCTTCGCCTTTGCTGAACTTCCAATCGAAATCGAAGCTCTCCTTGATCCTGGGACGACCCGGCTCGCCCGCCGGCTGGCCCTGAGCCCCGGCGCGGCTCGCGGGTTCGAGCGCGGATATCATTCCGACCGCTCCCACCGCACGCGCCAACATGCCGCGGCGGCTCAGTGAATTCTTGGCATCGTCTATCATGATTTCCGTATCCCTCTCTCAAGCACTTGCCACTGCACGCGAACGAATCAATTCCGTTTGCAGCATTCAATCGATCGTTAGCCGGCTGGTCTCCTCGAACTTCAGCTTGAGCGTGCTGCTGCCGGCCAGCTTTCCGGCCCGGTAAATCCGGACGGTGTAGGCGCCCGCCTGCGCCGCGGCAAACTCAACGGTAGCATTCGTCTCCGGCGCGGGGGGAATTCCAATCGGGCAGTCATACTTTAGTGGGATCGCCAGGTTGTTGACACTAACAACCTGCCTGCACGTAAAATAGGCCAAATGTGCAATCGCCCCGCTGGGAAGCGGCTCTGTTAGAGGTGACAGATGAAAAGACGTGAGTTCCTGGCTGCGGCGGCCGGAGTTGCCCTGCTGCGCGCGGATGGCTTCGAATGGCGGACGCCGCCGCCGCCCGGCTGTCCCGCACCGCCCTCGCCGCTCTTGAAGGGCCTGCGCTTCACCGGCAGTCACGCCGAATATGCCGATGC
>Ga0181517_10003052_pt1 | contig 16311 bp, 12 predicted proteins | sample PEATcosm2014_Bin_31_FD_119748 | JGI IMG/M metagenome (GOLD analysis project Ga0181517, IMG submission 119748) | Peatland microbial communities from MTU Mesocosm Facility, Houghton, MI, USA - PEATcosm2014_Bin01_30_metaG | ecosystem: Environmental > Terrestrial > Soil > Wetlands > Peat | place... | reverse complement strand
TTCCGTTTGCCCTTTCCGCAGATGCCTTTGCGGCCGTTGCCAACGGAACCGTTGAAGCGGCCGTCATTCCCATTGAGAACAGTCTGGCCGGCTCGGTCTCAGAGCATTTTGACCTTTTGCTTACCCACGATGTGATTGTCGAGCGCGAGACGCTGTTGCGCATCCGCCACAACCTGATCGCGATCTCCGGCACATCGATTTCCGAAATCGATCGCGTTTTCTCGCACCCGGTGGCCCTGGCCCAGTGCCGGCGATTCCTTGCCAACCACCCCCGGATGGAAGCCTTCGCCTTCTACGACACGGCGGGCAGCGTCAAGCAACTGGTCGAGTTGCGCGACCGCCACGCCGCCGCCATCGCCAGTGCCGCCGCCGCCCACTTTTACGGCGCACAGATTCTCCAGTCTGACATTGAAGACAATCCGGAAAACTATACCCGCTTTTTCCTGGTGCGGCGCGCCGCCAACGCAGTTCCAGATCCCGAGGCGAACAAGATCAGCCTGGCCTTTTCAGTCGAGAATCGCCCCGGCTCTCTGGTCGCCGCGCTCTCCGAGTTGTCGGCCCTGGGCACCAATCTCACAAAAATCGAGTCCCGCCCGGTTCACGGCAAACCTTGGCAGTACATCTTCTACATCGATTGTCAGATCCGTTCTGCCCAGGAAGGTTCGCAGGTTTTGCGCGCCCTCTTTATGCGATGCGCCATGGTCAAGGAACTGGGGCGGTACCGGGAGGCGCGCCAGCCTTCCCCAGATGAAAATCGTCGCGGCAACTGAATGCCTTGAGCATTGACCCATTTGCTCTGATTGCACAGCGCACAAAAAGGGGGACGGACCGCGGTCCGTCCCCTTTTTCCTGCATGTACCGGTCTTTAGAAGTGATACGCCACGCCAACTGCTGGGTTGTAAATGTTGTACCACTTGTTGGTGCTGAACAGTGGAAGCTGGAAGTTGGGCACCTTGGTTACATTGCCCCGCATTTCAACGCGAATATCGAAGCTGGGGCTAATCTCGTAGGCGATGCCGGCCCCATACATGGCGCCGATCTCCATCTGCTGCTTCACATCCAGCGATCTCGTGCCCATGTTGAAGATGGGCATAAACACATATGCTGCCGGGCCCCCTTCAATAAATGGGTTGAACTTCTTGAAGGTAAAGGTCCGAACGTATGCAAACGATATTTCTTGGTTGCGGGTCAAAATGGGGTAGTAAACCGGGTTCACATAGAAGGTATTGCTGTTCTGGTAGGTGATGCCGTAGTTGCCTTCGATGGCGCTTGAAGGCGTCAGCATGAACCGGTAACTCGCCAACGCGCCATATGCTGCGTTCGAGTGCAACTGCACGTTGCTGGACGAGACGATATACGGCTCAATCAAGCCCATCCCGCTGACGCTTACGTCCTGACGGCTCTCTTGAGCGCGACCTGCTGCCACGCATGCTGCAAGCAGAATTGCGATAAATGCGATCTTCTTCATTCGGTCCTGAACCTCGCGACTGCTCAACCGTCCGGCTGGCAACGAAACTTGTCAATTCCGGTGCTCCGGTTCGAGCCGGGCCCCGCTTTAAGCATTGTAACTGGCCAGACCGGGTCGTGGTGGAAGACCCGTCTTAAGAACAAAATGCCCCGTCCACTCCCTCTAATCCCTACCCCCTGCCTTTTTCACCCCGCCCGTTCCACTTGGTAGAAGAACGGCGGTCCCTGCTGCCGCGCAAGCGCCTTCACGGTGCTCAGAAAAGCGCTGGCCGCGTAGGAGAGGGTGGCCTGCCGGCGGTGAACCAGCCGCAGCACCCGCTTGATCTCCAACTCGTCCACTGCAACGCGCACCAGGTCTCCCGTCTCCAGTTCCCGGGCCACCGTCAGGTGCGGAACCAGCGCCACCCCGTTGCCCATGGCCACAAATCGCTTGATGGCCTCGATGGTCGGCAGTTCAATTCCCATATTCAGGGGCGTCCGATAACGTTGGAAAGCCTCAATCACCTTCCGCCGCAAAGGCGAGGTCACGTTGTGGGCAATAAAAACTTGCTCCCCCAGGTCGGTGATTGAAACCCGCTCCAACCCCGCAAGCGGGTGGCTGGGGCTCACAATCAACGCCAGGCTGTCGGCATAAACGGCAATGGTGCGAAATTGAGCCGGGTCCGGCCGAAACGAGATGACCCCCAGCTCAAAAGTACGCAGGTTCAGCTCCTCCGGAACCCGGCTGGCCAGCACCCGGTGCACCGCCACGCTGATGTGCGGAAATTCCCGGCAAAATGCATCGATGGCCTGCAACAAATACATGCAGGTGTACTCGTTGGCGGCCAGTTGCAGCCGGCCGCGCTTCAGGCTCTTCAGTTCGTCCAGCGCGCTCCCCGCCTCCCGCCGCAAAGCCAGCAGGCGTAGAGCGTAATCGCGCAGCAGCACCCCGGCCGCGGTCAGCGATCCATCCCGCGCCGCGCGGTCAAAAAGCGTCTCGCCCACCGATGCCTCGAGCTTGCGGATCACCTGGCTCACCGCCGGCTGCGTCCTGTGCAGCCGCACCGCCGCCCGCGAAAAGCTCCGCTCCTCGGCCACCGCCAAAAATGTCTCCAACTGGTTTAGTTCCATACAGCGCCTCCGGCATCAGTGCCCAATGAATCGTGATCACTGTCTCCCTGCTTCACTCGTTCACTCCTTCACTCTTTCACTTCGTCATAAGCATTTCTAATCGCCAACCCAACAATTATAACTTTGCCTTATACTCCTCGGTGAGCGAAACTGATTACAGACAGCAAGCTGCTATTTCCCGACAGGAAATCATGACCCCAGATCACGTATATTTCTTCGACACGACTTTACGCGACGGTGAGCAGTCCCCTGGCTGCAGCATGACCACCCAGGAAAAGCTCACCATGGCCCACGCGCTTGAAGACCTGGGCGTGGACATCATCGAGGCCGGCTTCGCCATGGCCTCCGAAGGCGACTTCGCGGCCATTGCCACCATCACTCAAGCCATCCGCAAGCCCCGCATCGCCTCCCTGGCCCGCGCAAAAGCTGAAGACATTGAGATGGCCGCCCGCTCGGTCCAGTTTGCCGACCGTGCCCGTATCCACGTTTTCCTTGCCTCCAGCGATCTGCACCTCGAGTACAAGCTCAAGATCGGTCGCCAGGAAGCGCTCGACCTGACGGCGGAATCCGTCCGCCTGGCCCGCTCCTTTGTCGACGATGTCGAATTCTCGCCTGAGGACGCCACCCGCTCCGATCGCGACTTCCTTGTTGAAATGGTGCGCATTGCCGTCGAAGCCGGCGCCACCACCATCAACATGCCTGACACGGTGGGCTATACCACCCCTGAAGAATACGGCCGCATGTTCGCCGAGGTCCGCGAGCGCATCCCGGCCATCGATGCCGAAGGCGTGATCCTCTCCTCGCACTGTCACGACGACCTCGGCCTGGCTGTTGCCAACTCGCTGGCCGCCATCCAGAACGGCGCCCGCCAGGTGGAGTGCACCATCAACGGCATCGGCGAGCGTGCCGGCAACGCGGCTCTTGAAGAAATCGCCGCCGCCCTCTACGTCCGCGGCGACCGCTACGGCGTCTCGACCGGCATCAAGCTCGAAAATCTCTACCCGACAAGTCAGGTTCTTGGCCAGATCATCACCTTCCGCCCCTCGCCCAATAAGGCCATCGTGGGCGACAACGCCTTTGCGCACGAGTCAGGTATCCACCAGCACGGCATGTTGGCCAACCCGCTCTGCTACGAGATCATGACCCCCTCCCTGGTCGGCGTGGCCAAAACGCACTTGGTCCTTGGCAAGCACTCCGGCCGCGCGGCCCTGCGCCATCGCCTGGAGCAGCTCGGCTTCACCCTCACTCGCGAGGAGTTGCAGCAGACCTACTACCGTTTCGTCGCCATGGCCGACCGCAAAAAGAACATCTACGACCAGGATCTGGTGGGCATCGTCCCCGACCAAATTCGCGAAAAACGCCGCGAGCCGGTCTCGGAACTCGATTGAACCTCCACCAATGCTGTCATCTGAACTTGCTGGAACCTCCACCAATGCTGTCATCCTTAGCGGAGCGAAGCGAAGTCGAAGGACCTGCGGTTGCTTTTTCTCGCTGGAACTCCGAAAATTTGTTGTAACCGGGCACAATTCCGCGCCGAATGCGTTTCCTGGCCAGCTTTGAAAGGGCGCAGCTTTAGCCGCGCCGAATGCATGCTTGACTTGCTTTGTAACAGGGCACGACTTCAGTCGTGCCGCAACCAGCCGCAAATGAACTGGGCTTTAGCCCCTGCGGGAATTGGAACTCAAAGTCCAAACCGACCCCCGAATCTCTGGAGCACGAATGAAGCTGAAAATTCTAGTCACTGCCGGCGACGGCATCGGCCCCGAAGTAACGAATGAGGCGGTTGCGGTCCTCAAGGAAGTCGCAGCCATCGGCGGCCACACCTTCGCGTTCTCTGAGGCCCGCATCGGCGGCGTCGCCATTGTGCAGGACGGCACGCCCCTGCCCGCCGCGACCCTCGCCGCGGCGCTCGCGTCCGACGCGGTGCTCCTCGGCGCCGTAGGCGGCAACGAGTTCAATTCCCTCGCCCCCGACAAGCGCCCCGAGGCCGGCCTGCTGCAAATTCGCTCCGCGCTCGGCGGCTTCGCCAATCTGCGCCCGGCGTTCGCCTTCAAAGAGCTTGCCGTCAACAGCCCGCTCCGCCCTGAAGTCATCGACGGGGCAGATATCCTCTTCGTCCGCGAACTGCTCGGCGGCCTTTACTTCGGCCAGCCGCGCGAATGGGACAAGGCCGCCAACGAAGCCTGGAACACCATGCGCTACACCAAGGGCGAGGTCGCCCGCGTAGCCCGCATCGCCTTCCAACTCGCCACCAAGCGCCGCAAAAAACTCTGCAGCGTCGACAAGGCAAACGTGCTTGAAGTCTCCCAACTTTGGCGTGCCACCGTGAACGAGGTTGCCCAGGAATTCCCCGGCATCGCCGTCGAACACCAATACGTTGACGCCATGTCCATGCACCTGATGAACCGCCCGCGCGACTTCGACGTAGTGGTGACCGAGAATTTGTTTGGCGACATCCTCACCGACGAGTCCGGCGTCATCACCGGCTCGCTGGGCATGCTCCCCTCGGCCACCATCGGCGGCAAAGTCAATCTCTACGAGCCGGTCCACGGCTCCGCGCCCGACATCGCCGGCAAAGGCCTGGCCAACCCCATCGGCGCCATCCTCACCGCCGCGCTGATTCTGCGCCACTCCGCGGACCTCGAAGCCGAAGCCGCCGCCATCGAAGCCGCCGTCCGCAAGGTCCTCGAACAAGGCTTCCGCACTCCCGACCTGGCCCGCGGCAACACGCAGGGCCTCACAGTTCTATCCACAACCCAGATGGGCGCCAAAGTCCGTGAAACCGTAAAGACACTGCTAGTTCACGCATAAAGCTGGGTGCCCCAGGTCTCGATTTTGAGACCTGGGATAGCAAGAACCTCAATATCGGGTCCAATAGGGAGTCAAATGAGTCTCGAACCAAAAACACTCTTCGAAAAGGTCTGGCAACAGCACGTCGTCGTCGAGCCCAAAGGCGAGCCCACGGTGCTCTACATCGATCTGCAACTGCTGCACGAGGTCACCTCACCGCAGGCATTCGAGGGCCTTCGCATCGCCGGCCGCAAAGTCCGCCGCCCCGACCGCTCGATCGCGACAATCGACCACAATGTGCCGACAACCAAGGCAGGCCGCCTGCACATCGTCGACACCATCGCCGCCACGCAGATTGCCACCCTGCGCAAAAACGCCGCCGACTTCGGCATTGAGCTTTACGACGTCGACTCGCGCGACCAGGGCATCGTCCACGTGATCGGTCCCGAGTTGGGCCTCACCAAGCCGGGCATGACCATCGTCTGCGGCGACTCGCACACCTCGACCCACGGCGCATTTGGTGCATTGGCGTTCGGCATTGGCACCAGCGAAGTGGAACACGTGCTGGCTACGCAGACGCTGCCGCAATCCAAGCCCCAGACCTTCCGCATCGCCGTTGAAGGCAAGCTGCCCACCGGCGTTACAGCCAAGGACATAATCCTCGCCATCATCGGGCAAATTGGAACAGACGGCGCAACCGGCTGCGTCATCGAGTACGCCGGCTCCGCCATCCGCGCCCTTTCCATGGAAGGCCGCATGACCGTCTGCAACATGAGCATTGAAGCGGGCGCGCGCGCCGGCCTCATCGCTCCCGACGAGACGACCTTCGCATACTTAATGGGTCGTAGATTCAGTCCAAAAGGAGAGGCGTGGGAACGCGCTGTTAAGGAGTGGTCCAAGCTGCCCACCGACCCCGGCGCAAAGTTCGACCGCGAACTGGTCATTGATGCCACCACGCTTGTTCCCTACGTCAGTTGGGGCACCAGCCCCGGCATGGTCGCGCCAGTCACATCATCCGTGCCCGACCCCGCCGCCGTCCAAAACGAACAGGACCGCAAGGGCCTCGAACGCGCTTTGGAGTATATGGGGCTCTCGTCCAACACTCCGCTGGATGCAATCCAGATTGACCGTGTCTTCATCGGCTCCTGCACCAATGGCCGCATCGAAGATCTCCGCGCTGCCGCGCGCATCGCCGCCGGCCACAAGGTCAGCTCGCATGTCAGCGCCATGGTGGTTCCCGGTTCGCAGGCGGTCAAAACGCAAGCCGAGGCCAAGGGCCTCGACCGCATCTTTATCGACGCCGGTTTTGATTGGCGCGAGCCCGGCTGCAGCATGTGCCTGGGCATGAACCCCGATATTCTCGAGCCTGGTGAGCGCTGCGCCTCTACCAGCAACCGCAACTTTGAAGGCCGCCAGGGCCGCGGCGGACGCACTCACCTGGTCAGCCCCGAGATGGCTGCCGCAGCCGCAATCGCCGGCCACTTTGTCGACATCCGCACCTGGAACGTACTTGAGCCCACTCTTCAAGGAGGCAAAGGCTAATGCATCCCTTTCGCACACTCACTGCCCTGGCCGTGCCTCTCGACCGCACCAACGTCGACACCGACCAGATCATTCCCAAGCAGTTCCTCAAGCGCATCGAGCGCACCGGCTATGGCGACTTCCTGTTCTTCGACTGGCGCCGCACGTCCGCGGGCGACCCCGACCCCAGCTTCGAGTTGAACGACCCGCGCTACAAAGGCGCTCAAATCCTCATCGCCGGCAAAAACTTCGCCTGCGGGTCAAGCCGCGAGCATGCCGCCTGGGCGCTCAGCGACTACGGCTTCCGCGTCGTCATCGCCCCCACATTCGCCGACATCTTTTTCTCCAACGCCGGCAAAAACGGAATCGTCCTCGCCCGCCTCACTGAAGAAGAAGTGGCGCAACTGCTCCACAACGCGAAGACGCTACCCAACTATCAACTCACCGTCTCGCTTGAAAATCAAACCGTAACCGACAATCACGGCTTCAAGGCAACATTCGATGTAGACCCATTCCGCAAGTTCTGCTTGATCGAAGGCCTCGACGACATCGGCCTGACGCTGCGCCACGAAGCCGCACTCGACAAATTTGAAGCGAAGCACGACGAAGCAACCTGGCTGCAAGCAAAATAACAGCTTCTAGCTGCTAGCTTTTAGCCGCTAGCTCTTCCTGCAACCCCAAATGGGATCGATAATCAGTAACACGATGAAATGCATCGAGAACGACGAGAATTTCAATGGCAACACGAACAAGCTAGCAGCTAGAAGCTAGGAGCTAGAAGCTCAATAAGGTTCCAAGAACACAATGACAGTTCAAGGCAAGCGACAAAGCATTCCGTTGACTGAAGGCCCCGACCGGGCGGCCTCCCGCTCGTATCTGCGCGGGTCTGGATTCTCAAATGACGACCTGCACAAGCCCATCATCGGCATCGCCAACACCTGGACCGAGATCGGCACCTGCAATATGCACCTGCGCGAAATCGCCGAGGCGCTGAAAGAAGGCATTCGCGAAGCCGGCGGCACGCCGATGGAATTTAATACCGTCACCATCTCCGACGGCATCACCATGGGCACGCAAGGCATGAAGGCCTCGCTGGTCTCGCGCGAAGTCATCGCCGACTCCATCGAGTTGGTCGCACGTGGCAACCTCTTCGACGGCCTGGTCGGCATCGGCGGCTGCGACAAGAATATGCCCGGCATCATCATGGCCCTTTGCCGCCTCGACATTCCCGGCATGATGCTCTACGGCGGCTCCATCGCTCCTGGAAAATTGAACGGCCGCGACATCACCATTCAGGATGTCTTTGAAGGCATCGGCTCGCGCGCCGCCGGCCGCATTGACGACGCTGGCCTCGAAGCTCTCGAAGCCGCCGCCTGCCCCGGCGCAGGCGCGTGCGGCGGCCAGTTCACAGCCAACACCATGGCCATGAGCGGCGAAATTCTCGGCATCTCTCCCATCCAACTCTCCGGCGTCCCCGCCACCTCCAAAGACAAATACGCAGCCACCCGCGAAGCCGGGCGCATCCTGATGGACGCCGTCCGCGCCAACCGCCGCCCTTCCCAGATCATCACCCGCACATCCATCGAGAACGCAATCGCCAGCGTGGCCGCCAGCGGCGGCTCTACCAACGCCGTTCTCCACCTCACCGCCATCGCCCGCGAGATGAATATCCCGCTAACCATTGACGACTTCGACATCATCAGCAAGCGCACGCCGTACATCTGCTCGCTCACCCCAGCCGGAAAATATGTGGCGTCCGACTTCCAGGCCGCCGGCGGTTCGCGCCTGCTGGCCAAGCGTCTCATCGACGCCGGCCACGCCGATGGCAGCACACTCACCATCAGCGGCAAGACGCTTGCCGAAGAAGCCGCCCTCGCCCACGAGACTCCCGGCCAGGACGTCATCGGCACCTTCGAGAAGCCCATCAAGCCCAATGGCGGGCTGGTAATTCTCAAGGGCAACCTGGCCCCCGAGGGCTGCGTGATGAAAATCGCTGCCGCCAACAAGTACGACCATCGCGGCCCCGCCCGCGTTTTCGATACCGAAGATGCCTGCTTCGCCGCCGTCCAGGCGGGCCAGATCAAGCCCAACGATGTGTTGGTAATCCGCTACGAAGGCCCCAAGGGTGGCCCTGGCATGCGCGAGATGCTGCAAGTCACCGCCGCCATCTCCTCCAACGCCGAGCTCTCCGCATCTGTCGCCCTGCTCACCGACGGCCGCTTCAGCGGTGCAACGCGCGGCTTCACCGCCGGCCACGTCGCGCCTGAAGCTTTTGTCGGCGGACCCATCGCCGCCGTCCGCGAAGGCGACATCGTTCACTTCGACATTCCCAACCGCAAGCTCGACGTTGAAATCAGCGCCGAAGAAATGGCCTCGCGCCTCAGAGGCTTCAAACCTCCGGCTCTCCGCTGGCCCCGCGGCGTCTTCCGCAAGTATGTTGACCGAGTAACCAGCGCCTCCGAAGGCGCAACAACGTAAATGCAGCTTCTAGCTCCTAGCTTCTAACTGCTAGCTCACTTGCTGACCGGTCAGACGTTCGCGGCCGATCACACTGAATTCACACTTCGTCTCAAAGAGGCGCAAACAGTCCGAAAGAAGACGGAACAAGCTAGAGGCTAGAAGCTAGCAGCTAGAGGCTAAAAAGGAGTCACCCATGGGAACCCAAGCAACCGCACAAGCCGCCAATGCCCACCTCACCACTCCCACCCGCCTCACCGGCGCTGAGATCGTGTGGGCCACATTGGTGGGCGAGGGCGTAACCGACGTCTTCGGCTACCCAGGCGGAGCCATTCTGCCCGTCTACGACGCGCTGCGCAAGTTCCCCATCCACCACACCCTCGTCCGCCACGAGCAGGGCGCCGCGCACATGGCCGACGGCTACGCGCGCGCCTCCGGCAAAGTCGGCGTCGCCATCGCCACCAGCGGCCCCGGCGCCACCAACCTCGTCACTGGCATCGCCACTGCCATGCTAGACTCCATCCCCATCGTCTGCATCACCGGCAATGTGTCCAGCAAAATCCTCGGCACCGATGCGTTTCAGGAAGTCGACATCACCGGCATCACGCTGCCCGTGACCAAGCACAACTTCCTCATCAACAAGGCTGAAGACATAGCGCCCGCCATCCGCTACGCCTTCCAGATCGCCAAGTCCGCGCGCCCCGGCCCGGTGCTGGTTGACATCACCAAGGACGCGCAGCAGGCCACCGCCATCTTCGACTTTGCCGCCGCCGCGCCGCGTCCTCATCGCCTTCATCCCATGCGTATCGTCGAGGACTCTGCCCTCGCGCAGGCCGCCGAGCTCATTCGCAACGCCAAGCGCCCCGTCATCCTCGCCGGTCACGGCGTCATGGAGGCGGGCGCGATGGAGCAGCTCTGCACCCTCGCCGAACGCGCGCAAATTCCGGTCGCCCTCACCCTGCTCGGCCTGGGCGGCTTCCCTGCTTCGCATCCGCTCAACTTGGGCATGATGGGCATGCACGGCGAGTCGTGGGTCAACCACGCCATTCAGGATGCAGACCTGCTCATCGCCTGCGGCATGCGTTTCGATGATCGCGTCACCGGGTCAACATCGACTTACGCCACCAAGGCCAAGAAGATTCACATCGAGGTTGACCCCGCCGAAATCAACAAGAACATCAAGATCGATGTGGCCCTGATGGGCGACGCGCGCGAGGTGCTTGAAAGCCTGCTGCCCCGCGTCCAGAGCCGCGACGGCGCCGCATGGTTGAAGACCATCAATGACAGTAAGGGCGAAGTCGCCGTTCGCGACATCAAGAACCTGCCCGACTCCGGCCACCTTTACGCCGCTCATGTCATCCACGACATCTGGCGCATCACCGGCGGCAACGCCATCGTGGTCACCGACGTCGGCCAGCACCAGATGTGGGAGGCGCAATACTTCCACCACGAATGGCCGCGCACACTCATCACCTCCGGCGGCCTTGGCACCATGGGCTTCGCGTTGCCTGCAGCAATCGGCGCAAAATTCGCCTGCCCTGATAAAGAAGTTTGGGTCGTGGCCGGCGACGGCGGTTTCCAGATGACCTCGCCCGAGCTCTCCACCATCGTGCAGGAAGGCATCAAGATCAACATCGCCATCATCAACAACGGCTACCTCGGCATGGTCCGCCAGTGGCAGGAGTTTTTCTACGAGAAGAACTACGAATCCACGCCGCTCGTCAGCCCCGACTTCGTCAAGCTCGCCGATGCCCACGGCATCCCCGGCCGCGCCGTCCGCACCCGCGCCGAGGTGGAGTCAGCCGTGGCCGAGGCGCGCAATTCACCCGGCACCTTCCTGCTCAACTTCATGGTCGAAAAGGAAGAGTCCGTCTACCCCATGATTCCTGCCGGCAGCGCACTGCACGAAATGATCCGCCGCCCCGGCCATGATCCGCTAGAAGAATCCTAACGCAAGTTCACAGTTCTTAGTTCGTAGTTCATAGCTTTCCGTCACCGGGGACGATCGCAGCAAGCCGTGACTACGAACTGCGAACAATCAACTGAGAACTCAACACAGATTTCAGCTTTCGCAAGGATGTAATCATGCTCCAGACCTTCATTGCATACGTTGACGACAGGCCAGGCGTCCTTACCCGCATTGCCTCGCTCTTCCGGCGCCTCAACATCAACATCATGTCGCTCACCGTCGGGCGCAGCGAACGCCCCGGGCTCTCCCGCATGACCATCGCTTGCGAGGCCTCGGCGGATGCAGGCCCCCGCATACGCGCCAGCCTCTTCAAGCTCGAGAATGTCGTCGATGTGGACGACATCGGCCAAGTTCCCACCGTCACGCGCGAACTGGCGCTGATCAAGGTGGCCGCCACGCCGCAAAACCGCTCGCAGCTCTTTGACCTGGTCGAAGTCTTCAGGGCCCGCATCGTCGACCTGACATCTGAGAGTTTGATGATCGAGATGACCGGCGTCGAAAGCAAGATCGAAGGCCTCATCGAGGTGCTTCGTGAAGACGAAGGCCGTATCCTTGAGATATGCCGCAGCGGTAAAATGACTATGCGCCGCGGCCACCACATCTCCAACGTCCTCCAGGCACTGGGTGCTGGCCCTGATGATCCGGTCGAGGAACCCGCTGAAGAAGCCGCCGCCGTCGAGCCGGAGTAACCTGCGTGTCGTAGCCTTCAGAGGACGCGGCTCAAAGGAATGTCGCCGCTGTTTGCTCCCGCACCAGGCCGCTGACTTGCTAACTTGCTATCCCGCAAAGCGGGGCTAACTTGCTGCTCTTGATCTAAGTTCTTGGGGCTGATTTGCGCATTTTGTGAAGAGCATTACGGGCCAAAACTTGACTCGCCCCTTTCGAAACAACATTCAACCAGGCACAAGAAAAGGAAAAAGAGAAAACGATGGCTACCACTTATTACGATCACGATGCCGACCTCTCCCTCATTCAAGCCAAAAAGGTAGCCATCATCGGCTACGGCTCCCAGGGGCATGCCCATGCTCTCAACCTCAAGGACTCCGGCGTCCAGGTCAAGGTAGGCCTCGCTGCAGGCTCCAAGTCCATCGCCAAGGCCCAGAAGGCCGGCCTTGAAGTGGGCACCGTCCCTGAAGTCACCAAGTGGGCCGATGTCGTCATGGTCCTGGTTCCCGACCAGACCGCGGCCGCGCTGTATGCGAAAGAGATCGGACCCAACCTCAAGCCCGGATCGCTTCTGCTCTTCGCCCACGGCTTCAACATTCACTTCAAGACCATCGTTCCCGCGGCAGGTATCGACGTGGGCATGGCCGCGCCCAAAGGCCCCGGCCACCGCGTCCGCGAAGTCTTCGTCGAGGGCGGCGGCATCCCCTGCCTGATCGCCGTCCATCAGGACGCCACCGGCAAGGCCCACGCGCTCACTCTCAGCTACCTCAAGGGCATTGGTGGCACCCGCGCCGGAGTCCTCGAGACCACTTTCAAAGAAGAGACCGAAACCGATCTCTTCGGCGAACAAGCTGTACTCTGCGGCGGCGTCAGCGCGCTCATCAAGGCAGGCTTTGAAACATTAGTCGAGGCCGGCTATCAGCCCGAGAGCGCCTACTTTGAGTGCATGCATGAACTAAAACTCATCGTCGATCTAATCTATCGCGGCGGCCTGGAGTACATGCGCTACTCCATCTCCGACACCGCCGAGTGGGGCGACTATGTCAGCGGACCTCGCGTCATCAACGACGAAAGCCGCAAGGCCATGAAGCAGATCCTCGCTGAAATTCAGGATGGCAGATTCGCCAAGCGATTCCTGGCCGACCAGAACTCCGGCCGCAAGGAGTTCCTGGCCTTCCGCGAAGCCGAAGCCAAACACCCGGTAGAAATCGTAGGCAAAAAGCTCCGCGCCGCCATGCCCTTCCTCGACCCAATCACCGTAGAAGAAGTCGTCAAAAACAGGTAGTACCCCCACCAACTCCGGGTGCCCCAGGTCTCGCTTTTGAGACCTGGGAAACGTAAGCGTGTGGTCTTCCCCACTGGCGCAGTGAACGTCCCAGGTTGAAGATGGGTTCATGGAACGGGAAGACAAGTCCAAGCCAAGTCGCAGGAAGAGATTGCGGCGGACGGTTGCGCCTTTTCGGCGAAGACATAGCCGAGATTCTGGAGTATATCCCAGCCAACTTCAAGGTCATTCGTCATGTGCGCCCCAAGTCCGCCTGCAACAAGTGTAAGCACGTTGTGCAAGCGCCCGCGCCTTCCCGCACCATCGAGCGTGGGCTCGCAGGACCGGGGCTGATTGCGCATGTGCTCGTTTCGAAATATGCCGATCACTGCCCGTTGTTTCGCCAGTCAGAGATCTATGCTCGCGAAGGTGTCGATCTGGATCGTTCCACTCTGGCTGGCTGGGTGGGCGCTTCCAGCGAGTTGCTCGCGCCACTGGTCGAGGCTCTGCGCAAGCATGTTCTCGCGGCAAGCAAGATTCATGCCGACGATACACCGGTTCCGGTGCTCGCTCCTGGTAACGGCAAGACCAAGACCGGCCGCCTGTGGACATACGTGCGCGATGAACGGGCAGTGGGCAAAGACACCGCGCCAGCCGTGTGGTTTGCCTACTCGTCGGATCGCAAAGGCGAACATCCCCGCCAACATCTGAAGAACTTCAAGGGTGCGCTGCAGGCCGATGCCTACGCTGGATTTCATCATCTCTACGACAGCGGCAACGTCTATGAGGTTGCCTGTTGGGCCCATGCCAGACGCAAGTTCCACGATATTGATGTGGCCCATGCGTCGCCATCACCACCGAAGCGATTGCGCGTATCGGCACTCTTTATGGCATCGAAGAGACGGTCTCAGTTCGAGGGGCGGCCGCGCTAACGACGGTTAACTCAATGCCGTCTGCCCATCGCGTTCCCCACCATTATTCAACTTGGTCCAGCCTGAATGCAGGCGGGGAACTCAGGGAGAGACCGCTCAGCAAATGTGGTCGTCTTCTCTTCCGGTAACTATTTGGCGATCGGGAAGGTGATCCGGCGCAACTGGGCGTTCTTTGCCCCCATGGGAACCAGCTTGACGGGCGCAGAAGTTCCATCCCTGCGGAGCATGCTGCCAGCTAAGACAACACGTGGGTTGTCGAGGGGGTAGTCGGGGTTCGCATCCGCAACGGGTTTCGGCACAAAACCGAATCCGGAGGAACGCTGTTTGGATGGTAGGGCAAGGTCGGTTTCCACATTCTCGGATTTCGTGACGAAGTAATCCTTGAACTCGGACTTGGCATAAGTCTTGATCGTCTGCGTTTCACCTTTCACCGGCAAAACATAAAGCAGGGGACCATACTGGAGTGCGAATTCATTGCCGAGCGCGGGGACTTCATGGACTGTCTGGTCAAAACGGATAGCCACGGAGTCACCTTCTTTCCAGGTTTTGCGTACCTGCCAGAAAGAACCAACTCGCTTTATGTTTGCGCCGGGGCAGGAGATCTTTGTTTCTTTGGACCATTCTGGATTGCGCAACCAAATGCAGAAGGAAAGCGGCTTTTCCGGTCGCACCGTGATTTTGACATCGCCGGAATAAGGGTACCCAGTCTTTTCCTCGATCCGCACAGAGACACCTGCCAATTGCGTCTCTACATCGCATGGGCCGTAGAGCGTAGCCGCAAGAGCCGGCTCGGAACCTTTGGGCCGCATCCAAGCTTTGCTTACGAAATAGGGGGCAACGCGAGTGGCATTCGGGTTGCAGCAAACTGCCACCTGCTGATGTGTGGGAGAGAACCGCTGTCTTTTGCCTATCTCATCGTGAACTGAAATGCGATTTTCAGGGGAGCAATACAGTATCGCAGAGCCATTTGGTTCGCGGGACCCTTGGGCGGCGTTGAACCAAAGATGTTCAGCCGCTTGGAAGTATGCTGCATCGCCCTTTTTCTGACCTGCGTTGATGAGCGAGAATTGCTCCTCGAAGATTGCGCAATACTCGTAACCAATATCCCAAGGCTTCGGCGGAGCATCGACGTTCTCCTCACTGACCAGCGCACCGCTGGGCATGGTAAAAGCATTCATCGCTGAAATCAGGCCCATTCCAAGTTTCAAGTATTCCTCGTTGCCGGTAGTCGCCCAGAGCCAAAACGGTATGCGTATGGTTTCAGCCACATCGGCACCGTGCCCGCTCTCATAACGATTCTGGAAGGTGTTGCCAACCAGGGGCTGTTCAAAGTATTGCAAGAGATTGGGGCGTTCGCGGTAAATCCGCAAGCCGAAGTCCAAATACTTTTTGTCACCGGTCTTGGCAAACAGCGCTTCGAGGATGTCGATGTACATGGCGTCGTGCTGAGAGAAGTTGAAATTCTTTCCCCCGGCATAGCCCTCAATCGTGCGATCCACGGAGCGTTTAACCGCCTCGTACACCCTTTCGTCTCCCATCGCTTCGGCGTATGCCAACATACCGCGGAATAGGCAGGTCTGTGTCCAGAATTCACCATTTCCGCTATAACGAAGCTCGGGAGAGAATATTCCGATGTAGCCGTCGGCGTCCTGCGAAGCAAGGATGTGATTCACGTAGACTTGCACCTTGGCCATTGACGCCGGATCTTGTGTCAGGCACGCGAGCATTGTGTGTCCGCAGTGCCAGTTGCCCTCGGTTTCGCCGTTCCACCAGGCATTGTTTTCGACGTTGCCGCGGTTGGGTTTTCCGGGACGATTCCGCCCGGAGGCGAAGATATCACTCGAAGCCTCGGGACAAAGTTCATCAAGGTGACCGGCGAAGCCGGTTTGGAGATCGCGGCGCATTTGCGCCAGAATCCAGCCTGTTGGCTTGATCTCCCCGAACCTAAGTTGAGTGAAGGCGGGTTGAACGGCATAGACCGAGGACGGAGGTGTGTTTTTTGATTTATCGGATTTAGGTGTCCGATTCGATGCAAGTTGTGCGAGCGTAATCGACCCAGCTGGAAGCAAGAGGCCGCCCGCTGCAGCGATCATAAGTTTTATCGACTTCCGTCTTTGCATTGTCCGCTCCTCAGA
>Ga0181517_10003049_pt1 | contig 16317 bp, 12 predicted proteins | sample PEATcosm2014_Bin_31_FD_119748 | JGI IMG/M metagenome (GOLD analysis project Ga0181517, IMG submission 119748) | Peatland microbial communities from MTU Mesocosm Facility, Houghton, MI, USA - PEATcosm2014_Bin01_30_metaG | ecosystem: Environmental > Terrestrial > Soil > Wetlands > Peat | place... | reverse complement strand
GGCGGAGGCGGGGCGTTCCTCGGCGGCGGCACGGGTGGCACCACGAGCGGCGGCGGTCAATGATCGTAGCCCTCGAGTCGCTGCGTATGGCGCTCTCGAGCCTGCGCGCCAATCCGCTGCGCGCCGTACTGACCATCCTCGGGATCGTCATCGGCATCGCCGCCGTGGTCGCGCTCACCTCGATCGGCAGCGGCTCGACCCGCGCGGTCGAGAACCGCTTCAACGCCTTCGGTACCGACACGATCACCGTCGAGAACAGTCCGTTCGTGAGCAGTGCCGTGCCTCTGAGTGCCAGCGACGTGGCCGCCATCGACGCCACCCCCGGTGTCAAGGCGACCGTCACCTCGGTGAACACCAATGCCGCCGTGACGCTGGGCTCCAGCAGCGCGACCGAGACGATCAGCGGCACATCGCCCCAGATCGCGAGCATCGACCACCTGACCATCGAGGCTGGCACCTTCTTCAGCGCGTTCGATGCCAGCCACTCCCTGCCGGTCGCCGTGCTCGGCAACACGGTGGCCAGCGACTTGAACCTCTCGCCGCTGCGCGCCGTGGGACAAGTCGTCAGTTTGGGGGGCGTGCGGTTTCGGGTGATCGGCGTGCTGGTCGCGCAAGGCGGGGTCGGCTTCGCTTCGGTCGACTCCAGTGTGCTCGTGCCCGTGGGCGCGATCGAGGGCCAGCTCGTCGCGTTTCGCCCCGACATCTCCCAGATCCGCGTGCAGGCCGAGCCGTCGGCCGTGAACACATTCCAGGCCGCGGTCCAGACGACCCTGCGCACCCAGCACGACCTGACGGGGAGTGAGCAGAACGACTTTCAGATCGTCAACGCGAGCTCGATCGCCTCGGCCGTCTCATCGAGCACTAAGACCCTCACGCGCCTCATGGCGGCGATCGCCGCCATCAGCCTGATCGTGGGCGGCATCGGCGTGGCCAATGTCATGCTCGTCACCGTGCGCGAGCGCACCCGCGAGATCGGCGTGCGGCGCGCGGTGGGGGCGACGCGGCGCCACATCGTGGTGCAGTTCCTGGTGTACGCCATCGTGATCAGCGTGATCGGCGGCATCCTGGGCCTGGCTCTGGGCATAGGGGGCGCCTACGTCGGCGGCTCCGCGCTCTCCGTCTCGCCGGTCTTCTCGGCGGCCACCGTGAGCCTCGCCCTGGTGGTGGCCGGCGCGGTCGGCATTCTCGCCGGCATCGGGCCGGCCGTGCAGGCAGCCTCGGTCGAACCGACCACGGCGCTGCGGTACGAGTAAGGCGCCGCCCGGCGCCGCCGGCCAAGGGTCGACCCCTGCCGGCCGTGGACGGTCGGCCGTTGCCGGCTTCGCTTGCGCCATCCGGGCGGCGCACTGGCAACGGATTTGCCGCCGCGGCGCTTGCGCTGCTCCTCGCTGGGTCTAGTATGAGGGTCGGAGGGGTCGCGCGGGCCCGGCTGTCGGCGCGCCGTAATGGAGTTCGGGGAGGGTCAATGAGACGTTTTGCGCTCTGCGCATTTGCCGTGCTTGCCGTAGGGCTGATGCTGGCGCCGGGTGCGCTGGCGTCGACTGGGGTCAAGTACGCCGTCCCGCTGAGCACAAGGCACTCGGACTTGGCGCCGGCGCCTGCAATGCGACTCGGGGCTGACCCCGTTTTCAGCATCAGCGGCGTCGTCCGGAACTTCGACGGGTCGAGCGCCGCCATGGCGTATGTTGATTGGGGCTGGTGGAAGACGACCGGGGACTATCGCGTGAACTATGGTTACGGTGGTTCCTCCGAACCGACCGGCAGCACCGGGGCCTTCTCGCTACCAAGCGTCGCGTCCAACTCGTCAGTTCGCGCGAATAGCGACGACCTCAGAGTCTCGTACGACCCCTACAATCAACCTGATGGACCCGTGCTTCTGCTGCTCGACTCCACAGCCAACGATTTCTCGGTCGACAACAACGGCACGCTACCCTCGCCGTTCAGCTACGCGCTGCAGCCGTCAGAAGTCCAAGTGACGTTCACCGGGCTCAGTAGCGCGCTCGAAAGCGGCCAACCGGAAGTCTGGACTGCTGGGACCCTCGGCTCCGCCGAGACGAGTGTGCCGCTGACCAATGGCACCGGCACCGCCTTCGTCATGCCGTCCAGCTTCAACGATGTGGTCGCCGGGTTCTACACCGCCCAAGGTGCCCTAACGACCGAGACGCAGTGGCAGGGGTCTGATACGGCGGTTGTTGCCGGCGTGCCAGACACGACTCCGGTCTCACTCGATTGGAGCCAGGCTCAGCATGCCGCCCTGGCGGGTCCGCTGTGTCAGCACTCCGGAAAGCCGGGCTCGATCGCGAGACTTGTGCTGCACGGTTGGCCCCAGTCCGAGCAGGCCGGTTTCACCATGGAGAGCAACACGCAGGGGTGGATCTACCCCCAAGCTCTGTTCACATCGACAGGTATCAATGAGACGCATACGGAGCAGCTGCAGATTCCCCCCAAGGCGGCGGTCGACTGGTACCAGATGCACGTCTACCGTAGCGACGTTGGCGATCCGAACGGGATCCTCGACCTCTACGACTACTACCAGGTCTGCACCTTCAAGGCGTCGGCGAGCACGATCCGCCACGGCAAGGCCGTGCGTCTGAGCGGCATGGTGCCTGCGGCGGCCGGTAAGGTCACGCTCTACTCGACCATCCACAAGGTCTCCGGCCAGCCCGCCACCCTGGCGGCCAAGGGCTGGACCAAGCTGGGCACGTACAAGGTCGCCTCGCGCAAGTTCGCGACGGGCCTGCTGCACCCTAAGCGCACGACCTACTACGTGGTCGAGTACAGGGGCTACGCCTTCACGGCGTTCACCTCGGTCATCAAGGTGACCGTCCACTGAGCAAGCACTGACGCGCCCACCGGGCGCCGACGAAACACGAGGCCCAACGGGGGGCCGGGACGAGCAACGCTCGTCCCGGCCCCCCGTGTGGCTGCGGCTCGCGTCGTTCGGCTCGCGTCGTTCGGCTCCCGTACCATCCTCGCCAGCGTCGTTTCGGTCCGCGCGTCGTCCCCGCCGCTTCATCGCGGCTGCGGCGCCGCTTCAGGCCCGCGGGTCTCTGATCAGCGCCATGAACAGCGGCGCCGCGGTGCGCTTGTCGGTGAGCAGCAGCAGGAGGGGGCGGTCGGCGCTGATCGTGAGGGGCGCGTACGGTGCGGCCGAGAGGCCCACGATGCCGGCCGTGGCGGCGGCCGCCTCGACGCCGCCCTCGGTCACGTCGAGCACGGCTTTGTGCACGACGCGTTCGATGTAGACGCGGCCCTGCGTGCCCGGCGCGACGATGCCCTGCAGCTCCGCGGTCTGCGGCGAGAATGCCGACACCATGCCCATGGCCTGCAGCTCTGTCTTCAGATCGGGTTCCGAGAAGGTTGTGTGCAGGCGTGGCAGCTCGAGCATGATCGAGGTCGTGCGCGCGGCGCCGTAGAGCGAGTCGAGGCCGCGGGCGGCCAGCAGCGCGACCAGCGACTCGGGCGTCTTCCCCTCGCGCGGCACGACCACCCAGGCGGTCACTGGCCCCTTGGTGGCGAGGGCCACGGCGTCGTAGGCGCTCGTCTGGGCCACCGGCGCGGTGACGGGCCCGCTCATGGTCGGCACCCGCACCACGGTGCCGCCGCCCAGCGTGAACGGCCGCGGGGCCGTCTCGCCGGCCGCGAACGGCGTCGCCCAGGCTGCCTTCAGGTGGACGGTGTTGACGACCGCCAGGATGGTGGCGTCGCTGAAGTCGCCGGGCTGCACGATCTGCTTGATCAGGCCGGCCGTGCGCGCGTCGACCCAGCCGTTGACCGCATCGGCGGCCCTGACGGGGTCGGTGGGCAGCGGCAGCGTGGCGGCGGCGAAGTAGTCGCGGCCGGCGGTCAGGAACCGCGGGGCAAAGGCGACGCCGCTGTGCAGCCACAGCGAGTCGGCGATCTGCACCGCCGGCCGCCGTCCGGCCTGCGCCGCGGCGATGAGGTCGGCCCACGCCTGGTCTGTCGCGGGCAGGCTCAGGCCATCGAGGCCGAGCGTACGGCGCATCTCGGTCGCGGTGCGGCCCTGGGCACCGTTCAGGATCATGGCGAGCACGTCGCCGATCGAGAGCGGCGAGATGACGACGTTGCCGTCTGCGTTGCGGCGCGCCTCGCGGGCCAGCAGCTCGAGCCCAAAACGGTCGAGCGGCGCGGCGAGCACCCCGGCGTCGGCAAGCGCCGCGGGGCGGCCGCGAACGGGGTCAAGCGGCGCGGCGGCGGCCGGCGCGGGGTGGTGGGTCGCCACGAGCACGGCGGCCACGACGGCGCACACCGCGGCCAGCGAGACGACGATGACGACGATGCGGCGCACGGTGCCCTCCTTGCCCGACTCCTGCGAGTCGCTTCTTCAGCTTCTGGCAAAGGAGACGCCGCCGGGCAGCGTGAGGTTCACGTCGGACAGCGTGCGGTTCATGCTGGGCACAGTGCGGTTCACGCCGGGCCGCGCGAGGCCCGCGCCGCCGCGCGGCGAGTGCGCGCTCTCAGGGTCCGGCGCGACGCGCGGCCGGCTCTCAGCCGGCCAGCGGCACGACCAGCAGCGGCATGGTGGCGCGGTGCACCAGGTGATAGGGGGTCGAGCCGAGCAGCAGGCCCGTGAGTTGCGACTCGCCCCGGGTGCCGACGGCGATGATGTCGGCCTTGGTGCGCGCCGCGACTTTCAGCAGCGCCTCGGCGGGGCGCTCGTTTTCGAGGACGACCTCGGCCGGTACGCCGCGCTGCTGGGCGACCGCCAAGGCCTCTGCCGTGAGCTTGCGGCCGAGCTCTACGACCGTCTCCGGTGGCACCAGCGACGAGGCGCCTATGCGCGGTGGCGCATCGGCGTAGGTGATGATCACCTTGCCGGCCGCGCCGGCAAGGCCGAGCGCCTGGTCGAGGGCCGCTTTCGCGCACTCCGAACCGTCGTACCCCACAACGATCGTCAAGCCCATCGTGTTCTCCTTCCCGACCGGTGCGCCCTTGCCGGGACTACGTCGCCGTTAGTGCGCGGCGCACACGACGGACAGGGCTCCCGCCACGGTGGCGGCATGCTTCCGGCGGCCTCTCTCGAGGCCCTGCACGCCTAGCTCTTCCCCTCGAATGCGGCCGGAAACCGCGTTGGGGCGGGGCCGGGGCGGGCTCCGCGTCGGCGCCGGCGTGGTACGCTGGCGTTGCGCGGGCGGGGGCAAGGGCCTGGGCACAACCGCGAACGACTGACTGGGGTCTGGCTTGCCGCAGGCCCGAGAGTCGCTGTCTGAGAACAGGGTCTACGACAAGGACGCCGCCGGGTGAGTGTCGAAGCCTGCAGAACGCGGTCGGGCGACCGCCCTGACAAGGAGAGTCGATCGTGAAGCGCGCGCTATTCCTTGCTGTCGTCGTTGCGTCGATGGGGCTGTTCGGCGCCGCCTCGCAGGCCGCCTCGGCGTCGGGCGCGGGCTGGACGACCCACCGCCTCGACTTCGGTCCGCTGCTGTCGGTGGCCGCTCCCGACGCCGGCCACGCCTGGGCGGTCGGTCCCGCGCCGAGCATCGTGACCACGAGCAACGGCGGCGCCACGTGGCGCTCGCAAGATCCCGGCACCACCAGCCAGCTCTACTGCGTCGCGTTTTCCAACGTGGCCGACGGCTGGGCCGTCGGTGACGCCGGCACCGTCGTGGCCACCGCCGACGGCGGCGCCCACTGGGCGCCGCAGACGGTGCCCGCACCGGCCGCGCCTGCAACGGCCGCGCCCCTGATCGGGGTAGCGAGTCACGGCGTCGCCGCCTGGGCAGTCGGCGCCGACGGCACGATCGTAGCGACCACCGACGGTGGCACGACGTGGCTCGCGCAAGCCTCGTCGACCACCGCCGACCTCTACAGTGTGAGCTTCGCCGACGCCACCCACGGCTGGGCGGTAGGCGACGCCGGGACCATCGTCGCCACCACCGATGGCGGCACGACCTGGACCGCGCAGCAGGCGCATACGAGCGACTATCTGAACGGCGTGGCCTGCAGCGGCGAGCTGCACGCCTGGGCGGTGGGCGAGAAGGGTGTCATCCTCGCCACCAGCGACGGCGGCGTCCACTGGACGGTCGCGCGCCGCGCGGCGGCCAAGGCTCCCGACCTGTACACCGTGAGCTTCGCCGACGGCCGCCATGGCTGGGCGGTCGGCGACGCCGGCGTGCTGCTGGCCACGACCAACGGCGGGCTCACCTGGCGCGCGCAGTCGGCCCCCGCCGGCAGCGAGGCTCTGGCCTCGGTGGCGTTCCCCGACGCGCTGCATGGTTTTGTGTCGGCGTGACCGGCGCCATGCTCACCACCGCGCGCGCCGGCTGGTCCGACACGCTCCCGCCGGTCGCCGCCGTCACAGGCACCGGCTGGCACCGTAGCGCGGCGCGCGTCACGCTGCACGCCACCGACCCGGCGGGCGGTTCGGGCGTCGCCTCGCTCGCACACTCGTTCGACCACGGCGCGACGTGGACGACCGGCTCGTCGTTCGTGGTGCCGGCGCCCGCCGATCACGACATGGACGGCCTGCACTCCTTTCTGTACCGGGCGACCGACAACGCCGACAACGTCGCGCCCGCGCGCCGCGCCGTGGTGGGGATCGACACGAGCCGCCCCACGCCCATCGCCGACTGGCCGGCCGTCGCCACCCGGGGTGCGCGCGCCGCGCTGCGTTTCCGGATCGCCGACCGGCGTCCAGGCGCGCCCACGGCGACCGTCACGATCAGAGTGCGCGACGCACGCGGCGCGCTCGTGCGGAAGCTGGTGATGCGGGGCGTCAGGGTCGACACGACGCTGACCTGCGCCTTCACCTGCAGGCTGCCGGTCGGTACCTATCGGTTCGTCGTGGCCGCGGTCGATGCCGCTGGCAACCCGCAGGCGGTGCAGGCGCGCAACACGCTGAGGGTTCGCGCCGCGCTCACCGGCTTCGCTGCCGCGCTGCAGCGTTAAGAAGGGCGCAAGGCGCCGTCCACGACGGCTGCACGCGGCCCGGCGAGGTCCTACAATAGGGTCCTCGACGAGGAGTTGATGACCATGACCGACCACGGATTCGTCTGTCACGAATGTGGCCGCACGTTCCGCGGGATCAACGCTCGCATCGGCGTAGAGATGTGCCCGCAGTGCGGCAGCATCGACATAGCACGGACCGCGCCTGCGGCCCACTCCGCGCCTGCCCGACCCGACGAGCCCGGCCGCCGCGGCATGCCAGTCCGACCCACGCGCCCGACCGAGCAGACGCACCCGCCCGCGGCGGAGGGCCCTCCCGATGCGACCAACGGCCTCTCGCCGCAGACAAGGTCTGGCAGTCACAGGTAAGTGACGGGGCGCCTTCGGAGTGGCCGCGGTGGCCGGTCGGCCCGCCCGTTTCGTGCGCGCTGCGGGCCGGCCTTACCCCCGGGCGGCCATCGCGATCGGGATCAGCCCGGCGCGACCACGGTGATCGTGACGGGCACCGAACCCAGATGGTCGCCGCCCTCGGCCTGCGTGCCGTCGCCGACCGTGTAGAAGTGCAGCGTGCCGGTGATCGTGCTGCCCGGTAGCGCGTCGGCCGGCACGTCGAGCGTGGCGTGGACCGTGCCCCTGCCGCCTGCCGCGATCGTGAGCGGCGCGGCCGCGGTGGCCGACACCGCAAGGCCCGCGACCGGCTGGGGCGCGCTGTAGTCGACCGTGATGGCGTAGGCGGCGCTCGTCGCCGCCGCCACCGGATTGCCGTAGCCCATGATCAGCGTCCACAGTCCGGCCATGGGGCTGGCCAGGACTACCGCGTTGCCCGCACTCGTGGTGGCGAGGCTCTCGGACTTGTCGGTCTGGCTGGGGTCGTAGAGCCCCAGGTCTACCAGCGTGTCGGCGCCGGTCCAGGTGGCCTGTGCGGTGACCAGGGTCACGCCTTGTGGCAGCGTGAAGGTGGCGGTGGGGGAGATGCCGCTGGGCGTGGGCGTCAGCGTACCGGCGATCGGAGGGAGCGTGACGTCGTCGTAGAGCGCCGTTCCGGCGCTCGTCGCCTGGCTTTCGGCGTAGGTGGGCAGGGCCGTCGCGCCGCCGTTTGAGACGGTGAAGTCGGCGCTCACCTGCGTGCCGGGCGCCGCGCTGGCCGTCCAGCTCGTGGGCGCCACGACGGGCGTGTCGAGCGTGACCGTGCCGCTGTAGGGCTCGCCGAACGAGCGGCCGTTGAACCCGGCGCCCCAGACGATCAGCTGCCAGGTGCCGGCCTCGGGGGCATCCCAGACGACTTGTTCGGCGCGGTGGCCGAAGGCTGCGTCGGGCACCGTGAACGAGGAGTAGTCGGGGTACCAGAGCAGGTCGCCGCCCTTGGCGTCGCGCAGGTCGCCGCTGGGGTCGATGAGGTAGAGGTCGACGAGGTTGCCGGTGTCGGGCCAGGCGAGCGAGGCCGTGAGCGAGTGCGTGCCGGCGGGCACGTGCACGTCGTAGAAGTAGAGCTCGCCCCCGGAGTACTCGACGGTGGAGCCCTTGAGGGTGCCCCTGAAGCTGCCGCGGCCGCCCGAGAGCGTGACTGGTACGCGCACGGCGACCGGGATGGTGGTCGTCGTCGTGCCGTTGCCGACGGCGATGCTGTAGATCCAGCTGCCGGCCGGCGCGGGCGCCGTGACGGTCGCCGCCACGTGCACCGAATGGCCGGGCTTGAGGGTGACGATGTGTCTGGAGAGGGCGATCACGGGCGTCGTGGTCTTGCGTGAGAAGGTGACCCGCAGGTTGACGGCCTGCGGCGCGGTGGGCGCCATGCCGTCGGTCGGGTAGATGTCGATCTCCCAGGGCCGGCCTTTGATGACGGCGGGGCGCTGCGCGCTGGGTCCGGTGAGGGAGATCTGGGCGAACGAGAGGTGGCCGTAGCCGCCGCTCGTCTGGCCGTACGAGACGAAGTTGCCGCGAGAGTCGTAGACCGCGCTGTCGAGCGAGACCTTGGGGCCGGACGGCCAGGTGAGCCGCACCGTCACGAACTGGGCGCCGGCGGGCACGGTGAAGTGCTTGATCGCGTTGTAGTCGGGCGCGCTCACGACGAAGCGCCGAACGTCGAGCGTGTGGACGGTGGCGAACCGGCGCGGGGTGAGGGTCACGCGTTCGGTCACGCTGCCGGTGTTCTTGACCATCACGGAAGTCGTGGCGCGGCGGCCCGCGGCGAGGCGCGGTGACCAGCTTGTGGGGCTCGTGGGATCGGCGGTCACCGTGGCCCGGAACACCTTGCCCTGGCCGAGGGCCGCACGCACCGCGGCGGCGGCGTTCACGAGGCCGCTGCTCTGGTCGACCGCAGGGTACCCGAGGTCGGTGGCCGTGTTGGCCAGCAGGGCCTTCCAGTACACGGGCGCCGGCAGGACCTGACCCGGGTGGGCGAGCTTCCAGGCCGACTCGGCGAGGGCGAGGTCGCCGGCGACCACCGGAGCCGCCATGCTGGTGCCGCCGAACTCCTGTACGTCGACGTCGCCGTAAGCGTCGCCTGAGCCGCTCGGCGCCAGCGCCCAGCCCCAGGCGCCGAAGCCCATGACGTCGGGCCTGAAGTCGCCCAGCGAGTTGGGGCCGCGGCTCGACCAGGTGATGACCTGGTCGCCCCTGTAGGAACCGCCGGTGGCGAGGTAGCCGATCTGCGAGAACAGCCGGTAACCGGTGGTGGCGCCGACCGCGATCACGTTCTTGAGGTCGGGCGCCGAGCCCTCGGTGCCCTGCCCGGGGCCTTCGTTGCCCTCGGAGTTGACCACGGTGATGCCGTCGTCTATCGCGGTCTGGAAGGCCTGCGCCAGCGGGTCGGCGCCGTTCGGCGGGATGAAGGCGTCGCCCAGGCTGCACGAGATGATGTCGACCTTCTGGGCGATGAGCCACTCGATGCCGCGCATGATGTTGGAGTCCCAGCCGCCGTTCACGTCGAGCACCTTGGCCATGACGACCTTGGCGCCCGGCGCCATGCCTTCGATGCGCATGGAGGTGCCGGTGCTCGCGTTGTAGACGAGCTTGCCCTGCGCGGCCACGCAGCTCGAGGTCGCCGTGCCGTGGCCGTCGGAGTCTTGCAGGCCGTCGCCGGTGAAGTCGCGGTAGTCGGCGATGGCGGCGGCGAGGTCGGGGTGCGAGGGGTCGGTGCCGGTGTCGAGCATGCCCACGCGGACGCCCTGACCCTTGACGGCCTGGCCGTGCACCTTGATGGCCCAGGCGTCCTGGGCGTGGGTGAGCTGCAGGGCTTCGGGTTCGAGGGGCGCCGCCGAGGCGGCCGCGGCCGTCGCCCGGCCGGCGCTGCGTACGGCGGTGGCCGCCGTGGCGCCGATGGCGGGCGTTGTGGGAGCGCGTACCTTGTGGTCGGAGACCACGTCCAAGACGTTGCCGTCGTCGAGCAGCGCGCCGAGCGTGGCTCGTGAAACGGTGGCGGCGACGCTCGAGAAGTAGCGGTAGCGGTAGACGCCGGTGGCGTGGCCGCGGGTGAGCCGGCCGACGACTTCGCCGGAGTCGCCGGGAGACTTGAGGACGACGATGACCCTCATCGTGGGCTTGGCGACCACTCCGGTCGCGCCGGTCGCTGCGGCCCGCACCACGCCGCCGAGCAGCGACCCCGCCACTACGAGCGCCACGATGATACCGATGATGGTGCGTCGTCTCATTGACCTCTCCCGACCCTTTGCTGCAAGCCGACTAGTTATAGGGGGCCGTGGACGTGGCCGCAAGCGTGGCGGGCGAACGTCGACCCTCTCGCCCAGCGGCGGCGTGAGACGATGTTCCGTACTTCTTTGGTAGTCGGTTATGCTTAGCACAACGAGCAGGAGCGGTGACGCCCGTGTCGCACCAAGGCCGTTCGCGTCGCGCGCCTGACCGGTTGTCGTCCGCCATCGTCAGGAGGCCGCATGACCGTACTGCAGCTGCCCTTCCGCCTGCCCCAGTCCTGTGTGCGCATCGCCGGAACGCGCGCCTTCGTCCACGACACGCTGCTGGCCCGCGACGACGTCTCCGCCCAGGCGGCCGTCACCCTCGATGTGATCGCTGAGGACGAACTCTCCACGCTGCGCATCGCCGAGAGCGTGCTGGCCGACACCGACGTCGGCTTCGAGTGGACCGACGACGGACGCCTCGTCACCAGCTCGGTCGAGCTCACCGGGCGGGCCGGCGCCGTGGCCGTGGGCGTCGTCGGCGCCGCGACCTCGGTCGCCGGCGTGCTGCTCGGCGCGCCCGCCCTGGCGCTCACTCGCGCCGGCGCTCCGGCGGCGCTCGCCGCGCGGCCGGGCGTGGGTGCATCGGCCACCGAAGTGCCGGCCACCGAAGTGCCGGCCACCGAAGTGCCGGCCACCGACGCGCCGACCACCGAAGCGCCGACCACCGACGCGCCGACCACCGACGCGCCGACCACCGACGCACAGGCCGTCGGCGTCGCGTATCGCGTGGCCCATCCCGACGAAAGTGAGGCGCGCGAGACCTGCGCCGGACTCATCCCCGAGCTCGCGCGCGGTCTGGCCGAAGCCCTGCGCCGGGTGCCGACCGCCGCCGACGGCAAGGCGCGCACCGAGGCCGTGCGCGCCGTCGTCGACGCGCTCGCCGTGGCGCGCGCCCAGGCCGCCGCGCTCGACGAGCACTTCCGCGCCTGGCGAACGACCACCGTCTCCACGCGGCTCGAGCACTACGAGTTCCTGCTCGAGCTCGACACCCTCGTGGCCGCGCAGGCGCTGCCCGAGCTGGTCGACGGCCGGTTGCGTTCGGCCGGCGCCGGCGGCTCCGGCAACCGCGCCGCGTTGGCCGCGGTACAGGCCGCCTTCGAGGCGCTGGGCGTGATGGTCGTCGTGACCGACGACCCTCCGGTCGCACCGGGTGCGCCGCCCGCCGACGGTGCGGCCCTGTCCGACGGCGGGCCGTCGCCCGACGGTGCGCGCCGGCCCGTCGTCGCCGAGAACGAGATCGTCGTGCGCCTGCCGCGCCGCGTGCGGCTCACCGTGTACGAGCTCGCCGCCGGCGGCGAGCTCGTCAAGCGCTCGTCGAGCTCGGTCCTCGTCATGGACGGACGCTGTCCGCACACCACGGTCGAGCTCACCAAGACGCTGTTCGGCAAGCGCGCCGTGAGACTTGGGTTCTCGGCGGGCAGCGCGCTCGAGTCGCTGCGCGTAGGGGCGACCTCGGGGGCTGCCGCGGCGGCCGAGACCGCCGGCGCGCTGCCCAACGCCATCGCGCTTGGGCTGGAACGCTCGCGCAAGATCGTCACACGCACCGCCGCGCTGCGCAGCGCGGGGCTCGACCAGCGTCTGTCGGTGCTCACCCGCGAGCTCCAGCTCAAGCGTCAGGAGATCGCCCAGGCCGGCCTGCAGGCGACCGCGGGCTCGTACGCCGAGCTGCAGGCGCTTAAACGACAGGTCGCGCTGCTCGAGCAGCGCAAGGCGCTGGCCACCCTCGAAGCCGATCTGGGCGTCACCGCGGCCGCCGACACGGCGGTCTCGGCGGCTGCGGCGGCCGACCTCGAAGCCGGTGTCGGTGCGACCAGCCAATCTCCCTCCGACGTACCCGCATGACCGTCGCCGCGACCACCTGATCCGGGCCCGATGGGCCGACCGCACCCGCGAAAAGGAACACCGCCATGCCAGATCCGGTCTACAAGCTCGGCAAGCTGCCCAAGGCAGTCGACGACCGCAACCTCATGCTGGCCAGCTACCTCACGCCGGCCGCCCCGACCCCGCCGCCGGCGGTCGACTACGCGGCGGCGGTCAAGGCCTGGGGCATGCTCGGCAACGACACGGTCGGCGACTGCGCCCTCGCCGGCCAGGCCCATGCCGACATGCTCTGGGCGGCCAACGCCGAGCACCGCGCCCTGGCCATCACGACCGCGCAGGTGCTGCACGCCTACTCGGCCGTCACCGGCTACGACCCGCGCGCCGACGGTCCCGGCGGCAATCCGACCGACCGCGGCACGGTGTTGCTCGACGCCCTCAAGTACTGGCGCACGCGGGGCATCGACCGCCAGAGCATCTCGGCTTTCGTCGAGGTCGACACAAGCTCGGTAGCCGACGCCAAGCTCGCCATCGACCTGTTCGGCTGCCTCTACGTGGGCGTCGAGCTGCCCGCCGCCGTGCTGCCCGAGTCTCCGGGCGAGCTACCGGCCTGGACTGTGGTGCCCGACGGCAGCAGGCGCCACGCGCCCGACCCCCACAACGGCCATTGCGTGATCTACGCCGCCTACGACGAAAGCGGCCCGACGGTGGTCACCTGGGGTACGACCGTGAAGGCGTCCTGGGGGTTTCACACTGCCTACTGCGACGAGCTCTACGCCATGCTGTCGCCGGCCTGGCTGCGCCACGACCCGCCCGGCATCGACGTCGCCACGCTCACAGCCGACCTGGCCCTCGTTGCGCGCCGGTAGACTGGCTGTGCGCAACGACCCTCGGGCGCCGGCCGCCTTCACGGCGGCCGGCAGCCCGGCTTTCCTGTAGCCAGGCCTCCAGGAGGACGCCATGACCGAGCCCCGTGAGATCGCCGAGAAGGCCGAACAGGTCGCCCCCGGCCTGTACCACTGGCACGTCCACAACAGCAACATCGGCGGCGCGATCTCGAGCTCGCACGCCCTGGTCGACGGCGACGCGTGCGTGCTGATCGACCCGGTGCGCCTGGCCGCCGACGCCCTCGCCGCGTGGCCGCCGCCGGGCAACGTGCTGCTCAGCGCGCGCTGTCACCAGCGCGCCGCCTGGCGCTACCGCCGCGAGCTCGGCGCCGAGGTCTGGCTGCCGGTCGACGCCGCCGTCGCCGACGAGGAGCCCGATCACCGCTACGGCGAGGGCGACACGCTGCCCGGTGGCCTCGTGGCGGTACGCACTCCCGGTCCCGAGTGGCCGCACTACTCCTTCGTGCGCGCGGCCGACCCGGGCGTGCTATTCTGTTCCGACTTGATCTCGCACGGCGGCGGCGGCGAGCTTGCCTTCGTGCCCTTCGAGTATCACGAGGACCCAGCCGAGACACGGCGCAGCGTCGAGCGGCTCCTCGAGCTGCCCTTCACCATCCTCTGTCTCGATCACGGCACGCCGCTGCTCGACGACCCCAAGGGGGCGGTTCGCCGGCTGCTTGCCCGGTAGTCCGTGCTTCGCGTTTGCCGAACGCCCCACGGGGCGACAAACCCCTGAGATCGAGGCCGGACGAGAGGAGCACCACGAGCGCGCAGAACACGACCCGCAATCCCACGCCCACGCGCGACCCGGTCGAGGGCCAGGCCCTTGCCTGCGACCTCGACAACGTCATCATGACGGTCGGGCTGTCGAAGACGTTCCCGGGCGGCATCCGCGCCGTCGAGGCGCTCGACCTGACGGTCGCCGCCGGCGAGATCTTCGGCCTGCTCGGCCCCAACGGCGCCGGCAAGACGACGACCGTCGGCATGCTCTCGACGCGCGTCGTGCCGAGCGCCGGCAACGCCTGCGTGGGCGGCGTCGACGTCGTCGCCCAGCCGGCCCTGGCCAAACAGGCGATCGGCGTGGTCGCGCAGTCCAACACGCTCGACCGCAGCCTGACGGTCTGGGAGAACCTCTACTACCACTGCCGCTATTTCGGGCTCGACAAGGGCGCCGCACGGGCGCGGGCCGACGAGCTGCTCGAGCAGTTCCACCTGGCCGACCGCGCCAAGGCCGACGTCTACGCCCTGTCTGGCGGCATGGCACAGCGCCTCATGGTGGCGCGCAGCATCTCGCACCGGCCTCACATCCTCTTCCTCGACGAGCCCACCGCCGGCCTCGACCCACAGAGCCGGCTGGCGTTGTGGGAGATCCTGCGCGAGCTGCACGGCGAGGGTCTGACGGTGCTGCTCACCACGCACTACATGGAAGAGGCCGACCAGCTCTGCGACCGTGTCGCCATCATGGACCACGGCCGCATCCTCGCCCTCGACACGCCGGCCGGCCTGAAGGCCTCGGTGGGTGCCGCCACGATCGCCCGCGTCGCCACGACCGGCGACCCGGCGGCGCTGGCCGCCGCCCTCACCGCTGGCCTGGGCGAAGGCGCCCGCGCCGAGATCGGCGACGGCGTCGTCACCGTCTATCTCAAGGGCGGCGACGGTGTTGTGCCGCGCATCGTGGCGCACGCCGAGGCCGGCGGCTTTGCCATCACCGACCTCTCGGTCAGCGAGCCCACCCTCGAGACCGTGTTCATCACCCTTACCGGCAAGGAGCTGCGCGAATGAGCGTCGTCGCCAACGTAGAGACACGGCGGGCCATGGGCTTTCGCCCGACGCGCGCCGCGGGCCTCATCGCCTTCTGGGCGCTGCTGCTGCGCGACCTGCGCGTGCTGCAGAAGACGATCGTCGTGTTCGCCATCCGCACGGTCATGCAGCCGTTGCTGCTCGTGTTCGTCTTCACGTATGTGTTCCCCAAGATCGGCCAGGGGGTCGGTGGCTCGTCGCAGTCCGAAGCGAGCTTCTCGACCCTGCTCATGGCCGGCGTGGTGGGCACGTCGATGATCTTCCAGGGCGTGCAGGCGGTCGCCCTGCCGCTCGTGCAGGAATTCGGCTACACGCGCGAGATCGAAGACCGCGTGATGGCGCCCATGCCGGTGTGGGGCGTGGCGGTCGAAAAGATCGCGGCGGGCGCCGTGCAGGCCCTGATCGCCGGCCTCGTCGTATTCCCGCTGGCAGCGGTCATTCCCGCCACGCCGGTACACCTGCACGTGCACTGGGTGTTCCTGCTGACCATCGCCCCGATCGCGGCGGTGCTCTCCGCGGCGCTGGGACTGACGATGGGCACTCGCGTGAAGCCGCAGCAAGTGCCGTTGCTGTTTGCCATCGTCGTGCTGCCCATCACGTTCCTGGGCGCCGTGTACTACCCCTGGGCGGCGCTCGCCCCGATCCGCTGGCTGCAGGTCCTGGTGCTCGTCAATCCGCTCGTCTACATGTGCGAGGGTTTTCGCCTGTCGCTCACCTCGGGCGTGCAGCACATGCCCATCTGGGCCATCTACGCGGGGATGATCGGCTTCACCGTCGTACTCACCTGGGTCGGCATCGACGGCTTTCGGCGGCGCGTGCTCAGCTAAGGCGGCCGCGGCCGCGATGGGGCTCGGCCCCGCACGCCCGTTGCGCGCGTCCGACCTTCGACGGTGCTGACGGTGTGGCGTTGTGGCCCCGTGGATACCTTACGGTCACGCCGGGTCGGGAGCTTGTGGCGCTCGACTCAAAGATAGCAACGGCAGATCGGCCAATCAGTCGAGGAGGGCGCGTATGAGTGAACTTATGGTACTGGGGTTCGAAGACGAGGCCGCGGCCGACGCTTTCGGGCTCAAACTGGGCGAGATGTCGAAGGACATGATCGTCCAGCTGCAGGACGCCGCCGAGGTCGTGCGCGACACCGACGGCAAGCCGCACGTCAAGCACGACACCCACCTCGTGGGCGCGGGCGCCATGGGCGGCGCCTTCTGGGG
>Ga0181517_10003048_pt1 | contig 16318 bp, 11 predicted proteins | sample PEATcosm2014_Bin_31_FD_119748 | JGI IMG/M metagenome (GOLD analysis project Ga0181517, IMG submission 119748) | Peatland microbial communities from MTU Mesocosm Facility, Houghton, MI, USA - PEATcosm2014_Bin01_30_metaG | ecosystem: Environmental > Terrestrial > Soil > Wetlands > Peat | place... | reverse complement strand
TTGGCGGTGTGGGTGGCGGCGTCTTGTCCGAGGAATCCGATGAGCGAAATGCGGTTCTGATACATGGTGAAGTCTCCTGAGTTGAATTCCCGGATTGACCGGGTCACCCATTGGCGAAGCCGGAGCGAGAGGCCCGACTCCCAAGAAGCGATGCGCACGATTAAACGGTTCCGATCAAAGATCGCGTCCGCATCGCTGAAGCCAAGCCGCGCATTCTGGAGCAGGGGCCCAGACTTGCTCTGGGAGAGGAGTCCGGAAAGCAGAGCGGCGCAGTGCCGCCGGGCGTCGGATAAGGCCCGAAGCGTGTGACCGGACAAGCAAGGGAGGAAACGGCGAGACGAACGCTTCATGGTACGCATAGCAAGAGAAATTCCCGGCAGGCCAGCTTTATGCCGCACGACGCGGAACCGTCTCTCTGCCGCCTGTGCAAGGACAGTTTGCCGGCAGGGGACATGCCCTCTCATCGCGCATCGGGACGTGCTTCTCCGCCTGCGAAGAAACGAAGGGCGTAGCTGCCGCGATTTGTAGCCGCGTCGGGACATGAAAGCGCCTCGTATGGGATGTGACTTCGGTATGTATTACTCGAACGCCTGGTCGGCTCGGAATCGGACGATGGTCAATCCGAGGGGATCGACGGCAAGCTCGTTGTTCTTCACGTTCTCCCGAAAGACGTAGGTCACGGTGGCCGTCCAACGCTCGCGCTTGAGTTCGGAATGATCCGCGGGGTTGCTGAAGACTTTCACGAACTCAATCCGGGCCGAATACGGCGACTGCCGCAAGTCGTCCAACACAACTTCTTTCACCTCGACATCGACATAAGGAAGCGAGCTGTCCTTGATATAAGTCTGGATAATGTTGTCCTTGCGTTCCTGCTCGATTACGGCTCGCTGCACGTCGCTGTTGAGGAAATACAGCGCGCTGGTCTGGTCACGCTCGATAGTGAAGCGATTGCGCGCGAAATAGAGTTCCGCAAAGCGGGTCAAGTAATACTTGTTCTCGGCTTCTTGCGGACGGTAGTTGAAGTTGCGATAGTCAATCGCTTCCGCTCGGCCCACATCGTTGATGCGAACGATCATGGGGTGCATCTTGGCGAGCGCGCGCTGGCTCATGAAGGTGAGCGCGGCAAGCGCGAGACAGACAGCGGCAAGCACAAGGATCGTCACCTTCAGGTAGGTGTTCATTACCAGCGGATCGCCATACTGTTCGAGATAGCGTTCCGCAGCCCGTGTGATCTCTGGAGTGGCTTTCGTCTGCGTATTCATCGTTACCTCCTTACGCTGCCGCCATCATCAGGGCGCGCACAGCGACCATTGCTCCAGCGATACCGCCACCGCCGCCGCCTGTGTGGCCGCTGAAGAGGGATTGAGTAATAACCGGAACCTTGAAAAGAATGTAGATATTTACAAGCACCAGGAGTATCAGGAGCGGTAATGTTTGAACGATCAGCGACGGATCGGAGACGCTCTGTCCAAGCTGGATGTAGTAGCTTGTCAGAACGTGTGATAAGACATTCATTGCGGCTGCGGCAACCACCTTGTAAAAGCTGAATCCGAGATACGCCTTTAACCATCCCCAGAACAACCAGTCGAGCTTGTTGAAGACGAGAAACGGGATGAACAGTGGGCCAAGTAACCCAATGATCGTTGCCGCGATTGCGCCATAGGCAATAATGGCGGAAACGACTCCAGCCAAGACCGCTAAAAGGAACTGAACAGCGAAGTACACAATCGAGTAGTACGGAGACATGATGCTGGTGAGCATTGATGGTCCGGTCTTTGACGATGCAGCGTGGATCTGGTTAAGCATTGTTGTGGTGCCATCCGACCCAATCACGTTAACGAGGTTGGCTGTTCCGCCATCGATGAATCCCTTGATCGAGAAGCCGAGTCCGGGAATAGAACTGTCGTAGAAATTGACCATCGCATAGGCAAAAGTCAGGAGCATAAAAAGGCTGATGAACTTCCCGACGTTAAATCCGGCTCCGCCCTGCGAAGATGCAAGTGCTTCCTGTACGCCAAACCATACGAGCATGATGGTTGCTAGCGCGACTACGATGTGAATTCCCATCGCAGTAATAGAGGGTGCCGCCGTTGCTGCAAGCGACTGGCACCCCTGTGCAATTAAGTCGAAGAGACCTGTGCCCATTCAGCACCTCTTGTTATCTGTGGCTTGTGTCTTTCGCCGCGTCAACTCAGAATGATTGGGTAAGCAGATTCGCCGCGCCACTGCTCGTGGAAGAGATGTTTGTGTTGTAGAAGCTCTCGTACCCTGACGAGTCACGGAATGCTGACTTCATTGAGTCCTGTTGCTGCTTCTGCGCGACCATTTGTTGTAGTGCATAATTGGCGTTGATCTGATTGGCGTCCTGCTGGTTACGTAGCTCCAAGAGCAAGGCCAGATTGATGCGTTGCAGCGTGGCCATGATGGTCTGCTGTGAGGGGTCTTGAGTGAGCGTTGCGTTCTCAAGATTGGTGATGTCTGTCTGCCGTGCAATCTCGCTTGCGCGGATTGTTCCCAGAACTTGCAGGTTGGTGCTCATCACCGAATCGCCGAGGTCGATGGTTGCGCCTTGCGCGGCAATTTGCTGCTGCCCGTTGGCGCTCGTCGTCCCATATCCGGGAACCATGTTGGGAGTGCGGGGCACGGCTGCTTGCTGATACGAAGCCGCCGCTCCCGTTCCGGTATTCGATGCATTGAGCCATCCCATCGAATTGCCGTATGTGTTGGAGATTTGCTGCATCAGCATCAGGTCGCTGCGAGGCGAAAGAAACCGCTGATAGAGCATATTTGGCGAGTTCATCATCTGGCGGTAAAGGGTGTACTGCTGATGAACCGTGTTGTAGGTTTGCAGGGCCGTTGTCGCGATCTTGACGGTGTTGGTAAAGATCTTCGTTCCGTTTTCGATCTGCTGGAATTCATTGGCAAGTGATTGTTCTTCATGTTGGATTTGCACAACGGCGTGAGCCGATTGGGTGGGGTCAAAGACGACGCCAGAACCGAACTGCGCATGTGCGCTCGGTTGCAATGCAGTCGCGATTCCGATGGCGAGAATGGGAAGGATCAGCTTTCTCATGGCGTTCTCCTCTCATTTGCTGTGGTTGTTAGTAGTGGTTGTACGGCGGTCAAACGTCACTGTTGCGCCGCAAGAATCTGGCGTTGAATCTCCGCAAGACGATCTGCTTGCGGCTTGCACCGGGCATCTCGCTCCTTCTTTCTGGTTTCGAGAGTTGCCATCTCTTCGTCGGACAGCTTCTTCCCGGTCAGCAGTCGAGCGGCACCGTCTGTCTCTACGTCTACGCAATCCTTGGCATAGGTTGGGTATTCGGCGTTGTATTGCGCCTGCAATTGTTCAATCTTCTTTGCCTTGCTCTCGCAGCCTGCGAGGGAAAGTGTGCACAGCAGCAAAAAAGTAGTGAATCGCATCGAAATCTCCTCAGAATGTCTGTGGTATTGTGTGGTTGGTGTACGCAGGCAGCAGCATATCCTGCGTAAAATAGATCTTCACGCGATGGCCTTCCCGAATCGTGATGGTCGGCGGGATCTGCATGAATCGGTCTAGGATCGTGTTTGCGGACTGAGAAACACTGCTGGCGGTGCCAGTCGTGAAAGCCTGGGAGCCACTGGTTGAAATGGTGCCGCCACCTTCTGTAATCTCGCCCGCGCCGGCAATCACGCCTAATGCGATAGATGCTCCAAAAATCTCAAAGTAGTGATTGTTTACTTTGTCTTTCAGGCCCTCCTCGCCGATCTGATCGAGACAGTGAAACTGGTCGAGATCGACCGAGTAGCCGTCCGGCATAATCAGGCGGTGGAATACGACGGCCATGCGGCGCTGTTGGCCGAAGCCCGCGCCTCCGATCTTCTTTGCCTCGCCGAGAACGACTGTTCCCTCTGGGATGATTACGTGCTGGTGGTCGTGCGAATACAAGGGATTCGAGACGAGAACCTTGACAGGGCCAGCGGCGTCACCGTCCAGGCGATTCATCAACACCGTGTCGAGAACTGAACCTTCATAGACGAGATAAGGCTGCCCGACAGCGGAATCGATGTTTGCCTCCATCGGTCGCTTGTATCCGCCTTCCGCAGCCGGTGGGTCACCGGCTGAACGTGGCGGTTGAAGGCTTGAGTTTTCCTGACGCTGGGACGTTGGAGCATACTGCGCCGCCGTTTGTTGCGGCGCTTGCTGCTGTGGTTGTTCTGGAGCAACGGTGTACACGAGATTGGAAGCAAAGCGGGCGTCATCCGTCCGCTCCCGCTCTTTTGCGGCAATCAACTGCGCCTGCTGTTGCTCTGGAGAAGGCTGACCTTGCATATTACTTGCTTGTCCATAACCCGCCTGCCCATAACCCGCTTGCAGACAGTTCTGACCTGGAATGCAGTTCGCAGAAACGCCAGTCGGTCCATAGGCCGCGGCTGCTGCCTGCTGCGCGGGCGTCGCCGACGCGAGCGCAGGATCGGCAGCGGATGCCGATTGTTGTTGCTTCTCGCGCTCGGCCTTGAGCTGGTTCTTCAACTCCTGTACGTTGTTGTCGGTATTGTCCTGAAGCATCGGCTGCGGCGGTTGGCCCTTTGCGGCTCCCTGCACAGGTGCTTTTTTGCCGGTAGAGCTGAAGAGCGCCGCTATGATGACCAGTAACGCCGCACCAAGATACACAAAGGTCTTCAGGTTCTTTTGCAGCACGCCCTTTGGATCGAATGCAACGCGACGTAGCGTAGGTTCGATGGGTGGCGCGGCCTGCGCCTCTATAGGTGGAATGAAGTTGTTCTCGGTCATGGAGATTACCCCTTTCGCGTGAATTCCATCCGTTTATTGCCAAGCTCGACGTAGCCCGAGTCCATCACCTTCGGGATGATGTACGTCCCGTCCCGCAGGTCATAGGTAATTAGGTTGGGCTTGCCATCCCTCATCTCGTAGACACTGAACTTCTCCGGCGCATTGGTTTTGATATAGGTGAATTTGTCGTCGTGATAGATCGACTGAATATCGAAAGGAGCTTCGTTCCGTTTGTAGACGTAATCGAACTTGAGCTTCGTTGGGTACGCGCTTTTGTATTCATCCACAGCCTGTTCAACGTGCGATTCCAGGGCGGCAAGCTGCTGTTTGCTTTGCTCCAGTTGTGCCGCAGGCACGAACTGCGGGGGACCGCTGGCTGCGACGATGGAGGAGCGGTCGGCGGGTTCGATCAGCACCTTCAGGTCCGGAGTCTGGGATGTGCCGGATACGTCCTGCAAAGTGAACGAATAGATGTTGCCCTTGTCGGTGATGAGGTTGAGATTGGAACTGATGCCCGCTTTGGCTGGATGGACAAAGCAAAAGTTACCCACTACATCCACGATCCAGAAATCCTTGTCGCCGGTCGCGGCCTCCATGATCTTTTCAGTGGTTGGAACCTCGATCAGAGTTGTGTACTTCAGCTTGGCGTGGATGGGAACGATGTCCTGCGAGTGGTATTGCACAGTGCGCGCCGACGCATCCTGTGCGACGGCCGCAACGGAAGAGAGAGTCAGGGCAAGCCCGGCGATGCAGATGCGGTTGCTGTTCATGCAATAGCTCCTTGGGGGTTGGGATTTGCAGTGCCGACCTGCGTGCGTGGCCGGAAGGGAAAGTCCTCGGCGAGCCGACGCAAGCCGTCGGCAATGCCGAAACGCTCGAAGTAATCGCGCTTCTTCAGGTTGTCGCGGGCATTGTTGGTCGCCATCCAATGCGAAACTGAGTCCACATTCAACTGAACCTTCTTCGACGATTGCGCCTTGCGGATGAGCATTTGGCCTGGCGGAACGAGACCTGCGATCAAGTCAAGCTCCGTGTCGTTCAAGTGGAACGCCTCGCGGTACACGTCGCGGTTCATCTCAGGGTTAGCCAGGAATATCTTGGTCGGGCAACTCTCGGAGACGATCTGCAACATACCTGACTCTTCCAACTCCTTGATAGACTGCGTGGCCAGAATCATCGCGGCATTGTGCTTGCGCCATGTCTTCTGCGCCTGCACGACATAGTTGCGGATGGTCTCATTCTTGATGAAGAGCCACGCCTCATCCAGCAGAAACAGCTTGAAGGTCGCCAGCTTCTTCGCGTCAGCGATTTCATTGCTGGCGCGATGCAGCACATAAAAGAGCAGCGGCTCCAAGACATCTGGCGCATCACCCCATCCCGCGAAGTTGAATGTCTGAAAGCGGCTGAAGGAGAGCGTGTCTTTGGCGTTGTCGAAGAGAAACCCATGCTGGCCGCCGCGAGTCCAACGATGCAGGCGGTCCTTCAGCTCTCCGATGATGTCGGCGAAGTTGGAGACGGTGCGTTGCGCGGGCTCCAGCACGTACACGCGCTCAATGGCATTCCACAGCTTGCGCTCTTCCTTGAAGTCGATCCGATAACGCTGTTCGTTGCCTTCAATCAGCACACGGAAGAAGCTGAAGAGGAATTGCATATTCTCTTTCGTTTGCGGGAGCGAGAACGGATTGATCGTGAAATCCCGCGCCTCCTGGCCGACATTCAGGTATGAGCCGCCGAAGATCGTCGTGAGCGATTGGAAGCTGCCGCCGATGTCGAAGATGAAAGTCAGCGGCGCGTACTTCTGCGCGTTTTGCAGAATGAAGTTGCAGAAATACGATTTGCCCGAGCCGGTCATTCCGAGAATGAGTGTGTGCGCGACTTCGCCGTTGTGAAGGTTGAGAAAGTATGGCGTGCTGTTGTCGGTTTCGAGTACGGCCAGATATTCCGAACCAAGATGTGTATTTGCCCTCTCGCCCGGCAGAATCGTGAACAGAAATGAGAGGTCGGCGTAATTGGAATTCAGCAGGTACAGCTTTCGCAAATTCATGGTGTAGTTGCCGGGAACCGTGGCGAAATAAGCGTTCAGCTGGTTGTACGTTTCGACGAAGAGATTGCCGTCTGCATTGGTGAACACGCCAGTGAGTTCGCCGACAATCTGCTCCAGTTCTGACTTCGAGCGGCCATACAGAACGATGGTCAGCGAGAAATCGCCAAGCTGCTGGCCGTCTCCCAGCGCACGCAGGCAATCGCCCAGGTTCTCAATGTCCGCCTGTTTCGATTCATCGACCAGAACATCACGGGGATTGGTCTGCGCCGCATCGTTGCCCATCTGCGAGATGAAGCCGGTCTTCGAGACATTGAAGTGGCGGCGGCGCTTGTTGACTTCCTTGCGCGCCGCTTCGACCGTCATTGGCGTCCACTCCGTCACGACATAGAAGTTCGCCGCAATCTTTAGCAGAGAATCGAGCACGAGAGGCCGCGTCTCTGTGATGGCTTCCTTCATGGTCAGTACGCGAACGAAGTGGTCGCCCACGCGCAGATGGTCACGCTCGGCCTCGATGTTGGAATTCACAACCTGATAGTCGAGAAACTGTGTGGATTGTGGCTTGCCTGCAATGCGCCAATCGTCATAATTGACGAGTCGGCGAAGGAAACTGAACTGCCCTTGCTGATTCAGAATCTCGATCTCGATGAAATCGCCGAGTTGCCGCGTGAATGCCTGGACGCGCTGTTCAAGCATGGCAACCGAGTTCTGAATTTGTGCCCGCAGCAGCGTCTTCATCCTGCTGCCAGTGAACTGCGTCTTCAACTCATCAATGGCTCCGGCAGGATCGCTGAACAATCGGGCAAGCGCCGCGCCAATTCCGGTCTTCGACCGCGCGCCTTCGAGTACGATGCAATAGAAGATCTCGATATGATAAAGCCGGTCGCGTTTGGCCTCGAAGAACTGCCGTCGCTGTTCGATGGCAGCTTCGACCACCGGGTCATCGTAATGCGCGAAGGGAATCTCCGGCCGGTTCTGCTTGAAGAGATATTGATAAACGTGGAAGCCGGGGCCGAACGCCTTCAACGCAGACTCCAGCCGCTTGACCGCGTACTCCTGCTCGCCGTGGTCCAAACTCTCGTAGTCCACACCGGCAACGCGCAACACCATGCCGACGTCGCCGCTCTTGGTCAGAAACGCTGTCTCATTCCAGAATCCGTACAGGTTGATGTGGTCGTTGAGCGCTGCCGCATCTTTCCACGGTTTGATGACCTTGTCGAGTCTCAGCATCAGACCACCTCCACGAGCGGAACGTTCTGCTTGGCTGCGTCATAGCGCACGTTGTATCGCTCCGACTTCGCCAGGATGCGCAGAAAAGCCGGGTCGGCATTCGTGACCCAGTGGCCGAAAGCGAAGCCGCCGACGAAGACGGCAACTCCGGCAAGCAGGCTGTTGAAGAGGTTGAATACGCCAACTGCGCCAACGCAGACGAAGTAGAAGAGAGTCCGCTCCACGCCGAGGTACGTGAGGGGCTTGTGCAGACTTTTGTAGACCCGGTTCCTCCGACGGGTTGTATTGTGTGTCTGCATCGTCGCCCCTCACAGCTTGGGAAATTGAGTTGATCTGGGTTGGCGTAGCTTTGTTGAACAAGCTTGAGGCGTGGCTTATACTCCCCAAAGCCAGGTCAGTACGTTGGTGGCCATCACGGCAATTCCCGTGCCAGCAGCGACACCAGCTAAGGTCTTTTTGGCGCCCGGCTCGCCGTGAGCGAACTGGTAGCCGCCAACCACGATTGCAATGAGACTTGCAACCTTCGCGACCGTGCCGGTGAAGAGGGTTTGCATTGCGGTGAATCCGCTGTCGAATGGCGACTGCGCCAAGGCAAGCTCCGGAGCGATGATGAGAAGTGACAGTGTGATGGTTGGGCGTGCCCACTTCCAGCAGAATATGGGCGCTTTTGGAAGAACGATTCGGATTTTTGGGAGTAGTGTCATGAGCACCTCCGCAGTAGCCATAAAGCTGCTGCTTAGGCGCAAACGTATGCCAGATCAGGAGTTCAAGTCCAATGAATTTTGGGAATGATGGTATGCGTGCCAAGCATAGATGGCATCTTCCAGTGGCCCATAAGCCATCTGCCTGATAAATAGTCAGCATGACAATCTCGCTTCCGTAAGAAGCGAGATTGTCATCAGTAGCGACTCAACTACACAGACTCAAAGCCGCTGTTTCCTTGGAATTTTAGGGTGCGACCATTCTCGGTCACAGTTCGGACTACATGGTCTGGTGTGCCTGTTGGGACTTCGGCTTCAATTTCAAGCGTGACGGTGACGGTTGCCCCGACAAGCCCTACTAGGTGACTGATGATCTCATCGGCGATCCTTCCTGCATCGCGTCCTACCCGTGCCGAGTCCAGACGCACTGTGCCGTGGTAACGCTTTGGCTTCTGCGGCTCGACCTTGCCATTTTGAGATCCTTCAGAAGTAGCTGTTTCGTCAGGTTTCTCGACAGGCTTATATTCTTCGGCAGGAAGAGTTGCTGGCTTTGTTTCTTTATCAATCTGCTCGCGAGCAATGTCAGGCTTGACTAGAAAACCTGCATCATCTGCCGTGACTGGAATGATTGCGCCATGCCTGAGCCCTCGATACCGTTGCGACTGCTCATCGTAAGATTCCGCATAGGCAAATGAGTCCTTCTCCCATGTCAGCAAGCTCAACCCTGATCGAATTGCATTGAGTAGAACCGCACTTTGCTGGAGCCTGGGAAGATAAAGATACTTGCCAAAGTCCTCCACGAGTTGACGGACTGGTACATGATTTCCGCGCCACAGCGGTACGCGGTCCAATTCCATGCGCAGCCTGGTCGCTGCCAGATTCGCCACCAATAATTCGTCATTCTTGAGCTTCTTGCTGGCTCTGTCAGCGAGCGATTCCGTTCCGTTCAATTTCAGCGTTTGCCACGTAATCTGAGCCTGTGGATTCTCCTGCGTTGCTACGATGAGCCACTGGTAGGTTTCTGGCAGTCTCGCGTTGACAACACCATCTGCGGCCTGCTTTTGTGTCTCTGCCTGTTTCACCTGATGCGGCGTGAGATCCAGTTCCACTCTATCTTTGAGAATCGAATCCCAAGCCAAGTATTTACGGATGGCTTCATCGAATTCTGGCAGGCGAGTTTTGTCAGCAGCGAGAAATACTAGCGAATTACGATACAAACGCGGGGCACTGCCGCGTGTTTCAAAGATTGACTTCGCCGCGACTTCCGCTGGATTGTTCGATTCTTTGCTGTAGGGGTTGTCGATACCGAGAACAACCAAGCTCGCTTCAATGTTGTCGGGAACATCGCTGCTCGTGGCGGGCAAGCGGTGGATGCGGTAGAAGTCCCCCACCTTAGCGAGATTGCCACGCAAGCGCGAATCAAGCTCCGAGACCACCTTGTCTTGGTCGCGTTTCAACTGCTCGGCGCGATCTTCCGCCAGTTTTGTCACGGTTGGCTGGGTCGAGTACCAATAGCGCGGTCCCTCCTGATAGAGATAGGTTGCGCGAGAAGCAAGCCTCCTGAGAGCATCGCCGAAAACAGCAGGAGTCTCACCTGGCAATGCGCTCCCTAGCTTGATTCTCCGGTCTTCGATTCCCTTGTTCGCGGCCTTCTCAATCGGCGCTGAACCAAGATAAATCGTGCGGGCGACACGGCGCGTTGCAGAATACTTCCCAAGATTCGCAACTTCGCCATCAATGCGCATTGGCAGAGAATTCCCGCCATCTACATCTTTTTCAATTACTGGTACCCATTGGTCGGACAGATATCTGGTCAACTCAAACTGTACACGTCGGTCGCTGATTGGAATGCTTGCGGGAAGAATGATCGGACTGCGGTCTCCCTGCTCCCACAACGAATGAATCACCGCTGCCATAAGACGCAGCACACCGCGCGTTCGCTGGAATTTGACGAGCGTAGACCAATCGGAATAAAGCCGGTCGAATATCTCGGGATGAATCGGGTATGCAGCTTTCAGACGCTTCTCGTAATCCGCTTCGCTGCACTCGGGCGGGAACTCCTGCCGGTCCTTCCGGTACATCTCGACGAATGCTCGCGCCACGGTATCGCGGGCGACGTAGCTGTCCGCCGAGAGCGGCTCAAAGAGCCGCCGCCTGACAATCTCGAAGCCTTCCTCCGCGCTGGCTGGCCGCCAAGACGCTTCCACGCGCCCAACTGCATTCCGCAAGCGGTCTAGTGCCTGCCGTCCACGTGTGCCGCCCACCTCCACATCGTCCGCAATTGCGTGTGGAGAGCCGGTCGTATCCGATGCCGGCAAACTAATGACGAGCAGGCATTGCTTCGCCGATTTGGCCGACTCCGTGAGAGCCTGAGCGAATGAGAAGTGCGTCTCGAAGTCGCCGCCTGGTAGGTCTCTGTTGTCGTGCAATTGTCGCGCGTAGGCAACCCATTCATCTATCAGTATCAACGATGGTCCGTATTCATTCATCAATTCGCGGAGAACATCACCGGGACTGGTGGAAAGCTCATCGTCTGCCGCAATGCGTGAAAATGCCTTCCTCGCTTCCTTGATTCCGCCACGCCCAAAGCCCAATTGCCATGCTAGCTCGCCCCACAGTGTCCGTACCACGGTGCCATCGGATTTGGTAACGGGGTTTCCCGGCGAAATCTTGTTGCCTACCAGGACGACTCGATTCACCTTGAGCGGCTTGGAGACGCCCGCTTCTGTCAGAACCTCGTCAATGCCGAGGAGTCCCTGGGCAGGAGTATCCGAGAACAGGTGAAAGAGCGCTAGCATCGAGTGCGTCTTGCCGCCGCCAAAGTTGGTTTGCAATTGCACGACGGGATCGCCCCCCTGACCTGCCAACCGCTGTACTGCGCCAACGAGCAATTCTTTCAGGCTCACCGTGAGAAAGGTTCTGCGGAAGAATTCCTCCGGCTTCCGGTACTCGTCCGAGCCCTCGCCAAGATAAACCTGCCACAGGTCCGCCGCAAACTCCGCCTGGTTGTAGTTGCCGCTCTGTACGTCCTTGTGCGGATTGACGACCTCGCGCCATGGCTTCAGGGTCGCATCGCCTTGGCTCTCGATGGCTGTCCCAGCCGTTCTGCGCTTTTCCGAGCGCACCTGTTCATCAAAGCGGACGCGCAATAAGTCTGTCTTCAGTTTCTCAAGCTCTTCAACCTGGGGCGGCGCAACCACGGCGGACAGCAAGCGGGCTGATGAGTCGAGGGCGCGGTAAGCGTCATCGCTGGAAAAGGGCTTCTGGTGCGCCCACTTGTTGCGTATCTCGCGCAACTCGCTAATCAGCGAGCGTTCGGCACGGCCCAGCGTCTTCTTGAAAACGCCGTCCCACTGGTTCCACATCACAGCCAGCAATGCCGCCGCATCCCACTCCGGCTCGCCACTGCCAGAGAAGAGATGCGCCTGCGTCTCTGCCACCGCCGCCCGCGCCTGTTGCAACCAAAGCTGCTCATGTTGGGCCTTCATCTCCCGCTCAACGTAAGGCTGCAAGCCGGTCTTCAATAACTCCAACGCTTTGCCTACTCGGTCGTAATTGCTGATCGCCATTGTTTCTTCCTATTTGCCTCGTGCTACCTGAACATTGTTGTCTGGTGCGGTTCTGTCGGTTTCATTTCTTTTTCGCGCGCCAACCGCTGAATCTCAGGCCAGCTCTGGACTAGAGCGTTGTACGGTAATGCTTCCTGGGTACGTCTTCTTCTTTCGCAGATGCTATAGAGCAAATATGCTAACTCGCGCGCGGCATTCCCTTCGCTCCCTAGCTTTGCGAACAACATTGCACATGCAAGTTCGCCGCCCTTTTGAAGTGCTTGCGCCAAATGGTGGACAATTCCCCATCCGGTTAGCTGGGACTTAGTTTCAGGATTCCAATCAACATCCAACTCGTCTGGACGAAGCAATCTAACCCTGCCTGCTTTCGACCGTATTATTCCAGCGAGTTGAAGCCCGTGAACTGAAGTAACCTTTGCCTTGCTGAGCAATTCTGCATCTCCAAACTCTCCATCTGCAAACCCATTCTGGTCGAACCAAGTAACAGCCCAGCGAGTATGAGGGTCAAATTCATCTTGTTGCTCGGAGAGCACTTCGGAAAGGGTTTGATTGACTATTCCGAGGGCGGAACGTACCGTCATGGCATTGCCGTCACTCTCCAGAATCTGGCTATAACGCGAGTAGATGGCCATTCCAGGACCAATTGAGGCTTGTGCGAAATCCACTGGCGCAATATTTCCTTGCTGGAGTCGCCTAAGTGCAGCCGGAAGTTCTCGCTTAAGCTCAACAATGAAGGAGCGGCGATCTGTTTGCAATGCAGTCAGTTGCCGAGGTCTGCAAGCCAGCACGATATAAGAAGCTAAGGCGTTGGTTCCCATTGACACCATCCGCCATTTTTGTGAAGCGCGAACGGGCCACGTGGCAGTTATTTGAAATCCGCTTGAGATAAGTGCTTCAAGCAGAGTTTCCCATCCGGTTGTCAGGTCCACACCTGTAAGGCCCTCGCCGGATTCATCCATTTGATCTTCATCTTCTTGCTTGAAAGCGTAGTAGACTGTAAGCGGAAATCTCTCATCCATTCGTTGGCGCAATGAAGTGAACGTTGCCCTAAACCCGTCCTCAAAATGTTGCTTCGCACGGAGAACATCGCCGTCAAATCGATTGGAGGCTGCTATTAGCTCTGGTGTCTTCGGAGCGAGGACGGTCTTGAATAAGTCCGGGTAGTAGGCTCCAATTGATCTTCTCAGCCACACATAAAAGAAATCTGACAGAACCGCATAGCTAATATTGTTGTAGTAGGGAGGATCGGTACTCACAAGAATATCTTTGGTTTCGTTTTGCTCCGCAGAGGCGTCGAGTTGCTGCGCAACTCCGTGCTGATATTTTCCGGTGGAAAGCACTTCAATGCAATCAGCTACGTAGGCACTGCAAGTATCCCATGATCCTACCGAGGCACCCAATAGATTTGCTTCTGCATAGTCGAACACCATTGGAAGAGCTTGCTTTCCGAAGAGATTCATGACCTTCTCATTCGACGGACTCCACCTGCATAGAACATTATTGAAGTCAGTACAACGATCGAGAGACAGGGCAAGGAAAGTACAAACATCCTTAGCGTATTGATCTGCGCGCTCATCCGATAGGCCACAGTTAAGAGCAGCAGATTTGATTTCGTCATGGCTTTCTCTAATTAGGTCACTTAAGGTTAACAACGATAGGAGCTGCCTGTCAGTAAAGAGATGGCCCCATGTCGAGAGGCCGTAGGCAGTGCAGACCCCGCCCGTGATTTCCGCGCGGGTCGGCAGGGAACCGGATAAGAGCGTGGTTCTTGCGTCATCAAGAATGTCGCTTGCCGACGATGAAACGGCAGAGGTCTCTCCTGCATTTTCTGCCGGCAGATAAAGTCTTCCCGATTTTCCGTCGGCAACTACTGCTAATAATTGCGAACGAAGTCTCCCGGCCTTTCCTTCGGCCTGAATGTAGCTGCGCTGAATTGGGGTCTTTGTCAGTACACAAATGAAGTCTTGAGCCTTTCCTGCTTTTGTCCCAAGACGAGCGCGCGCCAGATTGTCTTTGGTTGCAGGTCCTTGACGGAATTCAACACGCCATCCATTCTCGGCAGCCTCGTCGAGCACTGGTTCTAGCCAAGTGGCTTTTCCATTCTTTGCCGAGAGGACAAATGATCCAGCGATAGGCACATGCCTTCCATTCGCTGCTGGGTTTGGGCTAGCAACTGTTCTGACCCAAATCCATGCGATTACTTTGTTCCCAGAACCAGCATCACAGTTTGAGCCTTCAATCTGCGGATAAAGGTTGCCAATTGTCTGTCTTGCATACTCCTGAATTAGACGAGCGTAAAATCTTACATCGGAGGCGAGGCCGATCGTTCCACGCCAGCCTTCACCGCCCCCGATCCGTTCCCTATCATTCTGATTGACAGGTGGTGAATCGATCCAACGCGGTGCAATCTCCAAGTTGCATTTATTCAGCAGTACAGCGACGGGATTGAGATCGCTAGCATGAGCATCAAATCCCATTCTGTTTGCTTCAAGAGGAATTGAACCACCTCCAGAGAACGGATCAACTACGGAGGGGAGGTTGTCATTGCAGTGCTTCAACATTTCTTCTCGAGCTTCAGCGTAGACATTTGCATGCGTATGAAGTTTCTTGCCCATCATTCGCCGGAGAATATCGAACAGCCTCTCGCGTTCGATGGTCTGAGCATCTTCCGTCGGCCAGGTGACGGGATGTTCGGATGGATCGTCAATCACGGAAGCAAAGAGAATTGCTCGCGCCGTCGGAAGCGGCAATCGAGCCCACCACTGGTGAATGCCTTTGGGATGCGGCCCTATGCCGGGCATCTTGTCGTATGCCGAGGCGTCATTGATCTCAGGCAATGGCAGGGCAACTTCAATCAACTTCTTGCGAGTTTTCACACTGATACTCATGCTTTCCGTCTCGTTGGGGCTGGGAAACAGTCCGGTCAAGAGTCTCAGAAGGGCTCAGTGGCATTGGCCAGAAGTTCCGCAAAATCATAGTTTACGCTGGTAACGCCGAAGTCTGGCTCGCGTTTGAAGGGTTCACGCACATAGTGAACCTTATGAGCATCCCCAGGCAGGAATTCAACGATGGCCAGAATGAAATCCTCGGGCTTATTCAGCGAGTAAAGGATCTCGTTCTTGGTCACTGTGATGGTAGCGGCGCCTGAAATGCGGCCTTTGACCTCAAGGAACCTCAGCTTCCCGGTTCCGGGTACGCTGCTTTCAATGTCGTATCCCAGTTTGTCGAACTCACGGTCCGTGGGCACGAAACCGAGGTTCCGCTCGATTTCCATGATGATTGCGCGCGCATTGGCCGCCGCGGCCTGAGTGTCAACCAGATGCCTGGATGCCGGAAGGACAGCGCCGCCCATTTGGGCCAGCAGTCCAGCAGGCACGACAACAAGGCCGCCGAGAATCACGGGTGGGAGAGCCGAAACCTGCGCCTCAAGGTTGAGCTGGTCCATGCGCAATTGCAACCGAGCCTGTAGATCGTCGGCCCGCCGGCGAGCCTCCTGCGAGTTGACGCGGGCATTCACTTTGCCCGCTTGCTCCTGAAATTTCAGGTCTTCGGCGCGATGATCCCAGTAGTTGATCTCTTTGCTGAGCCGGTCCTTGACGGCGGCGCGCGTCTTGTCGATCCATTCCGAGCGCCGCGAGCGAACCTCCTTCAGATGCTCAGGGACGACCTCCGCGATGGCGTGGGCCAGAGCCTTCTGCTCCAGATCACGGGTGATCCATGTGCATTCCGGGCAAGCCAGCAACGCATCCACGCCCGGTTCATCCGGGCACAACGGCCGGTAATCGAGGTACGGCGCGTAATGAATGTGGCGCGCCACGCCGTGCGCGTCCAACTCGACATAGAGCATTTGTTCCGAGATGGTGCGCCGGTCGCCATTCTTGAGACGACTCGCATCCTGGATGGAGTGCTCCATATAGAAGAGGATTCGTGGACTGGTCCCGGAATCCCGCTCGTCTACGAGTACGGTTCCCCGGCGAAGCAAATCGCGATGCCGGTCGAGCGT
>Ga0181517_10003047_pt1 | contig 16321 bp, 13 predicted proteins | sample PEATcosm2014_Bin_31_FD_119748 | JGI IMG/M metagenome (GOLD analysis project Ga0181517, IMG submission 119748) | Peatland microbial communities from MTU Mesocosm Facility, Houghton, MI, USA - PEATcosm2014_Bin01_30_metaG | ecosystem: Environmental > Terrestrial > Soil > Wetlands > Peat | place... | reverse complement strand
TTTGAGACGGGGCAGGGATCGGCGCTTTCGGCCAACGCGCATCATGGGGTCGATCAGCAGACGCTGGAGGCGCGGGCTTATGCCGTGGCGCGGCGATTCCGGCCCATGCTGGTGAATACGGTGGTGGGTTTTATCGGGCCGGAGTATCTCTACGATGGGAAGCAGATTGTGCGGGCCGGTCTCGAAGACCACTTTTGCGGAAAGCTTCTCGGGCTGCCGATGGGCTGCGACGTCTGCTATACGAACCACGCGGAGGCAGACCAGGACGACATGGACTCTCTGCTGACGCTGCTGGGCGTGGCCGGAGTGAGTTACATCATGGGCGTGCCCGGGGCCGACGACGTAATGCTCAACTACCAGAGCACGAGCTTTCACGATGCGCTTTACCTGAGGCGTGTGCTGGGGCTGAGGCCTGCGCCGGAGTTCGAGGCATGGCTCGAAGGCGAGAGGTTCCAGCAACTCCGGCTCGAGGCCGACGATCCCAAAAGACTGCCCGAAAGGCTGCTCTCTGCGTGAGTGAACTCGAAGCTAATCCGCAGCAGGGTACCGGAGGGTTGGCGGCGCGGTTGCGCGCGTTGACACCTTCGCGTGTAGGTCTGGGCCGCACGGGCGTGAGCCTGGAGACACGTGAGTTGCTCGACTTTCAACGCGCACATGCCCAGGCACGCGACGCAGTCCACCGCCGGTTGGATGCCGCTGCGCTGGCGGTGGAGTTGGAGCGGACGACTCAGCTTGAGGTTTTGCGCGTACTCTCGGCGTGTGGCGATCGAGCGACCTATCTTCAGCGGCCGGATTTGGGCCGGGTGTTGGATGAGGCAGGCCGCGCGCGGTTCGCGGCGCGGGACAATGGAGCAGGCTGCGAGCTGGCAGTAATTGTTGCGGATGGGCTGTCTGCGCTGGCGGTCGAGCGGCATGCAGTCCTGTTGCTGGTTGAGCTGTTGCCGCAGCTCAGCGGCTGGGTTGTCGGCCCGATCGTGGTGGCCGAACAGGCGCGTGTGGCGATTGGCGATGAAATCGGAATGGCGCTGAGGGCGCAGATTTCCGTTGTGCTGATTGGCGAGCGGCCGGGACTGAGTTCTCCGGACTCGCTGGGCGCGTACATTACTTGGAATCCGCGGCCAGGCCGCAACGATGCAGAGCGCAACTGCATTTCAAACATTCGCGCCGAGGGGCTGAGTTACCGACAGGCTGCCGAGCAGCTCCGGTCGTATCTGACCGAGGCTCGCAGGCTGCGGCGGACCGGTGTTGAACTCAAGCTGGATTCTGGTACGGAAAGGTTGACAGGCAAATGAAGCGTTGGGCAATGCGCATTGGGATAGGGTTGGTGGCGGCGTTCATCGTCGTCTACTTCGGAGATTGGGCCGTGTTCAAACTGCGCGGCTCTCCGCATGGGTCGGTGGCCGTGAATCGCTATCTAACCGTTCCGCTGAAAGGGAACAAGCAGGAGTATGACTACCTGGGAACTCTGGACGTGCCCTGCTCGGTCTCTCTGTTTCCTCAGGGCGGCCAGAGCCCATGCTGGCAGCTGCGGCGCAACCAGAATCAGGGAATGAATCCGTAGGGGCGCGAAGACCGAAGGAGCACCAGGGGACGAATTTGCAGCGGGGCGGAGCCTGAGGAAGCTTGAGGCGGCTTGGGATCACAAGGCATAGTGATGTGAGTCACGACGAAGAATTCGATCTGCGTCTAGCATCGTGAAATCTTGCGAGGTCTCGAAGCTCGATGTATAGCCGCACACAAAACGAGAATGGCAGTTACAACACGCGCTGCCTCGACTGCTTCATGACGATCGCCTCCTCAGTGGAGACCGAGGATGAGTTGCTGCAATGCGAGACAAAACACGTCTGCCCGGAGAAGGCGCTGGCTGGCTTGCTGGCGTGGGAAAAGTCGATGCACGCAGGCTGTCAAGGCAGCAAATCGCACCTCACAAACTGACGGGGCGGCCCTGATTTGCTGCGAATGGGATTTGGTCCAGATGCGAGTTGCTGCCCCTGCGCGCTACTTGCCCGTCTCCTCTAGGCCATTCTCGGTGGGGCGGGTCTCTGCCGGCGGGCGCCGATTGCGGCCATTTTCGAGCTTCTTGTAGAGGTCATCGTCAGCCCCTTTGTTCAGGCTGGCAGCCTTGTCGAATTCGGCCTTTGAAGACTCTCGCTTGCCCATTGCCTTATAAAGCCTTCCCAGGCGCCAGTGGACATTGACCTCCTCGGGGCCCAGCTTCTCCGCCAGCAGCAGTTCGCGCAAGGCATCTTCGTTCTGTCTGGAGTCGGCGTAGATAGCGCCGAGGTCGAGATGCGCCAGAGCGAGGTTCGGGTTCTCGTGCACGACTCTTTCGAGAAGTGGCCGGGCGTCCTGCTCGTGATTCAGCTGGATGTCGCAATCGGCGAGGTAGAGCGAGGCCTGGAGATGGTCCGGGTTGTTGGCGAGCGCGGCCTGGAACTCGGCGGCAGCCTCGGGAAACTGCTTTTGCATCCATAGCAGGTATCCAAGTCCGAAATGTGCGTCAGGCTCCCTGGGGTTGGCCTGGATGGCAGCACGGAACATTCTTGAGGCGCCTTCATTGTCTTTGAGGCCGTTCATCGCTTCACCCGCGAGCATGTCTGCCTCGGCGGACTCGGAGTTGAGCGCGAGAATCTCCTTGTAGACGTCGAGGACGCATTGCATTTGCTTCGACCACAGGCAGCTGTGGGCAAGAGCGAGCCGCAAGGGGAGGTTGGGCGGGTCCTGCGCTGCAGCCTGCCTGAGAAACGACGCCGCTTCAGCGTACTCAGCGAGCCCATAGTGCGACACGCCAACGAGCATGTTGAGCTGCTCGCTGTTGGGGTCGCTCCTGAGGAGCGGTTGTAGAACTTCGATCGCCTCTTTCAGGTCCTCGCTCTTGAAGAGTGCGAGTCCGAGGTTGAGGCGGAGTCCGGGAACTTCGGGCCCCAGCTTGAGGGCCTTGCGATAGAGAGGCACGGCCTCTTTGAAGTGGCCTTGGCGGGCCTCGAGCAGGCCCAGATGAGCATAAGGTTCGGGGCTGGACGGATGGGTCTTGAGGTAGGCGCGCCAGGCTTCTTCAGCCTCGGCAGTCTTGCCTTGCTGCTCAAGGCTGAGCGCGGATTGACGCTGCGGATCAGGAGCCCTGGGCGATTGGCCGAAAGCGATCTGGGCCAGCGCCGGCGCACAGACGACAATTGAGGCGAATGCGGCAATGGCGTGACTTCTGAGCTTTCCACTACCCATCCAGGATGCCATCCGGGTTTCCGCGCGATGGTCGCGCCGATCGAGAGCAAAGAGAGAAGGCGCTCGGGCCGCAGCCCGAGAAGATTGTCTCGCCGAAACCCCGCTGAAATCAAATTCTGGTGCACAAAGAACTGGGCGCGGCGGGCAATGCCCGCCGCGCCCCGGTTGAGGGTTGAGGCTAGAAGGTGAACTTGCCAGCCAGTTGCAGGTTGCGTGGGTCGTTGGTGCCATTGAGCACGCCGGTCACCGTGTTGACGCTGTTGAATTCGGAGTGGTTCAGCGTGTTGAACGATTCGAACTTGAGCTGGAAGTTAACCTGCTCGTGGATTTGGAAGGATTTGTAAAGGGACGTGGTGAGGTTAAAGCGGCCGGGCAATACCAGGGCGTCCTTGCCCCAGTTGCCGAAGCCCAGGTTAGTTCCGCCCGCCCAGACAGGCGTGACGTTGTTATCGATGCGGGTGATGTCGAACCAACTGGCCACCTTCTTGTTGTAATGCAGCTTGCCGCCGGGGGTCATATTCGGGTGGACGTTGTAACCGCCGCCCAAGCCGACTGGATCGTAAGAGGCGTTGATGTTGAGTTGCTGAGGTACGCCGGTTTCCTTGACCAGGGTTCCGGCAATCTGCCATCCGCCGGCGATGGACTTGACCAGTCCCTGGCTCTTGCTGAAGAAGGGAATGTTGTAGACGTAGTTGGCGTTGAGGATTTGGCGGCGATCGTAGGAGCCCGAACCCTTGTCGTACTTGATATACCAGGGGTTGTCGATCTCATTGCGATCGTTGGATTGGATGTCGATCTGGTGCGAGTACGTGTAATCGAGCTCGCCGCTCAGGCCCCAGCGGTTCTGGATGCGAAGACCGCTCTGGAGACCGTTGTAGGTTCCGGTTGCGACGTTCTCATCCTGGGTGATGGCCGCGTAGCCGGGGTAGGAGCGATAAGCGTTTTCGCCGGCGATGTTACCGAAACTTGTCGCCGCGTCCGAACCGTAATGACCGCCGCCGTCACCCTGCACCTGGCGGGCGTCAACGCAAGTCGCGGAAGGAGTTGAGCATGTGGCTCCCGGAGTGTTTTGCGCAATATTCACCAGGCCGATGTTGGTCGGCAGGCTGTTGAGCGCGTTGTTGACAATGTTCTGATGCCATTGAATGTTGCCAACGTACTGGACAACCCAGATAACGGACGGGGTGATTTCACGCTGCACGCCGAGGCTGAACATAGCCACGGCGGGAGCACGGTAGGTCTGGGCAAGGCTATCTCCGGAGCCGGCAAAGATCAGGGACGTCGGCGCGATCACATTGCCGGTGCTCCAGTTCTTGCCAGGCGTGCTGAAGTACGGGTTGTTGATGCTGAGCGAAGGATCGAACGGTGCGCTGGTGGCGACACCGAAGATGTCGTTGCCCTGCAAACGCTCAAAGAAGGTTCCAAAGCCGCCGCGAATAACGGTCTTGCCGTTCCCGGAGAGATCTTCGGAGAATCCAATGCGGGGTTGCAGCGTCTTGTAGTCGTTGGTGACCACGCCCCGCGGGTAGCCGTTTACGCCCGCAAGGTTGGTGCCGTTGACGTAGGCGGGAATACCGTTGTAGGTGTACAGAGTCGGGCTGGCCGAGCTGATGGTGCCGTCCGGGTTCCACACCGGAGCAGCGGCCGGGCCGGTCTGGTAAGTGCTCTGACTGAAGTTGCCAAGCAGGTTCTGGCGCTCCCAGGCGTGGGGCAGGGCATCGTAGCGGAGACCGACCTGCACGCTCAAGCGCGGCGAAATATGCCAGTTGTCCTGGGCATAAACCGAAGGAGTCTGGTTGACGTAGTGGCGAATCGGCGCGGCCTGATTCTGGCTGTAGCTGCCGGGGATGCCCAGAAGGGTGTCCATGAGGGTGTCACCCGACAACTGGCCCCAGTTGTAGTTGCCCTGCGAATCGCCGTAGAGCATCTGGTTCTTGGTGTAGCGGTTGTAGCTGAAGCCGAACTTGAGTTGATGCCTGGCCAGGGTGTAGGAGAGGTCCACCTTGGGAGAATAGTCCTGGGCCGCATTGTGATAGGGTTCGGTGGCTGTGTCTTCCGATTTTCCGCCGCCCAGGGTGTTGCCCCAAGCCATGCCGGGCCAAGTTTTCCGGGTGATGGTATAAGCAGTGACAACCGGAGAAACGGACCAGTTCGAGGGCAGGAAGGTGTTTTTGCTGGGAGTGATGTCGGCCCCGTTGCCGTCATAGTTCATGCTGACTTCGAGCAGCAGGTTTGACTTGATGGCGCCGGTCAACTTGGCGGTAGCGCTGTGGGCCGGCGAGGAGAGAATGCTGGTGAGGGTGTTGTAGTTGCAACCGCACCATCCAAGTTCCGGCTGGCCGTAGTTCTGGTTCTGATGGTCGCCAATGTAGTGAACCAGGAGCGCCCATTTATCGTTGAAGTTGTAATCGCCGCGGACGACGGTGTCTTCCACGTATTGCGGGAGCGGGACGCTGGCGACGTTATAGTCCGTGCTTCCAACGTTCGGCGCGGGAAGGATGCCCGAGGTGAGGTAAATTACCCCGTTGGGATCGAACAGCGCATGAGGGATTACCTGTCCGGCTGGGCACAACATTTTGCCGGAAACCGGATCCAGGCTCTTGTTTCCCTGGAAGCAACCGCCGGGTGTCAGAGCCCCAAGGCGGTTGACCGCATAATCCGATCCCGCAGGAACAGCGGGAACCTGCAAAAATGTAAAGCCTGAACCGTGTGCTGGAGCATACGTTGGATCGACATAAGTGAGATCCGTCCCAGCAGCCGGAACATCCGCCTTGTCGATGGTGGCGTTGTTGCTGGAAGCCACCGCGGAGGTCTTGCGCCACTCCTGGTTGAAGAACCAGAAGGCCTTGTTCTTGTTGGTGTTGAAGGTGTGAGGAATGTAGATCGGGCCGCCGGCGTTGAAGCCGTAGACGTTGTAATGGGTTGCCGGCCTGGGATTGTTGGCGCCGCCGTACTTGTTGAAAAAGGTGTTGGCGTTATAGGCGGTGGCGCGATTTTCTTCCCATGCCGCGCCATGGAAGGCCTTGGTGCCGCTCTTCAGCGACATGCTGATGGTTGCGCCGGAGGAGATGCCGTAGTCGGGAGGATAGTTAGAGGTCATCATATTGAACTCGGCGATGGCATCCTGTGAAGGCTGAATTTGCGTGCCGCCGCCGCCGCCGCGGTCAGCCGACTCGCCGCCGTCGATCAGCCAGATATTGTGGGCCTCGCGCAGGCCGTTGAATTCGAGGTTCCAGCTGGCGCCGAACGCGCCGAGCGAATTGCTGTCCGGCAGCTCGGAGCTGACGCCCAGGCCAAGAGCCGCCAGAGCCGCAAAGTTGCGGTTCTCGGTGGCGATGGAGGTGATCTCCTCCGAGCTGATGAGGGTGCTGACCACGTTGGAGTCGGACTGGACCGTGAGGGCATCCGCTTGGACAGTTACCGTTTCAGATCCAGCGCCGACGATGAGCTTGACGTCCACGCGGACGGTGGCGGATGTGTTGACCACGATGCCGTTCTGAACGTAGGACTCGAAGCTCTTGGCGGTGATCTTCAGGTTGTAGTTCGCGGGGTTCAGGCCGGCGATGTCGTACAAGCCGGTGCTGCTGCTGACGGTTTCAACGGAAGAGCCAGTTGCCGGATTGGTGAGGGTAATGTTCGCCCCTGCAACGATGGCTCCCGTCTGGTCTGTGACGATGCCGGTGACTTCGGAATTGGCCTGCGCAAATGCACCCGCGCATGCCAAAAATACGAAGAGCGGCAACAGAATGAATCTGTACTTCACGTGTCTCATGTGACCTTCCTTTTTTTGACTTTTTGCGGTTTGTTGTTGAGTCCCCCCGGTCGCTATGCCGGAAGGACTGTTCAGTTGGACACCCGGTCGTGCCTATTTTTCGCTTGCCGGTGAGATAAACAGGTCCGCTGTCCTCTCCCTGCATTCTTTTTGATCCCCAAGGTGTTCGCACGATATCCTGGTGGCCGCATTCCTCCGCGATTTGGAAGTGGAGAACTGCAGATTCTCTACCTTTTGGGACATATGCGCTCAAACGATTAATCGCAAGAGTGAATCGGTTTACGAGAGGGCGCAAGACCCCCCTTTCACAGAGTCTGGGACATATTCCTCCCAGAAGGGCGGGATGTCAAGCGTAACTTTTATTGAAGTTACTTTTTGGCGCACTTGTATACGTTTACGTAAACGCTTACTCAAAGGATAAAACCTGTTGCGCCTTTTTAACATTTATTAAATGAGCGATTTGGCTGCAGCTTAGGCCAAACGAGAACGGCATCAAAAAAACTCGCAAAAAAAACGACGCGGGAGGGAATGCAGACACCCAAAAAGAGGGGATCCTAATTTGTTGTTCATTCGAATTAAGTTAGCCTCCGCTGAGCTTGGCTAAACGGGTGATGAAGCGCCCGGCAGCCCTGCGGGGTGGTTACTTCAGGCGTGCAAGGTCACGTAACTGCCTTGCGGTCGCTTCGAGGAAGGTCTCAACGCTGGCGCCTTCGGGGAAATGGAGACCGGATTTTGCCTGGATAGCTGAGGCGATGCGGCGGGCGAGCGCTTCACGTGTCTCCATGCTCATGTCGAGGCGGCGGGCGAAGAAGCCCTCAAGCACCTCAAGATCCGCAGGAGAGAGCTTGGCGACGCCGGCGGACGGCAGGGTAACCAGGCTGTGTGGCTCAGGGATGGGAGCACCTGGGGCAAAGAGCTGCGCGGTGAATGTGCGTGAACCGGCATCGCCCCACAAGGGAGTTTCGACCTCCCGATCGCGCACCACCAGGGTGCCGGCCGCAAGGTCGCCGAGCCGCTGATGCTGCTTGGTGACGAACATGGAAATGACGCCCACCGCGTAGAAGAAAGGAATCTGGTCCACGACCCGGACCAGATTCCGGGCCATCGACTCGAATAGCCCGATCGCCCTGCCGGAGCGCTGGATGACGCGAATCCGCGCCACGCGCTTGCCCGGCGTACGGCCGTTCCAGAAGGCCTCAAAGAGAGTGAAGTAGCCCCAGTTGATCAGGAATGCCAGCAAGGTATAGAAGCCCAACGCCCATTGCGCTGACATTGAGGAGAAGGCGCCGATGGAGGCTACGATGAGCGAAAACACCTTTTCTAACAGCAGGCCGCCCGGAATCAAGATGAGGTAGTCCACCAGGAGCGCGATAAACCGGCTGCCGATGCCGGCCAGAGGCATCTCGATGCTGACCAGCTCGGGCGTGTCGATGTTAATCTGGTCCGGACTCAGCTGGTCAACTCGCGCGTCTTTAAGCAGGTCCATGGCACAAGTCCTCTCCAACCAGTGGATTCTCAAGCGCCGTCCGCACTGGGACCGGCTTACCGCGCTGCTGGCGCAGTCGGACCGGAGCGGACTGGGCCAGCTCTCGCGCGCCGAACTGCAGGAGATGGCTCTCTTGTACCGCCAGGTGGCCGCGGACCTGTCCGTGCTTCGGCAAGACTCGACCTCCCGCACTTATGCGGTTCATGTGAATCAGTTGCTTGCTCGCGCCCACCATATCATCTATTCGGGCCGGAAGACGAATCTGATGACTCTGTTCCTCTTCCTGCGGGATGAGTATCCGGTCATCTTCCGGGCACAGATCGGGTTTGTCCTGGTCTCGCTGGGCGTTTCAGTGGCGTTTGGCATCCTGGGAGCGGTGATGACCAACGCGCGGCCTGAGTTCATGCGGCATTTTGTAGGGCCCGACATGATCGCCACAATGGAGCGTCATGAGATGTGGACGCACTCGATTGTCGGCGTCGAGCCCAAGGCCACCAGCTTCATTATGACCAACAACCTGAGCGTGACCTTTGTGACATTCGCTTCAGGGATCGTTTTCGGGCTGGGCACGCTGTTCAATCTCTTTGTTAACGGGATGATGCTGGGGGTGATTGCCGCCGCATGTGCGCACTATGGAATGTCGGTGCCCCTGTGGAGTTTTGTCGCCCCGCATGGGTCGCTGGAGCTGCCCGCAATCATCATCTCAGGAGCGGCGGGATTCCGGCTGGGCTACGGAATGCTCTTCCCCGGCGCGCTGCGCTGGAAGGACTCGGTGGCGCGCGGGGGCATTGAGGCCGCACGACTGGTTTCCGGCATTATTCCCATGCTGGTGGTCGCCGGCTGCCTGGAGGGGTTCTTCTCGCCATCGAATGCGCCGGTGTGGTTGAAGTTCACCGTCGGCGGGCTGCTGTTCACGCTGCTGAATGTGTGGCTGTTCCGGCCGGTGAAGGTGCGGGCCGAAGCGCGGTGAGCGGGGCGGCATCTCAGATCGAGCGTCGCCCTACACCTTGATGAATATCTTCCGGCGATAGAGCACCCACACGGGGATGAAGCAGACGGCTGTATAGACGACGGCGTAGGCGAAAGCTGCCCAGCCTGGGTCGGGAATATGGGCGAAGATATGCGTCTGTGACCACGACAGCGGGGTGGTGTGGTGGCCGGCGCTTGTTGGTATCCGGATGAAGTCGAGCAGGCCGGGGAGCAGCTCGCTGATCATATAGGCCACGATCGCGTTCGATCCGAAGACCAGCCAGGGATAGACGAGCCAGGCGCTGCGACCTTTGCCCCAGCCAAAACGCTCGACGGCGATGTAAGCGAGCGTCAACACCAGCAGGGAATATCCGGCGGCGACCAGAACGTAAGGACTGGTCCACATGTTCTTGTTGAGCGGGAAGCAGAGCGACCAGAGATAGCCGAGGGCGAGGCAACTGACGGTTGCGGCGGCAAGTCCGAGCGCCTTTTCCCGGACGGTCTTCGAGGACCGCAGCCACAGGCCGGCAAGCAGGCCCAGCAGAGCGGTCCCGAGCGCGGGCAGATCGCTGAGCAGGCCTTCGGGATCGCGAACATTGTGGGCGTCAGGGCCCGACCAGTCGAGATACAAATGGTGGGGCATGAGGAGGCGGTCGAGCCAGGAGACGAGGTTCAGCCGCTGATCCATGAAGGGGAAGTCGCGGCCGGGCATGCCTGCGCCGGGAACGGGAACCCAGCGGAGCAGTATCCAATAGCCGATGAGCGCAACCGCGAGCGCGGCCACCTTGGTCCAAACGCGCTGGTCGAAGAGATAGAAGAGGCCGACGACGAGGTAGCAGACGGCAATGCGCTGCAGGACGCCGTAGAACCGCATCCCCTGCCAATAGAAAAGCGGAAAGTTGTTCACCACCCAGCCCAGCGCAAACAGGATCACGGCCCGCTGCGCCGTATGCACGGCCAGCTGAGCCCGCGTGGCTCCGCGGGCGAGACGGGATTCAAACGCGAAGACAATGGAAGCGCCCATGACAAAGACAAATGTGGGGAAGACCAGGTCAGTGGGGGTCAGACCGTTCCACGGCGCATGATTCATGAACCCCCACGAGCCCTGGCCTCCGTTGTTGTTGACCATGATCATGAAGGCGATGGTGATGCCGCGGAGCACATCGAGCGACAGGAGCCGACTGGTTGGCGCAGGAGCTTGGAGGGTGTTGACCATTTTCTTCTCCAGATTCGTGAACGCCAGGGCTCGCAGATACCTGGACTCGTAAACGCCGGGATTCGCGGTTGCAGGAATGCAGAAACTACCCTACGCGCTCGGGGTGGCCCCAGCCAAGGGAGAATGCCAATAAGGAAGGAGCGTTGGGTTTGGCTCGCTGGGCCTGATTCCGCTCTGTCATTCCGCACGCCCTGCCTGCTAAACTCCCTCTTCAGCGAAAATGCGTTGCCGCTGTTGCTGATGACCGGAGGATCGGAATGACCGAGTTTCAGCCCTTTGTTGCTCCCAGCGAAAATCGACCGGAGTTCACCTTTCGCGCACTGCTGCTGGGGTCGATCTTCGGAATCATCTTCGGCGCGGTAACGGTGTATGTGGGTTTGCGCGCCGGGCTCACCGTAGCGGCTTCGATTCCCATCTCAGTGCTGTCGATCAGCATCCTGCGCGCGTTCGGGCGCGCGTCGATTCTCGAGAACAACATTGTGCAGACGACGGGCAACGCGGGACAGTCGATCGCCTCCGGCGTCATCTTCACGCTGCCGGCGCTTGTTTTCCTGGGATTCGATCTCGAGTACTCCAGGATCTTCATGCTGGCGCTCATCGGCGGCTGGCTGGGCGTGCTTTTCATGATTCCGCTGCGCCGCCAACTGATTGTGCAGGAGCACGGAGCACTTCCCTACCCCGAAGGCACGGCCTGCGCCGATGTGCTGATCGCGGGTGAGAAAGGCGGATCGCTGGCGAGCCGCGTCTTCCTGGGACTTGGAATCGGCGGGCTCTACACCTTCTTCCAAAACTCGAATCTTTTCAAAGCATGGCCCCACGCGCCGGAGTACCGGCTCGACTTCGGACCACAGCATGCGATGAAGGGCGCAGAGATCAACGCCGACGCAACCTCGGAGTACCTGGGCGTGGGTTACATCATCGGGCCCAAGGTTGCGGGCGTGATAGTCGCGGGCGGCGTGTTCTCGTGGCTGGTGGTGATGCCGCTCATCTACTTCTTTGGCAAGGAGCTTCCGGGGCCGGTGTATCCGGGGCAGAATCCCATCGGGCAGATGAGCCCGCCGGAACTGTGGGCGACCTATATCAAGCCCATGGGCGCGGGCGCGGTGGCGGCGGCGGGGCTGATTACGCTGTTCAAGACGCTGCCTACAATCTGGTCGGCGCTTTCCGCGGGGTTCAAGACCATGCGCCCGGGCGCGGCCGGCGCGGCGGCCAAGCCGCTTCGCACTGAGAACGATCTCTCCATGGGCGTGGTGCTAGTCGGCTCGTTGCTGATCGTCATGCTGATGTTCCTCTTTCTTGAATTCAAACCGGTGCCCGGAGCGTTTGTGGGATGGGCGGCCAACCTGGCAGCATCGCTGCTGGTGGTGATCTTCGGATTTCTGTTTGTTACGGTCAGCTCGCGGATTGTCGGTTTGGTCGGCTCATCGGCAAGCCCGGTGAGCGGCATGACCATCGCGACACTGATGGCAACGTCGGCGGTGTTCCTGGTGAACGGCTGGACCAGCCCGGCGTTTGGGGCGCTGGCCATCACGATTGGCGGCGTGGTGTGCATCGCAGCATCGAACTCGGGCGACACCTCGCAGGACCTGAAGACCGGCTACATCATCGGCGCAACGCCGCGGCTGCAGCAGCTTGCGCTGATGATCGGCGTGGTGGTTTCGACGGTCATTATTGGGGTAACGCTCAACCTGATGAATACAGGCCTGCAGGAGTTTCATGCAGCGCCGCAGGCCTGGAATCTGAGCGGGAACCACCCGGGCATCTCCATTCAGGGCAACGAGAAGCTTCCCGACAACATTCGTGTTTTGGCAGCGGACAATAGCGCGTCCGTGCATCAGCGGGCGGAGTACACCGTGCTGAACGCCATTGGGTCGTCGGAGCTGCAGGATGGAAAGTACCTGTATTCGCCGGCCAGCGGAAAGATTGAGGTGCATTGGATCCAGGGGATCGGGAGTGCAGCTGCTCCGGCGCCGCAGGCCAAGCTGATGGCGACGGTGATCAACGGCATCTTAAGCCGGAAGCTGCCGTGGGGACTGGTACTGCTGGGTGTGTTCCTGGTAATTGCGGTCGAACTGCTCGGCATTCGGTCGCTGACCTTTGCCGTAGGCGCGTATCTGCCCATCGGGACGACGCTGCCCATCTTTATCGGTGGCGTGGTGCGATGGATGGTGGACCGTGCCGCTAAGAGAGCCGGCGATGAAGACGCGGAAAGCGAGATCTCACCGGGGTCGTTGTTTGCCTCGGGGCTAATTGCGGCGGGCGGAATTGTGGGGTTGATTGGCGTTGCGCTGAAGGCCTACGAATCGACGGTCGGCAAAGGCGACATTCTCAACTTCCCGTCGACGTTCCTCGACCACGACTGGGTAAGCGTATTGGGATTTGCAGCGCTGGCGTTCTCGCTCTACTACTTTGCGCGGAAGCCGCTGAAGAAGTAGAGAGGCGACGGTTGAGGGCCGAGTTCGGGCTGATGTATGATGATTGATGCGTGATGCAACGCATCACTGGGAGCCTCGCCATGCGTACCACCCTCGCCATTGACGACGACGTTCTGGCCGCAGCCAAAGAAATGGCCGCCACGGAGCAGAAGAGCGTTGGGGAAGTAATCTCCGCCCTTGCCCGCATCGGCATGAGGCCCATCAATGCCAGGCGAAAGATGCGCAACGGGATCCCGCTCCTTGCCGTGCGTCCCGGCGCACCGCGCGTGACCTCGGAATTGGTGCGCCAGTTGCAGGAAGAGCTGCAGTGAGCGGCGCAACCCGCTACCTGCTCGATGTGAATGTCCTCATTGCGCTGATTGACCCCGCACACGTTCGCCATGATGACGCCCATGATTGGTTTGCCGCCAAGGGCAAGAAGGCATGGGCAACCTGCCCAATCACTGAAAACGGCGTATTGCGTATCGTCGGTAATTCTCGGTACCCCTCTTCGCCCGGGAATCCCGCAGCGGTGGCAGAGATTCTTCTCGTATTGAGAAGTCTCGGCTCCCACCAAACCTGGTCCGACGACATTTCGCTGCTCGACCCAAACGCAGCTGACGCAACTCGCCTCCTCAACTCAGCACAGGTCACGGATGCCTACCTGCTCGCCCTCGCCAAGGCGCATGGCGGCCAGCTCGCGACGTTCGATCGCCATCTCGTCTCCGACGCCGTTGTGGGCGGCCCATCGGCGTTGCACCAAATCCGGTAGACGCCACGCCGGAACTTTATCATTGCAATTGAGGGGGAACACACGATGAATCTCACGGGCAACACAATCCTCATCACGGGCGGCGGATCGGGCATTGGCCGCGGGCTGGCAGAGGCCTTTCACGCGCTGGGCAACCAGGTAATCATCGCGGGGCGACGCTGCGCGGTACTGGAAGAGGTGACGCAGGCGAATCCCGGCATGAAGTCGCTTTCTGTCGATATGCAGGACGGACGCGCGATTCGCACATTCGCCGCGCAGGCCATCGAGCAGTTCCCCTCGCTGAATGTGCTAATCAACAACGCGGGTATAATGCGGGGCGAAAGGCTTACCGCGCAACAAGCGGACCTGGCGGATACCGAGGCCATCGTGGCGACGAACCTGCTTGGACCCATCCGGCTGACCGCGGCGTTGCTGCCGCATCTTCAAAAGCAATCCTCCTCCGCAATCATCAATGTTTCTTCCGGACTGGCTTTTGTGCCGCTGGTATTCACGCCGACCTACTGCGCCACCAAGGCCGCGATTCACTCCTATTCGCAATCGCTTCGCTATCAGCTGAAGTCGACGCCGGTCGAGGTGATCGAGCTTGCGCCGCCCTACGTGCAGACGCACCTGATGGACGGAGCCGACGATTCGCGTGCGATGCCTCTCAAAGAGTTCATCGCGGAAGTGATGGAGATCTTCAAGACGCAACCCACGCCCGGCGAAATCATCGTGGAAAGGGCGAAGGGCCTCCGCAATGCGGAGCGCGAAGGCCGCTACGATGGGACATTCGCGGGCCTGAACGGCGGGATGGCGGTACGGTTTGAAAAGTAGCCCGAGCGATATGAAGAATAATGGAATCTATGACACAAAGTGAAGCCGGGCGCGCGCAGCAGTTCGCGAGCGACAACTATGCGGGAATCTGTCCGGAGGCGTGGTCGGCTCTGGAAGCGGCGAACGCCGGCCATGCAACGGCTTATGGGGACGATGAGTGGACCGCGCGCGCGGCCGACGAGTTTCGATCGCTGTTTGAAAAAGACCTGGAACTGTTCTTCGTGTTCAACGGGACCGCGGCGAATTCGCTGGCGCTCGCTTCGCTTTGCCAGTCGTACCACGGGGTCATCTGCTGCGACTCGTCGCATGTGGAGACGGACGAGTGCGGAGCGCCGGAGTTCTTTTCGAATGGCTCCAAGCTGCTGGTGGCCGCTGGGCGCGATGGCAAGCTGACTCCGGCTGCTATTCACGAACTGGCGACCAAGCGAACGGACATTCACTACCCCAAGCCACGCGTGGTGACGATTACGCAGCCGACCGAACTAGGCACGGTGTACACAGTGGATGAGATGAAGGCGATCTCTGCCGCGTGCAAGGAGCACAGGCTCTGGCTGCACATGGATGGCGCGCGGTTTGCGAACGCATGCGCAGCCCTGAAATGCTCGCCGGCCGAGCTGAGCTGGAAGAGCGGCGTGGATGTGCTGTGCTTTGGCGGGACCAAGAACGGGATGGCGGCGGGCGAGGCTGTGCTGTTCTTCGATCCCGCGCTGGCCGTAGATTTTGACTATCGCTGCAAGCAGGCCGGGCAACTGGCTTCGAAGATGCGCTTCCTGGCTGCGCCGTGGGTGGGCATGCTGGAGAGCGGGGCATGGCTGAAGAACGCGAACCATGCAAATCGCTGCGCGGATTATTTTGCGGAACGGATTCGAGCGATTGCGAAGATCCGGATCGCTGCGCCGGTGGAGGCGAACTCAGTATTTATCACGGCGCCGGATGAGTTCCTGGATCGGCTGCGCGAGCGAGGATGGCGGTTCTACGCGTTCATCGGCGGCGCTGCGCGGTTCATGTTCGCCTGGGACGCGGATCTGAAGCGGGTGGACGCACTCGTGGCCGATATGAAAGCGTGCGCGGAAGCGTAGGGCCGTCTCTCGTCTACACCCGTGCCGTGCTGTTGCGCCTGCGGAAGACCACCTGAAGCTCACGACGCCAGTGCTCGCCGAAAGCAAGCAACTCCCACTCCACCGCGGGCGAGAAGTAGCGCAACACCGGCTCGTTTGCGGGGTGAATGCGGAGCGCGGGTGCAGCGAGTAGCAAGCGCGGCTCGAGTGCGGAGACTTCCGTTCCGGCGAAGTAGCCCTGGCGCTCAAAGGCTGAGAGAGCGCGCCCACCTGGCGAGGCTGGCTGGCGATCGGCGTTGAGCGCGCGTACGCGAATCCAGTAGTCAAGGGCTTGCAGAGGAAGGTGAAGGTCTTCGTCGGCTTTGAGTTCGATAACGGTGAGGCGGCCGGCGCGATCGAGGGTGAGCAGGTCGAGCATGCCGCGATCGCCGACGGAGATGGCGGGCACCTGAGAACAGAGCAGATCGCCGCGCAGGCCGGGGAGCAGCTCGGCGAGCTCTGCGCGCAGGCGCGCCTCAAGCCAGCGCTCGGGCTGCATGCGAAAGAGAGGATCGGTGTGCATGCCATCGGGACGGCGGCTCTGAAAGAGCCGCGTAAGC
>Ga0181517_10003046_pt1 | contig 16321 bp, 11 predicted proteins | sample PEATcosm2014_Bin_31_FD_119748 | JGI IMG/M metagenome (GOLD analysis project Ga0181517, IMG submission 119748) | Peatland microbial communities from MTU Mesocosm Facility, Houghton, MI, USA - PEATcosm2014_Bin01_30_metaG | ecosystem: Environmental > Terrestrial > Soil > Wetlands > Peat | place... | reverse complement strand
CTCTCTTTTTTCCATCCGGTTTGGCGCGCAGAAGCGGGGCGCGCCAAACCGGATGGAAAAAAGAGAGGGAATTGTTTTTGGGCGCCGTACCTGGGGCGGCGGCCTCCGGCCTTTCCCCAGGCTGAAATATTTCGTCCCTTCAGGACTCTGGTTTCAGGCTCGCTGGGCTCGCATGGTTGATGGGTTTCGCGCTGAATAGCACTGCGTGACAAGGGAGCCCCGACTCGGTACTCAGCGAACGAAGCCTGGTAGCGCTTGCATGTGGGCAGGAGTTGCCAAGGTTACTTGATTTACAGAGTACTAGTCTATTGCCTGAGCCGGAAGAAAAGGTTGCCCGCGGGCATCGGGCTAAGAGTGGCGGTGTAATTCGTCCCGTTCGTGGCCAGGACCGGCCAAGCGCAGGCCGACCAATTCGTGGTGCGCAAATCCGAATTGGTTTCAAGCGTGAAGCCGCTCGATTGCGTGGACCAGGAGAGCGTCGCAGTATTTGGGCCGTCCAGGGCGACGGCCAATTCCGGGGCCGGAAGGAGGGTTTGGGTCAGGACCGTTAGAGTGCCGGCTCCGCCGCTGGTGCAGATCAATTCCGATCGGCCGTCGCCGTTGACGTCGGCCGCCGTCACGCACCAGGGCTGGCTGTCCACCGGGATCGTGGCACTGAGCCCGAAGTGGCCACTGCCGTCGTTGGTCAGCACCATGACCGAGCTGGAATCAAAATTGGCACACGCCAAATCCACGTAGCCGTCGCCGTTGAGATCCGCCGCCACGACTCCCCGCGGCGTCATCCCCACCGGGATGGTGGCGCTCAGGACAAATCCCCCCTGGCCGTCATTGGTCAACACGGTCAGCGAATCACTGCTTTCATTGGCGCTGATCAGATCCGGATAGCCGTCCCCGTTGACATCCGCCGCCACGACGCACATCGGCCGGGCTCCAACGGTCAACGTGGCGCCCAAATTGAAGCCGCCGCAGCCATTGTTGAGCAGCACCGTCAGCGTGCAGGCCAGATCATCGGCGCTGATCAAATCCGGGTAGCCGTCCCCGTTGACATCCGCCACCGCGACATCCGATGGGCGGCCGCCCACCGGGAGCGTGAGCCCCGGGGCGAAGCTGCCGTCGCCCTGATTCATGAGCACGGTGAGCGTCTCGCTTCCCCAATTGGCGCAGATCAAATCGGGCTTGCCGCGCCCGGTGAGATCGGAGGCCAGCACCCGGCTCGGCTGGAGACCCACGTTCAGCGTGGCATTGGAGCCAAAGCCGCCCACGCCATTGTTGGTCCACACCACCAACGTGGAGGGGCTATCCATCAGGTTCCCGCTACGGGCGAAAATCAGATCCGCCCTCCCCGTCCCTCTCAGGTCGGCCGCCGCCATAAAGCCCCCGAAACTCAATGCGTTGAACGTCGCATTGGAGCCGAACAGGCCGCAGCCGTTGTTGGTTAAGATGGTGATCTCCCCGTCATCGAGCAAATCCAGGCTGCCGTCGCCGTAAATGTCGGCCGCCTGGACGAAAGAAGGACTGCCCCCGACCGTCAGCCGTGTCGCGGTGAAGGCCAACGGTTCCGCGCGGGCAGTTTCAACCGCGGTGATGAGACTCAAGAAAACTGTGACCACGAACAGGGATAAAGGCTTCATAGTTCATTCCTATTTCCGTTACTCTTCCTCTGTGGCCTGTAGAACCAGCGCCCCGGCCACGCTACTGCCTGCATCCTACCCTGGTGCTCACCTTCGACTGATAGGAATTTGCTTTTGCGCCTCTCGATGTGTACTTAGCGCTACGCCGGTCAGGTGGCTGATTGGCACGCATGGTCCACTGCTTAGGATGCGATTGTCCACGGTCTCAGCGGTTTGTCAACCAAATCATCACGTGCCCTAAACCCGTTCCTGCGCTTTTTTATGCCATCCCTATCCGGCTGAGGAAGCGCATCCAGTGAGGGGGGCAACAAGTGGGGTGATGGCCAGCCATGGGTGGATTCAGCCGTCGCTCCGCGACGGGCGGTTGCTTTTGGGGGCGCCTTTCCGTGGGCTGAAGCCTCACGGCTACCTTCATTTCACCGCTCCGCGGTGGGTTTTACAGGGGAATAGATGAGAAACCGATGACCGAGTTCCGGAGATGGATGGCGACAAGCCGCAGGTGCACATTTCCGCGTTGCGCTTTCGGCCCGCTTGGCCCATAACTTTCGGCATGTTGGCCAAGGTCTGTTCGGCTGCCCGGTCCGCCAGAGTCCCCGCCGCCAGGAGGACGACGGCGGACGTCAATGGCATCGTAAGGCGCGTTTTACGGCTGCCCTGTTTGCTGGCGCTTGCCGGCTTGCTGCTGTGGGCGGGTTGCTCCGACTCCTCCTCCAGCCAGGACATCAAGCCCAAGGGCGCCCACTTGAGTCGCAAACAGGCTCTTTCCATCGCCAAGGATGCCGCCTCAAGCCACGGGGCGGATCTGACTCAATTCTCCGCCCCCACCACCCGTTTCGAATCCTCGGGCGAAAAGAGCTGGGACGTCCTGTTCGAAGGCCGCGGCTCAGGGCGGAGCCACGACCTCCTGGTCATTGTGAACGACCAGACTGAGCAGGCCCGCTGCTTCGACCAGTAAGTACTGCGTAAACGAAGTCTTTTGAGGCCGGCCTCTCTTTTTTTCCATCCGGTTTGGCGCGCAGAAGCGGGGCGCGCCAAACCGGATGGAAAAAAAGAGATGAAATTGTTCTTGGGCGCCGTACCTGGGGCGGCGGCCTCCGGCCTTTGCCCAGGCTAAAATATTTCGTCCCTTCAGGACTCTGGTTTTAGGCTCGCTGCGCTCGCAGGCAGAGGAGGTCTCGCGCTGAGGACCGATACCAGCAGACAGGTTTTTCACCAGGGGCCCTGCGCAGTACTCGGCGAACGAAGCCTGTTGGCGCTTGCGTGTTGGCGGGAGTTACCAAGGGAACTTGATTTACGGAGTAATAAGGGCCTGTCCAGAAATAACCTTGATAATCTGCCTTGGTCTTTTGCTGCGCCGCTTCGTTGCTCGCTCATCACAGATCCAGAAGAGATGCTCCTGACTCGCGCCTCGCTGCGCGGCAAAATCCCGACGGCATCTTTTCAAGGTTATTTCCGAACAGCCGCTAATCGTTACCGGCTGCGCCGGGGGGCGGGCGCACCCCCATGTCCAGCGAAACGGCCAGGCCGGCGATTCTGCGGGAGAGAGACAGAAAGGTTTGCAGGTGATCGGCTTGAAGCCCCGGCCCTTGCGCCGAACTCCAACTCTCAACCGATCGCTCGAGCCGGGCCAATGACACGTCCAGACTTTCGACCTCCGCAAACGGCTTGGCCTCGAGCTGGTCGCCCATTTTGCTCAGGGCCGCCGCCAGATGTTCGTCGAACTCCCGCTGGGCCGCGCGGATGGGCGCGGGCAGGTCGAAGCCGGGAACCTGGAGACGATATTTGAGCAAAGCTACGTGGGTCAAAAAGAGCAGGCGCAGCCGCGGGGTCAACCCAAGGATTTGGGTCCGCAAGGCCAGGTCGCGGTCGCGGGAGGGGCCGAGCGCGAAGAGCACGCCATCGGCGAACGCCCGGACTTTGTCGAACCCGCGGTTGATCGTATCCCGCAGCGAGTAGCTTCGGTCGATGGCGTCCTGGAGGTTGTCTGAAGGCTGCCCCCGCGCCAGTTGCGCGAGGGAGCGCAGGACAGAAACCAACGCTCTTCGCATCTCGACGACCGCGGGCGCTCCCAACAATCGGTCGGCGACGAGCCACATCATGGCCAGCCCAAGCACGAGGCCGACAATTCGGTCCCTGGCCACCGCCAGGGAGGTTTGGAATTTGAATTCCTGAAGGTGGATAAGGTAAAAGCCGACGGCCAGTTGGACTCCGAAATAGGAAATGCGCGGGCCGGAGGTAATGATCCACGCGGACACCAAGGTAACCACCATGAAAAGGAGCGTGAAGCCGCCAATGGTGTCGAGATGGGGAAGAACCCACACCTGGGCGGCCATACCGACCGCCCCGCCGGCGAGGGATCCCGCGAAGCGCAGCGTTTGGATTTGACGGGAGGCGCCGATGGTGGTGATCGCGGTGATAAAGCAAATCGCCACCGAGGTGGCGATCCCCGGCCAGGCCAGCGCCATGTATATGACGTAGCAGAGGGTGGCGGCGAGGCAGCCTCGGATCGCGAAGTCCATATGGTCGGGATTGCGGAATGCGTCCGGGGCCAGGAAGGTTGCCGGCGGGGCCTGGCCCGGCGGCGGGGCGGCGAAAGGGCCGAGCGATTGAGAGCCGGCGAAGACCTCCGGGATCATCCCAACGAGTTGCTCCATCTCCCGCAGCAGGGGGAGCGAGGCCGTCATTTCCGGGCCCGCGGCGGCGACGGCGAGCTTTGGGATTCTCCGGTGGATCAGGTCGTCACGAATCCCGGCGAGGTTATCGGCCAGGATTCCCATGCGTCTCCGATCTGCCGTCGAAGCCGCGATTCGCATGGACGCCAGGTTTGCCGCCAGATCCACGAGTCCGCCCGCCAGCGCTACGGCGGCGCCCATCTGCTCGCCGTAATGCGGGAGGTGGGTGCCACGCAGGAGGACGCGCCGCAGGCGGGAGGTGCCGAGCACGGCCATCCGCGTGATCCCATTGATCACCTCGTCGTCGAGCCGGCCATGGGCGGCGTAGCACCGAAGGGCTTCCTCGACCACTGCCAAACGTTCGGCGATAGACCGCAGCAGGTCATCCCAGGGTCTGAGCGCGGCAAACACGAACTCGATTGCCACCGTGAGCACGCTCGCCAGAGAGATGGTACCGACGGCCCAAAGCGTGCCGGTGACCTTCGCCGCTGACGATATGTGCTGGTCCCAAAGCGACAAGGTGATGGCGACCAGGTAGCCGAAGCGCGCCGCCGCCGGGAAATTGGTCATGGCGCTGAGGGCGAAAAATATCGTGAAGAGGATGCCGGCCGTCCAGAAAAAGCGGAGCATCGGGTCTCCCGCGGACACCAACGCGCCGAGGATGACGGCCGCCGCGCCGACGACAAAACCAACGATGATCGTCCTGACCGCCTTGAGGGTGGACTGTTGATCTTCACGCGAGATGATGAGGGTGAAAATGACGGCGAACGCGCCGAAGGGCAGGCGAAACGTCATGACGAGAATCATCACCAGGGTGGAGGCGATGAGCATGCGCGCCACCAGCGCCACCCTTCCCGGATACGGCGCCAATTCTTCCTCAAGCATTTGACGCAGCCAGCCCAGGGGAGGCTTCGGCTCCATCTCCATCTGGACCAGGCTGGTCATGGGCCCCGAACGATCACCACGGCGGACTCGCTGATCCGAAAGAGATCCGGAGGCGGATTCTCAACGAGGACGCGGACGGGATACCTGGATGCCAAATGGACCCAGTTGAGCGTCCGCTGCACATCGGGCAGGCCGGGGCCGAAACTGCCGATGACGTCCGCATCGGGGGTGACGCCGAAGCCGATGCTATCGACGATTCCCGGGAAGCGCCGATCGGGCCGCGACATGACGTAGACGTCGGCGCGCATGCCGGGAGCGATATGGGCGAGCTGGCCCTCGCGGAAATTGGCAACGGCCCACCATCGGCGCGCGTCGATCAACACAAACATCTGCTGGCCGACATGAGCATAGGCGCCTTCGGAAATGGTGAGGTTGGTCACGCGCGCCTTGAAGGGGGCGTAAACGCGGCAGTTATCGAGGTTGTAGCGCGCGCTCTTTACGGCCGCGGCTCTGGCGCCGCGCTGGTTGATCAGCGGCTCAAGCGTGGTGACGGCGTTGGCGGCTTCTTTGTGTTGAGCTTTGCTCACCTGCAAAGCCGCCTTGGAGTGTTCGTACTGCGCCTGCGTCGACCTCAGCCCCGCTTGCGCCAGGAGCAGTTGCGATTCCGTCTGCCGGAGCGCCTGTTGCTGGGCGACCTCCGACGTTCTCGCTTTGTCGACTTCATCCACCGTGACGAAGTGTTTGAGCAGGAGCGGCTCGAGGCGCTGCAAGTTGTTGCTGGAATACGCCCACTCCGCCCGCGCGCGTTTGACGCCCTGTTCCGCATTCGCCACGTCGGCGGCTGCCTGGTCGATGGCGGCTTCCCAGCGGGTCACGTCGGCTTCCGCGCTAAGGATATTGGCGGCGGCGACGGAGACGGCGCTTTGGAGCGCGGCGATTCTTCGCGTTTCATCCTCGATTTGCCCTTCGAGAGCGGCTTGATCGGAGAGCGCGGTTTCCAGCGCGTACTGGTAAGGGCGATCGTCAATCTCGAAGAGCAGCGCGCCCGGTTCCACCAATTGGTTGTCCTGCACGTTCAATTGGGCCAGCGGGCCGTCAACCTGCGGGGCGATTCCAATGTAGTTCGCCAGCACCGTGGCGTCGTCGGTCCGAGGCTGGCGATTGGTATGCCAAAGCACGAGCAGGCCGAGCGCCGCGGCGCCGGCCACGATTCCCACGCTGAGCCAGAGCCCAACCCGTTTTTCCCGTATCCAAGCTGTGTCGGAATCGGTCATGCCTCATTAGCGGAAGAAGACGAGCCAAAGCAAAAAGGTGAACAGGGCGGTCAGGCTCGGATAAACCAGGATGGGCAAGACAATGGCAATCTTCAGGCGCAGCACCAGCCATCGGGCAAGAACGGTCAGCAAAATCGACACGATTAAGCAGACCAGCCAGGCCGGGAAGAGCGAGCCCATGATATCGAAGGAAGGCGCCCGGGAACAGCCCGCCAGCAGCCACAGGGCCGGCGCGACGCCCCACCGCCGGCAACGATGAATGAAACGGACGCTCATGGCCTGGTTCCTCTTGGGGCGGGCTGGATGGAATTGCCGGTTTGGAACGCAAGCTCAGCCAGCGCCGACAGCACTGCGGTCCGGGCAAGAATGTCGGTGGAGCGAGCCCGCGCGAGGGTTTGTTGGGCCGCGGTGACATCCAGCAAATTGCGCAAGCCTTGGCTGTAGGAGTCCAGCGCCGCCGCGTACGATTGATCCGCCGCGGCCAGGAGCGCCAGGGCCGCTCGGCGCTCCCGGAGCGCGGTTTCCAGGTTCGCATAGGCCGTCCACACTTCCTGGGCGACCTGGTCGCGCGCAGCCTGGAGGCGCGCTTCCGAGGCCAGGAGATCGGCCTTGGCTCGCGCCAGGCCGTTCTTGCGCGCGCCGGCATCGAACAGCGACCAGGTCAGGCGCAGGCTGGCTTCGCCGCCAAATTCCGACGCGTGCGCCCAGGGAAGCGGATCCTGCGAAGCGCGATAGGCTTGCTCCCCGCCGGCGGCATTGAGGCTCAGCGTGGGGTAATAGGCCGCGCGCGCCTCCTTGACGCGCGCGTTGGCGGAACGCACCTCAGCCAATTGCCGCATCAAATCCGGGCGTTGCGCGAAAGCGCGATCCAGCGCCTGTTCAACGGTATCGGAGAATAAGTCCGGGGCGATCAGTTCGGCCAGCGGCTGGATGCGAATCGGCACGGTTGGGGAAAGGCCCAGGGATCGCGCCAGCTCGCCTTTTGAGATCTCGCGGGTTCCCCGGACGGCTTGCAGTTGGTAGTCCGCCTCCGCCGCCGCGCTGCGGGCTTCCAGGACATCCGGCAGGGTTGCCAGCCCGTGGTTCATGCGGTCTTCGGCGGACTCTCGGACGGCCAGCGCGTTGGAAAGGCTGGCCTCGGCGGCGGCTATCTGGCCGGCGGCATTCAGAAGCTGGTAGTAGGCCTGTTCAACCTGGTAGATGATCCGGCGATGGGCGTCGTTGAAGAGGAAGTTGGCGGCCAGGAGCTGCGCCCTGGCGGCGCTGATGCGGGCGGAGCGCGCGCCGAAATCGAAAACCGTGTAGCTGAGGCTCAGGCCGCCGTCAAACTCGGCCACCGTTTGGGCAAAGAAGGTGGTGTTGAACAGGACTTCGTCACGATCCAGGCGGGCGACAGCGACCGCGGCCAGGGTGGGGAACAACTCGCTGCGCGCGACTCCCAGCGTGGCGGCCTGGGAGCGGGCCTGCTCCCACGCTTGCCGGGTCTCGGGATTCCAGGTTTCGGCCACATCGATGAGCTCAGCCAGTGAATACGTCCTGCCCGGATCGATGGCGGACCCCGAGGCCGGAATTGCCGCCGCCTCGCGGGCGAATTCCTTTTCCACCGATGAATGCCACGGACGATTCGGTGAAGGCGGCGCCGGCTGGGAATCTCCGCAAGTTCGGTAGAGCAGGGCGAAGAAAAAAACAGCGCGGCGCGATATCGCCCCCGCGGCTGACGGCCACCACGCGGACGGCGGCTTCGCGCGCACCTTCCGAGCCCGTTGCGGGCCATAGACTTCTCCTCGCTTCACCCCGCCTCGATGGATTCACCTTTTCGACGCCCCCGCACCCGCTGCGGGAATTACTCAGTAATCGGCTTTTGAATGTCATTTGTCAAATCGAGCGAGCTTGGGAAGGCCCAAACCGTGTCGGTGCTCACTATTGGAATCAGAAGCGGGACACCGCGAACTCCTCTTGCGTTGGGACACCGGCCTGATTCGCCAGGCATCATGCGCATTGCCATTCGAATTGGTAGCTATAGGATCCACCGTCTTCACTCAATGAATGCTAAAATGAAACCGTTGATCTTTGCTTTCTTTGTGGTGTGTGCGTTTGGCGAGCTGCGCGCCCAGACGAATGTCTGGCAGCCCTCTCCGGGACATACCCAAGTGCGGATATGGCCAGGGGCCGCGCCGGATGCGAAACCGGTTCCGGGACCGGAATACGCCAAAGCGTTTCCCGATCTGATTGCCGGCAAGCCGTGCCTGGCGGTGAACAATGTCGCGGAGCCCACGATGACAGTGTACTCGCCCACGGTGACCAATACGGGGGTGGCGGTGGTGGTGTTTCCCGGCGGAGGCTACCAGTGCCTGGCCATTGACCTGGAGGGGACGGAGATTTGTGACTGGCTGGCGTCCAGGGGAATCACGGGGGTGCTGCTGAAATACCGCGTGCCGGTCAAGAGAGAGGGGCCGTATGGGGAGTCGCCGCCGGCATTGCAGGATGCGCAGAGGACGCTCAGCCTGGTCCGCTACCACGCCGCCGAGTGGCACATTGATCCGCACAAGATCGGGGTCATCGGATTCTCAGCCGGCGGGCACATGGTCGCCGCCACGAGCACGCATTACGCCAAGCGTTCGTATCGGGCGGTGGATGCGGCGGACAAAGCAAGCTGCCGGCCGGATTTCGCGATTGCGCTTTATCCGGGCCACTTGTCTCGCGGGAGTCCCAGGGATCCCGATACGTGGACAAGCCCAGGGCAAATAGGGTTAAATCCGAACGTTCCGGTCACCAGCAATACGCCGCCCACGTTTTTGTTGCAGGCCCAGAATGACCCGGTGGACGATGTCAGAAACTCGATGGCTTACTCCCTCGCGCTCAGGAACGCCAAGGTCCCCGTCGAGCTGCATCTGTATGCGGAGGGCGGACACGCCTTTGGGCTGCGGCGCACGAAGTTCCCGATTACCGAATGGCCCGCGTTGGTGGAGAAGTGGCTCGGAACCATCGGGATGACTTCGGAGTAGGTGACACAAATCAAGATGAAAGGCTTATTCCTCATTTCCGTCATCATTACCGTCCAGATTGCGGTGGCCGCCTCGCCAATCCAGTCGCTGGATTTTCGCGTGCCTGCGGGGATGCCGGACACCGCGCAGGTTCTTTCGCCCGCTGACATTCAACTGGACGGCTGGCTGGGCGCGCGCGTCCTCGCCAATGCCACCAATCGCCTCATGACGGTGGATCTGGAGCCGCTGCTGGCAGGACACCGCCACCAGCCGGGAACGGGTCCCTGGGTGGGCGAATACATCGGCAAATGGCTCCACGCCGCCACCCTGGCGTGGGCAAATACGGGGGACCCGGCTTTGCGCAAACGCCTTGACTATGCCGCGTCCGAACTGATGAAGACACAGGAACCGGATGGCTATCTGGGAACCTACGTGCCGGGAACACGTTTCGGGCTTTACGAAGGCGCGGATTGGGACGTTTGGTCGCACAAGTATTGCATGGTCGGGCTGTTGACCTACTACCAGTTCACCGGGAACGAGCCGGCGCTCAACGCCTGCCGCAAGGCGGCTGATTTGCTGCTGCGCACCTTTGGTCCGGGCAAGAAGAGCATTTTGTCGGCGGGCACCCATGTCGGGATGGCGGCGACGAGCGTGCTGGAGCCGATGGTGTTGCTCTATCGCTGCACCGGGGATGAGCGTTACCTGGATTTCGCCCGCTACATCGTCAAGTCGTGGGACGAGCCGAACGGGCCGGAGATTATTCAAACACTGCTGACGGTGAAGCAGGTGAACAAGACCGCGAACGGCAAGGCTTACGAGATGCTCTCCAATCTGGCCGGCTTGTGCGAGCTGGCGCGGGCCACCGGCGACCGGCAGTTGCTCGATCCGGTGCTCAATGCCTGGCAGGACATCGTCAGCAAGCGCCTCTACCTCACCGGCAGCACCAGCCGGAGCGAAGCTTTTTCGGACGATTATGATCTGCCCAATCAGCGCTCAGCCAAGATTTGTGAGACCTGCGTGACGGTGACGTGGATCCAGTTGAACCTGCAATTGCTGCGGCTGACGGGCGACGCGAAATTTGCCAACCAGATTGAAACGACACTTTACAACCACCTCGCCGCCGCGCAGGACCCGCAGGGCGATGATTGGTGTCCCTATCCGCCCCTCGAGGGCCTGAAATACTACGACTCCGGCAACAGCTGTTGCCACTCCAGCGGCCCGCGCGGCATGGCGCTCGCGCCGCAGACAGCCTATCTGAAAGCCAAAATCAATGGCGCCGACGCGCTCCTGGTCAGCACCTTCGAAACCTCGTCCGTGGCCACCGAGCTTGGAGGGCAGCCGGTGACCGTGGCGCAGCAGAGCGAATTTCCCCTGAAGGGCGAGTCTTGTTTGAAGGTCAAGTTAGGCAAACCGGCGCGTTTTGCCCTGCACCTGCGGGTGCCGCTGTGGGCCTCGCCGCTCGCGGTGAAAGTGAATGGAAGAGCGTTTGCCGTCGCCCAGCAGGAAGGTTGGGCGGTGATCTCCGCCCGCGAATGGAGCAACGGGGATTCCGTCGAGCTGCTTTACCACCTGGGGCCGAACCTGGTGCTGGGCGAACACAGCAATAGCGGCACAGCGGCGATGACTTGGGGACCCTTCGTCCTGGCCTATGACGAAAAGCGCGACCCCGGGTTGCCGAGGCCCCGGCGTGTGGGATTTCAGGATGACAGCTTGCAGGCGCCCGGCAGTTTCGAATCGGGCCAGTTTCTGGAGTTCTCAAGCCAGTTGCGCACCCCTTCCCAGGGGCTGGTGAAGGCGGCGTTGGTGCCGTTCGCGGATGCCGGCCGGGACCGAGGCAATTACCGCGTTTGGCTGACCGCCCCGGGTGTGCCGCTGGCGGCCCAAAAGGCGGACCTGACCGACGGCCGGGAAAGCCGGTCGCGCGAAGGCAGCCTGCACGACCTGCAAGGCTCGATCAACGACGGCGACACGGGTTCATTCGTGGTGACTTACGACGGCCAAAAGGCGGATGAGGATTGGTTTGCGGTGACGTTGGCCGCGCCGATCGAGATCAAGCGCGTGACCTTTGTCCATGGCAAGACTTTCCACGATGGCGGTTGGTTTGATGCCAGCGCCGGTCAGCCGCAAGTTCAGGTGCAGACCACGCCCGGGGGCAGGTGGGAAACCGTGGGCGTTCTGAAAGACTATCCGACGACCACCGCGACCAGCCCGGCCGGTCTGGCGGGTGGCGAACGCTTTGCGTGCCAACTGCCCCAAACCACCAAGGTCTTTGGCGTGCGCGTGCTCGGCAGGCCGGCGTCGGGTGATGCTCCGCAGGCAGCGTTCAGTTCTTGCGGCGGGTTGCTCGCCGAGTAATTCACGAGCCGGGGGAGCGCAGGGCGTAAAACGTGAAACGTAAGAAGAGGGCGCGGGGCGTCCGGAGCGTAAGGAGCGTGGCGTACCCCCCAAAAGGGGGATGTTCGGCGGGCGGGAAAGGCTTTAAGATCGGACCATGTTCAAGCGGCAGTGTTGTGCGCCGGTTAGGCGCTTGAAGCAGATCAGAGCAAACGATCGTGATCGGTGTTTTGAAGTTGCCGACAAAGGACTGGTCACTTATGCCTGACGGAATAAAAGAGTCGACTTCGATGAGCGATTTGCTGAGAAACTCGTTGCTCTATCAACATTTTCAAGCTCAGCGCGAGGAGATATTGAAGCACAAGTGGTATGAATCCGAGCGGGCCGGCCACGATATTGGATTTGACCGGGCACGAATGAACTGGGCCATCAAGCATCGCGCTCAATGGCGGAGGCGGTGGCGGTTGGAGACCCGGGCCGATACAGTTTTAAGGCCCTGACTCAACTCATAACGGTACAACTCAGCGATGGCCGCCCCGGCCATTCGCTGGAGTGTCCGGTTCGCTCTTACGGCTTCTCTGCATCGTGAACAATCGGTTCAACAACGGTTCCGTTCATCAGTACAACAGCCATGAATTGTGAGCCAAAGAGTTTCTGTCCTCCAACGATCGGATCGAACTCCACTTTGTAGAACCAGCGATTGGGAATAGAGCCATAGCCGACTTTTTCGACGCTAATGGATCCAACCGTAAAATCATCCATCTTGGGATTCTTTTTCTTCATCCATTCTTTCCCCAATTTGATCGCGGTGCTGAGCTCCAAAGGAGCGGGCTTTCCGCTCTCAGGGTCCCACTCGGGGAGTTTCTGAGCTTCACTCGCGGTAATCTTGTGAATCGTGGTTTTGCCATCGGAGGTAACGTGGCTCAGGCTAACTACATCTGGTTGTGCCCAGGTTGATGCGGCGACCACGATGCTGATAAATGCGATCAGAATTGTTTTCATGGTTGTCAGCGAACAAGTAAGTAGACCGATCTGTCTATCTTCCGAATTTGGGAGATAGGTAAACAACTCCCCTCCGGGCGATGGAAAAATCCCATTTCATCCGAGGGGGATTTACTCCCATTGGCCCCCGCTGTAAAGCGTATTCCGAGACGCGTTGCCTTGGCCGCTTCGAGTTCTTATACCACAATCGCCAGCATGCGCCCCCTACCGGGCGCCATCGGCCAACACGCGTTGTGATGCAGGAGATCCCCGCAGAATTGGCGGTCAGTTTCAAGGGGCGGCTTGACCGGGAGCGGGTGCCCGAACCCCGCCGGCCGGACTACTTCAAATGGGTCAAGTTCTATCTGTACTTCTGCCAAGAATACGGCTATCCCCCCACCGCACCCACCGCCCTGGAACCCTTTCTCACTAAGCGCCGTACCTGGGGCGGCGGCCTCCCGCCTTCGCTCTGATGCTTCGGCGCGGCAAGTCGGCCTTGCCAGGCTAAAATATTTCGTCCCTTCAGGACTCTGTTTTCAGGCTCGCTGCGCTCGCAGGCAGGAGAGGCCTCGCGCTGGCAAGTTACGGTTTGAACCCATGTTGGCGCCGGATTTGCAAAACCGCAAGATTAGTCAAGCGGCGCGTCATGGCGTTTGCTAGTTTAGCGTGCAAATGAGCGGCGCATGGCCAAAGCATCAGACAACGTGGAATGATTATAAGGAGCGCATTCTGCGGGTTTTGACGCATATCCAGGAGCATCTGGATGAGGCGTTGGATTTGGAGGAGTTGGCGCGGGTGGCGTGTTTTTCGAGTTTTCATTTTCATCGCATCTTCGCCGCGATGACGGGTGAGACGATGGCCGAGCACGTGCGGCGGCTGCGGTTGGAGCGGGCGGCGATGGAATTGAGGTCGGGCGCGAAGCAGGTGATTCAAGTGGCGCTGGACGCGGGTTACGAGGCGCATGAGGCATTCACGCGGGCGTTCAAGGCGGCCTACGGAGTTTCCCCGGCGGAGTTTCGCCGCGCAACGGGGCCCATCGCTATTCTGGCCGCGCCGTCCGGCGTGCATTTTCGGCAGGGAGTTCCTCTGACCACATTCAACACCAACCACCTCGCCACAAAAGTTATGAAAGTCATTACCAAGAAAATCAAGCCGCTGCGCGTGGCTTATTTGCGGCATGTCGGGCCCTACGAAAATGTCAAACCAACGGGGTTTGACCTCATGGCACGCCTATCGGCGGACAAGCAGATTCGCAAGCGTTCGGCGTTCATCGGCATTGGGCACGATGATCCATCGGTGACCCCGGCCTCGGAGCTTCGTTACGATGCGTGCTTCACGGTGGATGACGGATATCAGCCGAAGAAGCCGGTTGAGGTGCAGACCATCGTCGGCGGCGATTACGCCGTGGCGAAGAATTGCCCGTTGGGGAAAATCAAGGAGGCCTACCAGTATCTGTTCGGCAAATGGCTTGCGCGAAGTTCCCGGGAGTTGCGGCCTGCGCCCAGCTTTGTGATGCTGCTGGATGCCCGGGACGCGGTCGCGCGCACGAAGCAGCGGTATGATATTTATATGCCGTTGCAGCCGAAGCGGCCCCTGAAGAAAGCGGAGCCAATGAACATCGAGGTGGAGACGCTGGAGCCGCAGCGGGTCGCGTATATGCGGCGTGTGGGGCCGTACAACGGGTCGTATCGGGTATGGCTGGATTTAACCACGAGTCTCAAGAAGGACGGGCTGCCCCGCAAGGATTCGTCGTTCATCGGCGTGCCCCTGGATAATCCGAAGACCACGCCGCCGGAGAAATTGCGCTATGACGCCTGTGTGACAGTGGACGAGAATTACGTGCCCACCAAGCCGGTCCGCGTGCGAACGATCGCGGGCGGCGATTATGTGGTGGCGAGGAATTGTCCGAGATGGGCGCTCGCCAGGGGCTATCAGGAATTGTTCGGCTCATGGCTGCCTAAGAGCGGCCGCAAAGCGCGGAAGGCCCCGTCGTTTTTGGTGGCGGTGAATGGCCTGGAGGGGATGCAGACGGCGTTTGGGCTCACGGATATTTACGTGCCATTGGAAGTGGGGAGCTAAGGATCGGAAAGGTAAACGGGTCACCCATAGTTTGGTTCAAGCCGACCTGAGGCCAGAACTAAGCTGTTGGTCAAAGCCTGTCGCGCGACGCGGAGCCTTGCCGGAAACCTGGGGTAATTCGAAGCGGCCGCTGGAATCGGTCCTTGTCCGCTGGGTTTTGCCTCCTCATTGAGGTTTGAGCAGTCGCATAGATTCTTTATCGCTCCAATCGCGCGGGCATAATGTCACTTAATAGGCGCCCGCTGTGGTCAACCGCATCGGGATAATTCTCTCTGAGTTCCTGGTATAGCTTCTCGGCCCGGGCACCTTGCCCCGCTTTCTCATAGTCTTTTGCCAAGAGGAACCGGGCATAGGCTCCCACTTGGACTCCATCGCCGTAATAGCAATCACCAAGGTGCTGGATACAGTATTCCAAACGGCCTTCACGCGTTTGGCCGGCGGTGGCTTGCGCCAGGTAAAGCATGGCACAGCCGGTGCGGTTCGCGCCGGGATACTTTTGCGCCATGCTTGTCAGCACTGAATCGTATGCCGAGGTGCCCCGCAGCTTGTTGGCGGTTTGGTAGGTTCTATCCACGTCCCTCAATTGCTCCGGGGTGTATCGCTTCCGGTCAAGCGCGAGGCGTTCATCGAACTTGCCCCGCAAGGCACGGCGCCTTTCGGCTGGGGGCGACGACTCCGGTGGGGGCGTTGGCGAGAACTGAGCCGGCGGGGGCGTCTCATTCGTGCTGACCAAACCGGCGAGGCCCGCCGGCACGGCCTTCAATTTAGCTTCGACGAACCAAACCGCCAGCCCGGCAAGCAGCGCCACCGCGAGCAAACCCAGCCCCGCGAGCGCAATCGCGATCTTCCAGCCAGTCGAAAGCCCCACGGATACGGGAGGGGGTGCGGGACGGGCGCGTGCCGCCTGACCGACAGGCGTGGAGAGGAGGGGAGGCACGGGGCTCCCTTTTGGCTCGGCCTTCCCGGCCGTGGCGCGGGCAATCGTCTCCACATCCGTCTTGACCTGGCTGGCCATTTGATAGCGGCGGTCCGGCTCTTTTTCCAGCGCGTGGAGCACCACGTCGTCGAGGCGGACGTCCACCTGGACTTTTTGCGATGGGGGTTGGAAATTGCCCAACGGCAGTTCGCCGGTAAGCATTTCGTAGAATACGACGCCAAGCGAATAGATGTCGGCCCGGCAATCGACCGCTTGGGGTTTTTCGACCTGCTCGGGCGCCATGTAGTGCGGCGTGCCGACCACGTCCTTGGCGCCGGTCAGGGCCAAATCTCCCGGGCCCAACTCCATGATTTTTGCGATGCCAAAGTCGGCGATCTTTACCTGGCCATTCTTGTCGAGCAGGATGTTTTCCGGCTTGATGTCGCGGTGGACGACGCCCAGGTCGTGCGCGTATTGGAGGGCCTCGCAAATCTTCGGCACGACGGCCAGCGCCTCGGCAGGAGCCAGCTTGCGCGTTTGATAGAGCTGGCGCAGAGTCAGGCCG